>Ga0182741_1004316_pt1 | contig 14160 bp, 8 predicted proteins | sample eDN5th37CBELigOP_FD_128874 | JGI IMG/M metagenome (GOLD analysis project Ga0182741, IMG submission 128874) | Enriched Organic Plus compost microbial communities from Emeryville, California, USA - eDNA 5th pass 37_C BE-Lig OP (version 2) (version 2) ...
ATATAGTGAATTTCAAGATTCGTGCGATGAGCACAGCATCTACTTGCGCAGAAATGTTGTTCTTACTTGCAGATACTCGATAACACATTATAATCGTCTATTCTATAGTCTACGTGCACAAACTACCCGACATCGAGGTCTGGAGCGAGCTCCCCTTGGTGTAGATTTATGGTTTTTGCGCTCATTCGACTCAATAGGCCTTCAAACCACTTCTTACACACCTTTTCCACCATCCACAGCGTTGCATCAACCGTTTTCCGCGGTTTTGTCTCTCGTTTCGATCCCATGTCCCTCTCTCTCTGCCAACTCCCCGGACAACAATTCCTCCGTGAGTGCAAGGCAAAGGTCGTACGATGCACTGCTATCGATGCACTTGAGATGAAGGTTCCGCCTGCCATGGCACAAGGAGCGGTACGTTGATCTCCTCCGCTGCGTCTCTGCCACGCAATGAACAAAGTCGGATAACTCGTACTCTACCATGTATTTCTACGTTCCCAGTCTCATTCTCAATATTGCCTCCGCCCACGCCCTTCTCACACTGTCATGCCTTCATCGTGCAGAAGTTTGTCGTTGAACTTGACCAAACTTGTCTCTACCCCGAAGGTGGCGGTCAGCCATATGATATGGGTCAACTCAAGCTCGATGATTCAAAGTCTTTGCCAGTCGTCACTACTCAGCGCTTGGATGATGCCGGGCCCATTCTCCACTTCACTCCCGAACCTGTCGAAGCAGGTGTCGAGGTTACAGTTGAAGTTGACTGGACCCGCCGATTCGATCACATGCAGATGCACTCTTCCCAGCACTTGATTTCCGCCGCTTTCAAGTCCAAGTTTGGTTTTGAGACTACCAGCTGGTACCTTAGCAAGTACCCAGAAGAATGTATGATTGAACTGCACACTCCGGCTATCACTCCCGAGCAACTCGCTGAAATCAATACCTTTGTAAACGAACAAATTCGCAATGCAACACAGATGAACGTACACGTTTATGAAAATGTCGACAAGGCCTTGGCGGATCCCACTTACCAACAGTCCTTGTCGGTAGGGCAGGCGAAGAAGTTCCCAGAGGGCCTTGTTGGCCCCGCACGCTGCATTGAGATCCCTGGGTTGGAAATGAACGCCTGCGGTGGTACGCACGTCGACAACCTCAGCAAGCTTCAGGGGATTGTGATCTTCCGCAGTGCAGCCGCTGGCAAAGATCATACTCGCATTTTCTTTAGCGCAGGTGGCCGACTTCTGAAGGATGCTGCTGCCATGAAGGCGCGTGAACTACAGATCACTTCGCTGCTCGGAGCACCCGCCCATGAGCACGTCATGCAGCTTGAGCGCTTGCAAGCACAGCTCAGGGCCAAGACGAAGGAGCTTGAATCGGTTGCAGATGAACTTGCCGAGCTTCGAGCGGGTTCGCTCGCAACAAGACCACTGGGCTCAGAGACTGAACCCCGGTTTGTCGTTTCACATCGCGAGGTTGGTGGTGACATCAAGTCTTTGCAGCGACTCGGCAGTGCATTCAACCGCGCAATCGCCTCTCAAGGTATCTCACGAGTGTTGGTTGCGACGTCTGCCGAAGAAGGAAAGTCTGCTGATGGCAATGTAAATGGCGTCTTTTTCGTAGCAGGTCCTGCTGACCTTGTTTCTCTCGCCGGCCCTCTCGTCGCTGCAAAGTTGGGCGGTAGAGGCGGTGGTGCAAGAGGATGCTTCCAAGGCAAGGGTACGCACTTTGATCAGATCGATGCGGCTATTGCTGAAGCAGAGGAGGCGGTTGCCAAGAAGGTGCTACAGAAGTAAACTTTCCCCGAGACCTCCCTTACATCATCATTTCTTAGTGCACTCATAATTAGAATCTGTGATATTCTGTAGCCGTACACGTACCATCTCTCTGAAAACCGAATTTTCCTTCTGGAAAGTTTTTGTATTGCTAACATGCACTAGGAGGACTAGGGAGTTTGAAGATGGTACTGTGTGAAAAAACCATTTGTGTCATACTACTCTTGTAATCAAGCCCGTGAACAAAATAAATACGGTACTTAGTGACCATGGTCGGGCTCACGGCGAGCACGAGGTGCACACTTGATGATCTCGTCAACTCGAAGGATGATTTCTGCAGCTTCGTGCGCTGAGACAAGAGACTGCATCTTCGAGTGGTAGCTCTCGAGCACTCGCTTCTGAACCATGCAGCCAACCTTACCCGTATCCATGTCGATACCAAGGGTGCACTTTCCTTCCTGCTCCTGGTGCTTCGATCGGAGCTGCGCAACGAGTTCTGAGGAATCAAAACCGGCGTTGTCAGCCAAGATGGTGGGGATTTGGCGCAAAGCACGGCTGAATGCCTCAACGGCATATGCCTCCTTGCCGACAGTCCTGAGCGCAAGCTTGTCAACAGCGTTTGCCATGATCATCTCGGAAGCACCACCACCCAAGACGGTGCGGGTGTTCTTGACGGTCTGCATGATGACACACAATGCATCGTGAAGAGAACGCTCAGCTTCATCAAGCATGTGCTGAGAAGAACCACGAAGGATGATGGTGCAAGCCTCACCCTTAGCAACACCGGAGAAGCGGATGCAGCGATCCTCACCAATGACAATCTCCTCGATCAAATCACAGTAGCCTAGCTGAACCTTGTCAGGGTTGTCGAATGTGGAAACAATATCAGCGCCGAGAACGAGTGCAAGGCGTTCAACACCCTCGAAGTCTGCGTGCTCAATCGTGGCGACACCGTTCTTTGCGAAAAGCTGTTCAGGGTAGTTGTAGATAAGTTGTCGGTTGATAAAAACGTTGATGTTGTGATTGCAAATCTTCGCGACCTTGTTAGCCATCTTGAGCTTCTCTGCCTCCTCAATCTCGGCGAGCTTAGCAACGGAGTCTGCCTTGATCTTAGCACCGTAGATCTTGATCTTGTCCTGGTCCATGGAGGTGTTTGCAACCATGACACGTGCCTTCTCGATGCGTCGGGGGCTGCCCACACCGAAGTGCTTGTCGAGAATGAAACCCTCGTCGAGGTACGAGTCTCGCAAGTTACCACCGAGCTTCTTGACGATCTGAATCATGTTCAGATCCTGAGCACCCTTGAGACGGAGAACCGCATCGACTGCCATCTTTGCGAAGTAGTCATCGTCAGTAGCCAAAATCTTGGAAGAAAGGGTTGTGCGAGCGATATTGAGAAGATCCTGGCGGAACTTCGCGGGGTCGCTGGAGTTGTCCACGGCCGCGGCATCGAGTGCCTGGCGTGCAGCATTGAGAGCCATACGCCAGCCTCGAATGATGATCTGTGGATGAATGCGGGCCATGACGAGCTTCTCAGCCTCGCGCAGAAGCTCACCAGCAAGAACAGCGACGGAGGTGGTGCCGTCACCAACCTCAGCGTCCTGGGTGATCGACGTGTCGATCACGATCTTGGCGGAGGGCACGTCCGAGGGGAGGGACTTGAGGATGGTCGCACCATCGTTCGTAATGGTGACTCGCTTGCCGCTCATGGACTGCAGGATCTTGTCCATACCTAGAAGAAGCCATAACAATGTTGAATGACGCTTTGATGAGCCTACCGCATGCTGGCATGGCCTCCAACTTGCACGCGCTTCAAAGCAGCGGCATTCAAAAATTTAAATTCCCAGTGCCCTTCCAAGCGGAAGTTGAGCATCAAGCATGGAGATATAATCGTTGAAAGCAACGTACCCTTGGGACCGAGGGTGGTCTTAACAAGATCAGCGACCGAGATGCCTCCGAGGAAGGCCGCCAGGCGGGCATACTCACCCTTCTCTCCGTGTGCGCCTTCCTGTTCTTTAAGGATCTTTGGGATGACACGCTATGGGTGGGAAACGGTTCGCAGCGGGGAGGACAGATAGCGCGGTGAGAGATCATCGTCATACGCAGTCGAATACACAGTTTATACCCCCCTTAAGGGATCCACAAACCCCAGAAAGCGCTTTCGAGAGGGGTCTTGCACAGGTCAAGTTGTTGAAGCAGCTAGGTTTTGCTCATGAAATAGCGCGATCGCGTCGTGCCGTTGAGCTAAATATCCAATATTACAATAGAGTCCGCAGTAAACAACGCTATCATGCAGCAATACCGCCGTTATTCATCCGATACGTACCGACATTTGACTAAATTTGTATCACAGTCAATACCGTTGTTTTTTAATTTTCCAACTCCTACTTTTGGCTCTATCCGTCCTGGCCCAGCTTTTGAATGGAGCATTCAGTCACTCTATGCCGTGTTTGGCCGGATCCGGCTAAAATCTCTCGAAACAGTCTTGGTTGTCTCATTCACTCGTGGTTGAATATCCGGCATCCGGTATGGAGTATAGCAAAACGAATGTGGGGGATTACAGGCGACGCGAGCCAGCACCTACAAAATGGCTCGTGTCGGTGTCTATCCTAATCCCACTCCTCGTTTTCATGATCTACGCATTTGTTTCGTCACAGAGTATTATGCCCTGGGTAGCGACACGCGACACGGTGGGACCGAAGAACAAGAGTTCAGTGTTCGATGTGTCATGGAAGGGCGCTTACCCTGCTGAGCGCACGGCGTATGTTTACACACTCATGGCAAGCGAGCCGGAGGCGGAAGGACGTTATGCTGGTGTCCGACTTGGAATTGAATTGATACGTCATACTAAATCGACGCGAGATATCATCGTCATGGTCTCACACGACGTCCCGGAGAGTTGGAGGGAAACGCTACGCGCGCAGTCTGCAATCGTTGTGGAGCTTCCTGCCACACGGCCTTTCGCAGAGTCTGTTCCCGTCATCACTCAGCAGTATGTCCGAAGCAAAACCAGCACGTCACCCGTTCGTGTCCCCATTCCTCCTGGTGCGGCGATGACCGACGACGCAGTATCTTGGCCACACAGCAACAACTTGGGCAAATGCCGAGTTCACTTTGCCCAGCTACATGCTTGGGGACTTTACGACGTTTACGACCGTGTTGTCGTTTTGGAGCCCAACTATGCACAGCAACTGAATCTCGATGAATTATTCTTGTGTGGTCATTTTTGCATGGTTTATGCCAATCTCAACTGGTATAACACTGCAGTGCTTGTGCTGAAGCCATCCGCCGATGCGCATGCTCAATTCTTCCGAGACATGGCAAAGATGGAGCTACAGAACACACGTTCTGATGATGACTGCCGCCAAGCATATGAGGATTACCTACTCCAGCGCTTCTTCCCTATCGAGGCGGCTCCCTATTTCCGCCCAACGGAGGGCCAGCAGGAGTACCCCGTGATGCGTTTGTCGACTGGATACGCGGTCAACCCTCTTTTCTGGTACGAGAAGTACAGCTGGCACTTGGCTCGCTCGAAGGAGTACGCCAAGCTCGGTGGTGAAACTGTGTTCGAGGTACCAGCACACGGTGTTATGTGGCAACGTGGCAACCCCTGGTCTTGGTTCCCCTGCATTTGGTTCAACGTGCACTGGATTTGGCAGTATTCACGCTACGTGATGCTTCAGGAGCCCGCACTACCATTCATCATCCCACCACTGGTTGCTCTCATCGCAATCGTGCTCTTTATCGGAAGTCCATTGGAACGACTTGTCATCTACTTGATGGGTCTCCCTCGTAATCCAGCACCAGATTATCGCAATGATAGCAAGAAGGAGGTTCTGTCAAAGCTTCACTGGAGCGTGCGACTCTCGGCCTTCATTCAGATGCAAGTCATTCGCCGGATTGGATGGACTGGCTTCGGCTGCATTGTGGCGTTGATTGGTATCCTCCTTCCCTTGCCATTGGCCAAGAGTCTGGTTCCCGACCACACACCTTACTACTTCGCTTGGCCAATCTTCATTCCGCTTTATCTCACATGCATTCTCGGTGTTGCAAGGATCATCGCCATCGCGCATATTGTTCCCCTGGTAGGTACTCAGGCCTGGTACGCCGCATCACTTATTAAGTCAGCACAGGGCGCTTTGCGTGTGGCAGCAACCATCGCTGTCGAAGAGGCCGGCCTAGGTGATGACTCCAACTCGAAGGACTCTCCCAGTCTGGTCCTCGTATCCGGCCGTCACCAGGTGCTGGCTGCCAAGGAACCGCTGGCCGCGGAAGTTGCCAGTGGCCACAATCTCAGTGGAAATTCAGCTGTTAATAGCAAACTTGCCTCACCCTGGACAGAGTGTGCAAGTCGCATGTGGTGGTGGGGAGCCGATAATTCAGACTCGAAGCTGTTGACGTCGACTGGTATCATGGGCCTTCTCAACGACCAAGGTGTCCTCTCCCCAGTTACTGCAGCCTTTGCTGCACGCCAAGTCACGGCGTTACGTCGAATTTTCTTCCCTTCCTTTGTTTTCTATGTGATTTATGCAGTCATGCATCCTGATATCTATCCGCACTTCGTTCTCAAAATTGTCGTCCTGTTCGCCCTTCTTACGGGCTTGGCTGGCTACATGACGAGACCATTTATCGCTCTATTTAGAATTGGTTGGTTTAGTCAAGGAGGTGGCAGCTCGAAAGCAAAAACCGCACAGGCTTCAATGAACGACAGGTAGTCGACAGCTCTCATGCGAACTCGCTTTCCCGTGCCTAGTTTACCATACCATAATTGGTTTGATTTGTTTGATTGACGTGATTCCAGCACAAACACAACAAAGAACGTTACATAAAGCTTTCAATTGTACGAATTTCCAATCCACACTGTTGCTAACTTCGTATGTCATCACAACATGCCAAACTCACGTGCAAGCGTGTGGCTATGGTAGTCACTCACTCGAGCTATGCAACCGAGGTCGCTCGAAAACAGCCGTTAAGACCAATTTTTCCACATTTTCTCGAATCGCGATCCGCGTTGTGGCGCTGCGAGTACGACCCACACCTGTGTTAGTTTAGCAGTATATATGTCTCTATTCCCGTTGAATCTACCCAGATCCCGCTACGTGCTCGATCTCGTTGAATTTTTCCCCCTCAAACTGCTCTCGTAAGGCCACCTGGCGTTTACTTATGAGTACTGCACCCTCACGTGTGCCCTACTGGCTTTCGTCCTTCCCAATTGGTCTAGACTAAACCAGATAGCGAGTCACATTGCGATCCCGCCCGCCGATACGTGCAAATGAGTCAGCACAGCGACTCAGACGACTCGCTTCTCCCACCCAGGTCCAGTACCGACGCACAGTTCGATTATGAATCGGTTCCCCCACCCAACACATGGATTCCTCCGAGGAGTACCCCGTATTCCTCCAATGCGCCCGCTGGAGACGCGTATGCTCCCGGACCTGCACCTGAAATTCAATCGGGAGTGACGCAGATGTTTGTGCCTTCCCACTCGTCTCCGGAGGGCTCGCTGTCTCTAGCAAGCGTTCAAGGTCAGCCTCAAGGTGGATCAGCCGTGGATGCCATCGCCTCTGGGAGTGCTACGGCCACCGCGCTACCCGCGCCAATTGCTGTCCATGAGGAGGCCAACGGAATCCCGGAAGACGTTCCTCTGTTGGATGAATTCAACGACCAGCCACTCATCAGCCCTTACTCGACAACCACAGTGGACCGATACGCCGCTCCAGCAGAGGATTTGATGCAGACACAGGTCCAAACACAGATCCAGACACCCGATGTACAGCAAGAGCAAGAACATCAGCAACAGAGCAAGGAAGACTCGCATCCTCCCCAGGCTCACGACCAGGCACTTGGACCTGCTACGACCTTCGGGACCTTGTCGTCACCTACCCCAGATGAGCAAGCGATACCAGGACTGCAAGCAGATCACAGGCAGCAGCCAGTCACGCAGACTCCAGCTGGCCCAGACGTTCATCGATCAGATGGTGCTGGGTCCACCACAGCGGACACAGGATCTCAGAGCCCGCAGGCACTAGCACAAACTCCAGAAGAGGTGAAAGTGGGATTACTGCCACAACAGTCCCAGGCCAGCGGGCAAGACTCAGCCACAGCAGCTCTTGTCCAGGAACTCGAACGGCTAAAAGCCTTACGTGCACAGGAAGATGCAGAGCGAGCGCGATTGGAGAAGGAGATTATCTCAGCGCGTGAGGAAAGCATGCGCTCGGCTCGTGAGCTTGACGCTTTAAAGCGTGCGCTAGCCGATGCCACCGCAAGGCGGAATGAAGAACGAAAGGTACAGAGTGAATTAGCCAAGCTCGTCGAGGTCTATCAGTCGAGCATTCAACAGGAATCTGCGCGGTCGCGGGAATTGGCTGTTCAGCTAAAGGAGCTGACGCGTCTTCGAGAAAATTTGAGGAACCAATCCATGGCTTCCGCGCATGCCCTCAACGCTACTGCAGCTGCACTTGACACCAGTCTGACTGCACAAAGCACTGTATCCGCGTTCGATGGGCGAAGCCTCGCCATCAGAGCGGGTCCTATCGGTGTTTCACCTATCATCAAGCCTGCAGCAGAGCCTGACACGGGACGAACAACACAGGGTCTTGACGTACTGCGCTCTGCTGTGGTCAAAGTGCCCTCAGTGGATCTTGCTGGATTGGGTGAGGGCAATGACCAACATAGCGCGAGAAATGCAGACCCTGCTGCAACCTCAGCTCGGCTACGACTTCTGAAGTCCAAGGTCCTATCTGCCCGAGGCCGTACCCCCAGGCCCATGGAGCCATCCGGTGGAGCAGTAGTCGCCACTACGGACCGCGCCAAGATGTCGCCACCAAGCCCACAACGCCAGCTCGAGCTCCCTTCGACAACTATCACACCGTTTCCAGCGCAAGACCCCTCCACGCTCAGGTCAAGGCAAGATCTACCACCGGCTCCTGTTCCAACGACTCAATCTTTAGTTGCGTACATGCGTGAGCAGCAAAGGGTTGGCCTGTTGCCCGAAATTGGTATTCAGAAATCAGCACAGTCAAATCAGCAGCAGCCATCCGGTCCCGTTGGCGATATCATTATGCGAACTGTAGCCGAAGGTGCAGAATTGTTCCGTCGGGTGTATGAGCAATCACGGGCGAAGGCTGTGGCAGCTTCTGCAACCACTCCTGGCGTGGTAACAGTCCCAGCAAAGCCTCCGCCTCCAGCCATTCCACCGTTAAATCTGGCCTCGATCACAAACCAACCAGAAGCACAGGGTGTGAAACAGGTAGCTGGAGAGGATCAGCCAAAGGGTTCAATGCCATCACAGAGCGGCAACCGACAAGAGTTAGGCGCTGGGCCAATTGACGACTCGCATTCTTCACGGAGCGTTGATAGGTCAGGTGGGACATCGCAGGAGTTGGGCTCGCTCAGAGATACGCCACTGTCAGCGGCAACGAATGAGGAGCAACTGGAACGCATACACACAGCGCGTTTAAGCGTGGAGCGCGAAGCTCAAATGAGATTACAGCGAGAGCTGGAATTAGAGCGTGAGACGCAAAAGCGAATCGCGCTTGAAATTGCGATTCAGAAGGCTAAGCGTCGTGAGCTCGCACTGGAACGACAAGCTCAGGCCGAACGATATCGACTAGCTAAGGCGAAGGAGGCTGCTGAGCTAGCTCAATCCCTTGGAAAGGCGGGGTTCTTTGGAGTAACCACAACAGAGCAACGGGGTGATATGTCTGCTTCATCTTCGACCGACGCTGTATCCTCGGCCTCTGCAGAAAAATCCCCCACATCTGTTTTGGAGGAGGTCTGGAAGTCCCACTTATTTAGCCGGATAAAGCAGTCTAGTACGACTGGAGCACATACGGCACAATCTAAACCGACTGGGGATGGTTCAAATGATGCGCCTATCATTGGCTATGATACAGCACTTCCGCAGCCAGCTTCGAAGTTGATCTCTTCTCCACAAAAGCTGGATGTGATACCCGCTGACGTGTCGAAACACCAGTCTCCATCTCAACCATTGCTGTCAATTCGCCCGCCCCAGCCCCCAGCGCCAGCTATTCCCGAGATTCCAGCACCCTACGCCAGTCCACCAAGAGCTTACTCCCCAAAACCTGGACAAACCCAAGATCAGTCGCTCACAATACCACCGGATATGGTAGTGCAGGCTAATGTCAAGCAACAGCAATCTGTAGGCTCTCCTCAACAGCGACCGGCTGACCAACCACGCGTAGCGTTTTCCCCATTTATTGTCCAACCTCCCCACATGTCGCCTACACAGCCGGCTCAACGACAACTGGAGTCTGCATCGGCGGTAAGCAACCAGTCACCACTGGCCCATGCACCTAAGGAGCGGCTAATGAACCTTGAGGACTCGGCGGTGCATCTGGGCATGTCATTTTTATACTCCAGTGGCAGCCCAGCCAAACTATCCGCTGAAGCTACGCCAAGCCAGCCGCATGGCAGCAACAAGGATGTGCAGACCGTAGCAGACCCGAACACTGGCGCAGGTCTCGAAAGCGGCGGACTGAATGGCAGTGACCTAAGCGTTTCTGCTGAACTCGCACCAAAAGGAACCCCTAGCAAGGCTGGCACGCTTAGCATAGCAAGTGAGTCTTCCAACTCAAGTGAAGAAGCCGAGCGCGATTTCATGGCACAAAAACGAGCAGCGGCAACTGCAGGAGACTCATCAACGAGTAGTCCAAGTTCTGATGGCCGGGATGATCATTACGGGTCTACTGACTTCGATGACATCCCAACGGCCACGGAAGTGCCTGCCCCAAGCATTGTCGAAACAGGCAGCCTGAAGGCGCTTCGGTCTATTACCAATCCCGCAGCGGAGCCAAATTCTTTACTGAGCACGCCTCTCGTTCCACAGGGAGCTAGCGTCGCTGTTGATCCCATGGACATCACCAGCGAAAGCCCTCAAAAGGTTGAGGGCATCACACCGAAACCGAAGGCCGTGGCGCCCCTTGATAGGCCGGATCAGCCTACTGTGGCATCCACATCGTCCCCACAAACCCGTCGGGAGCAGACACCATCAGCAGCGCATGGAGTAGTTGAGACAAGTGTAATTCAAGCCTTAGAGCAACCACGATTGATCGATCAATTCTACATGATTGGTACGGGACCTGTCACATGGCCACCACCTCCTGAGGCATTCCTGCCAGGAGACGATCGCTACATTCCGTCACCTGCTGAGGTTCTCAAGTTCGTGGCTGCAGATTCTTTCCAACGAGGAGTCGATAGCAATGACGTCGAACAGCAGCTTTTGAGGGAAAACTTGGCGCACGCCTACGTACCAGCGTCTTACCTCGCCGCCATGCGCGAATTGCCTCAACTGCCACAGTGGCTCCGGGAGCCCCCGCCTCCAATTCGTTGGCAGATGCCTCCCTCCATCTTGCTCAAGTTCCCTGCAACATCTCAGGCGGAGATCAGCGAACAGGATATTCTCTCATTTTCTTGCCCACGGAATATACCGGTGATCACTCATCCACCGGAAGTGATTCACAATCCCGAGGCATCTGATCATTTGGATTATGAAGATGCTGCACAATATAAGGAGTACTCCGAAGCCCTAGCTGACCTCGGAGAAGTTCGGACAGATCCAGCCTGCCCTCGACTTTTGGGCCCTCTCCGCTCCATATTGTCCTCGGATGTTGCACTGCACCAACTTGGCATGATTGAAGGACTCACTTTTGCGGAGCAGGACGCGGAGAGCACGGCGTCAGCGGCTGCACCAAAGCTTGTGACTAGCACCGGAGGCTATGTGTCTGCAGCAGCTGCGAACGCAACGGCTGCGGCCCTTTCTGCCTCGGCCAATGCGCTTGCCGAACACCTCATGACCACTTACTCCCATCAGCACCACTTCCCTACAACGCACTTTGGCGTGCGTCGGGGTCATGGTTGCCATGCATTTGTGATCCGCTCCAACAAGAACACCAGGACTTTGGAGCGCGGTTTGGACTCAATGGACTCCAGCGCTGCTCAAATTTTGGAATTGAAGCAGCAACAAGGACAACTCAAGAAAGAAGACTTAGAGGCGCTTCAGCAGCAGATGATTACTGAGCTCCAATCCAAGCAGGTGAGCAAGGGTTTGGATAATGCCCTTTACGGTATGGTTATCACTGTGGCAGAGGAGGTGGCTCTTGTACACACAGATACCGCAGCCGAAATCATTGGACGAATGCGTGTCGTTCATCAGCAGCGTTTGCAGAAGCTCGAACCCGAACGCAAACGTGACCTTGAAGCCGCATCTGGTGATGCAGCGAAATCTGTCAGGCTACCTGCGACGCCGACCGCTCCAACGTGTGCACAGACATATCGCAGTTATGTACTTACTTCGCGGTATCCATTTTTCCCTCTGCTTTTCGCGTCGCTCCAGGTTATCTTGGCGCATCTCGCGGAAGCTGAGGCTACACGAGCGTTAGTGAACTTGCAGAAGGCTCAGCACAGCGAATTTGTTGCCCGAGTGTCGTCGATTGCACGGGATGCGCTTCAATATCGTCAAGCTGTGCAGCAGGCTGCCCTTGCTCGCTCAGCCGCTCTCCTCCAGCCAGGTATGTATGGGCAACTCACTGAACCTGCATTTGATCTGCCACCTGCGCCCCCCACATTGGCCCCATTCCAAGCTAAACTCAAACAGGGCTACAATGGCTTAACGCAACTCAAGCTACCTCGCCCTCGAGCCTTGACGCAGATATCTGCGCTGAGTCAACGCCCACTCAGTCCCCACGAAGTGCCTGCATGTGTCGCCTTCCTCAAAACCCTTCTGAAGGCAGGAGTTCCGTCGCTCGACCACCAGGTTGTTCTGCCCCTCCCGCCTCCAGCCTCGTCCTCGCGTCTTGTAGCTAACACAGCATTCTCGCAAATGCTTGAACACGCGGATCGCCAGTTCCAGCAAGCTCTCCTCCTCCACTGGCAACAGTTTACAGCCAATCGACAGTACGCAGGTCCCGGTAACATCCAAGTGGCAACCGCAACCACTCATCCATTCGACTCACTCCTCGCAGCTCTCAATGCACTCGTTGAGTGCCTTCCAAAGCAAACTGATCTTGAAGTGACGCCACCCACAATGCTTGTGACCACTTCTCCACTCCATACACAACCGACAGGATCAGCGGTACCGAACACGTCGCCGGCAGTCCACTGGTACGCAGATGTGCTGTCCACATTTGCCAGCCTCCACTGTTCGCTAATTCCGCACCAATCGGATTCATCCACGGCTGCACTCGTGCTGCGACGCCCTCGCGACACCACTCTCGAGTCCTATGTCCTGCGACCCTCTTCTGTTACTACTTTGGCGGTTCCCTCCTCACCGGAACCCGGATCAGCGGACGCAAATGCCTCACAAGACAAGCCCTCGTCTGGGTTCTCTCTACGAAATCTGTTCTCAAGAAACAAGGCACAAAGCACTCGCAACTTGAGCTCCAAAGACGAACCCACAAAGCAGGCACCGATTGTCCAACGCTTGCCCCCACTTGTGTGGTCGCGCGTTTTGGAGCGTGCGACGGAGAGAGTTCGCAAGAGTCAACTGAGAAGTGTGTACGAGATCTTAGAGAAGGCAGGTCCGAGTGCCTTCGACCTAGAGCCCCAACATTATGCCTCCGACTTCTCATACCTGACCGAGTGGTCATGGGGCTTGGCGCTCTCCGCTACTGGTGCGTCTGATGTCCCAGGAGCATCCCCTGCGAGACCCGCAGTTGTAGCAGGATCGTTGGTACACTGGTTGCGACTCCTCAATTTGACCCAGCAGGCTTTAACAGCAGGCACACCCCATGCTGGATCAAGGCTTCAATTAACGCATGTTGAGCAGCAGGTTAAATCCCCTGCCTCGTCGACATTGATTGCCATTGATGCAGGCGCCGAGCCACCCACTCCTATGTCAGCAATGGTGACGACCCCACGACCGGACGATCAGTACAACTATGCTAACCGCCCAAGCAAAGATAACCCACCGCCGTCCCCTCGTGAAAGTTTGTTCGAACGAGCGGGTGCCCAGGGTCCCTCGAGCATTACTCCTCAATCCATGCCTCTGGCGGCTATGTTACGCTATCCTGCGAAAGTTCATCTCCCCATGGAGGCTGAGACACTCGTCTCGCTCCTAGAGTTCCTCCTTCTAGAGTACAAGGTGATTGTCGTGGATACGAGCGTAGCGACACTCTCAGCGTGCACTCTATTCTTACTTTCGCTCATCCGTCCTCTGGAGTGGGCAGGAACCTTCATTCCCCTCTTACCACCACAATTAGAGGAGGTTATCAACTCGCCCGTCCCTTTGATCACGGGCATGCAGGTCCTACCCGCGAGCTTCCAGACTCCGGTGGACTTACCGGCCGACACTGTCATTTGGTTCCCTTCATTTAACCACACGATTTGGGTGAATCCCGAACACACAACAAATCTTGGTGGTCAGGCTAAGGGCATC
>Ga0182741_1004318_pt1 | contig 14158 bp, 14 predicted proteins | sample eDN5th37CBELigOP_FD_128874 | JGI IMG/M metagenome (GOLD analysis project Ga0182741, IMG submission 128874) | Enriched Organic Plus compost microbial communities from Emeryville, California, USA - eDNA 5th pass 37_C BE-Lig OP (version 2) (version 2) ...
TGGTGCGCGACGGCGTCGAGTGCGAACCCGTCTCCGTGCTCGCCCCGTGCCCGAATCTCGCCTCCGCCCCGCTGGACTGGAACCTCCTCGGCGGCCCCTACGTGCAGGAGATCCGGCAGGTCCTCGAACGCCGCGGTTACCGTGGCCTGGCCGGTTCGATGCGGATCGATCACGTCGACACCCCGCAGACCTGGCTGGAGAAGGGGATGCTCGACGGCAGTCCGTTCTCCGCGGCGCACGTCTTCCGGCAGACCGGGCCGTTCCGCCGCCCGAACCTGGTGCGCGGGGTCGACAACGTCGTGCTCGCCGGTTCGGGCACCACCCCGGGTGTCGGGGTTCCCACCGTCCTCGTCTCGGGACGCCTTGCCGCCGAACGCATCACCGGACCGGCCGCGAGAGTGCCGGACCTCCCGGCCCGCGCACTGTCGGAAGCAGGTGCCGCTCATGGGTGAACTCGCCACGATCGATCCGGAACTGCGCGACGCCTACCGCCTGTGCCGCGACCTGAACCGGCGGCACGGCAAGACCTACTTCCTCGCCACCCGCCTGTTCCCGAACGCGAAACGCCCCGGCGTGCACGCCCTCTACGGCTTCGCGCGGATGGTCGACGACATCGTCGACGTCGAACCGCACGAGCCCGCACCGGTGCTCGACCGTCTCGAGGAACGGCTCGTCGCCGCCCTGAACGGATCCCCCACGGGCGACGACGACTACGGGCTGGTCCTGCGCGCACTGGTGGACACCACCGAGCGGTACGGCATCCCGCACGAGTACTACCGGGCCTTCCTGCACTCCATGCGGATGGACGTCCCCGGCACCCCGATGTTCCGCTCCCGCTACCGGACCATGGACGAGCTGTCCGAGTACATGTACGGCTCGGCCGCGGTCATCGGCCTGCAGATGCTGCCGATCCTCGGCGTCGAGGGACAGCGGGAACGTGCGGAGGTCCCGGCCGCGGCGCTCGGCGAGGCGTTCCAGCTGACGAACTTCATCCGCGACATGGGGGAGGACCTCGACCGCGACCGCATCTACCTGCCCACCGACGAACTGGCGGCCTTCGGAGTGGACGAGGAGCTGCTGCACCACTGCCGCGCGACCGGCCGCACCGACATCCGGTTGCGCCGCGCCCTCGCCCACCTGATCGCACACACCCGCTCGGTCTACCGCACCGCCGAACCCGGCATCGACCTGCTCGATCCCGCGGTCCGGCCCGCGATGCGCACCGCCTTCGTGCTGTACGGGGACATCCTGGGCGCGGTGGAGGAGAGCGGATACCGGGTCCTCCACCGGCGGGCGCGTGTGTCGCGCCGCCGCCGGTTCTCGGTGGCCGCGCCGGGGCTCGCCTCGGTGGGTTGGACCTTCCTGCGCGAACAGTCGAGACTGTGAATGCTCACCGGCCGCGGCCGGCGCCCGCACACGAATCACGAACAGGACATCGCATGGAACAGGTCGTGCTGCTCGACGACGCAGGCCGAGCGGTCGGCATCGAGCCGAAGGCCACCGTCCACACCACGGACACCCCGCTGCACCTCGCCTTCTCCTCGTACGTCTTCGACTCCCGCGGGAACGTCCTGCTCACGCGGCGTGCGCTGGACAAGCTGACCTTCCCCGGCGTCCTGACCAACAGCTGCTGTGGGCATCCGGCACCCGACGAGCCGCTCGGGGAGGCGGTGCGCCGCCGTCTGCAGCAGGAACTCGGGCTCGAGGTCCACGACGTCGACGTCGTGCTGCCGGCCTTCCGCTACAAGGCGGTGATGGACAACGGCATCGTCGAGAACGAGATCTGCCCCGTCTTCCGGGTGCGCTACGACGGGCCGCCGCCCTCCCCGGATCCCGCGGAGGTGCACGACACCGAATGGGCCGAGTGGACCACCTTCGTCGACGACGTCGTCGCCGGCCGCCGGGAGGTGTCGGTGTGGTGCCGCGAGCAGGTGTATCAGCTCCGGCAGCTCGGCCCCGACCCGTTGCACTGGCCGGTCGCGTCACCGTCCGAACTGCCGCACGCCGCCCCCGAACGCCGATAGCGGGCCCGGTCGCCGATAGCGACCCCCCGCACCGGTCCGGCTCGATACGCTGATTCCGGTGATCGACGACCCGCTCGTCCTGTCGCGCACGATCGGCGGCGTCCTCGTGCTCGCCGCGATCTCCGCGGCGGTGCTGTGGTGGTTCCGGGTCCCGCACCGCTTCGCCCCGGTGGGCGCCATCGCGCGCGGCGCCGCGCAGCTCGCGTTCGTCAGCCTCGTCCTCCAGGGCGTCATCACCGATGCCCGCTGGGTCGCGGTGGTGCTCGCCGTCATGTTCGGGGTGGCCTGGTGGACGGCCTGCGGCCGGATCGGCGACCGCGCACAGGTCGGTGCGACGGTGGCGGTCGCGATGGCCATCGGGGTCGTCGTGGCGGCGGGCACCGTCTTCGCGACCGGCGCGGTGGAGGCGACCCCGCGCTACGTCCTGGCCCTCGGCGGGATCGTCATCGGCAACACCATGACGGTCGCGAGCCTGGCCGGCCGCCGCTTCCAGGAGATCGTCGACGACCACTGGACCGAGGTCGAGGGATGGCTCGCACTCGGCGCGACCATTCGGCAGGCGACCGTCGGCCCCGCCCGCCTCGCCGTGCACGCCGCCATGATCCCGTCGACCGACCAGACCAGGACCACGGGGCTGGTGACCCTGCCCGGCGCGTTCGTCGGTGCGATCTTCGGTGGGCTCTCACCGCTCGAGGCGGGTCGCTTCCAGGTGGTGGTGCTGGCTGCGATCATGGCGACGGCGTCGATCACCGCGGTGCTCGTGGCCCTCGGGTCGGGACGGAGCCTGCGGCTGCGACCGGCGGTGAGCGAACAGTGAGGGCCGAACGGTGAGGAAGGGGATGGTGGATGCTGCTCGTGGCCAACAGGGGTGAGATCGCGCTGCGGATCGTGCGGTCGGCCGGGGAACTCGGACTCGACACCGTCGCCGTCCACGCCGCCGACGACACGCACTCCCCGCACGTCCGGGCCGCAACCCGCGCCGAGGCGCTCCCCGGAGAGGGCGCCGCCGCCTATCTCGACTCCGACGCCCTGATCGGCATCGCCCGCGCCACCGGCTGCTCGCTCGTGCATCCGGGTTACGGATTCCTCAGCGAGAACGCCCCCTTCGCGCAGGCCTGCGCCGACGCCGGTCTCGTCTTCGTCGGACCGTCCCCGGAGGTGCTGCGCACCCTCGGCGACAAACGCTCCGCCCGCGCCGAGGCCGCGCGGCTCGGCATCCCGGTGGTCGCGGCCACCGACACCGCCGACCCGGACACCCTGCGCTCCTTCCTCCGCGACCACCCGGAGGGCATCGTCCTCAAGGCCCGTGCCGGTGGGGGAGGACGCGGCATGCGGGTCGTGCGCGACGCCGCCGGCCTCGACGCGGCCCACCGCGCCGCCTCGGCCGAGACGCGGGTCGCCTTCGGGGACGACGGGCTGTACGCCGAGGCGCTCGTCGCCGACGCCCGGCACGTCGAGGTACAGGTCGTGGCGGCGCCCTCGACCCCCTCGGGCGGGTGGACGACGGCGGTGGCGCTCGGCGACCGGGACTGCAGCGTGCAACGCCGCCACCAGAAAATCGTGGAGATCGCCCCGGCCCCCGACCTGCCGGACCGTCTGCGCCGCGACCTGCACACCGCCGCCGTGCGGCTGTTCGCCGAGGTGGGCTACCGCGGGGTGGGCACCGTCGAATTCCTCGTGTACGGGGACGAATTCGTCTTCCTCGAGGTGAACCCGCGGATCCAGGTGGAGCACACCGTCACCGAGGAGGTCATCGGCGTCGATCTCGTCGCCGTGCAGCTCGCGATCGCCCGCGGGGCCGGCATCGACGAACTCGGCCTGCCCGCCGGGATCGCCGCCGGACCGAACGTCGTCGCGGGGGAACTCGCCGTACCCCGCGGCATCGCGGTGCAGGCCCGCGTCAACGCGGAGACCATGCGCGGCGACGGCACCGCGGTGGCCACCGCCGGCACCCTCACCGGCTTCACCCCACCGGCTGGGCCGGGCATCCGCGTCGACACCCACGGCCGCCCGGGCCTCGAGGTGACCGCCCGTTACGACTCGCTGCTCGCCAAGGTCGTCGCGCACGTGCGCTCCGGCGACCGGACGGCGGCGCTGCGCAAGACGGCCGCGGCGCTCGGCGAGTTCGTCGTCGACGGCCTCGGCACCAACCTCGAAGTGCTGCGGAAGATCTTCGACGACAAGGAGTTCCGTTCCGGTCCCGTCACCACCTCCTGGCTGGACGAGCGCCTGCCGGATTTCGTGGACCCCGCCGTCGCGGAGACCCCGGCCGGCACCACCGATCTCCGCCCCGGTGAATACGCGGTGTGCGCGGAGATGGCCGGCACCGTCGTCGAGGTCGCCCGTGAGGGCGACACCCTCGCCGCCGGGGCGCCGGTGGTGGTGCTCGACGCGATGAAGATGCAGCACGAGGTCCGCGTCCCCGGCGCCGCGCTGGTCGAACGCGTCCTCGTCCGTCCCGGCCGGACGGTGTCGCCGGGCACCGTGCTCGCCGTCGTGAAAGTGCTCGACCCGGACATCGTTGCGGGTGAAGAGGTTTCGTTCGATCCCGACACGGCGCGCGCCGACCTGGACGAGATCCTGGCGCGGCACGCCGTCACCACCGACGCCGCGCGTCCCGAGGTGGTCGCGCGGCGGCACCGGCAGGGCCGGCGCACGGCCCGCGAGAACATCGCCGATCTCGTCGACGACGGCACCTTCGTCGAATACGGTCCGCTCGTGCTCGCCGCCCAGCGCGGCCGCCGCAGCGAGGAGGACCTCGTCGCGAACACACCCGCCGACGGGCTCGTCGGGGGCACCGCCCGGATCGGTGGGGCCGAGGTGGTCGTGATGTCCTACGACTACACGGTTCTCGCCGGTACCCAGGGTCGCTACAACCACCGCAAGACCGATCGGCTGCTCGAACTCGCCGCGCGCCGGCGGGTTCCGGTGGTGCTGTTCGCCGAGGGTGGCGGGGGCCGTCCCGGTGACGTCGACGCCGGGCCCGGTGCGGGTCTCGAACTGCCGACCTTCCGATCGATGGCGGCGCTGCGGGGAAAGGTGCCCACCGTCGCGGTCGTCTCCGGCCGCTGCTTCGCCGGCAACGCCGCCCTCGCCGGGGTGTGCGACGTGCTCGTCGCGACCCCCGACGCGAACATCGGCATGGGTGGGCCCGCCATGATCGAGGGCGGCGGGCTCGGTGTGCACCGACCCGAGGAGATCGGCCCGGTCGACGTGCAGCGCCGCAACGGCGTCGTGCACGTCCTGGCCCGCGACGACACCGACGCCGTGGATCTGACGCGCCGGTATCTCGGTTACTTCACCGTCCGCGACGACGAGTGGACCGCCCCCGATCCGCGGCGTGCCCGGCACGTCGTGCCGGAGAACCGGTTGCGCGCTTACGACGTCCGGGCCGCGATCGGGGCGATCGCCGACGTCGATTCGGTGCTCGAACTGCGCCCCGACTACGGTGTCGGCATCGTCACCGCCCTGATCCGGGTGGAGGGCGTCGCCTACGGGGTGCTCGCCAACAACAGCCACCATCTCGGCGGGGCCATCGACGCGGAGGCCGCCGACAAGGCCACCGACTTCCTCGAACTCTGCGAGGCGCATCGGCTTCCCGTGGTGAGCCTGTGCGACACACCGGGTTTCATGGTCGGACCGGAGGCCGAGAAGGAGGCGACGGTCCGCCGCTTCGGCCGGTTCTTCGTCGCCGGTGCCCGCCTGACGGTTCCGTTCGGCACGATCATCCTGCGCAAAGGCTACGGCCTCGGTGCGATGGCGATGGCCGGTGGCTCGTTCCACGCACCGGAGTTCACGATCGCCTGGCCGACCGGCGAGATCGGCGGCATGGGCCTCGAAGGGGCGGTGCGGCTCGGTTTCCGGAAGGAACTCGACGCGACGGAGAGCCCCGAGGCCCGCGAGGAACTGTTCCGGCAGCTCGTCGCCCAGGCCTACCGGGAGGGACGGGCCCTGCAGGCCGCGACCACCTTCGAACTCGACGACGTCATCGATCCCGCCGACAGCCGCACCTGGATCGCCGGACTCGGGAGGCGGCGATGGTGACCCATCCCGGCGCGCAACGATTCGTGCCCGACACGCGCGACCTCGACGCCCTCGCCTCCGCCGCCGCGGGATGCCGCGGCTGCGATCTGTACCGGGACGCGGAGCGGACGGTGTTCGGAGACGGAGGCCCGAACGCCCGGATCCTGTTCGTCGGCGAACAACCCGGTAACGAGGAGGATCTCGCGGGTGAGCCGTTCGTCGGCCCGGCCGGGCACCTGTTCGACAAGGCCCTGGACCGGGCCGGGATCGACCGTGAGACCGTCTACGTCACCAACGCCGTCAAGCATTTCCGGTTCGACCGGTCCGCGAACGGCCGACGCCGCATCCACAGGAAACCGACGGGCGCGCAGATCGCGGCGTGCCGCCCGTGGCTCGAGGCCGAACTCGACGCCGTGCGACCCGAGATCGTCGTCTGCCTCGGCGCGACGGCCGCACAGTCCCTGCTGGGCAAGGACTTCAAGCTCACCCGGCACCGGGGCGAGGTGCTGCGCCTGCCCGACGAGCTGCGCGGATCCTGCGATCCCGCCGTGGTGGTGACGGTGCACCCGTCGGCGGTGCTGCGGGCCCGCTCGCAACGCGACGACGCCTTCCGGGCCTTCGTCCAGGACCTGAAACGCGCGGCGGCTCTGTAGGGAGCTCGGCCGGTGCGAACTCAGCCGGTGGTGGCGAGCGCCGCGGCGAGACCGAGCGCCACCGACATCGCGCACACCTCGAGCACCGCGTTGCGCAGCGACTCCTCCGCCGACACCCGGTGCGATGCCGCGCCGGGCACCCAGCGGCGCCGCCAGACGCGCGCCAGCAGCAGCAACGCGACGAGGACGACGGCCTTGGCGAGCAGGATGCGCCCGTAGCCGGTGCCCAGCAACGCGGAGACCGATCCGAGGCGCACGGCGCCGTCGACGACCCCGCTCACCACCAGTGAGATCACGCACCACAGCGCGAGCTGCGAATAGCGCGGCAGCAGTTCGGCCCACGCGCCCCGGCCCCGCACCGTCAGCGCGAGGGCGAGCAGCACCCCGAACCAGATCGCGGCGGCCAGGACGTGCACCGCGTTGAGCAGCGAACCCAACGGCTGCTGGGCCATGTGCCCGGTCACCGGCCGGGCGATGAGCGCGAGCCCCGCCGCCACGAGCACGGGGGCCGTGGACCACGACGCCGAGCGCCGGTAGGCCACCGCCGCGACCAGCGTGCAGGCCAGCACGCACACCCACGCGCCGCCGTCGACACGACCGGCACCCGAGTCGGTGAGGTACTCGACGAAACGGTCGACGCCGAGCCCGGTGACGGGAACCCCGGCGGTGGCCGCGGCCGCCCGGACCAGGTCGATGCTCGCGAGCACGAGCCACAGCCCACCGACCGCGGCGATCGTGCGCCAGACGTCGTCGGGGGAGACGGCGGGCCGGCGCTCGTTCTGCACCATCGACCCGAGCACCGCGAGGCCGAGCACCGCGGACCCGGCGCACAGCGCCAGGGCCCGCACCGAACCGGAACCGTCGGGGATCGCGAGCGAACCCGCCACGGCGAGGCCGGCGACCGTCCCGAAGGCGACACCGGCAGCGGCCACGAGGAGCCACTGCCGGCGTTCCGAGAGCATGCGGGTCAGGCCTTCGGCTTGCGCAGCGCGAACGCCAGGCCCGCCACGACCACCACGACACCCGCGGCGACGAACCACCACACGGCGGGACCACCGTCGTCGTCCGAACCGGACTCGGCGGAATCCGACACGGCCTCGCCCGGCGTGCCGGTGCCCTCCTGCGTGAGGGTGAAGGTGCGGGTGCCGCTGACGGGATGCCCGTCTGCGGAGGTCACCCGGTACGCGACGGTGTACTCGCCGACGGGCCCGAGCCCGTCGAGTTCGACGGAGACCGTCGCGCCCTCGACGATCGGGTCGCTCTTGGACCACAGATTGCCGTCGGGCCCGACGACGGTGAGCGCCGCGAACTGCTCCTGCAGGCTCTCGTTGAAGGTCACGCTCACCCGCTCGGGAGCCTCGGCGATCTCCTGGCCGTTCTCCGGCGTACTGGACATCACCACGGAATGGGCCGCGGCAGGACCGGCGGACAGCGACAGGGCCGCGATCAGCGCGGCGAACAGGACGACGAGACGCTTCATGCCCGCCGTCCCCGGATCACGGCGCCGAGGCCGAGGGCGGCGCCGAGGGCACCGAGCACGAGACCGATGCCGCCGAGCCACCGCGCGGTGTCGTCGGTGGCAGAGCCCTCGGTGGTGGCTGCGGACTCGTTCTCAGAGCCGGTGCCGTGGGCGTCGGCGGTGCCGTGGCCGTGCCCGTCACCGCTGCTCGCGGCGAGGGTCAGCGTCGGTGCCGGCAGTTCGGGCTCCTCGTCGCCCTCGGCGACGTCGTCCCACGCGACGACCTGACCGTCGCTGTAGGTCTGGACGGCCGGGAAGGCGACCTCGTCCTCCTCGGGCAGCGGCCCGGCGGACAGCAGGAACTGCTGGAACTGGCCCGGGCCGACCTGCACGCCTGGATCGGCGGTCCACGTCACGGAGGTGGCGAGCTGCGATTCGGGATCCTTCTCGACGGTCGCGGTCCAGCCGGGCATCGGCTCGGTGCGCGCCGAGCGCAGGCCGGGCAGTTCCACCGTCAGCGCGGTGGTGCCCGCGGTCTCGGACTCGGTGGGTACCCGGAAGGTGAGCACGGCGTATCCGCCCTGCTCGGCGCCGGGGGCGACGACGGTGACGTGCGCGGCGGCCGTGCCGGCTCCGGCGACCATCAGGGCAGCGGTGAGGGTCGCGCCGGCGAGGGCGCGACGGGAGATCTTCGGCATCTACGTTCTTTCTCGTCGGAAAACAGGGGTGATCGTCAGGACGCGACGACCGGAGGTCCCCTCCGAGAGATGGCCGGGGGAGCGCGTCCCCACACGAGCCGGTCCGTGGACCTGGTGGGTGCGAGCACGGCCGGGGCCGCGATCACGGGCAGTCGCAGCAGCGCGACCCGCACCACGGTGCCGCACGCCGCGTACAGCCGCGCGGCCGCCGCGAGCAGCAGCGCGCAGCCCACCACGGCGACCGCGTGCGCGGCGAACATGCACGCCGACGGGTGCGTGTGCCCCGGAACGAGCGTCGTCAGGGCCGCGTGCGTCGCCGCCTGCCCGCCCGCGAGCAGCACGAGCGGCGGCAGCGACGGCTGGTGGGCACCGAGAACACCGACCCCGGCGGCGATCGCGACCAGCAGCACCGCGGTCGGTCCCGTCGGGACACCCCCGCCGGCGGCGCCGTGGGCGGCCACCGCCAGCACCGCGGTCGCGATGCCCGCGGTGGTGCCGAGGAGGGTCCGGGTCGTGGTCACTGGGTCTGCTGTGTCCTCTGTGGTGACGTCCTCTGTGGTGACGTCCTCTGTGGTGACGTCCTCTGTGGTGACGGTGCCGAGGGTCAGCGCACGCCGAGGCGGGCGAGCAGGTCGGCCTCGATCCCGTCGAGCTCCGACGAGATCGCCGCGTGCGCGGTCTTCCGGCGCGCGGTGGGCATCTGCTCGGCGGTCTGCACCGCGGTGGTCAGATCGGACAGACGCTCGCGGATCGCCGCCGCGAACTTCTGGGTCTCGGGATCCTTCGGGTCGCGGGACTCGACCTTGGCCAGGGACTGTTCGGCCCCGGCGATCCGCGCGCTCAGCCGGGCGCCGTGCCCGGTGAACGAGCCCAGTTCCTCGACCGGCACCCCGAGCTGGTGCGCCCGCCGCGCGTCGAGCTGTCCGCGCAGCGCCGTCACCGCCTGGTAGACGATCGGGACGATCACCGGCGCCAGCAGCCGCGCCACCCCGAGATAGCGGCGCACCTTCGCGGCGGTGAGCCCCTGGTTCTCGGCGGCCTTCTTCTGGGCTTTGAGCGTCGCGATCTGCTCCTTCTCGACCTTGGCCTGCGACCGGGCGAGTTCCTTGTCGAGCTTGACCTGCGACTTCGCGAGCTTCTTGTTGAGCTTCTCCTGGGCCCTGGCTGCGCGCCGGTCGTTCTTGAGCTGGCCCTTGGCGACCAGCTTGGCCTCGAGCTTCGCCTTGTGCTTCAGCGCTCGGGCCTCGGCCCTGCGAGTCGCGCGACGCTTCCGTGTGAACAACCCCATCGAACAGCACCCTCCATTCGGTACGACACGACGCTCCGGCGCCTCGCGCCAGCCTAACGTGGACATGCTGGTGCGAGCCTTCGCCGGTGCAGGGAATACCCTGGAACGTTGTGGAGGCAACCGAAGACCTCCCGCGGCCCGGCCGCGAGGAGTCACAGAGCACGGCGGTGGTCCTCGAGGCCGCTGCGCTGACGCGGTGCCGCCACCGGGTCTATCTCGACGCCAACTTCCCCGAAGAACTCGCGGTTGCGCCGGAGAACTCGGGGGCGCGGCAGCGGCAGGAAGCGGCGGCGGAACATCGCGAGACGGTCCGGCGGAGACTGTTCGACGAGCACCCCGACGGCTGGACGCTCATCGCACCCGAGGGGACGATGGCGAGCCGCGCCGCGCGCACCCTCGAGGCGTGCCGGGCCGGCGCCGACCGTATCTGGGGTGCGGTGCTGCCCACCGATCCCGCCACCGGCCGCCGCGGCCGGTCCGAGATCCTGCTGCGCGACGTCGAGCGGGGCGGTTACATCCCGGTGATCGTGGTCAACCACAAGGTCACCGATCCCGGGCAGGGCGCGACCACCAGCGGCCTGTTCGAGTGGAAACCCGCCGTCGACGAGACCCGCAAGGTGCGCAGCCAGGTGCGGGACCAGATGCGGGTCGCGCACCTGTACCGGATGCTCGAGCGGCACGGGCTCGCCAGCCCCGCGAAGGTCGCGGGCGCGATCGGCTACGCCGGTGACTGCATCCTCGTGCACGATCTCGACACGATCCTCGAGGACTACGACGCGCGGCTGGCCGACCGGCTGGAGATCGCGCGGGGCCGCGTGCCGACGACGCCGTCGCAGATCGGTGAGTGCAAGACCTGCCCGTGGTGGGACCGCTGCCGCGCGGAGCTGACGCGCACACGGGACGTGTCGCTGGTCGCGCCGGGGCAGCGCGCCGAGGTGCTGCGCGAGCTCGAGGTCCACACCATCGAGGGGCTGGCCCGCTGGCAGGGGGAGCCGCCGGAGACGTGGCCGCAGGGGTCCTTCGAGGACGCGGTGGTCATCGCGCGGGCGTGGCTCGCCGACGCACCGCTGGTGCGGCGCTACCGGCACGTGCACGTCCACCGCGCGGACGTCGAGGTGGACATCGACATGGAGAGCTTCCACGAGCACGGCGCCTATCTGTGGGGGACGCTGCTGAACTCGGGTCCGGACTCGGAGTACCGGCCGTTCGTGACCTGGGATCCGGTGCCCACCGACGACGAGGCGCGGTCGTTCGCGGAGTTCTGGCGCTGGCTGTCGGACCAGCGGCGTACCGCCGAACGCAAGGGGAGGACCTTCGCCGCCTACTGCTATTCGCGGTCGGCGGAGGACAAGTGGCTGCTGTCGTCGGCGCGGCGTTTCCAGGGCCGTCCGGGGGTGCCGGCGCTCGCGGAGGTGAAGGCGTTCATCGACTCGCACGAGTGGGTCGACATCTTCCAGGCGGTCACCGATCAGTTCGTGTGCCCGAACGGCAAGGGACTCAAGAAGATCGCGCCCATCGCGGGGCACCACTGGCGTGACGCGGAGGCCGGGGGTGAGGCGTCGATGGCCTGGTACAGGGAGGCCGTCGGCATGGCCGGGGAACCCGATCCGGCGCAGCGGGTGCGGTTGCTCGAGTACAACGAGGACGACGTCATCGCCACGAAGGTGTTGCGGGAGTGGATGTCCGACCGGGCCGTCCTCGACATCCCGTTCGTGGAGGATCTGTAGGGCGCTCCACGCCTGCCGGTGTGGTGCCCCGTGCATGGTTCCGGCGGTGTGGGCCACCGGAACCACGCACGTGCCGTCAGACCAGAGCGGCAAGGGCGAACGCGGCGAGGGCGATCAGCACACCACCGGTGAGCGTCTGCACCCGGCGGTCGAGCACGCACATCGCCGACAGGAAGCCGGGCATCGAGCCACCCTGGCGGGTGTGCGCGATGGCCAGCACGCTCGGCATGCAGCGGCCCAGGCTCACGGTCGCGAACATCGCGGCACCGAGCACCGGCGAACCCGAGGCGATGATGCCGAGCACCAGCAGGTAGTACGCGCTGGACCGGATGAAGATCATGAAGCCCGGCCCGATGAGCGCGCCGAACAGCAGCGACACCTTCCACGGCGCCATGGTGCGCCGCAGGTGGCGGGGGAGCTGCTGCCGCCGCATCGGGGTCGGCAGGGTGATCATGCCCAGCTCGTGCAGGCCGTAGCCGAGGGCGATGACACCCCAGGCGGCGAGCATCCACGCCCACGGCACGGAACCGGCGACGAGGGCGCCGACGGCACCGAACAGGGCGCCGGTGGGGATGCCCGTGGCGAGCGAGCCCAGTGCATGCCAGCCGAGGCGACGCATCGGGGTCGACGAGCCGCGACGTTCCGGCTGCTTCGGGGCGGCGACCACGCCGGCCACCGACATGCCGCAGGTGGACCAGTTGGCGGCCAGAGCGGTCACCGCGCCGGTCGCGATCACGGCGGCGGTCATCGCCGCCGGGTTCGACGGTGCGGCGACCAGACCGGCGGCGGCGCCGACCACGGCGGAGCCGGCGATCAGGCCGGTGCGGGCCTTACGGGTGACGGCCCGCTCGAGGGTCGGACGTATGTCGGGTACGTCGACGTTCAGGGGTGGGTGAGCCAGCGGCTCACGCACGAGTGTTTCCGTCATGACAGTGCTCCTTCGGTGTCGTACCTGTGACGGCTGTCGTACTGATGAGGGTGTGGCCGGGAACGGACGTCGCTGTCCGTCACCCGGTCACGGTGACGGTTCCGGTCATGTACCGGTGGACCGAGCAGTGGTACTCGTAGACGCCCGGTTCGGTGAAGGTGTGCTCGTAGCTGCCCTCGGCGGTGATGCCGCTGTCGAACTCACCTTCGGAGCCGACGTGGTGCAGGACCCCGCCGTCGTCGAACGTCCACCGGACGGTGCCGCCGACCGGCACCGTCACGTCCGTCGGTGCGAAGTGCACGTCGCGGACGACGACCTCCGCATCCGGTCCGGTGGGGGAGCCGGCGCACGAGGTCGCGGCCAGCATCGCGAGAGCGGCCACGCCCCACCGGATCCGCATCACTGGACGATGATCGTGCCGACCATGGCCGGATGCGGCGTGCAGTGGTAGGTGAACGTGCCGGCCTCGTCGAAGGTGTACTCGTAGGTGCCTTCGGTGAGCAGCTCGCTCTTCAGCTTCCCTTCGAGTTCGCCCTCGCCCGCGACGTCGTGCGGCAGGCCCGAGTCGTCGAAGTGCCACTGCACGGTCTGGCCCTTCTCGATGGTGACCGAGGCCGGGCTGTACGACATGTTGGAGACCTCGATGACGACGGCGGGCTCGTCGGAGCCGGAACTGCTGCATCCGGTCAGCAGTCCCACGGCGAGCGTGACGCCCGCTGCGGCGGAAAGAATCTTCCTCATATCTCTTCCTCTCACCGGATGTACCGCAGATTCGCGGTCATTCCTGCCTCGAAGTGGTAGGCGTTGTGGCAGTGGAACATCCACTCGCCCGGGTTGTCCGCGTCGAACTCGATGGCGAGTTCGGTGCCCGGAAGCACGTTGACGGTGTCCCGTCGCAGGCCGCCGTAGCTCGGTACGGCGAAGGTGTGGCCGTGGGTGTGCATGGGATGCCACATCGGCGACGAGTTGACCATCGTGATCCGGATCCGTTCACCCTCCTTCATCACCAGACGTCCGGCGTCGGGACCGGCCATGCCCCACACGTAGCGATCGCCGGCCTGGATCAGCTCGACGCGGTAGTCGCGGTCGACCTCCCGCTGCTCGAGCCTCACCGCCTCGACGGGCCGCAGTTCGCTCTCGAGCACGAGGCGTCCGCTCAGCTCGGGGATGTCTCCTCCCACATCGGGATTCGACAGCGGAACCGCGTCGTGGGATCGCAGCACGGTGGACGCGTAGCCGTCGCGGCCCTCCACCTTCGCCACGACCGGCCAGGCACCCGAGCGGACCGTGACGAGCACGTCCACCCGCTGCGCCATGCCGAGGATCACGGTGTCGGCGGTCGTCGGCTGCACGTCGAA
>Ga0182741_1004319_pt1 | contig 14156 bp, 11 predicted proteins | sample eDN5th37CBELigOP_FD_128874 | JGI IMG/M metagenome (GOLD analysis project Ga0182741, IMG submission 128874) | Enriched Organic Plus compost microbial communities from Emeryville, California, USA - eDNA 5th pass 37_C BE-Lig OP (version 2) (version 2) ...
ACCACCTTCACCGCCGGGCTGCGCCTGGATGGCATGGCGGCGCCGATGCTGCTCGACGGCCCGATGAACGGTCCGGCCTTCCTGGCCTACGCCGAGCAAGTTCTCGCGCCCGAGCTTCGCCCATCCTCGCGCGCGCCCGAACGAGAGAGGGCGTTGGAAAGCGAGGAGTGATGGCTAGGAAGAGAGATACTCGCAGGACAACTCAGAAAGCGACGCGTGATCGCGAAGCGCCGCAACTGGCGCTTCGTTCGGCAGTGAAGCAGGCGGTGCACGGCGTGTTCAATGATCTACGATGCGAACCTCGCCTCCCTCAAGGAGATCCCTTCGTGGCGACACTGAGTGGTATGCGGCATTCGGGTCGTAGCAGCGCGGTCGCCACGTATGTGTTTCGTCGAGCCGCCGAAGACGCGATGGAACAAGGTTTGTTTCCTGTTGGAACGACTCTGGAGGAGGTTAGAAGGAAGCAAGATCTTGTCGTTGACATCGCCGTCGCGGAACTGCTCGCCGCCATGCCGCCGTTTGATGTGGCAGAGGCCCTGCGTAGGCCGGCTTCATGGCTGCGGAAAGTCCAGAACCTCGTGCGACACGGAAGCACGGAACTCGTGCTCCTTGAAGGTGTGGATGAGCTTCTTCAGCGGGCAATAGACGCTCATGGTGACAAGAGGAACCTCGACATTGCTTTAGGCATGGAGGCAGCAAAAGGGTTCGCATGCATGGTCGGCATCCCTGTCGTTCACGTCTGCGAACCGAGTTTCAGGAAGATGCTGTCAGACGACGTGTCGTTCGCGCGAACATGGCGATGGGAACTGGATCTGTTTGCCCTGGACGAGAATGAAGAGGCCCATGCTGCGTATATGATCGGACGCTTCGAATATTTTGGTCTTACGGAGGTCGAACGAAAAGCTTCCCCCATCAAACCCGATCCCGTTAGCGGAAACATGCCTGGCTTGGTGTTCAACTCCCGCGGTGCCCAGGTAGGTGTTGTTTCAGCCCCCGCACTGGCAGAGGCAGTAAAAAGCTGTGGACCCGGTTCCGTCGGCTTCGTCGTAGACATTTGGCAAGGAACTTCTTTCGCCGCCCTCCTGACTTCGATCCAAACTCCCGGAGAACTGCAACAGATCGCTCAAGGACCCGCAGGGAGCTAAATTGAAGCCTCATAGGTCGCTTCCAGGACGGCGAAAAGCCCGATAGGGACATCACCAGCGACAGGTGCGGCGGTCGTTGCAGGCAAGTACCGACTTTCGTCTCCTGCCTCCGCGTAGAATACGCGAGTGGTGGCAGCCAGAGACCGCGACTTCCGTGGCCACACTCACCCAACTTGGACCACCACCTCGAGCGTAGCGTCGCTAAACGCGGCTGTCTGTTAGCGTGAACTGTGAGAAGGTTTAGGTTGGCCGACCATCGTCTGGGATTGGACGTCCTTTCAACCAGTAGCCACCGCCACTCTGCTCGAAGGTTTCACTGTTCTTCCACAACACCTTACTCACCAGCGACGGTAGATCCCGGGACACAGGTGCCTTCCCTGACGCCTCCAGAGCGTTCACAATATCGCGTCTGGTCAGAGGCTTGGAGGCAACAGCTATGGCCTCCCTCGCGAGTTCCAGGATTACCTGTGAAGCAGGTCTCTTGGCGCTGTTGTTGCGCCCCTGTACCGACGCCAATACAACATCGCGGCTGCTCTCTGTCAGGGCGTTGCCAGCTAGCGGCTCACGCGCAAGCCGGAGGCGTTCGAGCGCCAATTCCTCAGCTTTCAAGGCAGCGCGCATGCTCCGGACTGCCTCTTCCTGCTTCGCGATCCGTTCGTCTATCACGCCCAGGATATCGTCGAACTGCTGCTCCAGAAGATACTTCCGACCGCTTGTAGCAGAGGACGAAGCGTTCTCCACCATCTCACTCTCCACTATCATTACAAGACGCAAGGACGACTGGCGAAACGCGGGAATTCGCGTTGTCAACTGCTTTGGACCGCCTGGCATCGAAACGACGACTCGGCCAATCGGACTCCAAATGACAAGCCACGGAAACGCCGCCCACCATTCCAACATTCTTCCAACGCGACTTTCCAATCGCGGAAAATGTGTTAACGTCTGATTCGGTCGAGGGCCACCCTGGTAGGACAGGGTGGCCCTCAGCGACCAACACCCTTTCGTTTTTCCGACGTAGGCAAGGGAGTGGCCGAAACAATGTCATCACCATAGCACGAACGATTTAGCGCGACCAGCCGGTAATCAGGTCAAGTGGCGATGTTGTGCGCGCACCCTCACGAAGAACACGTTGTCACGCAAGGCGTGTGATTGGAACATCCCTCGGAATTTCCAATATGCTCTGTCCTTGCGCCTATAACGTCTTCCTCTGCTCGGGAGCGCATCCCTCTTAGACACAAATCGGCAGGACTCCTTGCTTTAGTTTAGAGGCCCGGAGCGCGTTGTCCAGAATAAATCAAAACGAGTCCTTGAGCCAGCGCGTTCGTCAAGACGGTTGGAAGGATTCGCTGTCGCCAAAAAGGAGCATGAAATGGAAAAGGACGTTCAACGGGTCAATCTCAAGGGATTCGACGGGATTATCGCCACCATCGCGACTTCCGAGGAGGGCGGTCCGATACGACGGATCATAAACGGGCGCTCCAGAAGGCCGACAGGCACCTTCACCAGCGTCAAAGCGGGTGGCCGAGCGATGCCGTACGAGTCTGTCGAGGGAGAACGTAGGGCTATGTGGATCGCCGAGGCCGCTCCTAGCGTCCGAAGGCTTCTTGCCCAGCCGCATCGGATCGAAATTGCTGTAAGCGGGCGATCCCGCCCTTTGATTTTTATCCCTGATCTGTTGCTGGAGGTCGACGAGTCTGCTGCTTCCCGGCTCACGAGCGGTCTGCCCTTTGCGCAAGCGCTGCTTGCCGAACCGGACGATGTAGGTCGGGGAGGGGCACGCACGGTCGTTGTGGAGATCAAGAGCGACGCCGACCGTCGAATGGCCGACGCCGAGTACCGGCTGAAACTCCGCTTAGCACGCCGGGTCTACAACGGGCTTGGGGTTGATTTCGCGGTTGTGCCAGACAGCGCGGCATTGTCTGTGTCTGACTTTCCAGCCGTGAAGCAGATCGTCATGAAGAGGCATGTCGCCATCGACGGCCGCGACATTGAGATTGCTACGTCGCGAGTACATGACGCTCCAGTCCCGCTAGGCGACCTCGCTGCTTCACTGGGCTCGAGCCACGTCGGAATTGCGAAGGTGTTCGCCCTACAAGTTCGCGGACTGATTTCCATCGATTTGAACCGTCCGGTCAATGCCCTGACACTTGTTCACGCGGTGAGAAGTAACGGAGTGCGCCGTGCACCCTCTCACCCCGTATGGCCTTCAGGTCCTTACGCTCGGGCCTAACTTCACCAGCGGCAGCTTCGAGAGAAGCTGCCGAACTGCTGCATTGGAGAGATTGCGATGAAAGTATTCGATCTTCGGGGACGGCGAGCGCGACAAGCAAAGTTGCAAGACGGCGTAGCCGTCCAAGGATGCATTCGAGATGCATCATCTTCCAAGTTGCTTAACCACGACGCCCCGGTCGAGAACCGGAGTTCCCGGCAGAGGATGATCTACATCAGAAGCGAGAGCCGGCGTCTCCTTGTTCAGTACTTTGTGCATCACGACAGCGCACGTTCAACATCAAAATCCTCCCGTGCGCTTCGTCGCTTCATCGATGAGCATCGGGAAGATCTACATGCCTTGGGTCTAATCCGGGAGCCGTCACCCTCCACCTTGCGGCGCGTATTGAAAGCCGCCGATTCCGAATACGCGGAGGCTACAGAAAGATAAGGCGCCGTTCCCGGCGGGCAGCTCGACCGCCGCCAATTTCCCGCAAACGCTACTCGGCCGCACTGGTCGGACGTCGCTTTGCTCCTGTCACCGCTGGATCTGTCCAACTGAGGCTGTCGTATGGACCATCTCGATGCATGTCCGGGGGAAATCTACGTCCTGCCCAAGATCGATGCAGACGCATGCTTCGAACTCAAGGGCAAGAAGCGTGACGGAACCTATGTGTTACGGCACGAGCGGACCGGCCGCCAGCAGATGTTCCGCCCTGCCGAATTCAGGGCGATGAGGTTCGACGGACGCGCGATCCGCATCGGAAAGACGGCACTTGCCGCAGCGCGAGGTGGAATTCCCGCTGATGTGAACCCCCAAGCCCTTGCCGATGTCAATGATGACAGCCTCGAGCCGAAGCAGAGACGAGCGAGGATCAAGGCCCGTGAGTTTCTCGACGAGTGCATGTCGCTCCGCTTCCTGGCGATCGAACATGACAAGTGGCCGGAGGCCTCAAGGTCGACGGGGCCGCTGCAAAGGTTCATCGACTGCCAATGGGAAGACATGCAGGCACGTGGCCTGACGTGGAAACCATCACCGAGTGCTTTGCGACGCGCGTTGGACCGCTACGGTTGCCACGGTGACCGACCTCTGCAAGAGTTCCTGGATCGCCGCCGAAAGCACAATCAATCTCCCAACTGGCACAAGGCAGTTCTTGATCTGAAGGGGGAAATGATCCGGCACTATTGGTCGGATAGGAAAGTCCGTCTTAAGGACGCCGCCAATTTTTTCTATGGCCAGTTCGATTTGATCTCCCGTAGTCGGGAGGCCAGCGGTGAGGCTCCGATTAAACGCCCTACCAAAGAGACCTTGCGCCTCTGGATCAACGCGACGCAGAACTGGAGCAACTGGCGGACTAAGTTTTCTGAGCGAGAAGCGAACCGCAAGTTCCGAGGCCGCGGAAGTGCCGCGCACGCCGACCATATCCTCGAGACCGTCATCATCGACCACACGAGGGTAGATGTCTGGTCAAAGGTCCTCGACGACGATGGCAATCAGATCATGGCCGAAAAGCCGTGGCTGACGTACGCCATCGACGTCTGCTCGCGGGTCATCCTATCAGCAATCCTGACCTACGAACCACCTTCTATCGAGACACTCGCCGAGTGCCTGCGCGAAATTCTTACGCCAAAGCAATGGCTGGTGGAGCGGTTTGGAGAGCGATGGGGCGCGAACGCCTGTGGGAAACCCTTCACTATCGTCCTGGACAACGATTGGGCGCATGTCGGTGTTTCCTTTCAGGTTTGGGCCGAAGCGATGGGCATCGATGTCCAGTACGCGCCGGTTAAGAATCCGGAGTTCAAGGCGATCGGGGAACGCTTTTTCCGGACTTCCAACGAGGAGTGCATTCATCGGCTGCCTGGTGCTTGTCCGGGCACGGCGCAGGAACGATCCGCGCTAGAGTTGGAGCCACGCGCTGAGGAGTTGTTTTCGCTCGAAGAGATACGAGAGCGCATTTGGCTGTTCATTATCACGCAATATCACACCGACGTTCACGAAGGCATCCACATGCAGCCGGCCCGGGCATGGGACCGGGGTGTCGAGCGCGGAGAGTGGCAGACCGTTGACGATATAACCGCAGCTAGCAAGTTCCTCGGCCAAATCAAGCGACGTACGCTGGATGCTACGGGTATCCACGTCGAGGGCTTTCGCTTCCACGACCAGAAGGCGGTTTCTGCATTGCTTGACAACCTGCTCCGGTACACGGCTGGCAGGCGTCGCAGGGAGAAGCGCCTCGCCAGTGGTACCGTACCCGTTATCGTCACCCTCGACCCGACGACTTGTGAGTACGTCCACGTCTGGGACTACGCGACGAAGCGGAACGTCAAGCTAAGCAATATGGACAAGCGGTTCGCGAAAGGCTGCTCCTGGCGCCTGGCAAAGGCGATCCGCAAAGCGGCCGAGAAAGAGAACCGGGCGTTCCTTACCGACGAAGAAAGGTGGGAGGCCAGACGGGTCTATGAAGCGTCGCTTGTTCCCGCGATCACCGGTGCGCCCCTCCGCGAGCAGCGCAAGCACGTGCGGCAGCTCAGACGCCAGAAACCAGGACTCGCGATGGGAAACACGGTTCAAACCGTGGAAGTGGCGCCTTCCGTGTCGGGAATGAACAGGATTCCGAACGCCTGTCCTGCGTCTATGCGTGAGGATGATCGTGTACCCCCACTAGGACCAAGGCGCGGCGGCAAGAAGCCATCAGGTCGGAAGCCGCGAGCAGATGGCCAACAGAAGGTTACCTCCACAACAACCGTCACTTCGGTGGTGGCGCCAGTATCGGCCGTCGCATGCAACAACAGTTCTGAGAGTCCCGTGGTGCGCCTTGGGGAGCGTGAGGCTCAAACACGTCTCGCAGAGTTAGCTGCCGATCTCGACTGAGAATCCAGCGAATGGAGGAAGAGCATGGCCGAGAAACCTGAAGGCTTACTGACTCAATACTCCGCCGCAGGTGGAGGTCAGGATCCATCCTCGGCGGCAGAGGCCATCGACCGCTCAATCAAGTTCAAGAGGCGTTCGACGGGGTTTGACCACAGGAAGACCGTTCGAGGATCCGTTTTGTATGTCGATGTGTACCAGGAGTTGACGATTGGCGGCCTAGCGAAGGTGGTTCTCGCTGCGCTCGGCGCAAGGCCTTTCCACACCATCCCCTAGGAGGACGACATGGCTATTGCGACCACAAACGGGCAGGTCCTTGATGCATTTAGCAAGATGCGGATCAAGCATCCGCTGCTCGTGACAGCTCACCAGCTTTATGACGACCTTCGGGACGCGAAACGCCTATCGCACGGACGGCCGCAAAAGTTCGGGGCTCTCTTCGCCCCGTCTCAATCTGGCAAGTCTATGAGCGTTCAGACCTACATCGAGACCAGGGTGGTCGACGATGCCATCGCACGCGGTCTGTTTCCTGCTGACATGGAGCGCGCAGAAATCGCGCGGCAACAGAAGATTGTGTTGCACGTCACCCTGTCGGCGAAGGCTAGTATGAAGGGCTTGGCGACGGACATCCTCGCTGCGTTTGGTGACCCAGCCTCACCGCGCGGTACGACGCAGACCTTGTTCAAGCGCGTTTACGACTATGTCCGCCACTTTGAGACTGAGCTGATTTTCATCGATGAGATTCAGCACATCGGTGACACCTACACCAAGGTCGAGAATCAGCCTTGGATCGGAAGATCGGGCATCGTCCAGAGTACGGCCGTCACCGACACGTTGAAGACGTTTCTTCTCCAAGGGGTGGTGCCATTGATGTTCATCGGCATCGAAGAAGCCAGGCACCACATCTTCAACGACATTCAACTCGCCTCGCGCTGCTACAAGGAGCTGGATTTCAAGGCACTCGACATTGCTAATAACAGCGAGAAGAATGTCTTCTTCGACTATGTTGGTAGGCTTGGCCTCAAGCTCCAGAGGCACGGTCTCTTCGAAGAGAGCACTAACCTGCTCTTGGGTGATATTCCAGCGCATCTTCACACATGCGCGGGAGGCAGGCTCGGGATGGCCACCAACATCGTACTCGCGGCTGCGATAGTTGCGCGGGAAGCAAATGCGACCTGTGTTACGAGAGAGCACGTTGCTCAAGCGGTAGACGACTGGGCCATCCCGCTGAACATCATTGATCACAATCCCTTCCGGACCGGCGCTCGGACCTTTGATGTGAGGGCCTCGGCATGAGCACCAAACCAAGCTACTTGGATACATTTCCCACGATCGACCCGGGCCGGAGACTTGTCATTCCAGTTTCTCCGATGCCGGGCGAGGGGCTGCCGGAATTGGTAATGCGGGCAGCGTCCGTCAACGGCTACACTGCCACCAGTACAGTGCTCCACGTGGCGGGCCTTTCGGGTCGCTATCCTGCCGGGATCGCCACGAACGCCATAGGTCATGAGGAGTTGCTTGCCTCTACGCTAGGAGTCGAGGGCGGCAAGGAGACGATAGTCGAGCTTGTCTACAAGCCGGTTTTCGGGAGACCAGGATGGCATCAGTTTTTCGGCACTCCAATGCGCATCGCTCATCGCGAGGTGTTGAGGCGTAGGATATCGCCGCTGGCACTCCGTCGTTCGAACCACGCTCGGGCGATCTGGTCTGTAAAGGTCCTTTCCTTCGACCCCGAGACCAAGGAAACGCTCATAGCCAAATGTCCAGAGTGCCAGAACTGGCTGGGATATGGTCGAAGCTACGGGGTGAACTGCTGTGGCTTGTGTCTGGGCGAAGACGGTGAAGGCTTCATCCAAAGCCGTATTGATCTCCGTGACTTTCCGCAGCCCCTCGTCGAGGTGGACGACATGGAGGCACTGGATTTCGTTACAGGCTTGATTGACCCCAATCCCGAAGTGCGGTCGAATTTCCGTCCGGTGCTTCCCGACTCGCTTCGCCACTACTCAAGAGGCGAGCTGTTTGAATTCGCAGTTGCATTGGCGTGCGCAATTACTGCGGACCCGGCCAAGGTGACCGCGTTCCTTCCACGGCCAGCGTCTCGGGATGACTACTCCCGATTCACGCCCGAAGTCCTCGCACTGGCAGGCAGAACCATCCTGTCGTGGCCGAAGGGTTTCGACCGGCTTACTTCGCTTGCGAGGCAGCATGCCGACCTTCGCAAGGGTCATTTTGGTATCAAGAAGGAGTTAGGGGCGCTTCTGGCGCTAAGGCTCGACCCCCATATCAACCCCGGCTTGCGCGAAGAGTCCAGGGCGGCGATTGAGTGCGACATGCAACGGACTGCGACTGGCCACACCATGGTCCGTCGGAAGGAGAACCTGTATCGACAGGACCTCATGACGATGGAGCAGGCCTCCAAGCGTCTCGGCATCACCCGGAAGACCATGCGCCGCCTTGTAAGCAACGCTTCCATCGATGCTCGTCGTGCAGGCACGGCGGAAAGGGCTCCGATCTTGGTATCGCGAACTGACATCGAACGCGTGCTGAATACCAGAGAAGGATACATTGGTGCTGCGTCCCTTTCGAAGAAATGGGGTCTACCCGTCATGGTTTTGCAGACCTTGGCGACGGCTGGACATCTCCGAGAAGAAGCGGATCCTGACGGCCTCGCACCCGGATCGTACTTATTAGTGGAGTCGGTCAATCAGCTGCTCAATCAGCTTCGCGGCCGGGCGAAGAGTTGGGCGCCGGCAAGTCGTCTCATCACTCTGCGTCGTGCGGCTGCACTCTCGGGCTCACCTGCAAAGAATCCATGGCCGGCCATCTTCGAGGCAGTGCTTGGGGGGCAGGTTGAGCTCTTTGCCGATGAGTCCGGCAGACCTCTATCTGAAAGCTTCTTCGTCAACGAAAGTGCTTTTTCGAGTATTGCCAATAATGCTGTTCCATGGCCCGAGCCGGAAAGTCGCCCACCTCTCACACGCTTCGACATCGCCTTCCTTCTCAACCTCCCGACTCCATCTGTCTATGGGCTGTTACAGCATGGAATCCTGACCGACCGACCGTCCCTAGAAGAGGTTCAAGGATTCCACGTCGCCTTCGTCCTGAGCACCGAAGCCGCGCGCATCCTCAGCCGATGCGAGATCGAAGACTGCGACGCGTCGACCATTTTGTCCCAGTCCGGCCTCGAGCCCGCTTATACGACGACCTACAAGAAGAGGCGTGTGTGGCGCCGGAGCGATGTCGAGCGCTTGGCCGCCGCGTCATTGGCTAAGTGACAAGAACCTAGCCTCGCCTTAAGCACTCCTTTATCCCCAGTCAGGAAGATGTCCCGCTGCTTATAGGTGGCGGGATTTTTTTTGCTTCTCGGTCAGCCGGAAACGTAGGCCATCTGCATTTGAATCGCTTCTCTTTGGCGGTTGAATCGCTTGCTTTTGGCGACTCTCGGTATTTCAATGGGTTATCTGAATCGCTCAGAATTTGTCTCTACAAGTTGTCGATTTTATTGGGTTTTTTTGTTGGGCAGCCTTGGTTGCCCAAGGGTTGTTCAACACTGCCCACGGATCAGCTTGACTAGCTCGCTCTCCAGAACCGGACCGTCCGGGGACGGCCCCTTAGCGGCCGTGGTCTGCGGCGATTTCCCTCTCGGCCAATCCCGGCCGAGGAAAGTTCAAATTGGCCATTCCATACTCGATGATGCCAGCCGCAAACGGGCAGCCTGGAATACGGGAAAGAAGGTCAGCACCAAGCGTCCGTCACCCAGAAGAAGATAGCGGCAACCATGGGGCTGCGGGAAGTCAACGAAGCTGCTGGCCCGCGCATGGCGAGCATTGCATTGAGCGGGGCAGCTGTCGTACCAACTTTCTGGATTGGATTCGTTCGAAGTCCTTGAAGCGACGGTGGTGTCAGTCGACCATTTGCGCCGCAACATTCAATGCTGAAGGACTTCAACCGCATCGCCACCCGCTACGATAATCTCGCCGAAACTTCGTCTTGCCTGGCGCACTCGGAACCATCGTCGCGTTTTGTGTGTGAACGACTCTCAACCCTAATACTATTCAGCGGGTGCACTTGCGCGTCAACGCCTTGTTAACTAACCTGTTGAAGCTCGGTTTTGCTCGGATGTGCAGCGGTAGTCCGTCTCGCATCCACACACGGCCCAGATAGCCGCAGCATTTACCGGGTAGGGCGGCCTCGGCACACGAGCGCATCGCGCGGGGTGCCGGCGGCCCTCGACATGGGGGAGGACAGAACTGCCGGATGGCGTCAGCGCCGGCCGGAAAACTGTCTACAGATCAAAGGAGGGGGTTCCAGATGCAAGGATACAAGCTTTTTGGCACCGCAACGGCAGCCGCTACCGGACTCGGCCTGCTGCTCGGCAATGCGGTGGCAGGTTCCAACAACGATGCCTATGTCACGCAGCAAGGCAGCTACAACCAGGCAAACATCGAGCAGTCTGGTACGGGAAACCAGGCCGGCAGCCCGACCCTGAACATCCGGCAGCAGCGCTGGCAGGGAACCGGCTCGGCAGGGCGCTACAACAGCCTCACGATCCTCCAGTCCGGGAATAACAACGAGGTTGGTCTCGAAGCCAATACGAACCCGGGTGCTGCCCAGAACGGCATCTCTCAGTACATGCCGTCCAACAGCAACGGCTCGCCAAACCTGAACGTCATCGAAATCAGTCAGACGTCAGACGGCAACGTCGTTGGCGCAATTTATCAGGACAATGCGACGCATCGCCAGGGCGACAACCGGATCAGCATCCTTCAGGCGGGCACGGGCGGCCACCGCGTGGGAAGCATCCTGCAGTACCGTGGCAACAGTTCGGGTACAAACTTTGTCGCGCCGACCAGGGTGAACGTCGAGCAGTACGGCCAAGGCAATACCGTCGAACGAATCCTGCAGCGCACCCAGGTCATCACCCCGAGCGCCGCTGACGAATACGCCAATTCGATTTCCGTGCGTTTCGAAGCGGGTTCGTCGTCGAACGGCAAGGCAGCCTGGACGTCAGGCGGCGCGGCCGCGGCGTCCGGCGCCCTGTCCTCGACCCTGCTGCAGGGCGCAGAGACCGGCATGTCCAAGGCTTACGGCAATAAGATCGAGGTCAATATCGGCGGTGGAAACAACCAGTTCGGCGTCAGCCAGCTCGTGCTGAATGACGAGGCGATAGGAAACAACGCGAATATCGGCATCAGTGGCCAGCGGAATGAACTGGGCGTCTATCAGCGGGGCAATGGCAACACGCTGGTGGCGTCCATCACCCTGGACGAGAACAACTATGGCGTGAAGCAGAGCGGAGAGTACAATTCCGCGAACCTGACCGTCTCCGGTACCGGAAACGGCAAGCCGGGTTTCTCCGGCTTGGCTGCGACGGTGTCGCTTGCGCCTGGCCTGCTGGTGCAGACCGGTCTGTCCAATGACGTGTCCTTGACCGTCACGGGCGACAACAACGCGTTCGCTTCGCTACAGAGCGGCAACGGCAACGGTATTACCGCCGGGCAGAACGGTAACGGAAACCAGGCCGCCGTCTCGCAGAGCGGAAACGCGAATTCGGCGACTCTTACCCAGAACGGCAACGGCAACAACGCCGCCATCGTCCAGTAGTCGACGACGGAACGGGCGATTGCCTGAAACGGCCGAACAGAAAGCGGGGCGGCTGACGGTCGCCCCGCCTTCTTTTTGTTCGTGGTGACCCGCTGCGTGATGGCCGGCTACATCGCCCTTATCGCAAATCAGCGGCGATCGTATCGATGGTGGCCAAGCGTAAATTAAAATGGAAGTTCCATCGATGACATATCTCTCACTGTACTGATATTGTGAATGTGTGAATTATAAACTCATTCCGGCTTATCCGGAATAAATGGGAAAAAGATGTCTTTCCTGGTCCGTGGGCGGCCAGAGCAACCCGGCAGTTCCGGGCGGGAAAAAGCAAATTCTGGGCGTGTTGAAGGTGCTACGCACGCGTTTTCCGAGCGGCCGGTGGAAATAGGCCGGTGTCGATCCGCTCATCGTAGGTTCGCATCGAGGTGCCAGCGCCTGATCGCGCTCACTTCAGCAAGAGCGCTTCCGCGCGGCTGCGCACGTCCGGGTCGAGTTCGATCGCCTTGCGCGCGCCCAGGTCGAAGCGCACCGAGGTGGTGGTCGCTTCGGCATGCAGCTCGCCCTCGAGGGTGCCGGTCAGCAGGTGGCGGTAGGTGACGGACGTGCGTCCGATGCGTGTCACATGCGAGCGGATGGTGACGAGCGTGCCAGCGGCCGTTTTGTGCCTGTACTCGATTATGTGGCGGACGTCGGCCCACCCCAGCGACGTTTCCTTGTCGACGCCGGCCAGCCGGCCGAGCAGCTGGAAGGCGGCGTCGTCGAACATTGCCATGTAGTGGCGCACGTTCATGTGGCCCATTGCGTCGCACATCCACGGATGCGCAACGCCGACATAGGTGACGATTCCCTCGTTGCGCTCGTCCGTCAAAATGCCACCTCGTTGCCTCCCTTGAGGTTCAGGATATCACGCGCCTCGTCGGGCGTGGCAATCTCAAGCGACAGTTCGCCCAGTATGCGCCTGATCTTGGCGACCTGCTCGGCGTTGCTCTTCGCCAGCTGGCCCTTGCCAATATAGAGGCTGTCCTCCAGGCCGACGCGCACGTTGCCGCCCATGATTGCGCCCATGGTGCACAGGCCCATCTGGTGACGGCCTGCGGCGAGGATCGACCACTGATAGTCATTGCCGAAAAGCCGGTCCGCCGTGCGGCGCATGTGCATCAGGTCCTCGGGGTCTGCCCCGATGCCACCCATCAGGCCGAAAATCGTCTGCACGAAAAGCGGCGGCGTCAGCAGCTTGCGGTCGAGGAAATGCGCCAGCGCGTAGAGGTGGCTGACGTCGTAGCACTCGAACTCGAAGCGTGTGCCATAGGCCTGGCCGACCTCGACGATGATCCGCTCGATCTGCTCGAAGGTGTTGGAGACGATGCCGCTCCTCGTGCCTTCGAGATAGGGCTTTTCCCAGTCGTGCTTCCACTCGGTGTACTTGGGCACGATCTGGCTGAGGACGAAGTTCATCGAGCCCATGTTCAGCGAGCAGAGTTCGGGCTTGGCGGCATGCGCCGCCTCCAGCCGCTCCTCGAGCGTCATCTTCAGCCCGCCGCCGGTCGAGATGTTCATGACTGCGTTGGTCTGCTGCTTGATGCGCGGCAGGAAATCCATGAACAGCCGCGGGTCCGGCGACGGCTTGCCGGTCTCCGGGTCGCGGGCGTGCAGGTGGATGATCGACGCACCGGCCTCGGCCGCCCCGACGGCGGCGTCGACGATCTCGTTAGGCGTGACGGGCAGGTACGGGCTCATAGTGGGCGTGTGGATCGAGCCTGTCACCGCGCAGGTGATGATGACCTTTCTTTCTCCGGACATTGCTTCCCTCCTCCGCGAAATTCAGGTGCGCGCCTCAGGGGGCCAGCGCGAGACAGTCTTCGGCCCGCCAGCCGAGCCTCACGGGAGCACCCGGCTCCAGGCTCGGCACACCGGACCGATTGGGTATCTTGACGACGAGCTGGCCGGCCGGTCCGCCGACGCCCTCGGCCGTGCAGACGAGGCGAATGTGGTCGCCGCCATAGACCGTCTGCCGGATGGTGGCCTGCAGCATGTTGTCGGCCTCGGCGCCGCCTTGGAGCAGGGAAAGCCGCTCGGGGCGCAGCGACAGCACGACAGGCGCGCCGGTCCGCGCGGTGTCCGCACCGACGGCGAGCGCACGCACGGTCAGGCCGGACGCGAGCCGGACGGCGACCTGCTGTCCCTCGACGCGTTCCACCGTGCCCTCGAAGCGGTTGTTCTCGCCGATGAACCCGGCGACGAACCGCGTCTGCGGCTTTTCGTACAAGGTTGCCGGATCTGAAAGCTGCTGGATCGTGCCGGCGTCGAATACCGCGATGCGGTCCGACATGGTC
>Ga0182741_1004323_pt1 | contig 14146 bp, 10 predicted proteins | sample eDN5th37CBELigOP_FD_128874 | JGI IMG/M metagenome (GOLD analysis project Ga0182741, IMG submission 128874) | Enriched Organic Plus compost microbial communities from Emeryville, California, USA - eDNA 5th pass 37_C BE-Lig OP (version 2) (version 2) ...
GTCGGTGAGGTTCTGGCGCATCCGGGCTGGCTGATCCCCTTCCTGCTCGATGGCGGCGTGCCCGCCATGCCCAATGTGGTGGGCGAGGATGGCCGCCCCCTGCCCGCGCCCGATGTGACCCAGGCGCTGGCGAAGGCCAATATCTGCTGGGGCGATCTGGGCTGGATCCGCAAGGCCTGGGACGGGCCCATCATCGTCAAGGGTCTGATGCGCGCCGACGATGCGCTGCGCGCCCTGGAGGAAGGCGCCGATGGCGTGGTGATCTCCAACCATGGCGGCCGCCAGCTCGACACGGTGGCGGGGACGCTGCGCGTGCTGCCCGGCATCGCCGAGGCGGTGAAGGGCCGCATGACGGTCTTCGTCGATGGCGGCATCCGGCGCGGCCAGGACATCGCCAAGGCGCTCTGCCTGGGGGCCGACGCCGTGCTGGTGGGGCGGGCCTATGGCTATGGCCTGGCGGCGGCGGGCGAACGCGGCGTCACCCAGGCGCTGGACATCCTGCGGGCCGACCTCACGCGCACCCTGACGCTGTTGGGCGCGGCGTCGGTGCGCGAGCTGGGACCCGGCTTCGTCCATATCAAGGACGGTTTCCGGGTGGATTAGCCCCCCGCGCCTTCTTCGGTGCGCTGCGGTCAGCGCCTGTTGCCGGGCGGGACGAATTTGGTGATGCGCGTCAGGCTGGTGTCGCCGACATAGACGTTGCCGCGCTTGTCCATCACGATGTAGTTGGACTCGGTGAACTGGCCCGGTCCGCGGCCCGGCCCCTCGCCCGCCACGCCGGTGATCCGGCCGTTGGCATCCAGCTTCACGATCTGCCCGTCGCCGCCGGTCGAGGCCCAGAGCTGGCCGCCGGGATCGAAATAAAGCCCGCAGATCAGGTTCTCCGACTGGATGGTGCGGAGGAAGCGGCCATTCCGGTCATAGACCACCATGCGATATTCCTCGCGGTCGGCGATCCAGACATTGCCGGTCTTGGGGTCCACGGCGATGCCATGGGCCATGCTGAACTTGCCGGGGCCATTGTGGTTGCCGAACCACTGATTGACGAAATTGCCGTTCCGGTCGAGATGAAGCACCCGCGCCGCGCCGTCATTGGGGCTCTCATTGCCATGGCCCATGGCGATATAGGCGTCACCGTTGGGCGCGAAGGCGACATGCATGGGCTGCCACAAGAGGCGCTGGCCGCGGGCTTCGTCCCAGTCGCCGCGCCGGCCTTTGACGCCGAAGGTGTGCAGCAGCTTCCCGTCCGGGCTGAACTTGTAGATCGTGTCGCCATACTGGTCGGTCGCCCAGATATTGTCCTGCGGGTCGATGGCGATGCCATGGGTCTTGCCCGCCAGGCTGACGCCGAAGGCGCGGACGAATTTGTGGTTGGCGTCGAACTCGAAGATCTGCGGCTGGCCGGGCACGGCCCGGACATAGGCATAGATGTGGTCCCGGGAATTGATGGCGATGCCGGTGACGCCGCCCTGGATGCCTTCGGGGAAGGCGAAGGGATATTCATGGCTGTAGCCCATGTCGGGCTTGTGCACGACATGGATGGGATTGGGCGTGGCGCGCCAGGCGCACATCGCCGCGCCCCAGCAGGCCTTGCCCCAGCCATCGGTGCCGCCTTCCTGGGTGGCGACGCCGTCGATCAGCCGCACGCCCTTGCCGGAGCGCCAGTTGGGACCGTCGGCCGGGCTGGGCGGCTTTTCGGGCGGAATGAATTTGTAGGGAATGCCGCAGAAATGGCTGAGGCCGCAATCGTCGCGGTCCGGCCTGTTGCCGGCGGGCGGATCGCCGCCGCCGCGCTGCGACGCCGCCGGAAGGATGCCGAGGGCAAGGATCACGCCAATGACCAATGCACGGGAAAGACGTTGCATGCGGGCCTCCTTGCGTTCCTGCGGCGCTTCAAAGCTAGTGGCGCATCTCCACCCCATGCGCCTCGGGGCCTTTCCACAGGAGCAGCGAAATGGCGATCGCCGCGAGGAAGGGCACCGAGGCGAGCGCGATGGCGTAGTTGAAGACATCGGCCACGGCGAGCTGGATGTTGATGCAGGCCGAGGCGAAGAGGTTGCCGAGCTGATAGACGGTGCCGGGGAAGGTGCCGCGCACCGCCGAGGGCGAGAGCTCGTTCAGATGCGCCGGGATCACGCTCCAGGTACCCTGGACGAAGAAATTGATCAGGAAGGCGCCCAGGATGATCATGGGGATGGCGGGCGAGAGGGCCCAGGGGATGATGGCCGGGATCGCCAGCAGCGCCGTGGTGATCATGGTGCGGCGGCGGCCATATTTCTGGCTGAGGCTGGCGATGATCCAGCAGCCCAATATGCCGCCGATATTGTAGATGATGGCGATGGAGCCGGTGACGGCGGGCGGCATCTCGCGGAACTGTAGATAGTTGGGATAGATGTCCTGCGAGCCATGGCTGAAGAAGTTGAAGGCCGTCATCATCACGATGGCATAGAGCGACAGCTTCCAGTTCTGGCGCAGCACCTGGAAGAGCGAGGCGGACTTGGCCTTGACCCGGTCGAAGACCGGCGATTCCTGCACCGTGTAATAGATATAAGGAATCAGGAAGAGCGAGGGGATGAAGCCCACCAGGAAGATGCCGCGCCAGCCGACATGGACATAGACGAAGGCATAGACCGCCGAGGCCAGCAGATAGCCGGAGCAATAGCCCGACTGCAGCAGGCCCGAGACCACGCCGCGCGCCTTGGGGTTGATCGTCTCCATGCAGAGCGAGGCGCCGATGCCCCACACCCCGCCCATGCCGATGCCGAACAGGGTGCGCACGATGAAGAAGGTGGTGAGGTCGGTGACGAAGGCGGTGGAGACGTTGAAGATCGAATAGACTGCGATGTTCAGCATCAGGATGGGCCGCCGCCCGAAGGTGTCGGCCAACCGCCCGAAGAGGAAGGCGCCGACCGGGCGGAAGGCCAGGGTGAGCATCACCGCCCAGGTGACGGTCTCGCGGCTGGTGTTGAATTCGCGGGCGATGTCGTTGAACACGAAGACGAGAAGGAAAAAATCCATCGCGTCCAGCGTCCAGCCCAGATAGCTGGCCGCCACCACATGCTTCTGTTTGGCGGTCCAGCCCCTGAGCGCGTCGATCATCCGTCCCCTAACCCGCCCTGATGGGCTGTGTTATCTGTATACAGTATGCACGGTATTGGGCGCGGGCGCGCAGTTCAAGGCGAAATCGGCGGGCCCGGGCCGAAAGACGGGCCGGGCATGGCGCAGCGCGGGGATAGCAGGGATATTAAAGTATCGTACTGGTGCCGCCTGCGTGACTCGAACACGCGACCCCCGCATTACGAATGCGATGCTCTACCGGCTGAGCTAAGGCGGCTTTCCGGCCATAAGGCCGGGGCGGGAAATACCCCGCCCGTCCCGGCACTGCAACAGAGAAACCTTAAAAACCGGCTGACGGGCTTTTCCCAGCCGCCGCCGGGGCTTAGCGCCGGGCGCGTGGATGGGCGTCGCGATAGGTCTGGAGCAGCCGGCTGGTTTCGATGGCGGTGTAGACCTGGGTGGTGGAGAGCGAGGCATGGCCCAGCAGTTCCTGCACGCTGCGCAGGTCCCCGCCGCCCTGCAGCAGATGGGTGGCGAAGGAATGGCGCAGGGCATGGGGCGTGGCTTTTTCCGAAAGGCCCAGGCTGCCGCGCAGCCGCTGCATCAGGGACTGCGCCTCGCGCGCGCTCATCGGGCGGCCGCGCCGCGACAGGAACAGGGGCGCGGCGGGGGCGGCGGTGAAGGGAATCTTCAGGGCATAATCCTGAACCGCCGCGGCGACCAGGGGCAGCACCGGCACGCTGCGCTCCTTGCGGCCCTTGCCCAGGATGGTGAGCGTCTCGCCCAAGGGCACATCGCCGCGCTTCAGCGACAGGGCTTCGGAGATACGCAGGCCCGCGCCATAGAGCAGCGTCAGCAGCGCCGCATCGCGCCGCCCGATCCAGTCGATGCCGTTGTCGCGCGCCACGTCGAGCGCGCGCACGGCATCCTCTTGCGACAGGGGACGCGGCAGGCGTCTGGGCAGGCGCGGGGAACGCACCCCTTGCGGCGCCGCATTCTCCAGAATCCCCTCGCGCGCCAGAAAGCGGTAGAAGCTGCGGATCGCCGCCAGCGCCCGCTGCACGCCGCCTGCGCCCAACCCTTCCGCGCGGCGATGGGTGATGAAGGCGCGGATGTCGGCGGGCGTCAGCCCGGCCAGCGCCGCTTCACGCACCGTCCCGCCCAGATGATGGGTGAGAAAGCCGCCGAAGCGCGCCGCATCGTCGCCATAGGCGCGCAGCGTGTGCGGCGAGGCGCGGCGTTCATGCGCGAGCTGCTCCAGCCACGCCTTGCGCAACGCCTCGAAGCCGCGCCCCTTCGCCACGCGCTACCCCTTGATGGTGACGTTCGCCTTCTTGGCGTCCGCCAGGAAGGCGGCCAGACCCTTTTCGGTCAGGGGATGGTCCAGAAGCTTCTTCGCCACGCCCGCGGGCATGGTGCCGATATCGGCCCCGGCCAGCGCCGCATGCAGCACATGGCTGACACTGCGGATCGAGGCGGCGAGAATCTCGGTCTTGAAGCCGTAATTGTCGTAGATGGTGCGGATGTCGCGGATCAGCGTCATACCGTCTTCGCCCACATCGTCCAGCCGCCCGATGAAGGGCGAGATGAAGCTGGCGCCCGCCTTGGCCGCCATCATTGCCTGCACCGCCGAGAAGCAGAGCGTGACATTCACCATCGTGCCCTTGTCCGACAGCGCCTTGCAGGCTTTCAGCCCGTCCCAGGTCAGCGGCACCTTCACCGCGATGTTCCCGGCGATCTTGGTGAAGACCGCCGCCTGTTCCATCATGCCGTCATAGTCGGTGGCCAGCACCTCGGCGCTGACGGGGCCGGGAATCAGGGCGCAGATTTCGGCCAGCGTCTCGACATAGTCGCGGCCCGTCTTCCCCGCCAGCGAGGGATTGGTGGTGACGCCATCCACCAGCCCGGAGGCGGCGAAGTCCTTGATTTCCACCACATCGGCGGTGTCGAGAAAAATCTTCATCTTCTTGTTGACCCTGCTATGCCGTCGTGACGAATTGTAGCCCATGCGACGGCCTTTCCCCAAATTCGGCGCCAAGCCGCTGGCCGATCCGGTCGTGCTGCCGGCAAAGCCGCGCGCGGGCGTGCTGCTGCCGCGGCCGCTGGCGGGCGCCTATGACTACAAGCTGGAAACGGCGCTGCCGCGCGGCAGCCTGGTGACGGCGCCCCTGGGTTCCACCGAATTGTTGGGCGTGGTGTGGGGCGAGGCCGAAGGCACGGTGGGCGACAATCGCCTCAAGATCGCGCGCGCCCTGGACGGCGCGCCCGCCCTGCCCGCCAGGCTGTGCGACTTCATAGATTGGGTGGCGGACTACACGCTCTCGCCGCCCGGCGCGATCTTGGGGCTTGCGCTGCGCTCGCGCGGCGCCTTCGAGCCCGAAGCGCGGCGCATCGCCTATGTGAGGGGCGAGGTGACGCCGCCGCGCCTGTCGCAGGCGCGCCAGCGCGCGCTGACGGTGGCGGCGGACGGGCTGGCGCGCTCGGTCACGGGCCTGGCGGAGGATGCCAATGTCTCGCCCGCCGTGGTGCGCGGGCTGATCCAGGCGGGTGCGCTGGTGGCGACGACGCTGCCGGAATTCGCGCCCTTCACTCTGCCCGATCCCGATTTCGCGCCGGTGTCGCTCAGCCCCGATCAGGCGCGCGCGGCGGCGGCGCTGCGCGGGGCGGTGGCGGCGGGAAGCTTCTCGGCGCATCTCCTGGACGGCGTCACCGGCGCGGGCAAGACCGAAGTCTATTTCGAGGCGGTGGCCGAGGCGCTGCGGCAGGGACGGCAGGCGCTGATCCTGCTGCCGGAGATCGCGCTCACCGCCCAGTTCCTGGAGCGCTTCACCGCCCGCTTCGGGGTACGGCCAGCCGAATGGCACAGCGACCTGTCGCAGAAGGAGCGCCGCCGCGTCTATCGCGCCGTGCTCAGGGGCGAGGCGCGGGTGGTGGTGGGCGCGCGCTCGGCCCTGTTCCTGCCCTTTCCCGAGCTGGGCCTGGTGGTGGTGGACGAGGAACACGAGCAGGCCTTCAAGCAGCAGGACGGCGCGCTCTATCATGCGCGCGACATGGCGGTGGTGCGGGCGCGGATCGAGGGCGCCGCCGCCGTGCTGGCCTCGGCCACGCCGTCGCTGGAAAGCTTCGTCAATGCCGCGGGCGGGCGCTATCGCCATCATGTGCTGGCGCGCCGCCATGGCGTGGCGGGCCTGCCCCAGGTGAAGCTGATCGACCTGCGCCGGGAGCGCGACCCGCCGGATGCAGGCGTGCGGGCGCAATGGCTGTCGCCGCCGCTGCGCCGGGCGATCGAGGAAACGCTGGCGGCGGGCGAGCAGGCGATGCTGTTCCTCAACCGGCGCGGCTATGCCCCGCTGACGCTGTGCGAAGCCTGCGGCCACAAGCTCACCTGCCCGTCCTGCTCCACCTGGCTGGTGGAGCATCGCTACCGGCGCCGCCTGGCCTGCCATCAATGCGGCTATGAAGTGCCCGCGCCATCGGAGTGCCCCGCCTGTCATGAAAGCGGCGCGCTGATCGCCTGCGGCCCCGGGGTGGAGCGGGTGGCGGAGGAGTTCGCCGCCTTCTTCCCCGCCGCGCGCTATGCCATCGCCTCGTCCGACACGGTGCAGAGCCAGCCGCATACCGGCCCGCTGGAAGTGCAGGGGCCGTTGCGCGCCTTCGCCCGGCGGGAGATCGACGTGCTGATCGGCACCCAGATCATCGCCAAGGGTCATCATTTCCCGCATCTGACGCTGGTGGGGGTGGTTGACGCGGACTTGAGCGGCGCCGATGGCGATGTGCGGGCGCGCGAGCGTACCTTCCAGTTGCTGCACCAGGTGGCCGGGCGCGCCGGACGCGCCGAGAAGCCGGGCACGGTGCTGCTCCAGACCCGCAATCCCGAGGACATGGTGATGCAGGCGCTGGCGAAGGGCGACCGCGACGGCTTCTATGCCCAGGAGCGCGCCTTTCGCGAGGCGGCGGGCGCGCCGCCCTTCGGGCGGCTGGCGGCGGTGATCGTCTCCGGCTATGACGGCGAGCAGGTGCGTGGGCTGGCGCGCGACCTGGCGAAGGCGGCGCCGCCTGCCAGGGATGTGAAAGTGTGGGGGCCGACGCCCGCCTTCTATGCCCTGTTGCGCGGGCAGACGCGCGAACGGCTTTTGGTGCAGGCGGCCAAGGCCGTGGATGTGCAGGCTTACATGCGCGCCTGGCTGGCGCGGGTGAAGCCGCCCGCCGCGGTGCGCGTTACCGTGGATGTGGACCCGGTGAGCTTCTTCTAGCGCAGAAAATCCGTCATCGCCGCGCGGATGGCGTCCAGATGCGTGAAGAGGACTTCATGGCCGCCGCCCGGCAGCAGCACCAGCCGCGCCTGCGGCAGAGATGCGGCGGCGTGCCGGCCATGGGCGGGCGGCACGACAAAGTCGTCGGCGCCATGGATGACCAGGGCCGGCGCGGTGATGTCCGCAAGCGGCAGGGGCGGCAGCGCCGCGAGACAGGCGATGTCGTTGCGCGTGCCCGGCAGGCGGGCCTTGAAATCGGTGAAGACGCCTTGCTGGAAGAGGCGCAGCAGCGGCCCGGCCTCCGGGTGGTCCAGCGCGGCCACCAGGCCCGGATTGGCCGCGCGCGCGGCGGCCGCGGCGGGATCGGCCATGATCCTGCGCCGCAGGAATGACAGCGCGCCCGGGATGCGCGCCATCAGCGTCATCGTCCGCAGGCGCGACAGCAGCGGCAGCGGCGTCTGCATGGCGCCGCTGGCGGCGGAAACGAGGATCAGCCTTTCACACCGTGCGCCATGGCGCGCCGCGAACTGGATGGCCGATGGCCCGCCCGCCGAGATGGCGGCCACCGATGCGCTTTGAAGGCCCAGCGCATCCAGCAGCGCGGCATGGCGGTCGGCCTGCCGTTCGGGGGTACGCGCCCCGGCCAGCGGCGTGCCCGGATAGCCGGGCCGCGCCACGGCGATGATGCGCCGGGGCTGGGTGAAGAGCGCCTGCGCCAAGATCCAGGACTGGTCGCATCCGCCCATGCCGCCATGGATCGCCAGCACGGGCGGGCCATCGCCGCTTTCGGCGCAGGCTACCGGCCCCAGCCGTGTGGCGACGATGCGCGGCGCGGGCAGCCTAAAGCGTCCTGACATCCGTCAGATGGCCGGTGACGGCGGCGGCCGCCGCCATCGCGGGGGAGACCAGATGGGTGCGGCCGCCGCGGCCCTGGCGGCCCTCGAAATTGCGGTTGGAGGTGGAGGCGCAGCGCTCGCCTTCCTTGAGCTTGTCGGCGTTCATCGCCAGGCACATGGAGCAGCCCGGATCGCGCCATTCGAAGCCCGCCTCGACGAAGATCTTGTCCAGGCCTTCTTCCTCGGCCTGGTGCTTCACCAGGCCCGAGCCCGGCACCACGATGGCGTTGACCCCGGGCGCGACCTTGCGCCCCTTCGCGACGGCCGCGGCGGCGCGCAGGTCTTCGATGCGCCCATTGGTGCAGGAGCCGATGAAGACATGGTCCACCTGGATGTCGGTGAGCTTCATGCCCGCGCGGATGCCCATATATTCCAGCGCCCGCTCGGCGGCGGCGCGATGGTGCTCCTCCATCGTCGCCGGATCGGGCACGGTGGCGGTGATGGGCAGCGCCTGCTCGGGCGAGGTGCCCCAGGTCACCATCGGCACGATGTCGCGCGCATCCAGCGTCACTTCATGGTCGAACACCGCGTCGGGATCGGAGTGCAGCGTCTTCCAATAGGCCGCCGCCGCCTCGAACGCCGCGCCCTTGGGGGCGCGCGGGCGGCCCTTGATATAATTGATGGTGGTGTCGTCCACCGCGATCAGCCCGGCGCGGGCGCCGCCTTCGATGGTGAGGTTGCAGAGCGTCATGCGCCCTTCCATGGAGAGGCCGCGCACCGCCTCGCCCGCATATTCGATCACATAGCCGGTGCCGCCCGCCGTGCCGATCTTGGCGATCACGGCCAGGGCGATGTCCTTGGCGGTGACCCCCGGCGGCGGCGTCCCATTGACGGTGACGCGCATATTCTTGCTGCGCTGGGCGCGCAGGGTCTGGGTGGCCAGCACATGCTCGACCTCCGAGGTGCCGATGCCGAAGGCCAGCGCCCCGAAGGCGCCATGGGTGGAGGTGTGGCTGTCGCCGCAGACGATGGTGGTGCCCGGCAGGGTCCAGCCCTGCTCCGGCCCCACGATATGCACGATGCCCTGGCGGACATCGTCCATCGCCAGATATTCGACGCCGAACTCGCGGGTGTTCTTCTCCAGCGTCTCCACCTGCATCCGGCTTTCCGGCTCGGTGATGCCCTTGTCGCGGTCCTTGGTGGGAACATTGTGGTCGGCCACGGCCAGGGTGAGTTCCGGGCGGCGGACCTTGCGGCCCGCGTTGCGCAGGCCCTCGAAGGCCTGGGGGCTGGTCACTTCATGGATCAGGTGGCGGTCGATGTAGAGCACCGGGGCTTCGCCCGGCTTGGCCTCCACCAGATGCGCGTCCCAGATCTTGTCGTATAAAGTCTTTGGCAGCGTCTTGCCCATAGGCTAACCTATTGATGGGAAACGATTTGCCTCCCAATTGAACCACGATGTCCGGCACACCCCTCCCCCGCCCGGCGGGAGCGGCGGTGTGCCGCGGGCGCTTACATATAAGTCGCGCCTGGGGACAGCAAGCGGCAGGGAATGCGGGTCAGGGGCTACCGGCCTGCGCGGCCCAGAGCACGATCATGATCAGGATCACCGCCACGAACTGGGCCAGGACGCGGATGCGCATCAGCCGGTTCGACCAGGTGGCCGAGACCTCGCCGCCTTTCCACAGGGTGTAGAGCCCGGCGCAGAGGATGAGGAACACGGTGAAGATGGCGATGGCGATGACGGCTTTGCCCATGGATGAAGTTTAGACCCCGGCGCTGCGGGCCGCAAATGCGGGCCGTCTTTCATCCCCCGCCCGGCGGGGGAGGTGGCTTGCGACGCGCAGCGGCGCAAGACGGAGGGGGGCATCCCCCTCCACCGCTTCGCGGTCCCCCTCCCCCGTAAACGGGGGAGGAAGATCCTTAAGCCAGCGCGTCCACCTGGGCGTCGGTGAAGTTGCCCGGCACGATCGTGACGGGAATGGACTGGACCGCGGTGCCGAACATCGAGACCAGCGGGCCGGGGCCTTCCTTGCCCGCGCCGGAGGCCAGCACCAGGATGGAGATGTCCGGGTCCTCCTTCAGCAGCTTGAGCAGGCAGTCGGTCACCAGGCCATAGTCGATCACCAGCTCCGGCAGGATGCCGGACAGTTCGTTCACCGTCTTGGCGGCGGCGTAGATCATCTCTTCGGCGTCGGCGCGGGCCTCGTCCTTCATGATCTCCTCCACCCCGCGCCATTGCTGGAAGTCGGGCGGCTGGGCGGCGCAGAGCAGGGTGACGCGCCCGCCCGTATGCTGGGCGCGGCGGGTGGCGAAGCGCAGGGCGACGCCGGCCTCGGGCGACTTGTCCACCACGACCAGGAATTTGCGCGGCGCGCGCGGGGCGGGGTTGCTCATGGCGAGACGCTACAGGATCGGCGGAGCGGTTGCACCCTTTCTCCTCCATGGGCGGGCCTCATCCTGAGCTTGTCAAAGGATGACCCGGCCATCCATCGTGCCGCTCAAGAGAAAGTTGGATGGCCGGCTCGAGGCCGGCCATGGTGAATTAAGAGCTTAATTTGCGCTTCAATTCATAGAGCGCATCCAGCGCCTGCTTCGGCGTCAGGGCGTCGGGTTCGATGGCGCGCAGGGCTTCCTCCACCGCGCTGGTCTTGGGCGGCGGGGCGGCGGAGACGGAGAAGAGCGGCAGCTCGTCCACCCGCGCCAGGGGCTTGTGGCCCTCGCGGCCTTCCTCCAGCGCCCGCAGCACTGCCTCGGCGCGCTGCACCACCGCGGGCGGCAGGCCCGCCAGCTTGGCGACATGGATGCCATAGGAACGGTCGGCGGCGCCCGCCGTCACCTCATGCAGGAAGACGATGCTGTCGTTCCATTCCTTCACCTTCATGGTGACGCAGGCCGCCTTGTCCAGGCGTTCGCACAGCGCCACAAGCTCGTGATAGTGGGTGGCGAAGAGGGCGCGGCTGCGATTCTCTTCGTGCAGATGCTCCGCCGCCGCCCAGGCGATGGCCAGGCCGTCATAGGTCGCGGTGCCGCGCCCGATCTCGTCCAGGATCACCAGCGAGCGTTCGGTGGCCTGGTTGAGGATCGCCGCCGTCTCCACCATCTCGACCATGAAGGTGGAACGCCCCGCCGCCAGATCGTCGCCCGCGCCGACGCGGGAGAAGAGGCGATCAATGACCCCGATATGCGCCGCCTCGGCCGGCACGAAGCTGCCCATCTGGGCCAAGAGCGCGATCAGCGCGTTCTGGCGCAGGAAGGTGGACTTGCCCGCCATGTTGGGGCCGGTGACGAACCACAGACGCCCCCGCGCTTCCGGCGACAGGTCGCAGTCATTGGCGACGAAGGGACCGCTGTGGGACGCGGCCAGCGCCGCCTCCACCACCGGATGGCGGCCGCGCGTGATATGGAAGGCGAGGCTGTCATCCACCTTGGGCCGCGCATAGCGCTGCGCCACCGCCAGCTCGCCCAGCGCCGCGGCCACGTCCAGCACCGAGAGCGCATCGGCGGCGGCGGCGATGGGCTCGGCATGCTCGAGCGCGAGCGCGCACATCTCCTGGAACAGCGCCAGTTCCTGCGCCAGGGCGCTTTCGGCGGCTTCGGCGATGCGCGAGGCCAGGGTGGAAAGCTCGTCGGTGGAGAAGCGCACCGCCCCCGCCATGGTCTGGCGATGGCGGAAGAGATCGCGGTTGGCCATCAGCCTGTCGGCATGCTGCCCCGCCACCTCGATGAAATAGCCCAGGACGCCATTATGCTTGATGCGCAACTGGGCGACGCCGCTTTCGGTCTTGTATTTGCCTTCCAGCCCGGCGATGACGCGGCGGGATTCGTCGCGCAGAGAGCGCAGCTCGTCCAACGGCGCATGCGCGCCCGCCGCGATGAAGCCGCCGTCGCGCGCCAGATAGGGCGGCTCTTCCACCAGAAGGAAGGAGAGCCGGTCCGACAGGCGGGAGAGATCGGCGATGGCCGTGGTCAGCGCCGCCTGCGCATCCGCCGCCTCGCCGCGCAAGTCCGCCACGTCATCACGCAGGCGGCGCGCCGCCTTCACCCCGTCGCGCAGGGCGGCCAGGTCGCGCGGAGAGCCGCGCCCCACCGAGATGCGCGCCAGGGCGCGGGCCATGTCGGGCGCAGCGCGCAGATGCTCGCGCGCCTTGCGGCGCAGTTCGGAATCCGCGGCAAAGCCTTCCACCGCATCCTGCCGCGCGGCGATTGCCCGCACATCGGTCAGGGGCGCCGCCAGCCGCGCCGCCAGGAGGCGCGCCCCCGCCGCCGTCACGGTGCGGTCGATGGTGGCGAGCAGCGAGCCATTGCGGGCGCCCGACAGTGTCTGGTCCAGCTCCAGGTTGCGCCGCGTCGCCGCGTCGATGCCGACGAACTGCGCGGGCTGCACCTTGGCCAGCCGCCGCAGCGCCACTTTGCGGCCCTTCTGCGTCAGGTCGATATAGGCGATCAGCGCCCCGGCCGCCGACAATTCGGCGCGGCCGAACGCGCCCAGCCCATCCAGCGACAGAAGGCCGTAATGCGATTGCAGCGCCCGTGCCCCCGCGTCGGAATCGAAGCGCGCGGCGGGCAGGGGCGACAGCGCGATCTTGAGCGCCGCGAAGACCGGCTTGAAGTCTATTTTCTTGTCGCTCTGGCTCTCGCCAACGCTCCCATGGTTCACCAGCGCGTCGGGCAGCAGCAATTCCTTGGGCGACAGCCGCGCCAGCTCGGCGGCGATCTCCTCCTCCGCCACCGCGCTCACCTCGAAGCGGCCGGTGGACATGTCGGCGGCCGCCAGTGCAAACGATCCGCCGCTGCGCCCCAGCGCCGCCAGGATGTTGGAGGCGCGCGCCTCCAGGAGCGCGTCCTCGGTCAGGGTGCCGGGCGTCACCAGCCGCACCACCTCGCGCTTCACCACCGCTTTGGCGCCGCGCTTTTTCGCCTCGGCCGGGTCCTCGACCTGCTCGCACACCGCCACGCGGTGGCCCTTGCGGATCAGCTTCTCCAGATAGGCCTCGGCGGTGGCCACCGGCACCCCGCACATGGGGATGTCCTCGCCCAGGTGCCGGCCCCGCTTGGTCAGGGCGATGTCCAGCGCCTCGGCCGCCTTTGCTGCATCCGCGAAGAAGAGCTCGTAAAAGTCCCCCATGCGGTAGAACAGCAGATAGTCGGGGTGCGCCGACTTGATGGCGAGATATTGCGCCATCATCGGGGTGATGCCGTCGGCGGCGGCAATGTCGGCGTCATGCGGCATTTCGCTCATGCGGGCGATGATAGCAGAGGGCGATTTGACGGGCCGCCCGGCGATCCTGCTATCCTGTGGATGACCCCTGAAAGACCAAGAAAAACCAATGTCGAAGCGCCCCTCCTTCACCGATGACGAGGCCCTGGCTTTCCACACCGGCACAAAGCCCGGCAAGCTGGAGGTCGTTCCCACCAAGCCGATGGCGACCCAGCGCGATCTTTCCCTGGCCTATTCGCCGGGCGTGGCCGTGCCGGTGCTGCGCATCGCCGAGAATCCGGAACTGGCCTATGACTACACCACCCGCGGCAATCTGGTGGCGGTGATCTCCAACGGCACCGCCATCCTGGGGCTGGGCGATCTGGGAGCGCTGGCCTCCAAGCCGGTGATGGAGGGCAAGAGCGTGCTCTTCAAGCGCTTCGCCGACGTGAACTCCATCGACCTGGAGGTGGACACCAAGGATGTGGACGCCTTCATCGCGGCGGTGCGCTATCTGGGCCCCAGCTTCGGCGGCATCAATCTGGAGGATATCAAGGCGCCCGACTGTTTCATCATCGAGCAGCGCTTACGCGAGCTGATGGACATTCCGGTGTTCCATGACGACCAGCACGGCACCGCCATCATCAGCGCCGCGGGCGTGATCAATGCCTGCCACCTCACCGGCCGCAAGCTGGAGGACATCAAGGTGGTCTGCAACGGCGCGGGCGCGGCGGGCATCGCCTGCATTGAACTGCTCAAATCCATGGGCGTCCGGTCCGAGAATGTCATTCTCTGCGACA
>Ga0182741_1004327_pt1 | contig 14138 bp, 14 predicted proteins | sample eDN5th37CBELigOP_FD_128874 | JGI IMG/M metagenome (GOLD analysis project Ga0182741, IMG submission 128874) | Enriched Organic Plus compost microbial communities from Emeryville, California, USA - eDNA 5th pass 37_C BE-Lig OP (version 2) (version 2) ...
ATGCCGGTAGGACCCGCATCCCGAGAGGTGGAACGCCTCGCGGTCACGGTGCTCGAGTATCACCTCGAACGTCGCATCCGCAGCGCCGCGTTGCTCTGATCCGTCGGGAACTACGCGATGGGCTCGTAACCCTCGTCGTCGGGGGCATTCGCGGCGTACTGCGGTTCAAGCGGCGGTACGTGCGCCGTGGCTCGGAGCTCGTCGAGCGGTGTGTCGACGTGATCCCAGAAGTTCCAGTCGCGCGCGAACACGTCGAGTGTGGTGCGGTGGCCGCGCTCCCACGCCTTGAAGAATTTCGGTGGATCGAAGGCGTGGTGCGACGCGCCGGCAACCGAGTTCAGCGCGAGCCCCACGTGCCACGACAGGATCACGGGCATCACGTGCGCGGCCATGGAATCGCGCCGGTGCAGTGCTGAGGTGAAGGTCGACACGAGCAGCTCGCCTTGCTGGGTGGTGTCGTAGCCCGACAAGAGGTGGGCAGTGTCGTGCGGAGTGGAGAACTCCTCCGAAAGTGCTTCGGGCACACCCGGAAACGCGAAACCGTGATCGTCGTACCAGTGGAAGAACGCGTGCCCGAGCGTGCCCTCGCGGCTCGAAGCCAACGCGCGGTAGCGCTCGTTGAGTTCGGGGTTCGGACGCTGCGTGTACGGGTGGATCCAGGCTTCGGGGTTCACGGTGGCCGGGCCGTTGACGAAGCTCTCGACGTTGCGGCGGAGCATGTCGCCCATTGCGAACTGCACCTCGCCGTGGGCGAGTGCTGCTGCATCCTCCACAAAGCCGCCGTGCACGCCGAGCGCGTCGGCGTACACGGTGGCGAGGATGAGTCGGTCGGCGTCGATGACTCCGTCGGTGAGCGCCGCGACCACACAGCACTTCGCCACATCGGAGTGCACCTCGGTTCCGCGCAGTCCTTCGGCGAGGGTGGCGGGCGCGGGGGAGGGGAGTGCATCGAGATCGATCGGTTCGGCGCGGCCGAAAACGAGGTGGTGCACTGCCACCAGCAGCGAGGCGTCGATCTCGCTGAGCGGGTCGGCACCGTGAGCGGTGGCGACCTGGCGCAACGCGCCGAGCACCAGGTGTTCGCGGTCGGTATCGAGCTGGAGCAGCATCGTGCCTGCCTCCGACGGTGGACGATCGTCGATGTCTGATCGGCGACTACCCTCTGCGACCGCATGACTGAGCCAAATCGCATGGAGAAAGTCGTCAATCTCACGAAGCGGCGGGGCCTCGTGTTCCCGTCGAGTGAGATCTACGGGGGTTTCCGCTCCACATGGGATTACGGCCCGCTGGGCGTGCTGCTGAAGCGCAACGTGAAGGACGCGTGGTGGCGTTCGATGGTGCAGCTGCGCGACGACGTGGTCGGGCTCGACTCCTCGATCCTCATGTCTCCCCGGGTGTGGGAGGCCAGTGGGCACGTCGCGACGTTCACCGACCCGCTCGTCGACTGCAAGGCGTGCAAGGAGCGGTTTCGCGAGGACCAGCTCGAGGATCCGCACACCTGCCCGAACTGTGGCGCCAAGGACAGCTTCACCGAGGCACGCAACTTCAACTTGATGTTCAAGACGCACGTGGGGCCCGTGGCCGACGACGCGTCGGTGGCATACCTGCGTCCCGAAACGGCGCAGGGCATCTTCGTCAACTTCGCCAACGTACAGACCACGTCGCGCAAGAAGCCGCCGTTCGGTATCGCGCAGATCGGCAAGTCGTTCCGTAACGAGATCACGCCGGGCAATTTCATCTTCCGGACGCGCGAGTTCGAGCAAATGGAGATGGAGTACTTCGTTCCGCCCGACGAAGGTCCGAAGTGGTTCGACTACTGGTGTAAAGCCCGACTTGATTGGTATACCGAACTCGGTATCCCTGCCGACATGCTCATGCTCAAAGCGCACGACGCGGCCGAGCTCAGCCATTACAGCGTGGGAACTTCCGACATCGAGTTCGCGTACCCGTGGGGCTGGGGTGAGCTCGAAGGCATTGCGCAGCGCACCGATTACGACCTCAAGCAGCACTCCGAGTTCTCAGGACAAGACCTGAGCTACTTCGATCAGGAGACCAACTCTCGTTACGTGCCGTACGTGATCGAGCCGGCGGCCGGTGCCGACCGGGCGACGCTCGCGTTCTTGTTGGCTGCGTACGACGAAGAAGAGGTGAAGGAAGGCGACGTTCGCACGGTGTTGCGCCTGCATCCCCGCCTCGCCCCGATCAAGGTGGCGATCCTGCCGTTGTCGAAGAACGAGAAGCTGACCCCACTCGCGCAAGAGGTCGCCAGCATGCTGCGGCCACGATTCCAGACCGACTACGACCAGACCGGCTCGATCGGGAAGCGCTATCGCCGCCAGGACGAAGTGGGAACGCCGCTGTGCGTCACGATCGACTTCGACTCTCTCGAAGACCAGGCAGTCACGGTGCGTACCCGAGACGAGATGACGCAGGAGCGCGTCCCGATCGCGGATCTCGTCGGGTATCTCACCGATCAGCTCGCGCTCTAGGTGGTGCCCAGCCAGCGAGACCGTGGAGGCTGGGAGCCACGGTCTCGGTCGGTTTGGTCCCGTTCGCGCGTGGGGAGACCGTTCGACGGAGCCCTGGGTGCGCCCGACCTGCCTGAACCCTCCAGCTCCGGCCACAATGGGGCCCGTGACTTCGAGCTATTACGACCTCCTTGGCGTTGATCAGAACGCCGACAAGAACGAAATTCGCCGGGCTTACCAGGAGAAGCGGGCCCTCGACGGCAACAGCGCCAACGAAGCCCGCCTGGCCGAGGCGTGGAACGTGCTCTCCGACCCCTACCAGCGCGGTCGCTACGACGAGCGTCTTGCCAAGGGCGAGGTCCACGAGGTGTTGAGCGGCGACGACATCGAGATCATCGAAGACTCGTCCCGCCGGAAGGGCTTCTTCGGCGCCCTGGCCGAGCAGAAGCAGCAGAACGCGAAGGGCAAGGGCGCGGCTCCCGAGATCGTGCTGCCCGACGGCAGCGTTCCGGCACCCAACAACAAGCGTCTGCTCGGGGTACTGATCGACGGCCTGGGGTTCTTCGCGATCTTCGTCGCGGTCTCGCTGTTCGCGGAGCGTCTCGCCGACATCCAGCGCAACGATGAGGGCAAGATCACGAGCGGCAACATTGCGCTGATGACGGCGGTGCTGCTCGGCGGATTCACCGCGATCTACCTGCTCATCGAGGTCTTGGGCACCCACTACCGCGGCCAGACGGTCGGTCGGCGCATCGCGCGGGTGAAAGTGGTGGATCGGGCGACTGGTGAGTTGCCGTCGTGGCAGCAGTCGTTCAAGCGGGCCGTGGTCCCGCTCGTGGCAATGATCGTGTTGTTCCCGCTGCTGGGCCAGCTCGCGTTCGTGATCGTCCTCGCAATCGTGATGTGGAGCTACACCGACCTCGGCAAGCAGGGCTTCCACGACAAGTTCGCCAAGACCATCGCGGTCGACGCCCGCCCCGAGACCCGGCGCCGCCCCGGCGCCTGACCGGCCGCCCGGTTCGGTCGCTCCCTGGTCGTGGGGATCGGCGTGTTCGGTCGCACCGCCCGGCGTGATTCGCGACTGCTCACCGTGGTCCGCCGTCTGGAACACGACGCGTGACCGTCACACCCCCCGAGTACGGTCGGAGCATGACCACCGAGCCGAGCATCCGCACCGCCCACGAACACGTCGATGCCCGCGTGGGGGCCGGATTGGTGCGGCGCGAAGAGCGAGAAGCAACGCTCGACGCCTGGCTGGCGCCGGGCGCCACCCGCTCATTTGGAGCGGGGCAGCGGGCCATCCAAGAAGAGCCCGACCCGTACCGTCTCGCGTTCGAGCGCGATGTCGATCGGCTCAAGCACTCGCCGCCGTTCCGGCGACTCGCGGGGAAGTGCCAGGTCTTCATCGCCCCCGAAGACGACCACCTCCGCACCCGGCTCACGCACGCCATCGAGGTCGCCCAAGTGGCCACGGCCATCGCCCGGGCGGCTCGGCTCAACGAGGCGCTGTGCGAGGTCATTGCGCTCGCGCACGATGTCGGTCACGGCCCGGCCGGTCACACCGCCGAGGATGCGTTCAGCCCGTACCTCGAGAACGGTTACGACCACGCGCTGTGGGGTGCCGACGTGATCTTGGCGCCACTCAACCTCTGTCACGAGACGCTCGACGGCGTGCGCAACGGTCCCTGGCGGCGACCCGCGCCCAGCACGCCCGAGGCGGAGGTCGTGAGCTGGTCGGATCGCATCGCCTACCTCTGTCACGATTTCGACGACGCGTGCCGGGCGGGGATCGTGCGGCAGTCCGATCTCCCCCGCGAGATCGTCGAGGTGATCGGGCTCGAGCAACGCGAGCAGGTGCACGCGTTCATCGTGGCGGTCCTGGATGCGATCGCCCAGACCGGACGCGTCGGCATGATCGAACCGTTCGGGTCCACGCTGCTCGCCTTCCGCGAGTGGAACTACGAACACATCTACTTGCGGCCGGCGGCCCGCCAACAACATGGTCGAGCCGTCGCCTTGTTGCGAGGTCTGGTGGAGTACTTCGTCGACGCACCGAGTCGACTCCCCGACGTACGCGCGGGGCGGATACCGCAGCCACCGAGCGGTTCGAAGGAAGCCGCGATCCACGCCGTCACGTACGTGGGCGGGATGACCGACCGATTCGCGCTCGGCTTGGGCGTGGAACTCCTGGGCTGGCGCCCCGAAGACCTCCCACGCGGCGCATGACCCGAACGCGGGTCTGGGCGCCGGTTGCTTAGGCTCGTACGAGATGGGAATCCTCGACGACGACGTTGCCCGGGTGCGCGAGGCCACCGACATCGTCGCATTGATCGGCGACACCGTCGGACTGAGACGAGTGGGCCGACGCTGGGTCGGGCTCTGCCCGTTTCACGCCGAGAAGTCCCCGAGCTTCAGCGTCAATCAGGAGCTCGGCTTCTACCACTGCTTCGGATGCCAAGCGAAGGGCGATGCCATCACCTTCGTACGCGAAACCGAACACCTCGACTTCGTCGGTGCGGTCGAGAAACTCGCCGCCAAAGCCAACATCACGTTGCGCTACGACGATGCGTCGTACTCGAAGGAACGCAAGAAGCGTGAACGACTTCACGAAGCCGTGAGCGCGGCGATCGACTTCTACCACCAGCGCATCCTGAGCGCCGACGACGCGAAGGCGGCGCGGGGTTACCTACGCAGCCGCGGTTTCGACGGCGATGCCGTGCGCCGCTTCCAGATCGGGTACTCGCCCGACGAGTTCGACGCACTGTCGAAGCATCTTCAAGTGCTGAAGTTCGAACGCCGCGACATCACCGAAGCGGGCCTCGCATTCGTCAACCGTCGCAACTCGCTGCAAGACACGTTCCGTGGCCGTTTGATGTTCCCGATCCACGACGCGCGCGGTGCCGCAGTCGGATTCGGGGCGCGCATCCTCAACGGCGACGGCCCCAAGTACAAGAACACGGCCGAAACCGTGATCTATCACAAGAGCCGATTGCTCTACGGCCTCGACCGCGCCAAGGGCGACATCGTCGCCAGCGGCGAAGTGATCGTGTGCGAGGGGTACACCGATGTGATGGGGTTCGCGCTCGCGGGCGCGCCCCAGGCGGTCGCCACGTGTGGCACGGCGCTCACTGAGGAGCACGTGCAGCTCCTCAAGAACTTCGCGCGGCGCATCATCCTGGCATTCGACGCCGACGCGGCCGGACAGGGTGCAACCGCACGCTTCTACCAGTGGGAACACGAGTACGAACTCGACGTGCGAGTGGCTGATCTGCCGATCGGCAAGGACCCCGGCGACGTGTACAAAGAAGACCCAGCACGCCTCCTCGCGGCGATCACCGACGCGCCCCGGTTGATGCAGTTCAAGGTCAATCGTTTGCTCGCCGGAGCCGACGTCACCTCACCCGAGGGGCGTGCCCGGGTTGCGGAACAGGCAGTGCCAATCCTCGCTGAACATCCCAACGAGCTGGTGCGCGAGCAATATGTGAGTCAGGTGGCGGGCACGCTCGGAATCGACCACGGATGGTTCAAGAACGAGATCGGACGCGGTGGTCGGCCCCGCCCTCGTCCGGCCGCTGCCGATGCGGCGCGCCCGCCGGCGCGCCGTCCCATCAACGAGCGTGAACTCGAGATGCTGCGCGTGGCGGTTCACAACCCCGAGCTGGTGGCGGATCGGCTCGATCCCGTCATGCTCCAAGATCCCCTCGCGCAAACCGTGCTCGAGGCCCTGATGGTGGCCGACACGTTTCATCACGCGTTGGCTGCCCTCAACGGCGAGGCGGCCGACGTGTTGCAACGACTGGCAGTGGAGGAACCTGCGCTCGGCAACGACCCCGACACGTATGTGGCCGAACTGGCGGCGAACCTCGTGGAGGCGGCGGCCGCCCCGGTCCTCCAAGATCTGGTGCGCAATGGCGATCTGCGATCGATGGAATTGAAACGATCGCTGGATCAGCTCGTGACCGATCGTGCCGATGGAAATTGGAGTGCGGTCCGAGACGATACGGACCGCTTGGTAGCGTGGCTCGCAGGAGCTGTGAACGAGGACGTTTGAGTGTCCGACGTGAAACCGACAGCACAAGAAGGCTCTGAGGAAATGGGGGCCGACACGCATGGCTCCACCTCCGCCGCCTTGATTGCTCGGTTTCGTGATCGCGGGTTCGTCACTACCGGCGAGATCTTTGCCGCGATGCCCGACCTCGAACCCGAGACCGCGGAGCTTGCCGCGATCTACGCCAGCGTCCGCGACCAAGGCATCGAGGTCGTCGATGAGATCGTCGAAGAGATCGAGCTCGAAGATCAACAGCGTGCCGCTGGTAAGGGTGGATCGAACCGCGAGTCGCGGCCAAGCAGCACGTCTCGCGCGTCGTCGCCCGGCCCCGGGCGTCCAGGCCAGGGGTCGGTCGAGCCGCGACGGAATGGCCGCATCGAGCCCACCGTGCGATCCGACAGCGGCGGCAGCTTCGATCCCGTGCGGATGTATCTCAAGGAGATCGGCAAGGTCCCGCTGCTCACCGCTGAGCAAGAGGTCACCTTGGCGAAACGCATCGAGGCGGGTGTCTTCGCGACGGGGCGCCTCGAGCCCGACGAGAATGGGGTGCAACCCCCGCCGGTCAGCGAAGAAGAGCGTGCGTCGTTGCTCGCGGTCGCGGCCGACGGTGAACTCGCCAAGAAGCAGTTGGTGGAAGCCAACTTGCGTCTCGTCGTGTCGATCGCCAAGCGCTACGCCAACCGTGGCATGGCGCTGCTCGACCTGGTGCAAGAGGGCAACCTTGGTCTGATCCGTGCGGTCGAGAAGTTCGACTACACGAAGGGTTTCAAGTTCTCCACGTACGCAACCTGGTGGATCCGTCAGGCCATCACGCGCGCCATTGCCGACCAGGCCCGCACCATCCGGATCCCGGTGCACATGGTCGAGACGATGAACAAGGTCCTACGGGTGCAGCGTCAGCTGCTCCAGGAACTCGAGCGCGAGCCCACAATGGAGGAGATCGGCGCCAAGGTCGATCTCACGCCCGATCGTGTGCGCGAGATCATGCGCATCTCCCAGGAGCCGGTGTCACTCGAAACGCCTGTCGGTGAAGACGATGGCGGATCGAACCTCGCCGACTTCGTCCAGGACCTCAACGTGCTTTCGCCCGATACGGCGGCGGCCCGAGCGTTGCTCACCGAAGCAATCGAAGAGGCGCTGACCGAGCTCAACGACCGTGAACGCGCCGTGGTGCGACTGCGATTCGGTCTCGACGACGGCCAAGTTCGCACCCTCGAAGAAGTCGGCAAGGAGTTCGGGGTCACCCGCGAACGCATCCGCCAGATCGAGAGCAAGACGCTCGCCAAGCTGCGGCACCCCACGCGTTCGCAGCGTCTTCGGGACTATCTCGAAGAGAGCTGACCGAGCGGTGGACACCGGCGAGGTGCAGTTGCCACCATCGTGGCCGTGGCTCCACTGACGCCAGACGAGATGGTCGAGCGCTCCGTGAGGCATGCGCTCGACGCGGTGGGCATCGGTTGGAACAACCCCGGATCGGCATGGGATGCGGCCGTGTGCTCGTCGCCGTACGGACTGCCGTCTCGGCCAGCAGCAGCCCTGGTCGTGATGATCGGTGCGGTACGTGAGCAGGTCGGTGGCGAACAGCGACGCGTGCTCGACGACATTCGGGAGAGCTGCGGCCAACCGATGCCACACCCGTTGTTCAAGAAGCTGGACGCATTCGCGACCGATCGCCGGAGGGCCGAAGCGCTGTACGAGTCGTGCGTCGCACTCGGCACCGAGAGCGCACGCCATCTCGCTGGGGTCATCGCGATCACCCGAGCGCGCCGGGGAACCACGTTCTGGGCGGCATCGCAATCGGGCGAGTCACCGGTGCGCGCGATTCCCTATTTCTACGACCTGCTCTTCCGTCTGCGTCGCGACGACCCGGCGCTGTCGGCATCCACCCAGCTCGAGGTCGGGCGTGCCATCTGTGACCATGCGACGGATGGTGCGCGGTCGGCCGCGCGAGTGGATGCGATCGAGCGCGTGAACCGTGCGGAGACCCAGGTCCGTGAGGTAGTCGACTACGACCGCGCGCTGCGTCTTCGGTACCACCTCAGCCTGGCAAGGGTCGCACTCCAGGCCGAGGGTCGCGACGCCATCATTCGCGCCGACCTCAGCGATCTCTGTACCCGAGCCAGCTTCCTCGAAGATGCGGCGATCGCCTATACCGCCCGGATGCTGGCCGCCACGGTCGCCAATCGATCCGAAGATCGAAACGGCGCGGCACAGTTCTTCAACATGGCCACTCAGGTGCGCACCGTCCCCGACCTCTCGCCGGTTACTCGCGTCGCCGACCACGGGGCGGTGCTTCGCTACCGACACGATGTTGCCACCGAGGTGGAACTCGGCCTCGCGTTCAACCGTCACGACGTCGCCGTGGGGTCGCTGCTCGCATTGCTCGACACCGTCACCGACGCGTCCGAGATGCGCGATCACGAACTCGCTCGACGGGTCGATGATCCTCGCGTGTGGTTTCGCATCGACCAGCGGATCATCGAGCAGCTCGAACGTTCGGAGGGGCGGGCAGCGCGTGATGGCGCCGCCGACGCGATGACCGAGTGGCGCGGCGACCTGATCCACGCGCTCGATCACGGCATCGCTTCGGCGAAGGCGGTCGGCGAGGAGGCCGCGGCAACGCTGTGGAGCGCGCGCCGACACCAACTCCTGAAGGACCTGACCCTCGATCACCGCTTCGGGATCGGCTGAAGGCTTATGCGCCCTGACGTCGCTCGTATTCGTCGAGGTCGGTGAGGAACTCGTTGACCGTCGGGCGGCTCCGGACGCGTTCCACGACGAGTTGACCCGCGGCGATCGTCTTGGCCACCGGTTCGGCTCGTCCCAGCTCGAGGAGCCGAGACCGCATCTGGAAGTAGCGCTCCCGACCGGCCTTCGCCCCGAGGTAGTACCCGACTGCGAATCCGATGGCGAGACCCGTACGGAACTTCATCGTGGGGGAGTCTCGCGCAGCCCGCCCCGTGATCCGAGCGGCCCGTCCGGCGCTGCTAGCCTCGTGCCGCTTTCCGGGGTAGCTCAGCTGGCAGAGCGCTCGACTGTTAATCGAATTGTCGCGGGTTCGAGCCCCGCCCCCGGAGCCACCATCGACGCCCCGCCTGCCGCGGGGCGTCGTCGCGTACCTGCGGAGTCGGCCGTGCGGGCGGGTACCGTTCCCGCCACTCGGGGCGGTAGCTCAGTGGTCAGAGCAGGGGACTCATAATCGATTCAGCGTGAGCGCTGTGCGCCTACCGCAAGCCCTTGATACTCCGGGGGTCGGGTGAGCGCTGTGGGTCGAATCCCTTTCTCTGCCCAGCCCGTGTGGAGCCTCTCGAAAGAGAGGGACCATGACCGACGTAGAACCACGTGACGACAGGAACGAAGAACTTCAGAAGGCGCTTCGTGCCGTCTCGGCGATGGCGGGGTGCTTCGCCGACGAAGACGGCGGCGACCTTCGGTACCAGTTGAGCAACCTGAAGGCCGAGGTCGACGACCTCAAGCGGCAGCTTCGTACCGAGGTACGAACGCAGCGTCTCGTCGTGACGGACCCCGCGACCGGAGCGGACGTGTTCGTCGTGAAGGTTTCTGATGATGAGAGCACCGTCGTTCGTGTGCAGGACCCATCCGGATCGCACTCAATCGTGCACCTCGAAGCCGAGCACGACCGATCGACAATCATGCTGGGCGCCGCCGGCAACATCGGCGCCCAGCTCTGGGCGACTCGTCAGACTTACACGACATCGAAGGGCGATCTTCTCCTCGACGGAGTCGACCGATGACCGCGGCCACGAGTGCTGAGCAGCTCGAGTATCTCGAGCGGTGGGTCGAATGGGCACGCGAGTGCATCGAACTCCTCGCACACGAGGTCGGCCGCCACATCGTCGCAGTCGAACTCCCAGAGTTCCCGCCAAAGCAGCCGACGTAGGACCCCTGCGAAACTTGCGCTAGGGCACCGCTTCGGCGGGGCCCTGCTGCCACCTGCCGATGCCGCAGGTACGGTGGCGGATATGGCGGGATACGAGGGCAAAGCATCGGTCTACTTCGAGGGCAACGCTGAGGGAAGCGTGGAAGTGCAAGTCGCTATCTCGGACCTCGACGCACCAAGGTGGGTCGGGATTGTCTCGAACGCCGTGCGGCTATCACCTTCCGGGTTCGGAGGACCGGTCGTGGTGGTGCTACTCGCAGGAGAATCGAAGGGGCAGTCAGCGAAGGCCCAGGTGACGTCAGGTAGCGAAAGGGAAGTGATCTTGAACGGCCGCGAATCGTTCGGTTGAGGACGTACAGGGAGGCCATCCCGACCCTCGTACAACTTGGACCAGGGTCGACAAGGATGCGGGGATGAAGGCCGGAACGGCAACCCTCAGGAAAGTTGCCTCAGGGTTCGGGAATGTCTCCAAGCCAGACTGGCGAACCGTCCGCTCGGACGACATGGTCGTTCTCGCAACGAAACGTCGGGATCGATGCATCTGGAAGCGGCGCCCCTTCGCTACGTGCCCCGCTCGCAGCGAAGTTGCCCGTACCGTGCACCGCTGCCCCGCATAGCTGGCACTCCGCAGTGGTCGTCACAGTTCTCCAGTGGTCTTGTGAGACTCTTGCCGCCATAACTTCGGCTTGGCGGCTCGACACCTAGTCCCGGGCCTTCTTGGAGTGCCGAGGGGAACGCTTGCGGATGACCGCGGACCGGTACACATGCTCTTGCTCATCGATGTCGCGCAGAATCTTGGCGACGACGTCGGGCTCGGGAGCCGGGGAGGCGTGCTTCGTTCTCGTGGACATAGGACCTCCGCTCTAGATCGGCGGTTCGGACGGCATCCTGAAGTCCGTGTCAGCCAGCTCACGCTCTAGCCGGTGAGCGATTCCCTCTGCGACACCACGAACGATAGCGAGCTTTCCATCAGGTTGCCCTTGGTAGTCCAAGCACAGGATGGCTCGGACGAATCGAGGGTGGTTAGGGTCGTGGATTGGAACCGCCACTACAACGGAGAGGTGAGCAACCTCCCGAGCGCGGTCGCCCTTGAGGCCTGCTCGACGGAGAGCGGCGGATCTGCTCTTGTGGTGTCCCCCCGGATCCTGAAATGTCGTCGTCCGCCCCGACGCGAATGCTTGTCCACAACAGCCCTGGCCTGACGCCCACTCTGCCGCGATCTCAGCACTGGTGTACCCCTCGGTCGCGTACGCGATTGTGAGCCGATCATCACTCGCCAGCATGATGTTCGCTCGCAAGGTGCCCTCGGGATCAGCGGCTTGGGCGGCACGGAGCTGATCGACCAAGCGGCGGCCGACCTGATCTTGGTGGGCCTTGATTCGATCGTCACGGGACCAGTTCTCGTGCTGGACCTGCGCGAGGGCGCCGCTCACTTCGATTGCGACGCCGAGAACTACGCACCCGACGACCCACCGCGCTTCGTAGTGCTCGCTCCACAGCCCCGCCGCCACCAGCCAGACGACGGCGGCACCAGCACGTGCCCCCCAAAGTCGGTATGGCTTGCGAACACACCTCCAGATCGCCATGACCGGGAGGTCTGAGTTGTCGGTCCCCACAGTTCGAAGGTAGCGAGGCGCGAGCGGGGTGCGCAGCCATTGCGCCAAAGCGTGAGGCCGAATAGGTCACCCGCGCAGCGTTAGGCGAGTCTTGCCGCAGGCATGGCTGCCTGGTCTGTTCTCGCCTTGTACCGCACGGTGGTCTCGGTCCAAGGCTGGCCAGCCCATGCAGTGAAGACCGGGTGGCGCTCCACGAGACCCTGTCGGTGTAGATCCTCGAGCGCGTCGCGCGCCTCATCGACCTCGAGGTATCCGCACGCGTCGCGGAGACCGACTGCCCTCGCGAACTCGGCGGCTGTCGCTCCGAAGTACCGCAAACCGAGCCCATCGAGCGCTGTCAACGATTCATGAGTGTCCATGCAGCGGACCGTAGCGATCGGGTGTGACAAGAACGCCTCACCATGGGCCCAGCGGGGGCCTTCGGGGATCGATGGAAGGTGTCTGCCCCGGCTCCCGAGCGACCCCTGGGGATACCCCCCACACTGACTCGACCGGAGCCTCGTCCGGCATAGCGCCCTTCTCTCCCCACCGAATCCTGACGGCCAGCAACGGGCCCGAGGTCAAGGCTGGAACGGGCGTCGGCCTTCTCTCCAGGCACACACAAAAGCGGCGCTACGCCGACCTGGCTCCGGTCTTGGCGGGTGAGGGGGCATCCCCCAGGGGTGGCTCTGCCGGCTTCGCCGTTGCGTCGGTGGCCTTAGGTCCTCTTGTGGGCCCGGAACGCGATGACGCTGTTCGTGTTCCGGGCCCGATTCCCCGGTGAGCGGGACGCGACCCCTGGATCCCGGCTCGGTGGGGGAGGTTGTGGGTTAGCTCGAGGTGGGTTCGCCGAGCTTGATGCTGCGTGGTCGTTCGGTTTCGCCTTCGATGCCGTCGCCGTCTTCGTAGACGACTGCTGCGCCGGCGAAGGTGCTGACGACGGTGACGTCGGAGAGGACGCCGGGGTCGAAGTCGAAAAGCACGCGGAGTGCGATGCCGTCTCGGTTCTCGGTGGCGGCGTTGCTGGCCCCCTGGGGTAGTGCCGGGGGGCGGTTCGCGACGACGAACCCGGTCTCGTGATAGGCGATCGCGGTTCCGGGGTCGAGGGCGGCGGATTCGACGACGTTGAGGCCGTAGACCTTGCCGAGGACTGCGTCGCGGAGTGCGGACGTCGATCCGGAGGCGTCGACACGGCTGAACTTGTCGAGGCTCAGAAGGGGCGTCGCGAATTCGGGTGAGACCGCGAGCCATCGTCCGCCGGCGGGGCAGCCGTCGCGGGTGAGTTGCTCGCGGGCGGCGAGTACTGCACCTTCGACGTCGGTCGCGTCGCTGACGTTGACCGCGAGATCGATCGCGAGGTCGTTCATGGTAGCGGCGAGTTTGTCTTCGGCGCCGAGCGCGATGGCTTGCACCTGTGGGGCGGTGACCTGTGCGCCGAAGTCTTGGATCGCGAGGCTCAGGTCCTCGTCGGTGATGCGTGTCGCGTCGTAGAGGTGGCCGAGGGTGACGTCGACGGACTTCTCGTCGATACCGACGTAGTCGATCGGCGCCCCGGGCGATTCCTGCTCTTGCGCGGTGCGGGTTTGGCGTACGCGGACGGTGAGCGTCGCACCGTTCGGGCCGGTGAACTCGCCGCCCGGTGGGCGGGCAACGGTTCGAGGCAGGACGAGCGTTCGGGAGAGAAGTTCGAATGCGAGGCTTGAGATGGCCTGCGCGGTGATGACCGTCATGGTGGTCCCTTTCGATGGGGTGTTTCTGGTTGGTGGTGGTCCCCATCGCGGGGTGCGGTCACCGAGACCGCATCAAAATGCTCGGCCAAGGATGCGGTCCGCGACGTTCGCCGCGTCGTAGCTGTCCTCGGTCGGGTCGCCTCCGCCTTTCAAGTCAGGCTTCGGCTTCGTTGTGGGAGGTGGCGTCGCACCACCGGGCCGGAACACCTCGAGGATCTCGTCGGCGTCCGCTTCGAGTTCCTCACGAGTCGCGCCTTGCAAGCGTTTCGCCTGCGCGGTCGTGAGGCCCTTCGCTGCTGCGACATCGCGTCGCAGGTCTGCCGCTTCGAGTTCTTCGACTCGTGCGGCCAGCTCTCGTTCGCGTCGCTCGGCGTCGCGCCGAGCCTTGCGCTCTTC
>Ga0182741_1004328_pt1 | contig 14138 bp, 12 predicted proteins | sample eDN5th37CBELigOP_FD_128874 | JGI IMG/M metagenome (GOLD analysis project Ga0182741, IMG submission 128874) | Enriched Organic Plus compost microbial communities from Emeryville, California, USA - eDNA 5th pass 37_C BE-Lig OP (version 2) (version 2) ...
GAGCGCAGCCCGCGCGCTCGCTGCCCTCTTCATCGCAACCGCGCTCGCCTGGTCGCCGGCCGGCGCGCGGCGTCTCCACGCGCAGGTACCCAGCGTGCTGCGCGGGCACGTCACCGACGCGCTGAGCGCGCTCCCGCTGGGTGGGGCCGTGGTGGAGGTGGTGGGACGTCCCGAGGTCGCCCGCTCCGAGGCCGACGGCTCCTACGTGATCCGCGGGCTCGAGCCGCGAAGCTACACGGTGCGCGCCCGCGCGGTGGGCTACGCGCCGCGCGAAGCGCGGGTGGAGATCGACAACGGGAGCGCGACGCTCGCCGACTTCGCCCTGGAGCCCGCCGCCACCGCGCTGGCTGGTGTGACGGTGAGCGCGGCGAGCGACACGACCCCACTGGATGCCACGGTCTACGACCGCGGCGCGATCGAGTCGTCGGGGCGGCGCGACCTCGGCGAGCTGCTGGAATCCACGCCGGGTGTGGTGGTGACGCAGTCCGGCGGCCCCGGCGCGCCGAGCCGCGTGTCGATACGCGGCTCCGGTGCGAGCGAAGTGCTCGTCCTGGTGGACGGCGTCGCGATCAATTCCCCGATCACCGGTGAAGCCGATCTCTCGCGCATCCCGCTCGAGGCGGTGGAGAGCGTGGTGGTGCGTACCGGCGCGCGCTCGGCGCGCTACGGCGGCCGCGCGCTGGCCGGGGTCATCGAAGTGCGCACGCGCCGGCCATCGAGCGACCTCTCGGCGCTCCTCCGCCTGGGTGCGTGGGGAGAGCGCGGCGCGTCGGTCACGCTGGGCGAGAGCCGGCCGGTTGGAGCGCTGCGGCTGGGCGCATCACTCACGGGCGACTACAGAACCATCGACGGTGACTTCGAGTACGACGTGCCTGCCGTGCGCGGCGGCGGCCGCGCGCGCCGCTCGAACGTGGGCGTCACCTCGCGCGAGCTTCTCGGCTCCGTCTCGCTGCGCGACGACGATCGCGGCGGCATCGGCGCCACGCTGCGCGGCTCGTGGCAGGAGCTCTCGCGCGGCCTGGCGGGCTCCATCGTGCAGCCCTCACTGACGGGGAGAGAGCGGCAGCGCCGCGGAGACGTCGGGCTCGATGCCACCTGGCGGCGCGGCACGCTCGCCTGGACCAGCTCCGCCGACCTCACGCGCGAGCACGCGACCTACGCCGATCCGTCGCCGCCCTTCGGCACCCGCTACGACGACGCGATAGAAGCCACCGCGCTCACCGCGAACAGCGAGCTCACCGCCGGCTCCGACCGCCTCGGCGCATCGCTGGGCGGCGAGCTGCGTACGCTGCGCATCACCTCCACCACCCTGGCTCCGGGATCACCTACGTATCAGAGGATACTCGGCGCGTTCGGCGGTCTCAAGGCGTCGCGCGAGCTGCGCGACTCCGGCACTCGGCTCGCCATCGACCTCGGCGCCCGGATCGACGAGAGCTCGCTCACGAGCGGGAGCACCGCATCGGCGCGCGCCGTGGCCAGCGTCTCGCACGGCATCGCCGCGGCATCGCTCTCGCTCGGATCGGGATACGCCCCGCCATCGCTGGCCGATCAGTTCTTCCGCGAAGGAGTGCTCGTGCGCCCCAACCCGAACCTCCGCCCGGAGCGCACGCGCGGCGATCTCGAAGGGCGCATCGGCATCCGCGGCCTCGGCGCGGGCGCACTGCTCCTCTCGGCCGAAGCGGCGGCCTACCGCGCGGACGTCGACGGGATGATCCTCTGGTCCCCCGACTTCCGCTTCGTGTGGAGCCCGTCCAACTACGCCGTGAAGCGATCGGGCTGGGAGCTCTCGGCCGGTGCGGCGCTCCCCACTGCACGCGTCAAGCTGGATGCTCTGCTCTCCCGCACCAACGTGACGTACGAAGGACCCGTGCTGGACGGCCAGGTGGCGTACAGACCGCGCACCACCGCCGCCGTGACGACGGCATGGGAGCTGAAACCGGCTCGCATCGAGCTCTCCAACCGCTACGTGGGCTCGCGCCGCACGGTACCCGGATCGCCTCTCAACACACTGGATCCGTACTGGCGAACCGACATCCGCGCGACGTCCACGCGCGCATGGGGCAGTTGGCAGCTCGACGGCTCGTTGTCGGTCGAGAACATCTTCGACACCGATGCCGCCATGCTCGTGGACTACCCGTTCCCGAGCCGCGGCTGGAGCATCTCCCTCCGCGTGCGGCGCGCGGGCTCGGACCAGATCCCATGACGCACGCATGAACGAGCGAAGCAGCGCGGCAGCGTGCCGCCCACTCACCCTCACTCGAACACCCACTCTCCAATTGGAGCCACCCACATGTCAGTGATTCCGCACGTTCGCCGCCTTCACCTTCCGCGACTCCTCGCCATCGCCACGCTGCTCGCCGCCGCCGGCGCGTGCGGGAGCGATTCGACATCGCCAACCCAGAAGAGTTTCCTCGACGGTGCCAACGGAGACCCACAGATCGGCATAGTGGTGAACTCCACCGGGAAGTCGCTGAATCTCTTCCAGCTCGGCAGCCCGACCACGCAGCAGCAGGTCCAGCTCGGAACCAGCAGCACGGTCACGCCGGTCAGCTTCTCGGTTGGCGGACGTCGCGCGGCCGTACCGCTCGGGAATGCGGCCAGCGTGGCGCTGGTGAGCCTCGACGACGCCAGCATCGTCCGCTTCTTCACCTTCCCGAGCGGCAACGCCACCGGTTCGGTATTCGCGAACGACACCACCATCCTCACGGCGAATACGGCGCTCGGCATCGTGGGCCGCATGTACGTGGGCCAGGCGGGCGACGCGATCACGACCAGCGTGGACGTAGCACCCCAGCCCACCGACATGGCGTTCACCGCCGGCCGCGCGCTGGTGGTGTCATCCAACCTCGACGAGAACTACGCGCCGCTCGGCAACGGCATCGTGACGGCCATCAATCCCACCACCATGACGGTCGTGGGCACGGCGGAGATGGGCGGCACCAACTCCGGCCACGCGGCGGTGGGGCCCGACGGCCTCCTCTACGTGGTCAACACCGGTGACTACGTGTCCGATGGAAGCATCACTGTCGTCGACCCCGCAACGATGGACGTGGTGGCCACGGTGGGTGGGATGGGCCCCGGCCCCGGCGCGATCAGCATCGGCTCCGACGGGCTGGCGTACATCTCGAGCTTCTTCGGCGGAACCATCGTGTGGGATACGAAGACGAAGACGTTCGTGCGCGGCCCCGCCGATCCGGTCTGCGCTCCGCTCGCTGGCGGAGGCTGCCGCGGCGCCTTCGCGGCGGCGGCGAGCTCCAACGGAGATCTGTACCAGGCCTTCTTCGGCAGCTCGGCCGACGGACTGGCCCCCTACATCTTCGTGTACGACGCCGGCTCCTACACGCTGCGCGACAGCATCTCGGCAGGCGTGGGCCCGGCGGCGATCGCCATCAAGACGTTCTAGATGGCCGGCGCGGCGAGCATCGCTCTCATCGCCGACCTCCTGCTCGGTGAGCCGCCGGCGCGCATCCATCCCACGGTATGGATGGGCCGCTGGCTCGCCGCCGGGCGGGCGCGGCGGAGGGCCCGCACTCCGCTCGCCGCGCTCATCGAAGGCTCGCTCGTCCTCGCCGGCGGAGTAGCGGCCACCGCGGCGCTGGCACTTACCGCGGGCGAACTGCTGCGCCGCGCGCCGGGGCCGGCGCGCCCGGGGCTCACGGGCGCGGCGCTCAAACCGGCGCTCTCGCTCCGCGCCCTGGTAGCGGCGGCGACGAGCGTGCAGCGGGCGCTGGAGCGCGAGCGGATCGGTGCGGCGCGCCGGATCCTGGCGTGGCATCTGGTCTCGCGCGACACGCGCGGTCTGTCTGCGTCCGATGTCGCGGGCGCAGCGATAGAGTCGGTGGCGGAGAACCTCTCCGATGGCCTCATCGCCCCGCTGCTCGCCTTTCGCGTGGGCGGGTTGAGCGCCGCGTACATCTACCGCATGCTCAACACCGCCGACGCGATGCTCGGCTACCGCGATCCCGATCTCGAGTGGTTCGGAAAGAGCGCGGCGAGGATCGACGACGTCGCGAACCTGCTCCCGGCCCGAGCGACGGCGCTGCTGATCTGCTGCTGCGCGCACACGGGGAGAGGATCGCCGAGGCGGGCAGTCCGCGCGGCGCTCGCCGACGCCGGCCGCACCGCGAGCCCGAACGCGGGGTGGCCCATGGCCGCCATGGCCGGAGCGCTCGGCGTCAACCTGGTGAAGCGCGGTCACTACTCGCTCAACCCACGCGGCCGCGCGCCCGTAGCAGCCGACATCGCTCGGAGCTGCCGCATAGCGATCGCGGCCGCCCTTCTCGCGGTGGCGCTGGTGGAGGTGGTGTGATAACGCCGCGTCCCGAGCTGCTCCGCACCCCGCCGGCCGTGCATGGCGGCCGATCGTCGCTGAGCGACGCGCTCGCCGCCGGCCACGCGCTGCGCCACGATTTCAGCGCATGCATCAACGCGTTCGGACCCGCCGACGTGGTGCGCCGCGCGGTGGCTACCGCTCCGCTGGAAGAGTATCCCGACCCGTACAGCCGCGCGGCGAGATCGGCCGCGGCACGCCGTTGGGATTGCGAGCCCGAATGTGTCGCCTTCGGCGCCGGAGCCGCTGAGCTGATCTACGCCGTGGCGTCCGCATGCCTGCGGCGCGGCGACCACGTCCTCATCGCGGAGCCGGCCTTCGGCGAGTACGCGCGCGCGGCGCTCATCAACGGTGCCCGCCCCACGGCGGTGCGCGCGCCGGACTTCCCGGCGATTCCCCTGCCGGCGCTCGCGGCCGAGATCCATCGCGCTCGCCCCCGTCTGTCGTTCGTCGCGGCACCGGTGAGCCCCACCGGGGAGGCGCTCCCGCTCTCCGCGCTGCTGGATATCGCCGAGGAGTGCCGCCGGGCCGACACGCTGCTCGTGCTGGACCAGGCGTACGACGCCTTCAGCGCCGCGCCACTCGGCACGCCCGCGCTGCCGCGGCACGAGAACGTGCTGCATCTCCGCTCGCTCACCAAGGACCACGCTCTCGCCGGCGTACGTGCCGCATTCGCCGCCGGTCCGGCGGGCGTCATCGAAGCGATGGGGCGGACGCGCGCTCCGTGGACCGCCCCCGCCGCCGCGCAGGCCGCGGCCGTGGCCGCGCTGAGCGACGAAGCGGACGCCCACGTGCGGCACACCACGGCCGCTCTGCGCGCGGAGGCCGGCCGCATCGCGAACGCCTGCGCCGCACACGGTCTGCGCGTCGCGAGATCGTCCACGCACTACCTGATCATCCATTGCGGCCACGGCGAGAGCGCCCGCAACAGGCTACTCGCGGAGCACGGCATCCTCGTGCGCGACTGCGCTTCGTTCGGCCTCGCGGAGTGGATACGCGTGGCCGCCCGCACGCCGCGCGAGAACGACGCGCTCATCGCGGCGCTACCGAGCATCAGTGGCAGCCGCCGGCTCGGACAGCCGCTCCCGCACACGCGATCCACCGACACGCTCGAACCCCTGGAGGAAGCATGACGGAGACGCCACGCGCGCCGCGCGCGCCACGCACCGACCCGCTCGCGCCGCCGGAGGATACCGGTACCGCGGCCGGCCGGAAAATACCGGTGCCCAAGCAGAAGAAGCCCGGCCCCTACCGCGTTCCACCGCGCGAGCGGCGCCACGGCCTGCTCATCGTGAACACGGGCGATGGCAAGGGAAAGACGACCGCCGCGCTCGGGCTGCTCCTGCGCGCCGCGGGACGCGGGATGAAGGTGGGCATGTTCCAGTTCATAAAGAGCGCCGAGACCCGCTATGGCGAGCACGTGGCCGCGGAGCTCCTGGGAGTGGAGATCACCCCGCTCGGCGACGGCTTCACCTGGCTTTCCGACGACATTGCCGAGGACCGCGCTCTCGCGGAGCGAGGATGGGAGCGCGTCCGCTCCGCCATCACGGCCGCGGAGCACGATGTGCTCATCCTCGATGAGCTGACCTACTGCCTCAATTTCGGCTGGCTGGATGAAGCGGCCGTCATCGACACCCTCCGTTCGCGGCCGGCGTGGATGCACGTGGTGGTCACCGGGCGCAACGCCTCTCCTGCTCTCATCGACGCGGCCGATCTGGTTACCGAGATGCGGCTGGTACGGCACCCGTATCGCGAGAAGGGGATCGCCGCCCAACCGGGGATCGAGTTGTAGTGCCGGTACGGCCGAGCGGGGCGATGCCCGCCGAGCAGGCTACGGATGCGCGGGCGAAGAGGGCAGCGGGCGCACGCGCGGCCGCCGCCGGTGCTTCCTGTCCGTCCGTGACGCGCGAGGTCGCGCGCCGCGCCATCGACGCCAAGACCAAGCCGCTCGGCGCGCTCGGCCGGATCGAGGATGCGGCCGTTCGACTCGCGGTGCTGCAGCGAACGCTCGCGCCCGGAGTGGAGAAGGCGCGCGTGTGCGTGTTCGCCGCGGATCACGGGATCGCGGAGGAGGGCGTGAGCGCGTACCCGCGGTCGGTGACCGCCGAGATGCTGCGCAACTTCGACCGTGGCGGAGCCGCGATCAACGCCATCGCGCGAGCGAACCGCGTGGAGGTGGAGGTCGTGGACGTCGGCGTGGACGCGGCGCCCACAGCGCTCGACGCGCTCGCGCACGTGCGCGATGCGAAAGTCCGGCGAGGGTGCAGGAACTTCCTGCGTGAGGCGGCGATGTCGGAATCCGAGCTCGCCACCGCGCTGGCCGCCGGCGAGGCGGCGGCCAGGCGGGCCCATGTCGCAGGCGTCGCGGCACTCGGCCTCGGCGAGATGGGGATAGGCAACAGCACCGCGGCCGCTGCGCTGTTGAGCGTCCTCACGGGGCGGCGAGCGGAGGCGACGACGGGACGCGGCACCGGTGTCGATGATGCAGGTCTGGCGCGCAAGCGCGCCGTGGTGGATCGGGCGCTCGAGCTCCATCTCGCACCTTCGCAGGGGAGCGCGCGAGAAGCGCTGCGTCGCGTGGGCGGCCTCGAGCTCGCCGCCATCGCTGGCGCGGCAGCACGCGCGGCGGCGCTGCGCGTGGCCGTGATCGCCGATGGTTTCATCTCCACGGTCGCCATCCTCTGCGCCGCGATGATGGCCGCACAGGAAGATGCCGAGCTCCTCTCCGCGCTGAGCACGGCGGTGTTCTTCTCGCACCGGTCGGCCGAGCATGGCCACGCGCGCGCGCTCGAGGCGTGCGGCGCGGTGTTCGGCGAAGAGGTCCGCCCGCTGCTCGACCTCGAAATGCGGCTCGGTGAAGGGACGGGAGCAGCGCTGGCGATTCCGATTCTCCGCTCCGCGGCGGCAGTGCTCGGCGAGATGGCCACCTTCGAGTCGGCCGGCATCTCCGCCGGCGAGCATGCCGCGGAGCACACCGCGGAGCACACCGGTGAGCGCATCACCGAACACGTCGCGGAACACACCACCCACCACCCGGCCGCCCCCCCCGCCTCATGACTGAGAGCCAGACGGAGAGCCGGACGCTGGCCGATGCGTCGAAGCGGCGCGGCGTGAGCGGCGAGCTCGCCGCCTGCGTGGCGGCAGTGACCTTCCTCACCCGCCTTCCGCTGGGCCGGCTCGTGGCGCACGACCCGGGCGACCTCCCGCGCTCCATCTCCTACTTCCCGCTCGTGGGCGCTCTCGTGGGCGCGGCCGGCGGCGCGGCGTTCGCTATCGGGACCGCGCTCTGGCCGCCGTACCTCGCCGCACTACTCTCTGTGGCGTTCACGGTATGGCTCACCGGCGCGTTCCACGAAGATGCGCTGGCCGACTCGTTCGATGGCTTCGGGGGCGGCCGCGACCGGGCGCGGGTGCTCCAGATAATGCGCGACAGCAGGGTGGGGTCCTACGCGCTCGTCGGTATGATCCTCGTGATCGTAACGAAGATCGCCGCGCTCGTCGCGGTATTCCACGCGGCATCTGCCGCGGCAGATGCCGCAGGGGCGGGTCACGCCACCGGCGCGCTCGCCGTGGCCGCGGCGCTCGTCGCGGCGCATGCGCTGGGACGCTGGTCGAGCGTCGCCTTGATGGCATGGCTCCCGTACGTGCGGGAGCCCGCCCTCGGCGAGCGCTCCGGTACCGGCAGCGCGTTCGTGGGGGCCGCGACCAGCGGCCGGCTGATCGCCGCCAGCATCATCGCGGTGCTGGCCGGTGGCCTCGCGCTCGGCTGGGCGATGCTGGCGGCGGCGGTGGCAGCGGGCGGCGTCACCTGGCTGGCGGGGCGCTACTTCGCGCGCCGCATCGGCGGCATCACCGGCGACGCGCTCGGCGCTGCGAACCAGCTCGTGGAACTCGCCGTCTACCTTCTTCTCGCCGCGCTGCGCTAGTCCATGCGCCTCCTCCTCGTCCGCCACGGTGAGGCGATCGGCGCGGCCGGCCGGTGCATCGGCCACACCGACCTTCCGCTCTCCCGGCGAGGAGCGCTCGCGATGCGCGGCCTGACCCACGGCGCGCTCCGGCCGCTCACCGCGACGCGCGCCTCGGTGCGGGTAGTGAGCAGCGACCTGCGCCGCGCTCTCGGATCCGCCTGGCTCACCACCGACGTCGTGCGACGCACGGTGGAGAGCGATGCGCGGCTCCGCGAGCTCTCCTTCGGCGAATGGGATGGGAAGACGTGGGGCGAGATCGAGCGCACGGACCCCGTTCGGCTCCGGCTGTGGATGGAACGGTGGACCGAGGCCGCCGCCCCGGGTGGCGAGAGCGTGGCTGATCTGCTGCGCCGCGCGTCGAGCTGGCTCGCCAGCAACATCCCGCAACACGCCGCCCCCGGCGCTCCCTCCCAGGCTATCGTCGTGGTCTCGCACGCCGGCTGGATCCGCGCGGCCGTGAGCCATCTGCTGGGGAGCGATATCCGCAAGATGTTCGACATCCCGGCGGACCACGCGCACGTCACCGTGATAGACGTCGGACCCGGCGGTGCCCGCCTGGTGATGAGCAACGCCACGCGCGTGGACCCCTGATGCGCCGGGCGCCGGCCTCTCCAGGTGGAGAGGCCGGCGCCCGGAGGCCAGCGGGACGCGGCGAGTCGCGTTACTTCATCAGTTACTTCATCAACGCGATGCCGATCCCTATCCCGACCGCCACAGCCGCGGCCGCGGCGGTGAAGGCCAGCAGCGGCTTCACGGTGAGCTCTCGCTCGTACCAGTGCGTGGTACGGGGCGCCGCCTCGGGAAGCGACTCCATGATCTGCTGATAGACGTGCACCGGCGTCTTCATCGCGCGCCGCACCTCGACTTCCTTCTCGATGCGGAGCCAGAAGTCCACGTCGCGCGTGGTCGCCGCGCGGCGCACGGCGCTCTCCGGAACGTCGCCGTCGAGCCATGCATTGATGGAAGCCGCGGTCTGTCCCTCGATCGGTACCTCGCGGTCTGCTAGCGGTCGCGCAGCGGGCGCCGTACGCCGCTCGGGCGGTGGCGCGCTCGAAGTGCGCTCCATGGGATCCGTGTTGTCTAGCATCAGGCGTACTTATCCTCGAGAAGAGTCTGGAGCGCTTCTCGCGCTCGGTGGACGCGCATTTTGAGTGCCCCGACCGTCGTACCCAGCAGCACCGCCATCTCCTCGTAAGCACGCCCCTCGACGTGCTTCATCACGAAGGCTTCACGCAGCGAAGGCGCGAGCGACGCGAGGGCGCGATCCAGGTCGGAGCGCAGCTCCGTCCTGTCGAGATCCTCATCCGGTGTTGCGAAGGATGACGGCTGGTCATCCTCATCATAGCTCAGATGCGTCCGGCGAATGTTCTTCAGCCAGTCCTTGCACCCGTTAGCGACGATTCGGAAGATCCATGCGTCAAAGCGCCCGTGCACCTCGCCAAGATGCTGGTATGCTTTGATGAAGGAAGCCTGCAGGATGTCCTCCGCGACATCCGGGCTCCCCGTCATTCCCAGCGCGTGTCGGTAGAGCGCATCGCTGTAGCGACGGATGAGAACTCCGAAGCTGTTGCGATCACCGCGCAACACGCGCGCGATCACTTCGTGATCCGCTTCCTGCGAATCGACCGTTTGCGGCGTCGTCACCGTGGTGTTCACGCCGCTAGTGTAACCTTTTGTTCGCCGTCTGCCTAGGCCCGCTGGGGCCGAGATCGGCTGTACGAGGGTGGCCATGTCCGGAGGACGAACGACCTCGGGGAGAGGTAACACGGGGAGGAGGGGGCAGCCGGAAAGCGGGAAGCAGCGAACGGCATCGTCGGCGAGGGCTCGACTTCCCCGAACCTCTCAAGGCTCTCCGCCGCCGATGGCGTTCGCCGCCCGCTGCTTTCTCCCTCCCCTCCCCCCACCCTCCACTCCCCGCCGCAGCTTCGCGCAATAGAGCACCTCCCGCAACTCACCCTCCCGATAGCGGCGGGAGTTGTCGGCGTCGGCGCGGTAGCGGCGGTAGCGATGGGTGAAACGGTGGACGTGATCGTCCGCGGAGAAGCGGGCGAGGATGGAGAGCATCGCGTCCTCCCCCAGCAGCCCCTCCGTGTTGTAGCTCAACAGGATGTAGCGCGCGCGGGTCGCCTCGAGCAGGTCGGTGAGCGCACCCTCCACCTTCCGGGCCGAGCACCAGGCGCTCCGCTGCTCGCGCCGCGAGAGAAGCCCCGTCTTCCCCGCTATGGCCGGCGCGCCATCGAACCAGCCGCGCGCGATGATCTCCGGCACGTGGTAGTAGCCGGCGTACTGGCGCGAGTTGTAAGGCGGGTCCACGTAGATGAGATCCACCGGGCCGAGCGATGCCGCCACGCTGGCCGCATCGGCCTGGTATGCCTGCGCGCCGCGTGGGCCGCGCACCGGTGCGAGCGGGGTAAGCGCCAGCGGTCGCAGCGCGTTCGGCTGCCAACTCTTTATGTACGCCGCGTACACGCCCGCGGTGTTCGCCACGCGGTCGGCGGCCTCTATCAGCGCGGCGAGGAGGATGAAGAACTCGTCGTCGCCTATCAGCCCATCGCGACGCCACTCGTGCAGGCGGCGGCGGATCGCGTCGATGCGGCCGGCGTTCTCCTCGGTGAAGTACATCCGTCCGCCGCGGGGCGAGTAGTGCCGCGTCATGAAACCCGGCTCGGGATCGATCCACGACGACAGATACTCCGCCACCGCCATGAGCGCACCTCCCGGCTCCGAAGCTCCCCGCGCGCCGGCCGTCCTCGAGCACCGCTTCGCGAGCGCGTCGCGAAAGCGCGCGGTGCGGAGCGTGGCGCGCACCTCGCCCACTCCCGAGCGCAGCGCGGTGAAGGCGGGACTTCGCTGCGCCACCACGTAGGCACGCTGGAAGACGTACGAGTACGTCATGATGTCGCTCGAGGCCACGCGCCACCCCCGCTCCTTGAAGGCGCGCCCCACCGACGCCGTACCCGAGAAGGCGTCGTGCATCCTTCCGCCGCCGAGCCCCATCGCCTCGGAAGCTTTCTGAATGAAGCCGAGCAGGCGCGTCTTGTTGCCGATGTAGCGCATCGCTATGCCGGAGCCGGGACGTCGAAGACGCCCCACCCCAGCCGGCGGATCTTCGCGCCGTGCTCGTCGAGGCGCGGCGGGACGAAACGCACCTCGCCGGGGACACTCGGCCCCACCCCGGTGAGCGGCGAGGCATCGGTGTCGCGCAATGCCTCGAGCACGCTCCTCACCACGCCCGCCGGAACCCCGGCCTCGCTCAGCCTGCCGAGCCAGTGCGCCGCGGGCGCCTCGCGCAGCCGCTCGCCGATCGCGAGCACCAGCTCCGCGCGATGCTCGAGCCGGCCGGCGTTGGCGGCGAGGCGCGGGTCGGCGGCCAGGTCGTGGAGCCCGAGCGCGCTGGCGCAGGCGCGCCACTGCGCGTCGTTCCCCACGGCTATCACGATGGGACGGTCGGCGGCCTCGAAGAGCTCGTAGGGTACGAGGTTGGGGTGGGCGTTCCCCCACCTGGGCGCATCGCGGCCGGTGACGAGCACGTTCTGCGCGACGTTGACGAGCGCGGCGGTGGCGCTCTGCGCGAGCGATGTCACCACGTGACGACCTCGGCCCTCCCGGTACCGGGCGGCCAGGGCAGCCAGGATCGCGATGGCGGCGTCCTTCCCGGCGACGACGTCGGCCAGCGCCACCCCCACCTTCATGGGCGCCCCGTCGGCCTCGCCCGTGATCGACATCCAGCCACGCTCGGCCTGGACCACGTAGTCATACCCGGGGCGGTCGCTCTCGGGACCGAAACCGGTGATCGTGCACCAGACCAGCGCCGGACGCTGCGCCAGGAAGCGCGTGGGCGCCAGATCGTACCGCTCGAGCGTGCCGCGCTTGAAGTTGTCCACGGCCACATCGGCCTCGGCGAGGAGGGCGGCGATGAGCGCCCGATCCTGCGCGCTGGAAAGGTCCAGAGCGATGCTCTTCTTGTTGCGATTTATGCTCAGGAAGTATGCGCTCTCCCCCCGATCGTCGAAGGGCGGCCCCCAGCCACGGGTGTCATCGCCGGTGGCGGGACGCTCCACTTTGATGACATCGGCCCCCAGATCACCGAGCATCATGGTGCACAGCGGTCCCGCGAGTACACGCGTGAAGTCCAGAACGCGTACTCCCGCCAGCGGTAAATGGCTTTGCTCTGTCGCCACAGTGATGTTAAAATGCTATTTAGAAGTCTGGATTTGGCCGGCTTTAGCCGCACTATGACGTAACTTCCGCACTCCCGGAGCAGCCCCGTCAGTCACTTGCATAGCTGACGCAAAATCATATACTTACCGTCGCTGTCATCGGCTAGTGATGGGGCCCTCCGCCAGCCGTCCCGCACTACCAATATCGCGATATCGTGCGCGGCCCTTCCAGGCCGCGCTCTGGCCGGCACCTTCACTGCGCACATGGAGCGCGCCCGCAAATGGCCGACAAGCCTCAGCCCGCAGACCCCAAAGCGAACGCCGAGTCGTCCACCACGCCTTCGGCGCCGCGGCGGACTCCCGGCCATCGCGGAGCTGACGCCCGCGATACTGTCGCGGAAATGGCGCTGCGCGCGCAGGAGATCAGCCAGGAAGCCGGGAGCAAGATCGCCATGGCTATGAAAGACGTCATCAACGCCGCCGCCGGCGTGGCCGGCTTCGCGGTGGAAAGCGCCCGAGACCTGGTCCAGTACATGGTACGCCGCGGCCAGATGACCCAGGAAGAGGCCGACCGCGTGATCCGCGACGCCGAGGAGGCGTACCGTCAGCAGAAGAAGGTAGCCAAGGAGGCGGGGGCCACCCAGCCCGCGTCCACGAAGAAGGCCGCCACGAAGAGCGCCTCCAAGAGCGCCGCGAAGACCACGAAGACGGCCGCCAAGAAGACCAGCGCGGCCAAGAAGAAGTCCACCGGCGGCTCCGCTTCCTCCCCCTCCCCTTCGTCCTCCCAGTCGCCCGCGCGCGCCAAGAGCGCCGGCAAGAGCGCGAAGAAGAAGCGCTGACCTCCGGCTCGGCGCTCACCGCGAGCGCTCGAGCAGCCAGCCCAGGAAAGTTCGCACGGCGGCCGGGTCCTCCACGGAGAACTCGGCCGCCGTCGCAGTATCCTCCCCGTGCGTCACCCGCACCGTCACCGCCTGCGGAGAGCGCAGGCGGAGCGCACGGAAGGCGTCTTCGTCGGTCCGGTCGTCGCCGATGAAGAGCGCGGAGCCGGCAACGGAGCCGCCGACGGAACTGCCAGTACCGCCGTCCGCCGAGCCGCCCGCGCCGTCCGGCGCCGGGATGGCACCGAGCTCCGTGGCCAGGCGTACGACGGCGGTCCCCTTGTCCACGCGGACGTCCGGCCGCACCTCCACCACCATCTTACCGCCCGATACCCGGAGTCCCAGCGGCTCGGCCACGCGCTGCACGCTCTCGAGGAGCCGGGGCACCACCTTCGGATCCGCCAGGCGGTAGTGGACGCTGAGAGTCCAGCCTTTGTCTTCGAGGATCACGCCGGGCACCGGCGCCACGAGCGGCGCGATGCGGCGCGCCGCGCGCGCGACCGGCGATCGCCAGGGCTCGAGCTCCGGCTGCTCCAACTCGCCGCCATCGGGCGAGACCACCTCGAAACCGTGGTTGCCGATCACCCAGACGTTGGCCACTCCGACGATCCGCCGCGCATCCGCGGCCGCGCGCCCCGAAACCAACACCATCCGTACATCCGGATGAACAGATAGAGCCGCCACCACTCGCCGCGTGTCGGCCGGCACCGCCGCATCCTCCGGCCGCGGCACGATTGGAGCCAGCGTGCCGTCGACATCGAGCATGATCGCCAGCGGCCGTCTACCCAGCCGCGCCGCGACA
>Ga0182741_1004329_pt1 | contig 14134 bp, 18 predicted proteins | sample eDN5th37CBELigOP_FD_128874 | JGI IMG/M metagenome (GOLD analysis project Ga0182741, IMG submission 128874) | Enriched Organic Plus compost microbial communities from Emeryville, California, USA - eDNA 5th pass 37_C BE-Lig OP (version 2) (version 2) ...
CGCGTCTTCACACTCCGTCGACCTGCTCCAATACGAGCTGAAGGCAGGTTGCGACGCTTGCCGTCTGGCCCGCTATATTCCGATACCCCAGACAACGAGGAGTGGAATGTTCATGAGCAAACAACACACAGCAATGGCGCGCATGCTCGTCGTGGCGACCGTGGCCACCTTGGGACTTGCCGGTTGCGCCACCTATGACGATGAGTTCGCGGGCATCAATTCGCGCCTCGACCAGCTCGACACGAAAGTGCAGAGCGCGGCCCAGAGCGCCGACGCCGCCAATCAGTCCGCCCAGCAGGCCAACCAGCGGCTGGACCAGATCGAAGGCCGCGTGCAGAGCCTGGAATCGGCGCCGCGTCGCACGCCGCGCGGTTGATTGCTCGAACAGGTCGCGACGAGCGGCCTGAACCGGGACCGCGTGGCCTCGCCGGCCACCGGTCTCCTTTGTCGTTACCGTTTTCGCCATTCCCAGGAATCGTCCCATTCGTACCTGCACGCACCCTGTCATCCGGGCCGTTGGCGCGTTGGCGCTGACACTCGCCTTCACGAACATCGGCGCGGCCAAAGCCCGGCAGGCCGACGCACAACCGGTCGCCGCCGTCGACGAACTTCCGCAGGGCCAGGAAGTGTCCAGCACGGTCATCGAGCTCGCGGGCTGGGTGGTCGCCAGCAAGGACAACCAGGGCTATCCGTTCGCGGTGATCGACAAGGCCGCCGCGCAGATTCTGGTGTTCGGCGGCGATGGCCGGCTCCGTGGCGCGGCACCGGGACTTTTCGGTTCGGCGGTCGGTGATCACACCGCTCCCGGCATCGCCGGCCTCGCGCTGCGCGAGATTCCCGGCCGCGATCGCACCACGCCCGCGGGCCGCTTCATCGGTGGCTTCGGCCCGTCCATCGACGCCGGGCGCGTACTGTGGGTGGACTACGAGTCCGCGGTCTCCATCCATCCGACCGCGACCGGCGTTCCCGCCGAGAAACGCGCCGAACGCCTGGCATCGCCTTCGCCGGACGACAACCGCATCACGCACGGCTGCATCAACGTCTCGCCCGCGTTCTACGAACAGATCATCAGCCCGACGTTCGACAAGGGCGGCGTGTTCTACATCCTGCCGGACAAGGACTCGCTGGCGGAGACCTTCCCGGAATTCGCGCAGGGCCGCGCGACGACGCAACGCGACGACGGAAAACACAAACGGTCCGCGCGCCGCTGACGGTGTATCCGCATTGCCTTGCAGGGAGACCGCTCGGCGGATGACGCTGCGCGTCGCCCCGATTCTTCGACCGGCCTGCGGTGCGATGCCGCTGGTCATGCCGGTGCCTGCGCCATCCCGCGTGCGCGACGATCGGACTGACGATTTCCATTCAAGCCGAAGCGGCTTCGCTGGCCGCCAGGATGCTGCGGCGCGCATGTCTGTTTCTGTCTGACGGCGGGCCCTCGTGGAAGCGCCCAAGCGGCCGCCATCGCACCATCGCGCTTCCATTAGAACAACTCATGCGTCGGACAAGTTTTGGTCATTTGTGCGGCGGAGCGGGTCAAGGCAATGTCTTCGTCCTTCCAGACAGAGGTTGGCAATCGGCATGAATGCAGGTCATGGGTTCCGTTCGGCGCTTCGGGTTTTCAGCATGGTCATCGCGGCCGCCGCGGCGCTGCCGGTGCTGGCGCAGGATCCGCCCGAATGGTCGGAACCCGTCAAACCCTTCCGCATCGCCGGCAACGTCCACTATGTCGGCACGAAAGGGCTGGCCGCCTACCTCATCACCACCCGGGACGGTGCCATCCTGCTCGACGCCACGCTGGTGCAGAACGCCGGCCAGATCGAACGCAACATCGAAAGCCTGGGCGTGCCGCTGCGCGAAGTGAAGCTGCTGCTCAGCGACCACGCCCACGCTGACCACGTCGGCGCGATGGCGCAGCTCAAGCGCGACACCGGCGCGCGCGTCCTCGCCAGCGAAGGCGATCGCTGGGCGCTGGAGAACGGCCGCAACCAGGGCGACAACAACTACGGCGTCATGCCGTTCGACCCCATCCCGGTCGACGAGGTCATCCGCGACGGCCAGACCGTCCGCCTGGGCGAGGTCGAACTGACCGCCCACCTCACCCCCGGCCACACCCGCGGCTGTACCAGCTGGAGCATGACCGTGGACGACCGCGGCACCCCGCGCCAGGTGCTGTTCCTGTGCAGCATCACCGTGGCCGGCAACACCCTGGTCGGCAACAGGACCTATCCCGGCATCGCCGACGACTACCGCGCCACCTTCGCCAAACTCGCCGCAATGCGCGCGGACATCGTGCTGACAAGCCACCCCGAGATGTCGGACGTGCTGGAACGCGCCGCCCGCCGCGACGCAGGCGAAGCGGATGCGTTCATCGAACCCACGCTGCTGCCCACGCTGGTGAACGACTTCAGCGCGGCGTTCGAGAAAGCGTTGAAGGAACAGGAAGCTGCGAAGCGGCGCTGAGCACGAAGCAAAAACAAAAGATCATTAGAACAATTAAGAATTTTCCTATCAAAAGGCGATAGACCCCGGAACCATCTTCCGAACTCGTGAATGCGTGAGAAACAGATGCGCTTCGCGATTCGCAGATCTGTCCGACGCCCTGAAGTGGGCGTTCGGCAACGAGGTGCCAGTTACTCACATCAACCGTTGCGTCAGAGAAGACAATGACCAAGCCTTCTGGTCAATCTCTTGCCTGTTTAGGCGCGGCGCGTTGATGGAAACGGTGGCCGAAGCTCGCAAAGTACCTCCGAACAGACACCAGCGACCTTGCCTCCGCCACTAGACCCTACAATCCCTAGATGACACTCGGCTGCGCTATTTCTGTTGGGGAGGGATAAATTGTGAATTTATCGAAGTTCATTATTCCGGCAGCGTTGGCTCTCGTAGGGCTAAGAGTGGTTTCCTCTCAGTTTTTCAGGAGCAGCAAGTACGGCTTCGTGTTTGATTTTGGGGAATACCATGAATTCATTGGCGGCGGGATCCTCGCACTTGCTGCACTGCTGATGTGGATTGCTGCAAGAGGCGGCGGTGACACGAAACATCGATAAGAATATCCCCGCTAAGCATGAGTTCGGTATTCCGAGAGCCCATTAACCGAGTGGGCCTTTTGTTGCCCGCGCGATGGAGGCATCGGCGCTATCGTTAGCGAAAAGTGCGGCGGCCGTGCTCGCGTTAAAAGCATGCGAGCGAGCGCAAGTTAATCGCCAAGGCGAGTTGAAGGACTTCACTCGCATCCGCGAAATGCTACGCGAGTTGTTCCGGGAACTGGCGCCGGATTTCTCGCTCCGAAAGCCCGTTGGCCTGATGCACTATATCCCCGAGCACTACGTTCCTAACCCGCACGAAGTCAAGAGTTTCAAGCGTGCCGCGGAGCGTGCAGGAGTATCGTTCTGTTGGATCTCCAGGTGGGAGACGCCGCATACGGATGAAGAACTGACCAACGTCTTCCGGATGCTTTAATCCGGATTTCCCCACCAGCAGCACAGCCATCGCAAAAACGATCGGGGCGGGCGATCCGGCCCAGCCCCATTTGCGTACCGCGGCCTAATCCTTCGCTAGCGCCCGCAGGAAGCTTTCTGGATCATCGAGCGTCAGCATCAGATCGAAGCCGGCCGAGGTGGGGACATACACAATGTTCCGCCGGCTGGTCAGTACCGCAAACACCTTCTTGCGCCGCGGGCCGCTGAACCATCCCTGGCAGTAGCCCGGAATGCCGATTCCGTTCAAGCGCCATCCGGGACTCTTCTTGTCGGACGCTGAAAGCATCGATGCGCCATCGGCATCTATCTGCGCAAGGGGAATCCGGACCTTGTACATGCCGCCGCCGGCAACCAGGTGATCCGCAAACACGCGCACCTTCGAGACATGCAACTGGAAGAAGACGGTGAAGAAGATGAGCCCCGCAATGGACAGCGCATAAATGGTGAAATAGCGGTCCTTCTGATTGACGACCAGCGCCGCCACGAGCATGGCGAATACCGCCAGCGAGGCGATGGACTTCCCATTGAAGGCGCTCACGCTGAACAGCAACGGGACGCTGCCATCATTACGATTCTGCATGCTTGATTGCATAGGTGCTCATTACCTCGATCATGTGTTCGGATGGTTGCGGGGAGAGGGACAGAAATTCATTCCTCCGCATGGCGTCACCGCCGAAGGCATTTCGGCGGCAGCCGCCATGCCTTCCCGGCGAAACGCGGGTGCTGGAAGGACTGGTCTGGAAGCTGCATGGCGGGCGAGTGACCATGTCCCCGTACGTGCATGGCATGGATATGCCTTCAGCCACACGCCTGCCATGCCCCTGCGAATGCGCCGATCAGCGCGGGCGACAGAAATAGCAGGAGTGACCACCTCAAGGCTTTTCCGGTTTTGTCGAGGTGGGTTGCAAACCTCTCTCATGGCGCAGGGCCCGCGACCCGGCGAATGGTGCGGCGCACGCTTCAATAACGTCCTGAATCGCGCTATGGTCCGCCCCGGGGTAATGGGGGCAAGGCCACATGGGACGTGGTAAACGCAATCTCATCGACGTGCTGGCGGGCCTGCCTTGGCCGGTCGGTCTGGTGGTTGGTGCGCTGGGCTATCTCACGCTCGCTCACGGCGTACCGGTGTGGTTCGCCCGTCAGGGCGGGCCTTTCGCGCAGGCGTTCGCCGGTGCGTCCAATCCCTTCGGGCTGCTCGCCTGGCTGTTCCTTGCCCTGTGCGCCATCGGCGCGCTTACCTCATTTCTCAAGTCCCGGCGCACCCGCCGGTTGCTGGATACACGCACCGGTCTGGAAAGCATCGCCGCGCTGGGTTGGCGCGACTTCGAGCGGCTGGTCGGCGAAGCCTTCCGCCGTCGCGGTTACAGCGTCGAGGAAACCGGTCTGGGTGGCGCCGACGGCGGTATTGACCTGATTCTGCGTGGCGACGGCCGACGCATCCTGGTGCAGTGCAAGCAATGGCGGCGCCAGCGCGTGCCGGTCAACGTGGTGCGGGAAATGTATGGGCTGATGGCCCATCACCGGGCGGATGAGGTGCGGATTGCTGCCTTGGGCGGATTTACGCCGGATGCCGAGCGGTTTGCCGAGGGGAAGCGGATAGCGCTGATCGGCGGTCCGGCTTTGTTGGCGATGATCGAGGAAGGACGAGCTGTGAGTTTGGGAGCGATTGATGCAAGGAATCGGATAGAGCCAAAGCTAGTTGCAACGGCAGAAATTATGAAAGACGTGCCGGCATGTCCCCGATGTGGCGAAACAATGGTTCACAGAGTTAATCGGCGGAGTTGGAATGGATTCTGGGGATGCTCCGCATTCCCTGCATGTAAGGGAATTCGTAGTTGAGTTCATTGAGGACACACTGAAGGGTGGGAATGACTGCTTTCGACCCAGAGCGATCGTCCGCCGGAGTGAATGCTCTGCACCCTGCCGGGTCCGGTTATACATCGGCTTGTTAGCCGAACCCAGTCGCCCTAAGATCGAGTCGTATCAAGGGGATAGCTCACCATACGGTGCGCTGTGGATAAGTCGTATGACCGGACCCAGGGAGGCAGGATGAAAATTGAAAGACATGGCTCAGGTGCTTTCCATGGTGTAACTAGTGCTGAGTTCAACTCTCCCAAGTTCAGCTGGCATGCCAGCAGCAGCTCTTTCCATATTAAGCAGAGTCGCGTGAGGGACTTCAGCACGCACTCTCGCCACGATTACGTTGTCTCGCTGTCCGTCGAAGAGCTTGTGCATCTCATCAAAGTAGCAGCAGATGCGGCGATGCAAGATCCGGCAGCGTTCGCTCCGGATGTGGCAAAGGCAGTGATTTCTCTTGCACAACTTCAGGCAGTCGGGACAGGCGTCTTGCGCACCTAACAAGTCATTCAGGCCGAACCCGCTTCGCGGGTTGGCTTAACTCCGGTGTTAGATCAACCGAGACACATCATGGCAACCGACAATGCGGCATCTAGATTGCGTGAACTTCTTGTCAGGGCCAAAGCCATTGACCCGAATACTGCAAGCGTTCATGCATGGGAGCAGCTTCTTCAAACCAAGAAGAATCCGGCGCTGCTTCTTTCTCGCTTGGGTAAAGTAATTGCATTGCCAGAGAGTATCGATGCAACATTATCTAACAGCGTAGGCACTGTTCCTGGGGTCGTTAGCCACATCTCGAATCAATTCTATGCCGCGTTCTCAGCACATAAGTTCGGAGAGAAGTGGGAGGTATTCATCACGAGAATCGACGATCACATGATGAACTATCTCGCATTGGCGTCAACGCTTCTTGAAGCTCAAATAAAGACGAAGCGACTAGAAGAAAGCGAAATCGAAGAACTGAGAAAGAGCTTTGTGGAACTGTTGGATCAAGTCAGAGCCGCAGAGCTTCCGCTTCGACTCAAGTCATATGTCGTACTCCAGCTTCATGATTTGATTTCCTCGCTGGATGACTACTTCATTACAGGGGCGGAACCGATTCTAGAACGAATAGAAACAACTATTGGGCACGCCTACATTGATCCCGAGTACAAAGACTTCCTCGAGGATCATGAGCTTGGCAAAAGCCTCTTGAATTGCCTCGGGGCGGCTGCAAATCTCGTAACGGTCGCAGTCGGAATTCCACAGTTGAGTCAGCTAATCCTTCAGCTGCAACACGGCGGTTGATCTGACAATTCATCAAGCCGATGCCGCTTCGCGGTACGGCCTAACTCAAGCATTAGAGCGCATGGCAACGAACCGGCAGCCCATCCCGTCTAGAATCGCTTCTTCGATTCTGCTCGCAAACCGACATGCCTGTTGCGTATGCCAAAGCCCGAAGGTTCAGATACATCATATTGACGAGAACGCCTTCAAACAACTCTTTCGACAACTTGGCAGTAATTTGCTTGACGCATCATGATCATGCATCCATGCGACTTGGCCTTACTAGAAAGCTAAAGGCCGATGAGGTACGCCATTACAAGAGTAGTTGGGAGTCAAAGTGTGCTTCTGACATTGAGGCGCTCTCTCGAGATCGCCTCCGGTTCTATGTCACGATCTACAAGAACCCGCCCAGAATCAGAGAGATCTTTAGTAGTCTCTCAACGGATCAAAGACTGCGGGCGATGCAGATCCTTCAGACACAGATCGCCGACGACATACAGCACCATGAGGTGGATAAAGGGTTTCAATGGCAAGCCATGCCAGGAGACAATGATCTGACCGGGCTGTTGCTCTCCTCATTACGTGCAGGCGAACTCTGGCCACGCGTACTACCCAGAGTTGGTGGCCATCCACTTGACCCAGACTATCCGTTTGAAATGGGTCCACCTAATGGGATGAACGCGTTTCACGGCTATGACCTTTATTGCCAGCTTGTCGTGCGCACACTGGCCATTGTCAGCCCACCTGCCCCACTTGAATCAATCTGGTCGCTCAAGGATCCGGACTTGATCGGGACGTACAGCGGCCGGCTTGTGTCCTTCAGGGAGCGCAGTATTGGCAAAGACGTGGAAAGTCCACGCAGGTGGTCCGAGAAGCCACTAGGGAGAATCCAATTTAAGGCTCAGAAGCACAAACGAACCGCTTCAAAGTCATTTGACGCGACCTTCTCTCCGTAGCACCATTCCCCCGCTGCCCTGAATCCGGCAGCCGGGTTTAGCAGCCCGAACAACCGAGGCGCACCAGCGCCCATCAACCGATGACCGGCGCTTTTTTTACGCCTGTCCTTGGGGCATGGAGGCGTGCCTGTCTTATGGCGGGCGGTGCGCGGAGACCGCAAGGTCTGCCGGTCCTCGGTCCGGTCTGCTAACCGCGTACCGTCCGTCACCCCGTTTAGCAGCGAGGTGATGGATTCCAGACAAAACCGAGGAATCCACATGACCCGTCGCAAGTCCCCGGCGCGCGCCGCCGCGTCCAAGTCTCCCCGCAAGCCCAATAGTCCCCGCTGCATCTGGACCATCGCCGAAGATCGGCCCGCCACGGAAGCCACGCCGCCCGAAGCGCTGCAACCCACAAAGCCTCCTCGCCCGTCCCGCCGCGGCTTCCGCATTCCCCATCGCTGCACGATGGGTTTCCAGTATTACGACGAACGCCACAACGATCAGGTCGTCAGCCGCCCCGTGCCCAAGCTGCGCCTGTCCGGCCGCTGGCTGGAGCAATGCGGCTTTGCGGTCGGCGACGATCTGCAGGTCACCGTCGGGCGCGGCGTATTGCTGGTGAGCCGGCGCCAGGGCGGTTGAACGGTCCGCCGCCGTGCGGGTGCGGGACGCCTATGCCATGACCACGCCGCCTCTCGCGGGACCGGCCGGGACCCGGGCGGAGGCATTCCAGTCGCCGCCCGGGCGCTTGTACGATAGGCCGGATTCCGGGGACGGCGCATGGCGGGCATCGGGGAAATCTTCGGCAATGCGGCGGACGAGCTGGGGCGCATCCTTGATCGGGCGCCGCCGGTGGAAGCGGGCGCGTTGCGCGACGACACCCGCCTCACCCGTCCCTGGGGACACGGCGCGCTGCACGATCATCTGCCGGCGCTGGCCGGGCACGTCATCATCACGTACTACGGCGAGCCGCAGGAAATCCTCTGGCGCACCGGCGGCGAACGGCTGCTGTCCACCACGCGTTCCGGCACCATCACCATCATTCCGCAGGGCCACGACGGCGATTGGGACATTGCCGGTCCGATCGGCGTGTCGCACGTGTTCCTGACCGAGGAGCGCCTGCGTGCGTGTGCGGAACTGATGGCGGCCGGCGGTCGGATCGATCTGCTGCCGCGCGTGGGGTTCGAGGATCCGATTGCCGCGCGGATGATGGAAATGCTGGGCCGGGAAGCGAACCTGGCGGATCCGTCCGCGCGCCTGTTCGTGGAGCAGGCCACCGACCTGCTGTGCACGCAACTGGTGCGGGGCCATTCCAGTTTCGGCGCGCTGTCCGCGCCGGATGCGCCGCGCGGGCTGGCTGGCTGGCAGGTGCGCAAGGTCACCGGTTACATGCGGGATCACCTGGGCGCGCCGATCGGGCTGGATGATCTGGCCGGGCTGGTTGGCCTGAGCCGCTTCCATTTCTGCACGGCGTTCCGACAGGCGACCGGCAGCACGCCGCACGAATGGCTGGTGCGCCTGCGGATGGAACGCGCGCAGCAACTGCTGGCCGATCCCGCGTTGCCGATCACCCACATCGCGCTGGCGGTGGGGTACGAGACGCCCTCGTCGTTCGCCGCCAGTTTCCGCAAGGTCACCGGCACCACGCCCACCGCGTACCGGCGCGGCCTCTAGTGCCGGCGTTCGGCGGCGGACGCGAACGCCGCATCGACCGCCGCCGCGCCGAAGTCGGTGGAAACCGCCACGTCGTGCCAGCGTTCCAGCAGTGCCGCGTCGGCGGCGTGCTTGGCCTGGAGCGCGGCCACGGTATCGCTGCCCAGCGGCAGCCGCACCGGCGGATCCGCCGCATCGGCGAACGCGACGAGCACCTGCGCCAGCCGGTCCGGATCGCCGGGTTGCTGATGATTGAGATCGGTCGCGGCCACGCGCACCGAACCGGCGGTGGCGTTGTAGTCGGCGATGGAGGCGCCGCTGATCGACAGCGAGGTGGCATCGAGGAAGTCGGTGCGGAAGTAGCCCGGTTCCACCACCGTCACGTGGATGCCCAGCGGCGCCAGTTCGGCATGCAGCGCTTCGGACAGCCCTTCCACCGCGAACTTGGTGGAGCAATACACGCCGAAGCCGGCCGCGGCGCGATAGCCGCCGATGGACGACACGTTGAGGATGCGGCCGCTGCGCTGCGCGCGCATGTACGGCAGCACCGCGCGGGTCACGGCGAGCAGGCCGAACACGTTGGTGCGGTACAGCGCTTCCACTTCGGCGCCGCTGGCTTCCTCCACCGCACCCAGCAGGCCGTAGCCAGCGTTGTTGAGCAGCACGTCGATGCGGCCGAAGTGTTCGATCGCCGCGGCCGCGGCCGCGACGGCCTGCGCTTCGTCGGTGACGTCCAGCGGCAGGGCGAGCAGTTGCGGATGATCGCCGAGGCGTTCGAGCACGGTGCGCGGATTGCGGGCGGTGGCGACCACGCGATCGCCCTGCGCCAGTGCGAGTTCGGCCACGCGCGCGCCGAAGCCGCGCGAGGCACCGGTGATGAACCAGGTCTTCATGGGAAATCTCCAGAAAAGGGGCCGGGCGCGGGGCCCGGCGAAGGGGGAGGCGGGCGTCATGCTCAGCGGGCGGTTTCGGGTGCCGGCGCGACCCGGCGCCAGAATTCGTCGAACGCGATGCTGTCGAAGAAGGCAATGGCGTCGACGATGCGGCCGTCGCGCAGCGTCAGGTACCAGGTGTAGGTGTTCTCGTACGGCAGGCCGTCGCGCGCGATGCCCTTGGCGTCGAACAGCACGATGACCGTGTTGTCGCTGGTGTAGAGGTGGCGGATGGTCGGCTTGAGCGGCTCGCGCATGCGCGCGTTGAAGGGACGGATGACCTCGCGCAGGAAGGATTCCCGATCCGGATAGGTGCCGGCGGCGGCGGAACGGCCGACGATCGTCCAGCGGGCGTGTTCGTCCAGCAGCTGGTACGGACCGCCGGTGCCGGCGGCCCAGGCGTCGAAGGCATCGCGCACGATCTGTGCGTCGGGTCGGGTGGCTTGGGTGTGCATGGAGGCTTCCTGGGCGAAGGCCGGCGTTGCCAGGCCGGCGACGAGGGACAGCGCGGCCAGCAGCAGGCCGCGGAATCGCGATGCGGAACCGATGTTCATGGGTGTGCTCCGGAAGAATCCGGCCGGCGGGGCGCCGGCCGGAGGAGGAGGAAGGATCAGAGGGTGTTTTCCCAGGCGGCCAGCTGGTGGGCCTTGAGCATGTCTTCGATCTGCTTCGGCACGACGTTGCGGAACTTGCCGGTGTCGGCCGGGACGATCTCGATCATGCGGTCGATCATTTCCTGCGGGTCCATCTTGCCTTCCGGCGTGGCGAAGAAATCATCGAAGCCCTTGCGCAGATCCGCGCGGCGCGTCAGGTGCTTGCTTTCGTCCAGCCAGCGGAACGGGTTGTCGGCCATCGTTTCGTTGTAGCCGGTGTAGTACGCGCCCGGATTGATGGTCTGCACCTTGATGCCGTACGCGCCCACTTCCTGCTGCAACGCTTCGGCGAAGGATTCCAGCGCATGCTTGGTGGACACGTACGTGCCCCAGTTGGCCGGGGTGAACAGGCCGCCCATCGACGAGGTGAAGACCACCTTGCCCTTGACGCCCTTGTCGATCCACTTGCGCACCACGCCCTGGGTGAGCAGCCACGGCAGGAACACGTTGATCTCGTAGTTGCGGCGGACCAGATCGATCGGGATTTCCCAGACCGGGCCGGCTTCGCCCTGGCCGGCGTTGTTCCACAGCACGTCGAAGTCCCAGCTCTGGGCCTGCGCGATGTCGTAGGGATCGGTCAGGTCGAGGCGCTCGACGCGCAGGTTGTCCAGGCCCAATGCCTTGGCTTCCTCGCGCAGCGGCGTGACCTGCGGCGAGACCTGCACGGTGGCGATGACGTTGTGGCCGTTCTTGGCCATGCCGATGGCGGCGGCCTTGCCGAAGCCCGAGCCGGCGCCGGTGATCAGGATGGTTTTCTTGTTGGTGTTCATGACGGTTCTCCTTGGGATGACGAATGACGGATGAGTGAGAAAAGCGAGGGGATGCGGATGAATCAGAAGGACAGTGCGGCGGCGGCGGCCTGGGCGATTTCCAGGTCCTGCGGCACCGCACCGCCCGAGACGCCGACCGCACCGACGAGGGCGCCGTTGGGGTCGAACAGCGGAATCCCGCCGGGGAAGGTGGCCAGGCCACCGTTGCTGCGTTCCAGGCCGGGCGCGGGGGAACCGGGCTTGGCGTAATCCCAGACGGCTTCGCTGGGAATCTGGAACAGGACGGCGGTGCGGGCCTTGGCCAGGGCCAGGTCGATCGACCCCAGGACCGCGCCGTCCTGCCGGGTGAAGGCTTTGAGGTGGGTGCCGGCGTCGAGCACGGCGATGTTGACCGTGGCACCGATGGCGTTGGCCCGTGCTTCGCCGGCAGCGAGAAGTGCCCGGGCCTGTTGGCTGGTAATCATGGGTATCTGCTCCTGTTTCGGCCCGGGGAACCTTCCCCGGCGCCGGTGTGAGCAGATTAGGAATCGGGGCCCGGCCCCGCTGTCCGTGGATTTCGCGGACTGTTCGGATCTTGCGGTGGGGCGCCTGGACCGCCTTCCGGGGCGCCCGGCGCCGGATTCACGCCCGACGCCGGATGCGGCGGTACGCTTGCCTCCCCAGCCGGAAGGAGCTGCCCGTGATCCCGCGCATCCAGCCCTGCCTGTGTTTTGACGGCAACGCCGAAGAGGCCGCCCGGTTCTACGCCGACACGTTCGCCGATACCCGCATCGACCGGATCAACCGCGCGCCCGGTGACTATCCCGACGGCAAGCAGGGCGGCGTGCTGACCATCGAGATGACGATCCTGGGCAAGCCCTTCCTGCTGTTGAACGGCGGTGCTTCGTTTACTTTCAGCGACGCGATGAGTTTCCAGGTCTCGACCGAGGATCAGGCGGAGACCGACCGCTACTGGAAGGCCATCACCGAAGGCGGCGGCCAGGAAATCATGTGCGGCTGGTGCAAGGACCGCTTCGGCCTGTGCTGGCAGATCACGCCGCGCCGGTTGATCGAACTGGTGAGCGGCGGCGGCGAGCAGGCCGAGCGCGCGTTCAAGGCAATGATGGAGATGAAGAAGATCGACATCGCGGCGCTGGAGCGGGCGGTGGCGGGTTGACCGCCGCGCGCGGCCAATCGAGCAGGCAGGTGCTATCTTTCGCCGCCATGAGCAAAGCCACCGATACCGTCAAATTCAAGGCGAAGCTGTCCCGGCCGGCGGAGCCGAAAGGCGCGGCGTGGAGCTTCCTGGTGCTGCCCGCCGAGGCCAGCGCCAGGCTGCCCACGCGCAGCCAGGTTACCGTGGATGGCACGCTGGACGGCCACGCCTTCCAGGCCACGCTGGAGCCGGACGGGAAGGGCAGTCACTGGCTCAAGGTGGAAAAGAAACTGCGCGAGGCCGCCGGCGTGTCGGTGGGCGATACCGTGGCGCTGGAAATGGCGCCGGTGGCGGTCGAACCCGAACCCAAGGTGCCGCCCGACATCCGCAAGGCGTTGTCCGGGCATCCGGCCGCCAAGGCGCAGTGGGACACCCTTACCCCGGTCGCGCGCCGCGACTGGATCCAGTGGATGACCTCCGGCAAGAAAGCCGAAACCCGCGTGAAGCGGATCGCCACCGCGTGTAGCCAGCTGGAATCCGGCAAACGTCGCGCCTGCTGTTTTGATCGGTCGGGGATTTACAGCAACGCGTTCTGTGCGCCGGAGGCGGCGGAGTAAGTCGTGGCCCACAGGGAATAAGGCATGGCATTCGAAGACCGGAATGCAAACTCCGAAGCAGACGGAGCGATGCAGCAAGGTTGCGTAGGAGGGCTCCATGACAAGCTGGTCAGTGGTCGCTTACAGGGATTTCTGGGATGTGCCACGGATGGTGGTGGCTCGGAATGGCGATGAGACCTTTCTCTTCTACTCTCGCTTCGATGAAGAACTGGATGACTTCATAAGCCACTACGAGGTCTGGCGGATGCCATCGTTGACAGAGGAAGACCTTCAGGGTTCGTGGGAAGGGCTGGAACTGCGCGCGCTGGAACGGATGCCGGACATCGGCCTGAGGGATTTGCCGTTTCCGTTTGTTCAACGGGGGGCCAAAGGGGATGTCTGATGGCCTGACTGCCAAGGGGAAATGGCATCCGCCCCGATGCGGTAGGATCTCCCACCCCGCAAGCAGGTCCAGATGCCATGAGCCATTCCGACGACAAGCCCGGCAAGATCAGCCAGGAGCAGGCCGAAGATGCGGTCCGCGTGTTGCTGGAGTGGGCCGGCGAGGACCCGGCGCGCGAAGGGCTGCTGGACACGCCGAAGCGCGTCGCCAAGGCATATCGCGACTGGTTCAGCGGCTACCGGATGGATCCGCGCGAGTACCTGGCGCGGACGTTCGAGGAAGTGGCCGGTTACGACGAGATGATCGTGTTGCGCGACATCGAGTTCGAAAGCCACTGCGAACACCACATGGCGCCGATCATCGGCAAGGCGCACGTCGGCTACCTGCCGAACGGCAAGGTGGTGGGCATCAGCAAGCTGGCGCGCGTGGTGGACGTGTACGCGCGCCGCTTCCAG
>Ga0182741_1004330_pt1 | contig 14134 bp, 15 predicted proteins | sample eDN5th37CBELigOP_FD_128874 | JGI IMG/M metagenome (GOLD analysis project Ga0182741, IMG submission 128874) | Enriched Organic Plus compost microbial communities from Emeryville, California, USA - eDNA 5th pass 37_C BE-Lig OP (version 2) (version 2) ...
CACCTGGCGATGCGCGCCAACGCCCTGGTGGTCTTTCCCGGCGGGTTCGGCACCTTCGACGAGCTTTTCGAGATCCTGACCCTGCGCCAGACCGACAAGGCGCCGCCCATTCCCGTCGTTCTCTTCGACGAGAGCTATTGGCGCGCAGCCATCAATTTCGACGTGCTGGTGGCCGAGGGGATGATCAAGAGCTCGGACCTTGATCTCTTCGCCTTCGCCAGCGACGCGGAGGGAATATGGCAGGCCTTGCTGGCCGGCGGGCTCAAGCCCGGCAAGGAGATCGTCTAGCGACCTTCGGCGCCCTCGCGTTTTTGCACCAAAGCCCCTATTTTCGCCCCGCCATGACCGTGCAAGACCACACCCACGTCCGCCCCTGGCGCGCCATCGACCGCCGGGTCTCGCGCAAGATCCGCGTCGGCAGCGTGGAGGTCGGAGGCGACGCGCCCATCACGGTCCAGTCGATGACCAATACGCTGACGGCGGACGCCGCGGCCACCATCGACCAGATCCGCCGCCTGGAAGAGGCCGGCGCGGACATCGTCCGCGTCTCCTGCCCCGACGAGGACTCGACCGCGGCCTTCAGGACCATCGCCAAGGCCGCGAAGGTCCCGCTCGTGGCCGACATCCACTTCCACTACAAGCGCGGGATCGAGGCGGCTCAGGCGGGCGCCGCCTGCCTGAGGATCAATCCCGGCAATATCGGCTCGCCGGCGCGGGTGAAGGAGGTCATCCAGGCCGCCCGCGACCACGGCTGCTCCATGCGCATCGGCGTCAACGCCGGCAGCCTCGAGCCGCACCTGCTCGAGAAGTACGGCGAGCCCTGTCCGGCGGCGATGGTCGAAAGCGCCCTCGACCATGCGCGCATCCTCCAGGACAACGACTTCCACGAATTCAAGATCAGCGTGAAGGCGTCCGACGTCTTCATGACCGTCGCCGCCTATCAACAGCTGGCCGAGGCGATCGACTGCCCGCTGCACGTGGGCATCACCGAAGCCGGCGCGACCCGCACCGGTACGGTGAAGTCCTCGATCGGCATGGGCGCGCTGCTCTGGGCCGGCATTGGCGACACTATCCGCGTCAGCCTGGCGGCCGATCCGGTGGAGGAGATCAAGGTCGGTTTCGACATCCTGAAGTCGCTCGGCCTGCGCCATCGAGGCGTCAACATCATCGCCTGCCCCTCCTGCGCACGGCAGGGGTTCAACGTCATCCAGACCGTCGAGGCGCTGGAGAAGCGACTGGCCCACATCGCCACCCCGATGAGCCTCTCGATCATCGGCTGCGTCGTGAACGGCCCCGGCGAAGCGCTCCTCACCGACATCGGCTTCACCGGCGGCGGCAAGGGCGCAGGCATGGTCTACATGGCCGGCAAGCCGGACCATAAGATGGACAACGAGCGGATGGTCGACCACATCGTCGAGCTGGTGGAGGCCAAGGCCGCCGAGCTGGCCAAGGCGGCTGCTCCGCTGGAAGCCGCAGAGTAAAATATCGTTGTAAAATATCGTTCGCCGACACACTCGGCGGTTGTCCGGGCGCAAGGAAGTCAATTAGACCTCGAAGGCGGCTTTCGAGGTGCAAGCGTGACGACAGACTCTCCGCCCGGCACGGACAATCGGCGCGCCATCGTCAGGATCTTCGCCCACGACGTTCTCCGAGCCATGAGTTCGCTCGCGCGCCTGAATGGCGGCGACGCCATCGAATTCCTGACCTTCACCGGCGTCTGGACCCTCAACAGCCAGCACCTGATCGGCGAGGACCGGTTCGCCCCCTTGCGCAACATACCGCCCGACGCCTTCCGCCGGCCCGCGACCTTCGAGGAATTGCAACGGCTGCTGGCGATTCCAGCCGACATCCTCGAGCCCTATGTGGAGCGCTTGATCGAAAAGGACATCGTGGAGCGCAGCGCTGGCGGCGGGCTGGTCGTTCCATCGGCGGTGTTCGCCCAGCCGATGATGCTGGACGCCACGAACGAGCTCTATAGCCGCGCGGTGGCGCTGGTCGCCTCCATGCGCGCAGCCGGCTTCAGTTTCGGGGATGAGGGCTCCAACGAGCTTGACCATGGCGGTCACGCCTCCTCATAGCTGTGCCGATTTGGAACGAAGGAGATGGCGGTGACCCCAAGCCGAGCGACCGACAACCGCCGCGCCGTCCTTCGGACCGGCGTCTTCGAGATCCTGAAGGCCTTGCGCTCCTTTTCCCGCCTGCACGGCGGAGACATGTTCGCCCTGCTGGTCTTCACGACCATCTGGAACGCCAATAGCGAACACCTGATCGGCGATGAGCGCTACAAGGGCATCTTCGACGTGGCGCCCGACAGCGCCAATGTCCCCATGACCGACGATGAGCTCCATCGCGCCATCGGCGCGCCGCCGGAGATCATCGACGGCTATGTCGCGGCGATGATCGAAGAGGGCATAGTCGAGCGTGTCCCAGGCGGTTTGATCACGCCCCGGCCGGTGTTCCTGACGCCGGAGATGATGGACGCCGCCCACGAGTTCTACGACCGCATCCTTGGCCTCGTGGCCGCCCTGCGGGCGGTGGGGTTCTCCTTCGGCGACGAGCCCATGCCTTCTCACTGGCGCGGGCCGCCGCGCTCGTCGGACTGAACATTGTCAAAGATGACGCCAGCGTCACCCTTGCGCTGGCGCGCCGGCCTTGTTTAGGTGCCTCGCCTAAACCCCAGGGAGGGACACCATGTCCGCGGACGGCAACTGGAAGATCACCATTCAATCGCCCATGGGCGCGCAGGAGGTCGAAGCCAAGATCACGACCAACGGCGACAGCTTCACGGGCACGACGTCGGGCCGCATGGGCGAGCAGACCATCGAGGGCAAGGTCGCCGGCGACACCCTCACCTGGTCCACCGCCATCACCCAGCCGATGCCGATGACGCTGGAGTTCACCGCCACGGTCGCCGGCGACAGCATGAACGGCAATGTGAAGCTCGGCGCCTTCGGCTCCGCGCCGCTCACCGGCGTCCGCGTCTAAGCCTTCCGGCGAACACCTAGGCTAAGGCCCCCTCCAGGCGCGAGGGGGCCTTTTTCGTTGGAGGTCGCGGCGCGGGACGCTAGAGAAGCGTCCCTTTTTTCGTTCACCATCGACTGGAAAACCGTGCGTCTTCCCCAGGCCAGATTGGATCAGGTCCTCGATCGCTTCCGCGAGATCGAGGCGCGCATGGGCGCGGCCACGGATGGCGCGGAGATCGTCCGCCTTTCCAAGGAGCACGCCGAGCTGAAGCCGGTGGCCGATGCGGTCACGAGTTTGGAGCGCGCCCGCGAAGAGCTTCCCGAGCTCGAAGAAATGGCCAAGGCTGGCGATGCGGAGATGGCCGCCCTCGCCCAGGAGGAGCTCGCCGAGCTCAACGAACGCCTGCCGGAGCTGGAACGCCAGGTGGCGCTGCTGCTGGCGCCCAAGGACAAGGACGAGAACGCCTCCGCCATCCTCGAAGTACGGGCCGGCACCGGCGGGGACGAGGCCGCGCTCTTCGCCGGCGATCTCTTCCGCATGTATCAGCGCTACGCGCAGAACCGCGGCTGGCGCGTGGAGATCGACAGCGTCTCCGAGGGCGAGGTCGGCGGCTACAAGGAAATCATCGCCTCGATCACCGGCGATGGCGTCTTCGGCCGGCTGAAGTTCGAGAGCGGCGTCCACCGCGTGCAACGGGTGCCGGAGACCGAAGCCGGCGGGCGCATCCACACCTCGGCGGCCACGGTCGCGGTCCTGCCTGAGGTGGAGGACGTCGAGATCGAGATCCGCGACCAGGACCTGCGCATCGACACCTACCGATCGTCGGGCGCCGGCGGGCAGCACGTCAACAAGACCGACTCGGCGGTGCGCATCACCCACATCCCGACGGGGATCGTCGTCACCTCCTCGGAAAAGTCGCAACACCAGAACCGGGCGCGCGCCATGAAGGTGCTGCAGGCGAGGCTCTACGACATGCAGCGCGAGGCCCTCGACACCGCCCGCGCCGACGCCCGCAAGAGCCAGGTCGGCTCCGGCGACCGTTCCGAGCGCATCCGCACCTACAATTTCCCGCAAGGCCGGGTGACCGACCACCGGATCAACCTGACCCTCTATAACCTCGCCAAGGTGATGGAGGGCGAGGCCCTGGACGATGTCATCGACCCCCTGATCGCCGAAGATCAGGCCGCCCGCTTGGCGGCGTTGGAGGAAGAGTTCGGCTGACGCCGGCCGAGCAGCCGCAGGACCCGATTGGCCTGTCGGCCGCTGTCACCCAGCGTGTGGTCCCAGATCTTCGACAGGCTGAAATGAAACGCTAGGCCGACCGTGTCGGCCATGGCCGCGCCCCGCTCGCCCATCGGCATGGCGGGCCCGGTCGTCGAATCCAACGCGGTCTGATGCTCGACCTCGGCGTTCAGTTCGGCCCCGATCAGCACCACCATCACCGAGAACCAGATCCAGCTCATGAAGGCGATGACCGCGCCCAGCGAGCCATAGGTCGCGTCGAAGTGGGCGATGTTGTTCACGTACCAGGAGAAGCCCAGCGAGCCGACCAGCCAGAACAGCGAAGCCGAAACCGCGCCGAGCGACACCCAACGCCACCTCGCCCGCGCGCGGCAGGGCGCATAGCGGTAGATGATCGCAAAGGCGCCCGCTGCGATGAACCAGAGCGCCAGCCAGCGAAGAGGGATCCAGATCGCCGCCAGGGCGCTTAGCCCCAGCCAATCCAGGGCGAGCGGCGCGGCCACCAGTATGCCGGTCATGATCACCAGGAAGACCAGCGCCCCGAAGGTGAAGAAGTAGGTCAGGGCCGTCAGCTTGAAGAAATTGCGTTTCTCTTCCTCGTCATAGGCGATGTTCAGCCCGTCGAAGAGCGCCTTCATCCCAGCTCGCGCCGACCAGACCGAAAGCAGCAAGCTGAGGACGAAGGCCAGCGACAGCGTGGCGGGCGGCCGGCTCGCCAACCGCGTCATCTGGTCTCCAAGGATGCCGATCACCTCGGCGGGAAAGACCGTCGACATGCTTTCAAGTTGCCGGTTCACCTCGCCGAGATCTGCGAAGATCCCATAGAGCGAGACGAACACGCCCAATGCCGGGAACAGGGCCAGCAGGGTGTAGAAGGTCACGCCCGCCGCCACGGACGGCAGGCGGTCGCGGCCGATCTCGCGATAGGTGCGCCAGGCGATGTCCTTCCAGCCTCGCGGCGGAATCCGATGGGGCGCGTGCGCCGTCCGGCCTCGCCCAGGCTCGGCCTCGTCGAAGACCGCCGGCGGCGCGGTGGCGTTCACGCTCATGCCCGGCCGGCCCTGCAGACGGCCTCGCCGCCAGAGCTCGGTCATGGCCACCAGTCCGACCCACGGCGCGACCCGCCAGAAGACCGACACCGCCTTGTCGTAGGCCGTTTGCTCCCTTTGCTTCGCCATCCTGGCCCTTCTCCACCCGCCTTGGCTGGAACACCCGGCGGCAGACGCCGTTCCGGCGCTCGCGACTACCGGCGGGGACCGGACTGTGCGAAGAGGGCGATCCGACGCGAAGCCGCCTTTCGGGGGATCACATGACCGGCCACATCGCAGCCCTCTATCGTCACCCGATCAAGGGCTTCACACCCGAACAGCTCCAATCCGCGCAACTCACCGCCGGAGCCGCATTCCCCTGCGACCGGCTCTTCGCCATCGAGAACGGTCCCTCCGGGTTCGATCCGGCCGCGCCGGCCTACCTGCCCAAGCAGAAGTTCACGGTGCTCATGTCGATCGCCGAGGTGGCCAAGGCCCGGACCCGCTACGACGAAGCGACCGGTGTGCTCACCGCCTCCGCCGAGGGCCGGCCCGACTTCGCCGGCTCGCTACATGAGTCGGCGGGCCAAGAGGCTTTCGCCGCCTGGCTGACGCCCCTCCTCGGGGAGGAAGTCCGTGGGGAGCTCAAGGTCGTGCAGTCGCCCGGCTATCACTTCACCGATCACCCGCTAGGCCACGTCTCGATCGTCAACCTCGCCAGCATCCGCGATCTGGAGGCCCGCACCGGCCGCGAAATCGATCCCCTGCGCTTCCGCGGCAATATCTATGTGGAAGGCTGGCCCGCCTGGGCCGAGAACGAGTGGACCGAGCGCGAGCTGATGGTCGGCTTCGCCCGCGCCAAGGTCTTCAAGCCCATCGTCCGTTGCGCGGCCACCCACGTGAATCCCACGACCGCCGAGCGCGACATGGACGTGGTCAAGGCGCTGTTCGACAACTATGGGCACATGAACCTGGGCATCTACGTCCACGTTACCCAGTCGGGACCGATCGCGGTGGGAGACGCCTGCACCACCCCCACCATGGAGCCCGTTCGATGAGCCTCACCCTGCTCCAGGCCTGGCAGTCGGCGAAAAAGCGGCTGGAAGCGGTAGGCCTTACTGGTCCCGTGATCGACGCGCGCCTGCTCGTGGAGGCTGCGGCCGACGCCACCCGCGCCGACATCGTCACCGATCCCTACCGTGCGCTCACGCCTGAGCAGGAGGCCACCCTCGCCGACTATGTCGCCCGCCGCGAGCGGCGGGAGCCGGTCAGCCACATCCTTGGCCGCAAGGGCTTCTGGAAGATCATGCTTGCGGTGAACGCCGACGTGCTCACCCCGCGCCCCGAAACCGAAGTCATCGTCGACTACGTGCTCAAGCAATTCCCCGAAGGCATGGCCTTCAACATCCTCGATCTGGGCGTCGGGTCCGGCGCGATCATCCTTTCGATCCTGGCCGAACGGCCAGCGGCCAAGGGTCTGGCCACGGACATCTCCGACGAGGCCCTGGCCGTCGCGCGGGAAAACGCCGCCAATCTCGGCCTCGCCTCCCGCATCGCCTTCGCTCGCGGAGACTGGACCACCGGCCTTGCGGACGAGAGCTTCGACGTCATCGTCTCCAACCCGCCCTATATCGCCAGCGAGGTCATCGAGACCCTCGAACCCGAGGTGAGACAATACGACCCACGCATCGCCCTCGACGGCGGCCAAGACGGCCTGGACGCATATCGGCGCCTGGCTCCCGAGATCATGCGGGTGCTCAAGCCCGGCGGCGCCTTCGCCGTGGAAATCGGCTATGATCAAAAGGATGCGGTAGAGGCCCTGTTCAATGCGGCGGGCGCCAGCGACGTCTGGACGATCAAGGATTTGTCCACGCACGATCGTGTCGTGGTCGGCGTGAAAAACCCCTTGGAAACGCGCAAGTGAATCGCTAAGTCTTAGTCGTCTCCACCCAATTCGCCGGTGCTAGAGGTTTCGGACGCCCTGGAAGCTCAGGACGGACAACCGCACCGGCAGGCGCGCAGGCTTTGCGTGTCTCGCGCTTCCAGGTCAGGGCGGAAGACGGAGAACACTTTACGTCTTCAACACGGATTTACGGGCCCCTGAGGCCCGACCAAGGCGAGAGGATAAACCGCGCGCTCCCCGGCTAAGCGACCGGCGCGGCGGATACAGCGAATGAGAGATTTCAAGGGCATGAAGCGCCAACGTGGCCGCAATCGCGGCGGCGGCGGCAAGCCGCAACAGCAGAACGCGAACCGGGCTTTCGACTCGAACGGTCCGGACGGCGTCAAGGTGCGCGGCAACGCCCAGCATGTGTTCGAGAAGTACCAGCAGCTTGCGCGCGACGCTTCGTCGTCCGGCGACCGCATCCTGGCTGAGAACTATCTCCAGCACGCCGAGCATTACTTCCGCCTCGTGCGGGCCATGCAGCCCACCAAGCCGGCCGCCGAGATCCTGCGCGACAACTATTCGTCCGGTCTCGACATCGACTTCGAGGACGAAAGCGGCGCCCAGGCCGCGGCCGATGCGGACGCCGCCGCCAACACCGAGGGCGAGAACGCTCAGGCCGAAGGCGGCGAGGGCGAAGGGCAGCAACAGACGCGCAGCGAGCGCTGGCGCGATCGGGACGACCGGCCTCGTGAGGACCGCCGCGAGCGGGACGACCGGCCGCGCGGCCGCGACCGCTGGCGTGACCGCGACGATCGTCAACGGGACGAGCGCCGCGGCGATGATCGTCAGCGCGAGGACCGCCAGCGTGACGATCGTCCGCGTGGCGACCGCGAAGACCGCCAGGGCCGCGACGAGCGCCCGCGGGAGCGTTATGAGAACCGCCGCGATCGCGATGACCGTGGCGAGCGTCCCGAGCGCGATCCCCTGGCCGTGGTCGATCCTCAGGCCGCCTCGTCGCTGGCGAGCGAAGCGCCGGCCCCCGCGCCCGTGCTGCGGGACGAGGACGGCGGCGAGAGCCACGCTCCGGCCTTCCTGAAGGCTCCGCGCGCGCCCCGCGCTCCCAAGGCCGAGACCCCTGCCGCCGAAGGCGAGGAAAAGCCCAAGACCCGCCGCCGCCGCGCCCCGCGCAGCTTCGAAGGCGGCGAAGCCTCGTCCAACGAGACCGAGGAAGCCTAGGCGGCTCGCCTAACTCTTCTGCTCGTCATCCCCGACCGCGCTGCGTGTCGGGGATCCATGCGCACCGGCGTTTCCGGCAAGTCTCGGCGTCTGTGGATGGCCGGGACCTGCCGGCCCGGCCATGACGAACCGATAGAAAAATCAATAGGCGCTAGCGCCGCCCTGAAGGGGGGCTTCCACGCGCCAGGTCCCCCGTCCTGCGCGACGGAAACCCTCCAAAAGGAGGCGGCAGGCGCCAAGCTTGAATTCGGCGCCCCCGGCTGCGCCGCTCCCGCGGAAGCGACGCGCGATAGGCGAGACGCCCTTTAGAACTTGTACCCCACCCCAACGCGGAAATTACGGCCCGGCAGCGGCGCCAAGTCCTTCAGGAACGAGGCGTGCTCACGCGCTTCGGCGTCGTTCAGATTGCGGCCCTCCAGATAGATCTTGAGGTTCTTGTCCTTGAACGGCGCCATGGTGACGGAGGCGTTCAGCATCCGATAGCTGTCGGTGGGCAGCTCGGACTCCGCCACGCGGTCCTGCTTGCCCACCTGGCGCAGCTCCAGCTTTCCGGTCCACCAGCCGCCTTCGAACACGGCGCGGCCGGTCACCGACCAGGGCGGGATGCGCGCAGGCGGGCCAAGGTCGGTGTCGCCGTGCACGTAGTCCGCAGCCCCTTCCAGGGAGAAGCTGCGATCCCCCTGTTCCCACAGGCGATAGGAGACCTCCGCCTCGCCGCCGTAGAAGGTGGCGTCCGTCTGCAGGTAGTCGAAGATGGCGAAGCCGGTTTCCTCGTCGACCTCGCCGTTCGGCCGCAGGTCGATGAAGCCGTCGTACTTCACCGCGAAGGCGTGCAGGTCGGCCTCCCAACGCCCGGCCCCATAGTGGGCCGTGGCGTCTAGGGAGTAGGAGACTTCGGAATCGAGGTCGGGGTTGCCCACCTCATAGCCCCGCGTCGCCGCATGCGCGCCGTCGGCGAAGAGCTCGGCCTCGGTGGGCGCCCGCGCCGTGCGCGAGGCGCTGAAGCCCAGGAACCAACCCTCCGCCGGGCGGACGAACGCCCCGACGCTCGCCGAGACATTGGTGAAGTCGCGCGAGAGCGTATCGGTTTCCAGCTCCCGCCGGTCCAGGCGCAGGCCGCCTTCAATCCCCCAGGTGTCGCGGTCCAGCCGCTGCAGGGTGAAGACGCCCAGTTCATGGATGTCGGTCGAAGGCACATAGGCCTCGTCGCCGATCGCATCCAGGTTCCGCGACAGCGCCTGGAAGCCCACCGCGCCCTGCCAGCCGTCGCGCGCCTTCTGCACCAGCTCGGCGCGCGCCTCCCAACCTTCGGAGAGGAAGCGGGTCCCAACCTCGCCGCCTTCGATTTCGGAATGTTCGTATTCGGCGTAGCCCGCCGACATCTTCACCTGGTTGAAGGGGCCAAGGTCGAGATCGAGCCCGCCGCGCAGGTCATAACGCGTCTGCTTCAGGTCGATGAGGACGCCCTCGCCCTCCTCCTCGCCGGCGTGTTCGTGCTCATGATCATGGTCGTGATCATGGTCTTCTTCCTCGTGCCCGTGCGAATGGCCCGGCACGCCATATTGCGACTCCGTGCGCTTCACCGCCACGCCCAGGAACCCCTTGTCCCCCACATAGGAGACGCCGCCGCCATAGGCCTTCAGATCCACGGCGGTGTTCGCCACAGTGGAATCCTGCGGCCCCAGGAACTCCTCACCCTCAGAGGCCATCAGCCGCCGCGACTCCGCCGGAACGGGCACGTCGTAGTCCTGGCTCTTGCGGCGCATCCCATCCAGGCTGAACACCCAGTCGCCCACGCCGGCCTTCAAGGCGCCGGAAACCGCCGTGCCATCGTCGACGGTGGTGGCGGACGCCAGGGCCCGGCCGTGAACGCCTTCCACCCGTGAGCTGGAAATCCGGTCGTCGATGATGTTGACGATGCCCCCGATCGCCGAGCCGCCATAGGCCAGGGCCGAAGGGCCGCGCAGCACCTCGATCCGCTCGGCCTCGCCGGGATCGTTGGCGACCTGGTGGTCGGGCGAGAGCGCCGAGGCGTCGATCTGTCCGACGCCGTTGCTGAGCACCAGAACCCGCGGGCCGGCGAGGCCCCGGATCACCGGCCGGCTCGCCCCCGGTCCGAAGAAGGTCGAGCGCACGCCGGGGAGGCCCGAAAGCATGTCGCCAAGGCCGGCGGGGGGCGCCGCGGCCAGGTCTTCGCGCTTCATCACTTCGACGCTGGTGGTCACCGAGTCCATGGAGACCACGTAGGGCGCTGCGGTGACCACGACCTCCGACACTTCCTTCGGCGCGTCGGCGAGCGCCGGCGAGGCCATCAGAGCCGCAAGGCCGCTGGCCGCAAGCAGATAGGTCTTGGTCATGTCTACGCCTTCGAGGCCTTGAAAACGCCTCGCCCCGTTACGAAATAACGTAGGCCGTTATGAGATAACGTAACCGGTCGTCAAGCACCTTTACTTGCGAACCGCCCTCAAGACAGTTAGCCAAGAGCTATGGGAACCGAGTGTCATCACGCCGATGGCGCGCATCCGGGCCTCAAGGGCCCAGCCTTGACGAGCGCCCTGGCCGCCGCCGAGAGCCGTTGCGCCAGCACGCAGGAGCGCCTGACGGCGCCGCGCCGGCGCGTGCTCGAACTGCTGCTCGAAGCCGACGGTCCCCAGAAGGCCTATGACCTGATTGCAGCCTTCGGCGAGCATGGCGAGCCGGCCAAGCCGCCGACCGTTTATCGGGCGCTGGAATTCCTCGAACGCCTAGGTTTTGCGCACAGGATCGAGAGCCTGAACGCCTATGTCCCCTGCCGCATTCACGGCGAGGGGCATCGCGCCGCCTTCCTGATCTGCGACTGCTGCGGCGCGGCCGAGGAGTTCGAGCCCGACTTCGCCAGCCAACTCGCCGCCGCCGAAAGGGCCGGCTACCAGGTCTCCTCCATCACCCTGGAAGCCCGCGGCCGCTGCGCAGCCTGCCGCGCGGACTGACGGGTAGAGGGGCCGCCGAAGGGCCGCCGAAGGGCCGCCGAAGGGCCGCCTCGCGCGTTCCTAGTTCGTGAGAAAGCGCATCTATCTCGACTGCGACGGCGTCCTCGCCGACTTCGACAAGGGCGCGGCGGCGATCCTTGGTCTCGCGCCGGACGCCTTCCAGAAGAGGCATGGTCCAGGGGAGTTCTGGAAACGCCTCGCCCGCGCTCCCGACTTCTTCGCCAACCTGGAGCCCTTGCCCGACGCTATGGAGCTCTACGAAGCCGTCCGCCATCGCAGGCCGGTGATCCTCACCGGCTTGCCGCGCGGCAATTGGGCCGCGGCCCAGAAGCGGCGCTGGGCCGAACGCCACTTCCCGGGGGTCCCGATCATCACCACAATGGCCGCGCTCAAACGCGAGCACTGCCTGCCCGGCGACGCCCTGGTGGACGACCGCGACAAGCACCGCCACCTCTGGGAAGCTGAGGGCGGCGTCTTCATCCATCACAAGGACGCCAGCAGCTCGATCGCCGCCCTACACGAAAAGGGCTTCATCTAGGCGCCAGCCGCGCCATGGCCAGGGCGTCGACATATTCCCCGGCCCGCAGAGCATATCGCCGATGCAGTCCCTCGCGCTCGAAGCCGAACCGCTCATAGAGCGCGATCGCGCGGAAATTGTCGCTCCAGACCGTCAGCTCGATGCGGCCAAGCCCCAGCCAACGGTCGGCCTGCTCGACCAAGGCGCCCAGCAAGGCCGAGCCCGCCCCGCGTCCGGAGAACTCGTCATGCACCGACATGCCGATCGTCCCGACGTGTCCGCGCCGCCCCTCGAGACGGTGGAGCGTCGCGCTGCCGATCACCCTTCCGCCAATCACCGCCACCAGCGGCGTCCACCCGGAAGGCGTGCTCTCGAAATGCTTGATGCGCGAGGCGACCGAGGTGAACGGCAGTTGCAAAGTGCCCCATACGACCTTCGGCTGGTTCAGCAGTTCGGTGATCTCGGCCATGTCCTGCGGCTCTCGGGCGCGGATCAGGATCTGGTCGCCGCTCATGGGTCTCTCCTTGCGAAAGCCGGAGACGAGGCCATGAAAAAAGCCCCGACCTTCCGGCGGGGCTGCGGGGGTTGATGCGAGGCGTTCCCTAGCGCGTGACATCTCCCGCCGGCCCGGCCTGGGCGGCGCAGTGGGTCACGTGCATAAGGATCGCGTAGGCGCTCATGCGCTAAAGCTTAGAGCGAACCCAGCTATCGGAAAAGCCTCGTGATCGAAGTCACGCCCGCCATCAGCATCGCCGAGGACGAGATCGTCGAGCGCTTCATCCGCGCCGCGGGGCCTGGCGGCCAGAACGTCAACAAGGTTTCCACCGCCGTGGAGCTCCGCTTCGACGTGCGCCGCTCCCCTTCCCTCCCCAATGACGTGGCCGTCCGCCTGATGCGGCTCGCCGGCCGCCGGATGACCCAGGACGGCGTCCTCGTCCTCACGGCCATGAATTTCCGGACCCAGGAGCGCAACCGCGCCGACGCCCTGGAGCGCCTTCTCGAGCTGATCCGCAAGGCCGCCGAGCCGCCTCCGCCGCCGCGTAAGAAGACCAAACCCACGCTTGCGTCGAAGAAGCGGCGCCTGGAAGCCAAGAGCCGCCGCGGCGACGTAAAGGCGAAGCGCGGAAAAGTGCGTGGAGAGGATTGAGCCTCACCCTTGGCGATGCGGCCGCGCTCTGCGTAAAGTTCGCCCCGCTATGTCCTGGAAAAGTTCGCTACCCGCTTCCGCCGTCCTTCTGTCGCTCGCCGCCTGTGCGCCGACGCTCGGACCCCCGCCGCCCCCGCCGCCCGGCGGCGGCGCCCCGCCCTCGGCCGGCGTGTTCCGCCCGGAGGACTTCTCCTGGTCGGCCGTTCCCGGTCCCGGGCGCATCGAGGGCCGCTTCACCTATCGGTCCGGCCAGACGCGCTACAGCTGCGCGGGCGCCGGCGTGGTGCTGACGCCCGAGACGCCCTGGAGCCGCCGGCGGATGACCATCCTCTACAAGTCGGCCGAGCGCTCGGCCCTGCCGGCCGAGGAAGTCCGCGCCCGCACGCCTTCGGCCCCCAGTGGTGACTATTCGGCCTTCGTCAAGCGCGCCGTCTGTGACGAGAACAACCGCTTCAGCTTCTCGGGCTTGGCCAACGGCGCCTGGTACGTGATCACCGTCGGTCGGCCCGTCGCTCCCGGCAAGGGCGAGGACATCGCCGTCATGCGCCGGATCGAGGTGCGCGGCGGCCGTCCCATCAACGTAGAGCTCTAAGCTCCTCCCCTCGGGGAGCGACCTAAGCTCGATCTGAATGTCATCCCGGTCCTCGGTCGTGCGACCAAGGACCGGGACGCAGAAGGGGCCGCCCGGCGGACGGCCCCTTGCCCCTTAGTGCACCTTCGCCTTGCCGATCTCCAGGCCGTTCGCGTCGGCGCCGACCTGGATGACCGAGCCGTCCTCCAGTTCGCCCGCCAGCAGTTTGCGGGCGATGGGGTCGACCAGCTCCTTCTGGATCACCCGCTTCAGCGGCCGGGCGCCATAGACCGGGTCGTAGCCCTTGTCCGCCAGCCAGTGCATCGCGGCCGGATCCAGCGCGATCGACATCCGCCGATCGGCCAGCAGCTTCTCGACCCGCTGCAGCTGGATGCGGACGATATTGTCCATCTCCCCGCGGCCGAGCCGCTTGAAGAGGATGATCTCGTCGATCCGATTGAGGAACTCCGGCCGGAAATGGCGGCGGACCACCTCCATCACCATCGGCCGCGCCTCTTCGACGTCCTCGCCCTCCGCTTGGTTGGCGAGGAATTCGGACCCGAGGTTCGAGG
>Ga0182741_1004331_pt1 | contig 14133 bp, 13 predicted proteins | sample eDN5th37CBELigOP_FD_128874 | JGI IMG/M metagenome (GOLD analysis project Ga0182741, IMG submission 128874) | Enriched Organic Plus compost microbial communities from Emeryville, California, USA - eDNA 5th pass 37_C BE-Lig OP (version 2) (version 2) ...
GTCCACTCCGATCCCAATGGGTTACAGCCGTTTCCCATCTTGGAGGAGCGATGGCTCCTTCGCTACCAGCACCAGCTCAGGGGCCAGGAAGAACACGATCTACAGAGGGTACGGGGCGCAATCAGGGCGGCGCCATGTCGTCAGAAGGATAGGCTGGCGAGCAGCCACATCTCGCCCTACTTGCGTGGTAAGACGGGACTACTGCTCATGAACGCGGGGGCTTGGTGGTGGGGGACGCCTGTACTCACCTGACTCTTGGCTGGTGTGCGGCGGGTGACGGGTTCACTGCGACGCTAGTCGTCGCCCTCGTGTCGGAAGCTGGCTCGCGATGAGCGGGTCGGTGCTAGTCGACCGCGGACGGCATCTGTGGGCCAAGAGCGCCGAGCAGGCGCCGGGGCATTCGCTGTTGGCTCACATGTTGGACGTCGGCTTGGTCGCGCTCGAGCTCCTCGAGAGGCGTCCTGATCCCCTGGTCGGGACGCTAGGGTCGGAGCTTGGCCTGTCAGAGGGCGACGCACTGAACGCGTGCGTGGTCTTGGCCGCCCTCCATGACATCGGCAAGGCGACGCCGGTCTTCCAGGCGAAGTGGCCAGCGGGCGCGCCGGCGGAGGCCACTACGACTCGCACGCGCGTCGACATCCCCCATGGCCGGGCTACGGCAGCGCTGCTCAGGGACGTCTTGCGGGAGGCAGGGTACTCTCGGGCCTCGAGCGGCCTCGCTAACGCCGTAGCGATCCATCACGGCATGCGCATGACGTCGGTCGCGATGGACGCAGGACGGATCGACCCGAGGAGCCTTGGCACCGGTACGTGGGAGCGTTGGCGGTCCGCACTAGTAGAGGACGTGCAGGTCGCGCTCGGAGCGTTGCCGTCTCCGAGCCGGAAGGCTCTCCTCAGCGGAAGGTCTTGGGCTCTTCTGGCCGGCCTGACGAGCGTGGCCGACTGGATCGGGTCGAGCCTCCCGTTCGTCGGATTGGTTGAGGACCCCGTCCAGTACACCCGAGACCGCAGGGATAGGGTCCGTGCCCGGCTGCGCGAGATCGGCTGGCCTGAGGGTCGACGCTGGACCGCCAGGGAGCGTGAAGCGCCGTTCGCCAGCTGGTTCTTCGACGGCACCGCGGCGTTCTCTCCCCGCCCGCTCCAGGCTGCAGTGGAAAGGATCGCGCCCGGCGCCCGGCCGCCGTTCCTGCTCGTGATCGAGGCTCCCATGGGAGAGGGCAAGACGGAGGCGGCGCTCTTCGCCGCTGGCTGCAACGCCGACCTGGGCATGTACATCGGGCTGCCAACACAGGCGACCAGCGATGCCATACACGCTCGGCTGGAGACCTTCGTTAGGCGTCATGAGGCGGGTCGGACGAACGTCGCGCTCGCCCATGCGGCGGCTGCGGAGACGAGGCGTCTACGTTCACATCCGTCCTTCGACGACGAGAGCCTCGAGTCCGAAGGAGATGCAGAGGACTGGTTCGGCTCCGCGAAGCGCGCGCTCCTGGCGCAGGTGGGAGCGGGGACCGTCGACCAGGCGCTCAGAGCGGTGCTGCCCGTGCGGCACTTCTTCGTGCGCCTGTGGGGGCTGAGCCACAAGGTTGTCGTTCTGGACGAGGTTCACGCGTACGAGGCGTACACCTCGGCGTTGATAGAGGAGCTGCTGACGTGGTTAGGCGCGGTGGGTGCGCCCGCGGTCGTAATGACAGCCACGCTGCCCCGTGCGACGAAGAGGGAGCTGAAAGAGGCCTACTGCCGCGGAGCCGGCCTAACTGCACCTAGCGATGACGAGGTGGCCTACCCCCGCCTGACCGTGGTGGGCGCCGAGAGCTCCGAATCAGTCGCTTTCGAAGGCACACGGCGGAGCCAGGTCGAGGTCCTGCCGGTCCCATACGACCTCGCTGGCCTCGGTACCGCCGCAGCGGGGGCGGCCGGCTCGGGTGCCGCGGTGGCCGTCATCGTCAACACGGTAGAGCGCGCTCAGAGGCTGTACTCGCGGTGCAAGGAGCTTAGGGTTGCGCCGCTACTGGTTCACGCCAGGTTCCCCCTCGAGGAACGCAAGCGTCGCGAAGATGAGGTCGTCAGGCGTTTCGGTCCGGGAGCGTCCCCAGGTGACCGTCACGGCATCGTCATAGCGACTCAGGTCCTCGAGCAGAGCCTGGATGTCGACTTCGACGTCTTGTTCTCCGACCTCGCGCCCGTTGACCTGGTTCTCCAACGCGTCGGCCGACTACACCGGCACGCCGGGCGAACCCGGCCCGAGAGCGCGGCGCAGCCGCGCGTCTTCGTGGCCGGACTTGATGTGGGCGACGGCTCCGCACCCGATCCCGAGGCGCTGGAAAGCGTCTACGACCGCTGGGTCATGTGGCGGTCCTGGGCGCTCCTGCAAGGTCGACGCCTCATAGACCTTCCCGGTGACATCGATGCCCTCGTTCAGCTCGCTTACTCCGATGAACCGCTGGAGGCGCTCGCGCAGCATGAAGAGGCGGTCGAAGAGGCGCGGCGAGAGCTGGAGGCGTCTCGCACCGCGCAGAGGTTGGCTGCGCAGAACTGGTCTTTGGCGAGCCCGCTCGACCCTGCGAGCCAGAGCTGGGGCGAGGCAGGTGTCGACGCCGACGAGGAACGCGCCTACGCCCTGAAGCTACCGACGAGGTTGGGCGAAGACTCCGTCGCAGCAGTCCCCGTCAACATGCGCCAGAACTCGTGGACCGTCTTCGGGACGGAGGCCATCACGCGACTGCCGGCTCACCGCGCGGCAGAAGACTTCGTGACCGCCTGCCTGCGGCGGCAGGTGAAGGTGACGAACAAGCGGCTCGTCGCCCGTCTACGCGATGCAAAACGCCCTTCCTGGTGGCGCCGCTCAGGACCGCTGAGGCACATGTACCCGCTTCCGCTCGACGCGCAGGGCGTGTTCGTCGGGGACGAGCGAGTGAGGCTCGACCCGACGCTGGGGCTAGTCATCGAAAGGGGGAAGGAGATGTGACAACGCCTAGCTTCAACCTCGTGGACGACCCATGGATCCCCGTGGAGTCCCACTCTGGCGACGCAGAAGAGGTCGGTCTGCGAGGACTGTTCGCGCGAGCCCACGACCTCAGGCGCATCAGCGACCAGTCGCCTTTGGTCACGGCGGCCGTCTACAGGCTGGTCTTCGCGGTCGCGCATCGAGCGCTTGCCATCGCCGACGAGAACGAGTGGCTGGATGCGTGGGACGCGTGCGCGCTCGAGGGACCGGCGGACGCCTACCTGGAGAAGTGGCGCCACCGCTTCGAGCTGTTCGACGACGAGGCGCCCTTCGCTCAGGTGAGGGACCTGCCGGACAAGTGCCGCTTCCCGTGGACGAAACTCGCGCTTGAGCGTGCGCCCAACAGCAGCAAGCTGCTGTTCGACCACACGAACACTCTTGAGCCACCGTCAGTTGAGCCAGCGACCGCGGTGCGGAGCCTCTTGGCCTCTCAGTCCTTCACCGTCAGTGCCGGCAATAGTTGTACCGGCTACACGAGCGGCGCTCCCCTCTCAGGCGCACTAGCCGTGATCCCAGAGGGTCGCGACGTGGCGGAAACGATCCTCGGAAACCTCTTCCCGGGCAGCGGGCCGGATGACCTACCAGTGTGGGAGGCGCCGCCCCTGACTTGTGCCGATGTCATCGCCTGGCAAGGGCAACGGACCTGGGCCGGCCCGGCGAGCCGGCTCACGTGGCCGTCGCGCGCCGTGAGGCTCCTTCCAGAGAACGAAGCGGGCCGTGTGAAGTGGGTCCTCTTCGGGATGGGCCTGAAGCCGATCGCACCCGAGGCGGACAGGGATCCTTGGGTTTCCTACCGGGTCACCAAGGAGGGCAGGAGGGTTCCACTCAGGCTGAACCTCAACAGGCTCGTGTGGCGCGATCTGCACGCGATGCTGCACGGATCCGGCGACGTCGACACGGAGCCTGTGCAGGCCGTCTCTCGTCTTGCCACGCTTGATGACGCCGAGAGGCGTCCGCCACGGGCATGGACGCTCCTGATCGCGGGCCACTTGGCCGACAATGCCAGCGTGCTGGCCTGGTGCCAGGAGCGCTGGACGGTGCCCACCACCGTCATCGGAGACGCCGAGCGCACCAGTTTGCTGGCTGAGGCGCTCAGGCAAGCCGAAGAGGCCGCTGGAACGGTCAGGTCGGCCGCGTGGCGGCTGGCGGCAGAGCTCGTGGGTGAGGGTCGCGACGCAGCCGACGTGCGTGCCGTCGTAGCGGGCATTCCCGCTGAGCGTGCGTACTGGGCCGAGCTCGCGTCGCGCTTCCAGGGCTACCTAGCCGCGCTCGGGGACGATCCAGATCAGGCTCACCGCTCTTGGCGCCTGGCTCTGGCTGATGCCGTCGGCGAGGCGGCCGACGCCGCCCACACGGCGCTAGGCCGCGACGTGAAAGCCATCAGAGCTTGGGCCAAGTGCGCCTGGCACTTCGAAAGGACCCGGAGGAGGTTCACCGAGCCTGATCGGGAAGCAGGAGGTGAAGAAGCATGACGGAGTCAACGCCGGCCGCGACTGGAGCACCTGAGACCGATCCCTTCGTGTCTCACATCTCCGGACTCGACCCCGGCGCCAAGGCGACCCTGCGCCGGTCGCTAGCGTTCCCCGCCGGGTCCTGGCCGCCAGCGTTCCCGTACGTGGAGCGGTGGGTGTCAGCCGAGCGACGCTGGGACCGCACGGTCTACTACCTGGTGGCCGGCCTCCAGTGCCTGTCGCGAGCGACCACGGCCGAAGGGAACATGGGTCGCGCGGTGAGCGCGCTGCGGGAGAGGACCGGGTCTTCCTCCGTGGAGCAACGGTTCATAGCGCTACTGGATGCCGACCACGAGCAGCTGCCGCAGCGCCTCCGCCAGATGGTCACTCTCCTCAGCTCGCATGACATCGCGCCCGACTGGGCTCGGCTACGCCGTGACCTCCTCGCTTGGAACAGCGCCGAGCGCTACGTGCAACAGCGTTGGGCACGCTCGTACTACGCCACTTCGAGCGACTCGAGAAGCGACGGTGACGAGCCCGACTCCGCCGGGCACGGAGAGAACTGAACGCTCAGGAAGGGAGCAAGACTGTGACCACACGGATCGAGTACCACATCATTCAGAGCTTCGCGCCGGCGAACCTGAACCGCGACGATACGGGCGCCCCCAAGGACACGGTCTTCGGAGGCGCCCGCCGCGGCCGCATCTCCTCGCAGTCCCTCAAGCGCGCAGCACGCATCTACATGCGCGACAGGGGCCTCGTGCCAGACAGCGCGCGGGCGTGGAGGACCAAGCGCGTGATCCACCTCCTTACGGACGCACTGGTGCGCCGCGACATCCCGGAGGATCAGGCCGCCCAGTGGGCCGCCAAGGCCATCGAGGCCATCGGCTCCAACAAGAAGATGAAGGTCAAAGACGGGAAGACCGAGTACCTAATGTTCATCGGAGCTGCCGAGCTCGAGAAGATGAGCGACCTCCTCGCCCACGACATCAGCTCGGGGGCCACCAAGATCGACCCCGAGCTGGAGTCGCGACTGTCGGAGGTTCTCCTGGAGCGCGGCGCTGGCGCCATCGACATCGCCCTGTTCGGGCGGATGCTCGCGAACCTTCCCGAGGGCAACACTGACGCCGCCTGCCAGGTCGCGCACGCCATATCCACTCACCGCGTCGACCGCGAGTTCGACTACTACACGGCGGTAGACGACCTGCAGCCAGATGACACCGCTGGCGCCGACATGATCGGGACGATCGAGTTCAACGCATCCTGCTACTACCGGTACAGCGTGATCGACCTAGATCAGCTGGCAGCGAACCTCGGTGACCGCGAGCTGGCCAGGAAGGCCGTGGAAGCGTACACGCGGGCGGTGGTGGAAGCCGTGCCATCCGGCAAGCAGAACACCTTCGCGGCTCACAATCCACCGACCACCGTCCTCATCACGATTCGGCACGGCCAAGCCCCCCGCAACCTCGCGAACGCGTTCGAGTGCCCGGTGCCCGCGAACGGGACGGGAGTCGTGAGTGAGTCCGTGAAGCGGCTCGCCAGCTACTGGAGCCGAGTGGACGCCGCGTACGGTGCGGCGGCTCACGCTCTCGTGCTCGACATATCCGACGCCTTCCCACAAGGGCCCGCCAGGCAAGTGCCTTCCGTCGACGAACTCGCCTCCGCAGTAGTGGCCACTTTGGGGTGAGCGGTGCCACAGACACTGAGGATCCGCCTAGTCGGCGCGCAACAGTCGTGGGGCACGAGATCGAGGTTCGAGATCCGTGACACGGAAGACGCCCCCACGAAGTCCGGAGTCGTCGGACTGCTCGCCGCCGCGCTGGGCCGCGCACGCGAAGAACCGGTCACGGACCTGGCGCGCCTCCGCATGGGCGTCCGAGTGGACCGCCCAGGTACGAGGATGACCGACTACCACACGGCTCTCCAGGTTGTCTCCTCCGAAGGGAAGCTCAACCCCGGCAAAGACACCGTCGTCAGCAAGAGGGACTACCTTGCGGACGCCGCTTTCCTCGTTGGGCTGGAAGCCGAGGACCTCAAAACGTTGCAGGCCCTGCAAGCGGCCCTCGAGCAGCCCAGATGGCCTCTGTTCCTCGGCCGCAGAGCCTTCCCGCCCTCGTTGCCAGTACCGTTCCTCACCGACGATGAGCCGCAACCCATCTGCGACATGTCGCTAGAGGAGGTCCTCGTGACGACCCCTCCCGTGGTGAACGTGGACGAATCCAAGTTCGTGACCTACCTCGTCGAGCATCAGGACGGCGAGCAGGAGTGGATGGACCAACCCACAAGCGACTTCAAGACGAGGAGCTTCAGGCCCCGCCGTGTCAAGGTCGTGTCCGCCCCGAGGGGTGTGCGATGGTTCTGAGCCGGCTGGTGCTGGACCTCCAAGACCCGGCTGCAAGACGAGACCTCTCCAACAGGTACGAGATGCACCGCACCCTCGCGCGCCTTGACCCGAGCGGTGAGGACCGGTTGCTGTGGCACCTCGAGATCGGGAAGGATCACGCGCCTCGGGTCCTGATCCAGACTCGGCGCGAGCCAGATCCAGCAGCTCTACACGGAGCCGGAGGGAGCTACTACCTCAGCTTCGAGAGCCGCCCGAACAAGCTGCTCGATAACCTGCGGAGCGGGGACCGGTTGCGGTTCAGGGTCCTGGCGAACGCGAGCGTCAAGCGCGATGGCCGCCGCCACGGCCTCTACCGCTCAGAAGACCAGCACGCCTGGATCGAGCGCCAACTCACGAAACATGGTGCCACTCCCTTGGCCGTTCGCGTCATCGGGTCGAGCACCGAACGCTGCTGGCGCGGACGCGGTAGGCGGCCGATCACGGTGTTCGGAGTCATGTTCGAGGGGATGATAGACGTGATCGAACCGGATGCCTTCCGGCGCATGGTTTGCCTTGGCCTAGGGCACGCCAAAGCCCTCGGGTTCGGGCTAGTGACTCTAGGCAGATGAAGCCCACGAGGAGCATCGACCTACGGCTACTTCCCAAGTTCCGGGATGGCCTGTCGTACGTCTACCTGGAGCACGGAAGGGTGGAGCGCGACGACTCCTCCGTGGCGTGGTACGGACCAGACGGTGCCGTGGCCCTCCCTGCGGCCCAACTTGCTACCTTGCTCTTGGGGCCAGGGGTATCGATAACCCACGCAGCGATCTCCGCCCTGGTGGACAACGGTGTCACAGTTTGCTGGGTAGGCGAGGAATCCGTGCGCTTCTACGCCCACGGGACAGGCGAGACCCGCAGCGCGCGCAACCTGGAGAGGCAGGCAACAGCTTGGGCTACCGAGGACCTGCGGCTGCAGGTGGTGCGTCGCCTCTACGCGTTCCGCTTCCCCGAGGCTCTCGACGAAAGCCTTACTCTCGAGCAGATCCGCGGCAAGGAGGGGGTGAGGGTCCGTGAAGGCTACGCGAGAGCCGCGAGAGCCGCAGGCGTCCGTTGGCGAGGACGCAACTACAACCGTGACGACTGGGAGCAGGCCGATGCGCTGAACAAGGCGCTATCGGCCGGTAACGCCTGCCTCTATGGCGTATGTCATGCCGCCATAATCTCGATGGGCTTCTCACCCGGTCTCGGATTCCTACACACGGGCAAGCAGCTCTCCTTCGTCTATGACGTGGCGGACCTGTACAAGGTCGACACCGTCGTCCCTACGGCTTTCGCGACCGTCGCCGCGTCCCAAGACGACGTCGAGAAGCGTGTGAGACACGCGCTGCGAGAGAAGTTCCGCGAGACGCGCCTGCTCAACAAGGTAGCTCGCGACCTAAGCAGGCTGTTCGACCTCGAAGAGGAGTTCGAGGATCCGTATGCCAGCGATGCCGCGGCCCCTGGCGACATTTGGGACGGCGACAAGTACGTACCCGGAGGCACTGCTTATGGTCGTGATGACCCTTGAGCTCGCGCCACCTCGCCTCCGCGGCTGGCTCACCCGCTGGCTGATCGAGGTCACACCCGGCGTCTACGTGGGGGACGTGAATGCGACCGTCCGTGATCTCCTTTGGGAGGCTGTAATCGACTACAGCACCGAGACGGGCCGAGCCGTCCAGGCCTATTCGACCAACAACGAACAGGGATATGCGATTCGCATGCACGGCGACAGCAAACGCAAGGTCATCGAGCTAGACGGGCTGCAGCTCGTGGCCAATAGGCATGCCGCTTGGTACGACTGGCTGGAAGAAACCGAGGTTTGAAGTGACCCTTGCAGCCTTGCAACCTCGGCTCACGCAGCCCTAGCCCGCAGCGCTCCTACTCTCCCCTGAGGCTTGGGTGGCCGCACGCTGGCGGCCACCGAGATCCTTGACAGCCGGATACACTTACAGGGCCCCGCGGCCGGGAAGTGCCGTGCTGATCAAGTGTCGTCCCTACACGCGTGGGGATGAACCGCTTCTCTTGGTCGGTCTTGGTGATCGCGTCTGGTCGTCCCTACACGCGTGGGGATGAACCGAACCGCACGAGGGGGCTGGTCGTGGCGAGTTGGTCGTCCCTACACGCGTGGGGATGAACCGATTCATCCTAATATGCGAGGGGAGGGTAGCGCGTCGTCCCTACACGCGTGGGGATGAACCGGGAACCGCTTGGGAGTCGCGGTGTTGTGCGTGGTCGTCCCTACACGCGTGGGGATGAACCGCAGCACCCTGTTCGGACCGTCCGGAGCGCCTAGTCGTCCCTACACGCGTGGGGATGAACCGCGACTGCGCCAGGTTCGGGTCATCCCACACCCGTCGTCCCTACACGCGTGGGGATGAACCGATGCACGGGCTGTTCTCGACGGTGGATGAAGCGTCGTCCCTACACGCGTGGGGATGAACCGGTCCGCATCGCCGATCTGCGCCTGCACGAGAAGTCGTCCCTACACGCGTGGGGATGAACCGGCCCAGATGCGGGCTAGGGTCTCGCCGTAGTCGTCGTCCCTACACGCGTGGGGATGAACCGAGCCGCACGGCGCGGCGCATCGCTCGTGACGCGTCGTCCCTACACGCGTGGGGATGAACCGTCCAGCAGGACCTGCGTGGTGTCCTTGGTGGCGTCGTCCCTACACGCGTGGGGATGAACCGTATACCAACCCGGGCTGTGTCTTTAAGACGCAGTCGTCCCTACACGCGTGGGGATGAACCGGCTCCACCCAGCTAGGAGCCGGGTAGGAGGCCGTCGTCCCTACACGCGTGGGGATGAACCGAGCTCGAACAGCCAGGTGGACTGGCCGGTGGAGTCGTCCCTACACGCGTGGGGATGAACCGGCCGGCGGGACGCCGAAGATCATCGCGATCTCGTCGTCCCTACACGCGTGGGGATGAACCGCGCAAACGCGTCTATGGCCCGCTCCGCACATCGTCGTCCCTACACGCGTGGGGATGAACCGAACCTGAGCGCGACACCGGCGTCTTCAGCGGCGTCGTCCCTACACGCGTGGGGATGAACCGTCGTCCGGCCAGGAGGCGGGCGCGTTCTCACCGTCGTCCCTACACGCGTGGGGATGAACCGGCGCCGCAGTCGCGGCAGCCCTTGGGTTGGGAGTCGTCCCTACACGCGTGGGGATGAACCGACGGTCACTCACTGTCGCCCCCCGAGCACCTTGTCGTCCCTACACGCGTGGGGATGAACCGAGGCGACCGGTGAGGGCCACCGAGTAGTCGGCGTCGTCCCTACACGCGTGGGGATGAACCGTCGGAGGAGGCCACCGCCGCCGCCAAGCTCTGGTCGTCCCTACACGCGTGGGGATGAACCGTCGTCCCAGTACTTGGCATCAGGCGGCATCGCGTCGTCCCTACACGCGTGGGGATGAACCGCCTCTCGTGACGTCGCCTACGTCATCCCTGAGGTCGTCCCTACACGCGTGGGGATGAACCGATGCTCCGGCGCGCCGGCTTCAGCAACCTGATGTCGTCCCTACACGCGTGGGGATGAACCGCGGCGGCCGCGGATCTTAGCTCGCTCCGCGCCGTCGTCCCTACACGCGTGGGGATGAACCGCCGTCAACCCTGAGCTTGTCCCTGCACGCGGCGTCGTCCCTACACGCGTGGGGATGAACCGCTCACCGCCGCGACTTGCAACGGCTCGGCCTCGTCGTCCCTACACGCGTGGGGATGAACCGGGGCGGCTCGGGGCGGGCCTGGGAGAACTCCAGTCGTCCCTACACGCGTGGGGATGAACCGCGCCTCCGGGAGTCCGGGGCGTTCGCGAAGGAGTCGTCCCTACACGCGTGGGGATGAACCGGCCCGCACCTCGCCGGCGCGGGCGTATCGGACGTCGTCCCTACACGCGTGGGGATGAACCGCGTTCGGCGCGCTCGTCGGCCCGGTCGAGAGCGTCGTCCCTACACGCGTGGGGATGAACCGGCTCGGAGCTTGACACTGCGCCGGACGTGGTCGTCGTCCCTACACGCGTGGGGATGAACCTGGTCACCATCGCTCTGGCGGTGTACAGGCTCGGCGTCGTCCCTACACGCGTGGGGATGAACCGACCTGAAGGTCCTCGAAGCCGAGGCGCGGCGCGTCGTCCCTACACGCGTGGGGATGAACCGCTCTGGGAGTTCAGCCCCGTGACGTGGGCGGCGTCGTCCCTACACGCGTGGGGATGAACCGAGCGCGTTCGGTAGTCGAACGATCGGCAGGGTGAACTGCCCTCAACGCCGCCATCCTCGACCAGGGATGGGGTGAGTTCCGAAGACAACTCGAGTACAAGCAGGACTGGCAGGGCGGCCGCGTGCTGGCCGTGTCCGCCCGGAACACCAGCCGCAGGTGCAGCGCCTGCGGGCACACGACCCCCGAGAACCGCAAGACGCAGGCGGTGTTCCACTGCGTCGCCTGTGGGCATCGGGAACACGCCGACGTGAACGCGGCGAAGAACATCCTAGCGGCAGGGCATGCCGTGCTAGCCCATGGAGAGACTGGCGCAGTAAGGCCACTCCGTGAAGTGGGAACCCACCGAAGCGAAACCGCCCCACGGGGCGGAACCGCAGTAGGAATCCCCGCCCGTTAGGACTGGGAGGATGCCAAGGTAGTAGTTCTTGATGCGGGCGCCCTCGCGCTTGGCGTACTTGACGCAGTTGTAGGTGCCGCTCTTGGTCCCGTCGAAGAGCGCATCGGCGAGGTCGATGTTGTCGCCCATCCCGTCGTTGTGGACCTGCATGAGGCGCGGATGGTAGGACTGGCCGTTGCTGGTGTCCACCACTTCCGCGGCCTGAGCCAGAAGCTCGTGGTACTTCTTCTGGCTTTCCTTCGGGCACCGACTCTCCTGGCCCTTGAAGGGGATCGCTGCGATGAACGGGATCCCCAACCTTACGGCCGCTTCGGCGAGCGCCTGGTCCCAACCGATCGCCATGCCGCTGATGACCTTCTTCGGCTTGAGGGCCGAGAGGATCATGACGGCGAGCTGGACGAGCAGGTTGTAGGCCCAGGAGGCGTACCCGCCGAGCTTGTCGAGCCGATGCCCGGTCCCCGACACGATCAGGCCTTCTTCGATGCTGTTCATCGCAGTAGTCCTTTCTCCTTACGGGGGCGCTTCAGCGCCTACCGTCAGGCGCTGAAGCTAAAGACCCAGGGGGCCTTATGCCCACAGACTACGTAAATTGGAGGGAATAGGCGGCCGGGTCGGGTTCGTTGGGTGTTAGAGGTGCTTCACGTCGACGAGGCGGACGCCGGTGGCCTTGGCGAGCGTCTGGGCTTGCTGGGTGAAGCCGCTGCGGGAGACGACCCAGGCTTCGTCGGCGCCGTAGTAGCGGAGGCCGGCGTGGGCTTCCTGCACGGCGCGCACGCCGACGGGCTTGGCGTGGTTCTTGGCCTGGATGGCGACCTTGTGACCGTAGTGATCCGCGAGCAGGTCGACGCCGTAGTCGCCGCTGCCTGGCGTCTCGCGCACCTGGTAGCCGCGACTGAGGAGGCGCGCCTTGACGTGCTGCTCGAAGGCGCGCCCGTCACCAACAGGGTAGTCGGGCGTCGAGCGAGCCGTCAGTACCTTGTGGCGGTAGTAGTCGTAGTAGGGGTTGTCGTTGGTCGACGAGCTGCTGTGGCTGCTGGGCGTGGACGTGGACGCGGGGGGCCGCCCCGAGTCGAGGTAGCCGGTTAGCAGCACGAGGCCGAGGATGAGCACGCCGGCGCCCATGAGGGCGACGAGGATGGTGTCGATGTTCTCGACGGCCCAAGCGAAAGCGAGGAAGGCGGGTAGGGCTAGGAACAGGCCGCATCCGCCCCATCCTTTCCCCTTCACGTCTCCCCCCTTCACCCGGCGCCTTGAACCGCACTGGGTTTCGTAGAGACTCGTTCCTCACGCAGCCTGCCTCGGCAGGCGCTGGTTCTGAAGGTACTCCATCTCGATCTCGATGGGTGGCCGGTAGCCGAGCTCGCCGTGCAAGCGCTCGCGGTTGAACCATGCCACCCACCGTGCTGTCGCCGTCTCGAGCTCTTGGCGCGAGTCCCAGCCGATGGCGCGGCGGTTGACCAGCTCGGTCTTGTAAAGCCCGATGGTGCTCTCCATCAGGGCGTTGTCGTGGGCGGTGCCGACGCGACCGATGCTGCCAGTCACGCCATGATCTAAGAGCTTCTCGGTGAGCGCCAGCGAAACGTATTGCGCCCCGGCATCGGAATGATGAATGACGCCGTCAGCCACGAAGGTAGGGTCGGTGCGGCGGCGCACGCTCACCGCCTGCAACAGTGCGCTGGTCACCAGCTCCGCGCCCATGCTGGACCTCACCGTGAAGCCCAGGATGCGGCGACTGAAGCCATCCTGCAGGAACGAGACGTACATCCAGCCCTCACGCGTGCGCACATGCGTGAAGTCCGCCACCCACACCAGATCGGGCGCGCCCCGGAACCAGTCGCGGCGCACCAGGTCGGGCGCGCGAACGCCTTGCAGCGGCGCCGCGCCGCGCTTCGGGCGCCTGGCGCGCGTCGCGCCCCGCAGGCGGCCCAGGCGCATCAGGCGCGCCACCTGATCGCGGCCCACAAGCTCGCCGCGCCTCAGCAGGGCGCGCCACATCTTGCGCACCCAGTAGACGCCGTAGTTGTCACGATGCACCTCAGCGACGATGGGCAAGAGCCGCGCGTCCGACAGCGACCTGGCTGAGGCTGGCCGGCTCCGGTAGGCGTAGTAGGTGCTCGGGGCGATCTTGAAGTCGTGGTCCTTCAGGACGCGGCAGATCGGCTCGACCCCGAACAATCCCTTGTACGCATCGATGTAAGCGACGATCACTTCAAGCGGCGGTCGAGCTCCGCGGCCGCGAAAAACGCGCTCGCCGTCTTCAGGATCTCGTTCGCGCGCTTCAGCTCCGCCACCTCCTTGCGCAAAGCCCTGATCTCCTCGCGCTCCGCGCTCGTCACGCCCGGCTTCTCCCTAGCGTCGACGCGCGCCCGGTCCACCCAGCCGCGCATGGTGTCAGGTGAGATGCCCGTCAGGTCATGCAGTTGCCTGAACGACGCCCGCATCGACTCGCCAGGCACTTCCTGCCGCCGCTCGTAGAACATCCGGATGACCCGGTCCTTCGTCTCCTGGTCGTACTTGGTCCGCATGCCTCATTCTCTCCTTTCGCGTGGAAGGAGAGCCTCTATCAAAGCCAGGGCAGTTCAGGGCGGCGCCAGGGCCCTCACGGACGGTAGGAGCCGCAACCGGCGCCGCAGAGCCGCTCCCGTGCGTAGCGCCGTGCGTCCCCTGGTCGAGGAGCTCAGGCGGGAGCGGCCCATGGGCAAGGA
>Ga0182741_1004332_pt1 | contig 14132 bp, 11 predicted proteins | sample eDN5th37CBELigOP_FD_128874 | JGI IMG/M metagenome (GOLD analysis project Ga0182741, IMG submission 128874) | Enriched Organic Plus compost microbial communities from Emeryville, California, USA - eDNA 5th pass 37_C BE-Lig OP (version 2) (version 2) ...
ATGATGTTGCCTCCCTCGCGAAGGCCACGGGCCTGCGCGTGCAGCAGCTGAAGGCGATCCCCCTCAAGCTGTAGCTTCGTCCGACGTAGTCAGGTGCACCAACGGATCGAACGCCTCGGCGTAAGCCTCCTTGACCACGTCGAGGTGGACCCACGACTCCACCTCGTTCACCCCGGGGAGGGCGCGGAGCTCGTCGAGCACGGTGAGCAGTTCGGCCGACGACGGGCCGACGACCGTGCCGATGAAATCGTGCCTCCCATGCGTGCGCGCCGCAAACTCGACGGCGGGTGAATCGTTGAGGAATTGACTCACCGGTTCGGAAGGCCCTCCCGAGCCGATTCCGAACCCGATGGCGAGCCGACTTCGCGAGAGGCCGCCCGCATAGGTGGCCGAAATCCGAATCGCACCGCTGTCGACGAGCTTGCGTACTCGTGACCGCACCGATGACGGTGACAGGTGCACGGCCTCAGCGAGTTCGCGGAAGCTGGCCCGCCCGTCGTCTCGAAGAATCTCGATGAGTTCATGGTCCAATGCGTCGAGCGACACCTCCGAGGGCTGGGCGGACACGAAGAAGCCCTTCAGCACCTCCGCGTAGGTCGTGACCCTCACCCGCTGCACGGCCGGAATCTCCCGCACGAGATCCAGCATCCGGTGCAGCTCCTCGACGCTGCCGTGCCTGGATTCGAAAACGAGCGGGTCGGTGCCGCTCACCTTCGACACGAAGACGATATTGCGCATCGCGGCGATCCGCTCGGCCACAGCCGCCGTCGGACCCGAGATGCGGACCATGCCGTGTACGAGCACGTGGTGGCCCGCAACGGCCGGGTCCAGGGCGGCGGTGATGCGCAAACCGCCCTCACCGGTGAGCGCGCGCAATCGTTGCGAGACGAGGTCGCGCGAAGTGCCGAGCCGCCTCGCCAGGTCCTGAATGCTCGCTCGGCCATCAAGCTGCAACTCGCGAATCAGTCGAGTGTCGAACGGGCTGGACGTCACGTCCCCCGTTTGAGGTCGCCTCGCATCCTGTTCCATCGATGCTTCATGCTCCGTCTTGTTCGTTCTGTCGGTACGTGCGCTCACCTGAGTGGCGCATAGCTAAGATACGCGAATATCCGATCCCGGTTCGCATAAACTCGGTCAGATCTCAGATTGAGCAACTGAATCCGATGAAATGACGCTGTATCTCGTCAAAACTGCGGCGACAACGCATTCTGACCATCCAAAATCGGTTTTCAATCTCGCGCATTTGACCTAGCATCGGCACTACAACACTCCATTGGCACGAACCACGAGCGAAGGAGCTCCTCATGTCCACCACCAGCACGGCCCCGAGGTTCTCGCATCGTCGAGCACTGAAGTCCGGATTCGCCGCCGCAGTCGGCACCACGATCGAGTGGTACGACTTCTACGTCTATGCCACAGCGGCGGCAATCGTCTTCCCTCGGTTGTTCTTCCCGGAGGTCGATCCGGCGCTCGGCACGCTCGCATCGTTCGGCACCTACGCGGTCGCCTTCTTCATGCGGCCGCTCGGCGGCATCATTTTCGGGCACATCGGAGACAAGATCGGCCGCAAGCCCGCCTTGACCATCACGCTGTTGATCATGGGTATTGCGACCGTGCTCGTCGGCGCGCTACCGACATACGCGGCGATCGGCATCGCGGCACCGATCCTGTTGATCGTGCTCCGCATCGCCCAGGGGCTCGCGGTCGGCGGCGAGTGGGGTGGCGCAAGCCTCATGGCCGTCGAGAGCGCGCCGGAGAAGTTCAAGACGTTCTACGGCGGCTTCACCCAGCTCGGCAACCCGCTCGGCGCGCTGCTGTCTACGGGCGCGTTCCTGATCGTTTCGGCGTTCGGCGACGAGGCGCTGTTCAGTTGGGGCTGGCGAATTCCGTTCCTCGTCAGCATTGTGCTGATCGGTGTGGGATTCTGGGTGCGCTACCGCGTTGAGGAGACCCCGGTCTTCGAAGAGAAGGTCGGCGGCCGCGAGCAGTCTGCACCGGTCCTCTTCGCGCTGAAGAACAACTGGTACCCGATCCTCCTCGGCTTCTTCATGGTCGCCATCTCGACCGGCGGATACTACCTCGCCACCACCTACGTGCAAAGCTACGCGACGAGCCCGGAGATCGGGTTCCCGATCGCGACGCTGCTGGGTGCCATGACGCTCGCGTCCTTCCTCGAGGCGATCGTCACCCTGCCGCTCGCCTACCTCGGTGACAAGATCGGCAGCAAGATGCTCATGTACCTGGGACTCGGCCTGTCGTTTGCGGTCATGATCCCGCTCGTGCTCACGATCGCCGGGCAGCAGGTCGCGATGGTCTACATCCTGGTCTCCGTCATCCGCATCACGCTGAGCGCAACCTGGGCGCCGCTGTCTGCGCTCCTGGCGCAAATGTTCCGCCCGCAGGCCCGGTACACCTCCATGTCCCTCGCCTACGGTGTGGGTGCGGCGTTCTGGGGTGGCCTCTCGCCTGTGATCGCTGCGGCACTGTTCGCGGCCACCGGCAGCGTCTGGGCGGTCATCGCGCAGTTCGGCGTCATGTGCCTCGCGGCGTGGATCGCTACCGCGCTCGCGCCGCAGCACTCGGACATGGCTCCCGTCACCGGCTCCTTCGAGCCTCGCCTCGACACCACAGCAATCCCGAACCCGGAAGGAAAGTAATCCATGCGCCAGCTCGCCACTTACGATGCCAGGGACTCGGCACCGACGATCATCACGGCGGATCGCATCATCACCGTCGACTCGGAGCACCCTATCGCCGAGGCGATGCTGACCGCACGCGGCCGGATCCTTGCCGTCGGCTCGGTCTCGGAGGTCTCGGAGGCCGCCGCACACCAGGGCCTGGATCCGGTCCGCGCCGACTACCCCGGCGCAACCATCGTCCCCGGTTTCGTTGACGCCCACGCCCACCCGCTGATGTACGGCCAGATGCTCACCTGGGTCGATTGCGGGCCCGAACGGGCAGGCTCGATCCCCGAGATCATCGAACTGATGCGCGAAGGGGCGAAGAAACTGCCCGCCGGCGCGCCGATCCGCGGCTACGGCTACGAGCAGCGGAACCTGCGCGAGCAGCGCCACCCCACCCGCTTCGAGCTCGATCAGATCGCGACCGACCGCGAGGTCTACGTCATGAATGCCTCGGGGCACGGTGGCGTGGTCAACAGCTACACGCTGGAGAAGTTCGGCGTGACCCGGGACACCCCGAACCCGGAAGGCGGCGAGTTCTTCCGCGACGCCGATGGCGAACTGACCGGCGAGCTCTCCGATGCGGCGTGCAATATCCTCACCGGTCTGCACGGGGTGAAGATCGGGCATCACGGCCCGAACTTCCACCTCGGTGACGAGCCGGCCGAGCACCAACGGCAGCTCGACCTCGTGCAGCGCGAATTCCTCGCCGGCGGTGTCACCTGCATCGGTGACGCGCAGGTGTCCCAGCGCGAGTTCGCGGCGTACCTGGCCATGGCTGATCGCGGTGCTCTCGACATGCGCGTGTCGATGTACTTCCTCTCGCACCTGCTCGATCAGGTCGTCGACCTCGGCCTCACGGGCCCGTTCGGCAATGCCTTCCTCTCCGCGACGGGGATCAAGCTCTACGCCGACGGCACGCTCGGCGGTTGGACCGCGTACTTCCCCGAGGGGTACGTCGGCGACCCCTGCCGCACCGGGCAGCTGTACCACGAACCGCGCGAGTACACCGAGCTCGTGAAGAAAGCGCACGCCTTCGGCTTGCAGACGGCGACCCACGCGCAGTCCCCGACCGCGATCAAGATGGTGGTCGACGCCGTGGAGCAGGCGCTCAGCGAGCGCCCGGACTCCGACGCCCGGCACCGCATCGAGCACTGCGGCCTGCCTGCGGCCGAAGAGATCGCACGCATGGCCGAGCTCGGCATGCGACCGGTGAACCAGACGCAGCACTACTACAACTGGGGTGAGGGCGTCGAACAGGCGATCGGCACCCCGGGCGAGCGCTTCAACCCGCTCGGCGAGTTCCGCGATGCGGGAGTGCCGATCACCATCTCCTCGGACGCGCCGGTGGCCGAGCCCAGGCCGCTCGAGGCGATCCAGGCCGCCGTCACCCGCGTCACGCGACGCGGCCACAAACTCGGCCCCGACTCGCTGCGCATCTCCCCCGAGCTCGCCCTGCGCGCGCACACCCTCGAGGGTGCGATCTCACTCGGCCGCGAGGCGGAACTGGGTTCGCTCACCGTCGGCAAGCGTGCGGACTTCGTCGTGCTCGGCGGCAACCCGCTGGAGGTCGATGGCCCCGAGATCGCGCAGATCCCGGTGCGCGAGACCTGGGTTGACGGCTCGGTGAGGTACTCGGCAGCGTAGGTTCCGATTCGAGACCGCGAGGGAGCGATCATGCAGACACTCGAGAAGCGGACCACCGGGTGGGTGGTCATGGAGACGATCCGCGGGTACGGCGTCGACACCGTGTTCGGGATCCCCGGCACGCACAACCTCGAACTGTATCGACCCCTCGCGTCGTTGGGGATCCGCCCCGTCACCACCCGGCACGAGCAGGGGGCCGGATACGGTGCGGACGGCTGGTCGCTGCAGACGGGGCTCCCCGGCGTCGTCATTACGACGAGCGGCCCCGGCCTGTTGAATGCGCTCTCGGCGGCCGGCACCGCCTACTGCGAGTCGCGCCCGATGCTCATCGTCTCCCCTGGGCCAGCGCGCGGGCAGGAGCTCGCCGACGTCGGCACCCTACACGAGACGAAGGATCAACTGTCGGCGGCCTCCGCGATCGTCGAGTGGGGGCGTCGCGTGCACACCGCGGAGGAAGCGGTGGCGGCGGTGCACGACGCCTTCGAACTGTTCGCGACCCGTCGGCCACGGCCGGTGTATCTCGAGATTCCGCTTGATCTTCTCGAGGAGGAGACCGAACTCGACGCGGCCATGCTCTCACCACGCGCCTTCACGCCGGTGCCAGAACCCGACCCCGAGGCCGTAGCCGCTGCCGCCGCGCTGTTGCGCAACGCACACGACCCCGTGATCCTGGCGGGCGGAGGGTCGCGCCACGCCGGCCCCCAGCTGCGCGCGCTCGCGGAACGGCTCGCGGCCCCCGTCGTGACGACGCTGAACGCCAAGGGCGTGCTTGACGAGCACCACCCGCTGTCGCTCGGGTCGAACCTGAGGCTCGACGCGGCGAGGAATCGTGCGCGAGACGCCGATGTGCTGCTCGTCGTCGGTTCGAAGCTCGGCGAGGCGGAACTGTGGGTGCCGCGATTGGAGGCGCGCGGCACGGTGATCCGCATCGACCTGCTTCCCTCCCAGATCAACAAGAATCAGTCCGCCGATGTCGGCATCGTCGCGGACTCGGCGGCGGCCCTCGCGGCGCTGGACGCTGCCCTCGCCGATGTCCCCGCGCGAGACCCGAACGCCGCAGCCGGCAGCGTCGCGGCGACGCTCGAGCGGGTGCGGGCCGAGAGCGCAGCGCTCTCCCCCGAGAATGCTCGACTCGCGGCAACCATCGCCGCTGCGCTTCCGGAACAAGCGATTGTCTCGTGCGATTCATCGCAGATCGCGTACTGGGGTCTCCTCAATGCGCTTCGCGTATCCGAACCGAACTCGACACCGTACATGGCGACGTACGCGACGCTCGGGTACGGTCTCCCGGCCGCGATCGGCGCGAAGATTGGAGCGGGCGACCGACCCGTCTTCTGCGTGCTCGGCGACGGCGCGCTCATGTTCTCGATGAACGAGTTCATCACTGCCGTCGAGCAGGGCCTGGATGTGACCGTCATCGTCGTCGACAACGGCGGGTACGCAGAGATCAAACAGAACGAGGTGGAGGCTCGCATCTCACCGGTCGGCGTCGACCTCACCCAACCGGATTGGCCGGCCGTCGCAATCGCGTGCGGTGGCAACGGGAGGCGAGCGTCGTCACCGGCGGAACTCGCAGAGGCGGTGGGCAAGGCGGTCGCCGAGGGCGGTCTGCAACTCATCCATCTCGATCAGGCGACGTTCGGCCACTGAGCCCGTCAGCGCCGCCGGTTCAGTCCCGCCGGTCGGGGATCAGTCCCAACGGTCGGGGCGCTGATCCGTGATCACGCGGCGAATGGTGCCCGAGAACGCGCGCATCACGACGCTTTCGCTGCGCAGGAACGGTCCGCGACGCTGCACGCCATCGAGGAAGTCCGCCGCGGTGATGCCGGTCGCGACGAAGTAGCAGTTGTCGCTCGAGACCAGGTCGTTCGCGTGCAGCACCCGGTCGAGGTCGTGACCGGCGGCGAGGGCCTGCTCGCGTTCCGCGTCGTCCTTCGGCCACAGCTTGCCCTGGATCACACCGCCAAGAGCCTTCACGGCGCACGCGGTGATGATGCCCTCGGGTGTCCCGCCGACGCCGACGGCGAGGTCGATCGTCGAGTCCCACTGCGCGGCGTTGACGCCGGCCGCGACGTCGCCGTCCATGATCAGGCGGGTGCCCGCGCCCGCCTCGCGGATGTCCGCGATGAGCTGCTCGTGGCGTGGACGGTCGAGCACGGCCACACGGATGTCGCTGACGTCGACGCCCTTCGCTCGAGCCAGCGCCCGGATGTTCTCGCCGATCGGCCGCTCGATATCGACCACGCCGACGCCGATGGGTCCGCAGACGAGCTTGTCCATGTAGAACACCGCGGACGGGTCGTACATGCTGCCTCGGTCGGCGACGGCGATCACCGAGAGCGCACCGGGGCGACCCTCGGCCGTCAACCGGGTGCCGTCGATCGGGTCGACCGCGACATCGCACTCCGCGCCGACCCCGTTGCCGACCTCTTCACCGTTGTACAGCCACGGCGCGTCGTCCTTCTCGCCTTCGCCGATCACGACCGTGCCGCGCATGCTCACGGTCGACAGGAACCGGCGCATGGCGTCGACGGCGGCCCCGTCCGCCGCGTTCTTGTCGCCGCGACCGATCCAGGGTGTTGCGCGAATGGCGGCCGCCTCGGTGGCGCGCACGAGCTCCATGGCGAGGTTGCGATCCGGTTGCCAGGTGCCGAGCGAGTGCTGTTTCGTCATGACCATAAGCGTATCGCGCCGGTGCCGGGTCGGCGTTCGTTTCAAGGCGCGGCGGAGGCGCATCGCCTAGACTTGAACGAGGATCCGCAAGCCCCGAGGAAAGGCAGCCGAATGCCAGTCGCAACCCCGCAACAGTACGCCGAGATGCTCGACGCCGCGAAGTCGGGCGGATTCGCGTTTCCCGCCATCAACGTTTCGAGCTCGCAGACCTTGAACGCGGCGCTGCAAGGGTTCGCGGAGGCGGGCAGCGACGGGATTCTGCAGGTGAGCTTCGGCGGTGCCGACTACTTTGCGGGCCACACCGTGAAGAATCGTGCTGGCGGTGCGATCGCGTTCGCGAAGTACGCGGAGGAGGTCGCGAAGGCGTACGACGTGACCGTGGCCCTGCACACCGACCACTGCCCGAAGGAGCATCTCGACAGCTTCGTGCTGCCGCTCGTGGAAGCCAGCGAGCAACGCGTCAAGGACGGCGGGCTGCCCTACTTCCAGTCCCACATGTGGGATGGTTCGGCGGTGCCACTCTCCGAGAACCTCGACATCGCGAAGGAGCTGCTGCCCCGCATGGCGGCCATCGGCGTGATTCTCGAGGTCGAGATCGGTGTCGTCGGCGGCGAAGAAGACGGCATCGCGCACGAGATCAACGAGCAGCTGTACACAACACTCGAGGATGCGGTCGCGACCGTCGAAGCGCTCGGCCTCGGCGAGCAGGGCCGCTATTTGACGGCCCTCACCTTCGGCAACGTGCACGGCGTCTACAAGCCGGGCGGGGTGAAGCTGCGTCCCGAGCTGCTCGATGAGATCCAGCGCGGACTTGCCGAGAAGTACGGCACGGGCCCGAAGCCCCTCGACCTCGTGTTCCACGGCGGATCGGGATCCTCGCCCGAAGAAATCGCCGAGGCCGTCGCCAACGGCGTGATCAAGATGAACATCGACACCGACACGCAGTACGCGTTCACGCGGCCTGTCGCGGACTTCATGTTCAAGCACTACGACGGCGTGCTCAAGATCGACGGCGAGGTCGGGAACAAGAAGCAGTACGATCCGCGCGCCTACGGCAAGCTTGCCGAGAGCTCGATGGCGGCCCGCGTGGCTGAGGCCGCAGAGCAGCTCGGCAGCGCCGGCAAGTCGGTGAGCAGGTCATGACCGAGCGTCCAGACGAACGGGCACGCCCCCGGTACGGCGAGTACGCCGACACCCCGCCCGAGGCGCCGCAGGGGCAGGGGCCGGATCGCGAGCCGTTGAGTTCCCCGCACACCGCGGCACCGGCCTCGCCGACCCCGGGTCGACTGCCGGGCGTGCCGCACAACCTGGGCGTGAACCGCCCGACCGGTGCCGCTGCCGATCCCCAACGAGGTGCCACGGCCGCACCACCCCAGGCACCCGCAGGGACCGCGACGCCCGGGCACGGCGAGCCCTATCGGGCCACGACACCGCCCGCGGTGACCTCGGCACCCGATGCTCCGGCCCCTCCCGCGCCTGGCGCTCCTGCGCCGGTCCCGGTCGCCGGCACTCAGCGGCCGCGCACCGCCGATCGGGTCATCACGATCGTGCTTCTCGTGCTCGGCGCGTACGGTGCCCTGAACTCGGGGTTCTCGCTGCTGAACATGCACGCGCAGATCGCCGAGGCCGCCGCGATCCTCGGGCTCGAGGACTTCACCGTCGCCGAGGGCATCACCACGCTGGGAACGGTCGGAGCGATCATCATTCTCGCGCTGTACGCCGTCGTGCTGATCTTCTCGGTGCAGCGTCTTCGCGCCGGCAAGCTCACCTTCTGGGTGCCACTCTCCGCCGGGGTGCTCTCCGTGATCGTCGTCATGGTGTTCGTGATGATCGGGTTCACCCAGTCGCCCGAGCTCATGCAGGCGATGAGCGACCCAGACGCCATGCAGCATCTGATGGAGTACCTGCAGAACCCGGGAACCTGATCCTGGCCAAATTCCTGCCGGGCATTACGCTAGGGGCATGAGTTCACGGTCGAACGAAGCCGCGTCGCGACGCCTCTCGCGCTCTGTCGTCACCCGCTACGCCATCGGGTCGCTCGGCACCGGCGGCTTCGCCACACTGCCGGGTCTCGTGCTCGTCTACTACCTGACCGACTCGCTCGGGGTCGCCGCCATCGTGGCGGGGCTCATCGTCGGCGTCGCGAAGGTGTGGGACGTGCTGATCGACCCGGTCATCGGTGGCCTGAGCGACCGGGCCCTGGCGCGCAGCGGTTCGCGGCGGGGGCCGATGATCGTCGGGGCCGTCGGCCTGCCGGTCGCGTTCGTGCTGACGTTCGCGGTACCGCCGGGGTTGCCGCCCGCCCTCAGCGCGGTTTGGGTGATGATCGCGTTCATCGCGGCGGCAACGTGCTTCAGCCTGTTCCAGGTGCCGTACATTGCGCTGCCGGCCGAGCTGACGAACGGCTACCGCGAGCGCACGCGCCTGCTCACGTGGCGCGTGTTCGTGCTCACCCTCGCGATTCTGCTGTTCGGCGCTGGCGGCCCGGAGGTGCGCGGCCTGTTCCCGAACAACCCCACGCTCGGCTACCTGACCATGGCGGTCGTGGCGGCGCTGGTGCTCGGTCTCGGGCTCGGCGTCTCGTCGAGCATCGCCCCCAGAGGGCGGGCGGTCGGCGCGGTGCGATCCTCGCCCGAAGCGAACCCTCCCGTGTTCTCGCTCGACCACTACCGCGAAGGGCTTGCCGTGCTGCGCGACAGCCAACCCTTCCGCGCCCTCCTCGGCACCTTCGTGCTGCAGGCCCTCGCAACCGGAATGATGCTCGCCGGGGCCCAGTTCGTGGCCACCTGGGTGCTGCACGACGAGGGCGCGGTCACGGTGCTGTTCGCGTCGCTCATCGCACCGGCGCTCATCTTCGCGCCGGTCTGGCAGAAGGTGGCGGACCGGCTCGGCAAGGAGCGGAGCTTCCGGATCGCCAGCGCCGCGTTCCTCGTTGCGACGCTCGCGCTGATCGGCATGCTCTGGGCACCGGGGTGGTGGATCGTCGCGCCGGTCGCCCTGGCCGGTGCAGCGTACGCGGGCATGCAGACGCTGCCGATGGCGATGCTCCCCGACGTGATCGGGGCGGACACCGCAGCAACGGGTGACGGGCGCGCGGGTGTGTTCGGCGGCGTGTGGACCGCCGGGGAAACGGCGGGGATGGCGCTCGGATCGACCGTGCTCACCGTCGTGCTCGCGTTGACCGGGTACGTCGAGTCGACGGCGGGCGTGACCGTCACGCAACCCGCCAGCGCCGTCAACGGAATCTCGCTGTCGTTCAGCCTCGTGCCGGCGGTACTGATGGTCGGGAGCCTGCTGGTGCTCCGGCGGTACCGGCTGCGCGAACGGGATGTCGTAGCGAACGCAGCCCGCATCGTCGATCTCGCGGGCGCTCCGCGCACGGACGAGTACGGGGCGGCGCTGCCGCCGGAGGGGCGAGCGTCGACTCGGCAGGCGGAGGTGCGAGGATCGGCGCAGCCCCCGGAGGACGACAAGAGAAGGGCGGAGTAAGCGCATGTCCCCCAACACTTCGGTGCCCGTGCACGGCAACCCTCCCGCGGAGGTGCTCGAGCGGTTGCGCGAGTTGCGCACCTTCGACGCGCCCACCCACGGCGGGCGCGTGCTCTCGTACGTCTACGATTCGGGGCGGCCGGAGCTTGATCGTCTCGCGAGCGAGGCCGCTGAACTCAGCCGCCCACTCAATGGGCTCGACCCGACAGCGTTCCCATCGATCGCGGTGATGGAGCGCGACCTCGTCGGTTTCGTGCGGAAAGCGCTCGGCGGCGATCGACGTCGGCTCGGCGGGCGGATCGTCGGCAGCGTGACCAGCGGCGGCACCGAAAGTTGTCTGCTGGCCGTCAAGACCGCTCGTGATCTGTGGCGGAAGAGCGCAGCGGGCCGGGCGATCCTCGCCACCAACCCGTCGGCGAAGCCCCGGCTCGTCGCACCGATGACGGTGCACTCCGCCTTCCACAAGGGCGCGAGGATCTTCGACCTCGAACTCGATCTCGTGCCGTGCGAGCCCGACGGCACCGTGCAAGGGCAGCACGTGACGCGCCGGCTCGGCGACGACGTTGCGCTGGTGGTCGTGTCCGCCCCGGCGTACCCGGTCGGCAGCATGGACCCGGTCGGCGAGGTGTCGCGCGCGGCGCTCGCGCTGGGGATCTCCTGCCACGTGGATGCCTGCTTCGGCGGCCTCGTCATGCCCTGGTGGCCCGGAGCTGCGGAATGGGACTTTCGGCTGCCCGGTGTCACCAGCATCTCGGCCGACCTGCACAAGTTCGGCTACGCCCCGAAGGGCGTCTCGGTGCTGTTGCACCGCGGCCGGGTCAGGCATCGTGCCCAGTTCTTCGCGCTCGCGAAGTGGCCCGGGTACCCGATCGTGAATCCCACGCTGCTCGGCTCGAAGTCTGCCTCTCCCCTGGCCGCGGCGTGGGCGATCGTACAGCGCCTTGGAGCCGAGGGGTACCAGGAGCTGACCGCTTCGTGCGTGCGCTCCGTGCGAGCCATCACCGAGGAGGTCGACCGCATTCGCGGGCTGCGGGTGCTCGGCCCGCAGTTGGGTCCGGCGATCGCGCTCGTCGCCGACGAGACCGTTCCTGCTGAGCAGCGCGTGGATCCGCACCTGCTCGCCGACGAGATCACGAAGCTCGGGTTCACCATTCAGCATCAGCCCGGGGTGCAGCAAGCCAACGGGGTGAGACTGCCGCACAGCGCCCACCTGACGATCACCCCGGTGACGGAGCGATCGGTGCGCGAGCTGTCCGCCGCATTGCACCGCGCCGCCGACGCGGTGCGGGGGAAGCCCCGGGCCTCGGTCGCCTTCGCCGCGACGATGCTGCGCGCCCTCGGCTACGACGAGACGCGTGTGCCGACGCCCGCCGCGGCGTGGGCGATCCTCCGGGTCGCCGGGGCCGCCCCGAAACGCCCGTCCTCGAGCTCGGGCGTGATGCCGAGCCGTATGGCCCCGCTCATGGCGCTCGTCGAGCAGATCCCCGGACCCGTCGCCGAGGCGCTGCTCACCGAGCTGCTGGCGCGGGTCAGCGAACGCTGACGAGGCGCCGGCAGTCCAGCGACGCAGCGTTACGCGTCAGGCCCTGCACAGGCAGAACGGGTGCCCGGCCGGGTCGGTGAACACGACGAATGAGTTCGGGCTGCCGGGTTGGACCTCGTGTTTCGAGGCCCCGGCCGCCAACGCCAGCTCCGTCGCCTCGGCGATGGAATCGACGTAGAGGTCGAGGTGCGCCTGCTGCGGCACGTCACCGTCTGGCCACTGCGGCATCCGGTAGTTCTCCACCTGTTGACAGGCGAGCGCGAAGCCGTGATCCTCGCCCTCGGGCGGCAGTACGTCCGCCCAATCAGGCTCGGCAGCGTCCTCGTGCACGCGCCAGCCCAGCAGCTTCGCGTAGAACTCGGCAAGCGCATGGGCATCGGGGCAGTCGAAGGTTACCGCAACACGTCTCGGTCGAATTGATCCGCCCATGCCTCGAAGTGTAGACCGGTACGGTCATGCTCGAAAGGGGTGCGGGCTCGATACGCCGGCTATCTCGCCAGTCCCTACGATCTCGCCGCGCCTGCCGTCGCGCCAGGCACCCGCCGCCCGGCCAGCTCGCCAGTCCCTACGATCTCGCCGCGTCACCACGATCTGACGCTGCCAGATTGTAGGGGCGGAGCGAGATCGTAGGGACTCGTCGCTGGAAGGCAGCGTCCGGGAAGGCGAGCTCGCCCGAAGACCGATGGCGGGCAGGATGCGGGTTCAGGCCGCCCGGTCGTCGGGTTCCTTCGTCACGGGCAGCGGCTTCGTGGCGGGGCTGCCTCCGCGGATCTCGATGTGCAGCCGCTCCATGGTGGCATCCAGCTGACCGGCCTGCTCTGCGGCGTCGCTGAGCCCCTGCAAGAGGTGCGCGGGCACCTCGGTGTCGTACTTGTAGTAGATCTTGTGCTCGAGGCTCGCCCAGAAGTCCATGGCGATGGTGCGGATCTGCACCTCGACGATGGTCTGCACCGGTCCGCTGGAGAGGTACACGGGCACCTCGAGCAGCAGGTGGAAGCTGCGGTAGCCGTTCGGCTTGGGGTTCTCGATGTAGTCCTTGATCTGATAGACCGTGATGTCGCTTTGCGCCGTGAGCAGCTCGAACACGCGGTACACGTCGGAGATGAACGAGCACACCACGCGGACACCGGCGATGTCGGTGATCGTCTCGCGAATGCGGTCGGTCTCGAGCGGGACCCCGCGCCGCTGCATCTTCTCGATGATGCTGTCCGGATCTTTCAAGCGACTCGAGACGTGCTCGATCGGGTTGTACTCGCCCGTCTGCGTGAATTCCTCTTGCAAGATCTTGAGCTTCGTCATGATCTCGTCGATTGCGAACTTGTAGGGCATGAGGAACCTCGTCAGCCCTTCGCGCACCTCGCGGCGGCCGTCGATCAGAGCGAGATCAATCTGAGAAAGATCGATCGGCCCCGTCAGGGGCCGCAGCGCCCCGTTATCAGCGGCCTCGCCTGCGTCGCCGGCAGCTTCGCCTGTGGAATCGGCGGCATTGCCGGGGTCGCGGATCTGAGATTCGGTCACACCTTGACGTTACCCGATCGTGATGAAAAGTTCTTCAGAGTTTCGTCCGCTTACGCGGCGGGCGAACTCCTCGCGCGAGGTGTCGCAACCAGACTCAGGGCTCACCGTTTCACTCTGCGGCCTATTCGAGGTCTGGTGGGAGCGAGACCTCATGCACGGCATTGTGGCGGCGGTCGCGGGAGCGCTTGCTTGGATCATTGCGAGTCGATCAGCAGCGAAGCGGAGCGAGCAGCGCTAGCGCTCGCACACCGACCGGCGGCGTTGGCACCCGCGTCGAACTAGACTCGGCGGTATGAGTGCATCTCCGGCCCAGGCTCCCGCGACCAGAGAAACACCGTGGCCCGTCGGCCTGATGAGCCAGAAGATCAAGGAGTGGATCGACCGGCTCGGGCAGGTGTGGGTCGAGGGAGAGATCACCCAGTGGCAGCCGCGCGGCGGACACGTCTACGGCAGACTCAAGGACCTGCAGCAGGATGCCACGGTGAGCTTCACGATCTGGCGCTCGGTGGCGCTGCGGCTCACCGGCGACTTCGCCGCGGGCGACCGCGTGATCGCACTCGTGAAGCCCGACTTCTGGGTCA
>Ga0182741_1004338_pt1 | contig 14120 bp, 7 predicted proteins | sample eDN5th37CBELigOP_FD_128874 | JGI IMG/M metagenome (GOLD analysis project Ga0182741, IMG submission 128874) | Enriched Organic Plus compost microbial communities from Emeryville, California, USA - eDNA 5th pass 37_C BE-Lig OP (version 2) (version 2) ...
AGGATCCACTATGGGATCATTGCCATATGCTAACCATCAGCGTTCGCCTCGCATCTGGAGCTGCAACGAGCGCGCAAAGAAGTCCTGCTCCACGGCCATCACCGCCTTTGATTGTAGCACTGCACGGGATCGACGCCAAGTCATGCGGTTATGGAATACAATGTCAAATGCTGTTGGGTGAGTCTCCCGCAGGAAATAGTCTCGCGATGGGAGATAGGCTAAAGGATATGTACCGGACTGGGCTGACTGAATCCCAAGACCAGCTACAGGCTTCGCTCGCGTTGAAGCAAATGTGTCACTAGAGTGGCTGTTCATACTAGGACCGATCGTTTGGCTCATGCCGGCGAGTGAATGTGAGTCGGCGACCAAATCCTCGGACAATGCCGTTGGCGCGCTGTGCACGACTTCGGAGTAATACATTGCACTAGGCGCTGCACTAGATGAGGTAGAATCTTTGTGAGTCGCATGTTTTGCGGTATGCTGATCATTTGGATTACCGAGCAGTGACCTGGGATTCGGGAAAATGGCCTGGGCAAGATCTTGTCCAAATAATAAGCGCGCCTTCTGTGCACGGTGTGCAGTAACCTTCAGCAAGATGACAAATTGTGCATGGCGCACATGCTGCCAGAAGCTATGGACTTCGTTCGTAAACAGCTGTTCTAGGTCCTGTACTGATCCATGTCGTACGACGTCGAAGCAGTACTGGAAAAGTTGCTCTCCTGTGCTGATCTTCCCTTTCCTTTGCACTTTAGAGCCCTGAACGCGCTCTTTGCGTTGTTGAGCACGTGTTGCGGCCGTTTCATTGGCCAAAGTGGCTGCAATATGGCGTTTGTATGCCATAGGAACGAGATCTCTGGGTGCACGATTGGAGTGTTGGGTTTGGACTCTTTTGATTGTGCCATCACGTCCTGGTTCTGAAATTGTGGACAAACCGTTTCCATTTGACTCATATGATTTACCAGCGGCATCCGGCTTAGCTAGCCGAGATGCAGGCCGAGATGAACTGCGGGATGGTTCATTTCGGGATGCCTGGCGAGGTGAGGGAGTTGGCGACCAAAGATCTGCATCCATACTGCTGATGTCATCGTTTCTGCAATTTGGGGTCACTCGAATCAGCTCCGGCAGTTTGGTGTCCGACGTTTCCAGATCTGTTCTAGCGAGTTTCTGGGTATACTCGAGGCTTCTCTTCGCGAGAATGCTGCTCTGACGCATAGACCTGGCTTCCTTCCCCGTGCTGAGGTGCTTTGGGACATCGTGTCCAGCAGTGAGGTACACTCGAAGGGCTTTCTTGGGAGCAAGGGTCGGGATTAGGGTCTGCGATGTACTCGATGGCTCGAGTGCAGCAGGCATAAGCTCGTTAAGCTTGCTTTCATCAGCGACTCTCTTTGTAGTTACCAGCGGCGCCGGCCGAGGGGGGTTTCCGCTTCGAAGCGATCCACGAGTAGCAGTCTGTGTTCGTCTGAGTGGCGGGTGCGATTGTTTATAATTCCAGTTTCTGGCTGTAAGCGCGACCTCTGGCAATTTCAAAGGGCCAGCAAACGGGTCACGCACGAGCAGGTTGGAGTATGCGTTAGAATTTGGGGGCTGTGATGGCCAAGGCTGGGTTTCTGCTTGAGCACGGGTAACCGCCAACTCCTTCTCAAGGTCCTCAACAGCACGCGTGCTGACTTGAGGCATACGCATGATGTCAAAAGGAGTTGCCTTTGCAAGAAATTCCAATTTTGAACTTGCAGGTGTTGCAGGTGGTGCACTGGGATATGTAGGTGCCTGAATCACGCGTGATGAATGCATTGGTGCCTCAGACTTGGCACTGTGCTCGAGCTTTCTCGAAGGTTGGTCACCATAGCTGAGCTGCAATCCGTCTGAGTTGGAGTCGATTACGCTTGCGTCAGGTGAACCGCCTCGTTTCGACAAAGCAAATCCCGATGAGATCGGCTGCGTCTTAGTCTGGCCATCCAACGACAGGGTCACATCCGAGGTGAGGTTTGCTTTGTGGAAGTCGTTCTCTGGGTAGTTGCTAAAGTCAAAGCTGCGACGACGACGGTACCAGGCTTTGTCCTCTTTGCTGATCTGAGATTTTCTTGGAATTGCAAATCTGGATGTACCTTGTGTAAAAGACCGTGCGGAGTAAGGTGAGTCTCGAGTATTCGGCTTTTTGATGTTTGGGCCGATGTCATCATCATCATCGGGCGACTCAGAGTCGTCATCCGACGCACTTGCCATATCTGAGTCTTCATCTACCTCACGAATCATGGGTTGAACCTGGTTTGTTTGGGTCTCCATCGGTTCTTCGACCTCTGCGACGTCATCGAGCGTGAGAGAAACCCGCGCTTTAGCCGCATTTCTTTCGGCGTTGTCTCTTCGCTGAACGAGCACGCGAGCAACCAAGGTGGCGCTAAATTGGTCATCTTCCACTGCATCAGAGTTTGTGGCATCGATGCTTGCATCAAGTCCCGCGCTCAGGAAACCGCTAGAAGATGCTACAGAGCCAGTGGACTTGGCGGGACTTGGTGCGGCCGACGAAAGAAGTCCTCTTCTTTCACTTTGGGGCGAAAGCGCTCGAAGCGTTGTCGACGCACTCTCCACCCCTGCCACATCGGCCTCAACAGGGTCGAGAGGCTGGGTCGATGACTTCCATCGTGCGATCGGACTTGAGACATTGTCACTGAGCACGCGTTCTTTCATACGAAGTGTATCAAGTGGCGAAGCGGGAGTGGCTCTACCATCTGGCCCTGCACCGCGTGGGGTGGTAAAGTTCGAGGGTAGTAGCTCAAGCGGCGTCGTCTGAGAAAACGGCGCTTCTGGGGCCAAAGACAGTCGACGAGCGGCCACACGGTGAATTGGCAGCCCATACGTATTTGTCGGCGTGGGTACTGCCGTTGTCACGGTTTGACCAACAGAGGAGTCGGCAGAGAGCTGTGCTTTTTGCAAGGACGAGGGCAGCGCTGAGCTTTGGGGTGCGAACGGTCTTGACGAAGAAGCAAGTCCTTGCGCGGCCGTTGAGGTAGCTCCTGAAGGTTGACCCTGCGACTCGTACGAAGTGGAAAGACCGAGCAGTCGTGTTGCGAGGGCAGGAGACATTGATCCTGCGAGCGAAATCGAAGTGCGCCTCCCCTTTGTACGTGTTATGGTTTGCAGCTCCGTTTGAGTCAGCATACGAGACGGACTTGCACTTCGGGTTGCAAGTCTTGACTCATCCTCCTGTGTTTCTGCTGCTGCCGCTGCCGCTGCCGCTCCTATCTCCCTGGACCTCTGGATGAGATGAGACTCGGGTGACGAACCCAAAACATGTCTCGACCCATGACTTCCTCCAAAAAGACTCCTGCCATCGCCGCTCAGTTGTACACCCCCTCCACCGTTCGTTGAAAGCTCTTCTCGGCCATTCAATTCGCCATGCTGCGTTCGGTGCCGAGGCTGATCCCGTACAATCTTAATATTCAGTTCATCATCTACGCCATCGTCTTCCTTCTCGACCTCAGGCACGTCAGGTACTCGGGCTAGGGTACCTCGCAACGGACTGGAAGGAGATCGGTTTCTTCCAAGAAGGGCGAGGGACTCCTCGGGTCTCCACTTGGACATGGTGGTATCAAAGCTCTCCTCGAAGATTAGCGGATTGAGCGCGCCGGGCTCCTCGGACCGCTTGGGCATCTGTGCCAGCACTTGTGCAGTAATCGTCATTCTTCTTCCGCGTCGCACATTGCTTGGTAAGGAGTCCTGGGGTGGTCCCCCTGGCTGATCAGTGGGTTGCACTTGCGCCATGATGCGGGCAAATGAAGGTCCAAACTACAACTATTGCAGTAGTATAGTTTGTTTGTACCGGCACTCACGCCGATCCCACCTTCACAACCCCTTGGTAACGGATTCTTTTAAGTTGTTCCACCCTGCCTTTTTCGCATAGTTCACGTCCCATCCGCGGCTTCCAGGGCTGGCTCCACTGCGCGTGGCGTGTGACGCAGATCGACACCCAGTGGTGCTATGACAAGTCACTCCGCCCACTTGACTCAGTGAATACGCAGAGAAAACAGGGTTTCAGCGAAAAAAGTGACGGAAAGGTATATTCTCAAGATAGATAGCTCGGCACTGCTCGCTGAGACATCGAACGCGTTTATATATCATTCGATGCGGTACTCCATTGTATTGTTGGTACTATGCTCTCTGTGGGCCAGTGCCCTCGCGCAGGTGCGTAATTCGACGACAAAGTGTCTGCTTGCTGGATTTCTCTGCTATGTCATCTGCACTGACCGTTCTTTTGCAGACTCAGTGCAACTGCTTGGGCTCTTTACCTGGCGCATATTGCACACCGTGCCCTCACCTAACCCGTCTATTCATCTCCTCCCCCATACACAGATGAGCGTCCACGAAATGGAGGCCAGAGCGATGCCCATGATGCATCTCTCGATTCCAGTCTTCTGGATTGCCATGGCTACGGTACGTGTGTTTATGACATTACTGGTGCGGCCTTAACTGTGGTGTGCTAGCGAATCTCCGCAGTGATCGCAATCCCAAGTCAAGGCTCTATTGTGGCGCGTGCGGGCCAATGGGAGCATGAATGGCCAAACCGATCCGAAATGACTTTCCAGGGTGAAAGGCCTGATAGTCCGAACGCGAGAGGCGATCAATCCGTAATCTCTCGTTGTTTCGCGTGGAGATGAAACCACATGCATAATCTCACGCGCAAATCAGCCCTCCTTGGTCGGCGGGAGAGGTCGCTACCACGGCCAAAATATCCTCAACCAGAGCTTCGTTTCTGGGCATTGGGTCTGGCAGATGCGAGGCCGCGACGTAGCTCACTGAGTCTGTATGAGGCGACTCTCGCTCACTCCATGCGTTATTTCCCCGCGATTCACAACTTCTGTCCCATTCTAGGGCTTCTGCTTCGGCCTCGGCTTTGGCATCGTCTTCACACTCTGCTGGCGACGACAAATGGCAATTGAGAAGTTCGGCGCAGAGTTCGGTGAGAAATCGTTGCCGGGTTCTCGTACATCCTTCCAACGTGGTGATGACCTGAGCAACCGTCGCCTATGTCCAAGCTGTCCCGTCTTGGCTTACCTTAGGATATAAGCAACGTTTCGTTGTTTATCAACAAGGAAGCTCTTCGCAGTAAACTTTAGCAAGACCCTGTATAGTTCTATTTGTCGAATCGACCCTGTACCATGTGACCATACTAACGAAGCCAACTTGATGACAATCATAATCTGTCTCAGTGCTCTTGACGCTGAGTGAAGACTCAAACTTGAGTTTGCGGTACTTCGATCCTTGATTACATTCGCCATGCCTCATGTTCACACCGTTGGCAACAGTTCCTCACTTGCCGGGTGTCGATGTCGAGGCGGGAGTTTGTGCTGGCTTCACACTGTCAGAGACATCGACGATGGGTGCGAGGTACTGGGGGTAGTAAGGATGCCTTCGTCCGTACCTAGATGTGGAGCAAAGAAGAGAAGGTCAGTATGCCACGATAAGAATGAGTCAAACAAACATCAAACATAAAGAAAAAGTCAAGTGATAAATCCAAAGTTCTCAAAGCTGTGTGGCGCTCGACAGTAGGCGGTAGGCAAGACCTTCAAAATAACAAGTTGGTTGTTGTACGAAAGCAGAAACGACGACGTACCCTAGGGCCTGTGGGGCAGGGTTAAGAATGGGATCCTTGTGCCGAATGCGCTGTGCAGCGTAGACTTCACTCAGGCACGGTTTCCGTCCCCCAGCGCTGGTCTGCTGACCATGTAGCTCATCGGAGTCCTGGGTCTGACTGAGTTCCGCGTTTGTGCCGGTGGCTGTGAACACGCCGCGAGGTGGCGCGCCTCGTGTATACGCATAATAGGATCCATGGACAGGTCCGAAACCCAAACCACTTGCATTCGGGTTCACACTGCGACTTCGCTCCGCCTGCAGGGATTCCCTTGCCCTGCGTTCCTTCTCTTCTTCAAGTTGCCTGAGGTATCGCTCGCGCATAGGACCGCGGATTGGGAGCACAGCAGGCTTTTCCGGCGGCGGAGACGGCGGCCTTGTGCTCTTAAAGTCGTCTGGGTGGGGTAAAAAGCTCATATGGCGAGGGAATTCCGCAGTAGGGGTCGTATCAATCCAACTCTAATACGTGGTGCCTAAGCTAGGGAAACGCGAGAGATTTTGCGAGCCTATAGTGAGTGCAGAGGGATGTAGAGGGGCGCGTTAAGTATTAACTCGAGTCCGTAAGGCATTTGTATCGACAGCTGTAAACCGCAGTAGCGTTGATGTTGTCATATATTAACATGGCAATTGAGAATCCGTTACGTTTTGGCACTGATTCCATCCACCCACGACAGGAACAGGTGGATGGAGTTGTATTCAGTTGCCTGCTTTGGCGGCGGCTTTCGCCGTCGTTCTGTCATGAGTCGACTCGAATAACCACGAATATCATATTTCAGTCATGATTCTAACAACTTATCCTCTTATTCATTTCAGGCTCGTGTATTTCACATCTCCAACTTTCCTTTATGCTTTAGTGATTCAACGAACCGGTTGGTTCAGACCATTGATTCAGTGGAGAGGCGATATAGGTGACGCAACCATGCTACGCAGTCCTTACCACGCACGAAAATGCGTCTCAATGTTACAGATGCAGTGCATAACCTCTTAGTGGACCAGTCCACATTCGATTCTTGATCGGGATACAAAGAGCTGCAGGGAATATCTCTGGATTCAGTAGTCATACCTTACGTCCCACAGGCACAATGGGTCTACCGCAGCATAGGATCCAACTCTTGAGCCAGATAGCGTGTCAGATTAGGCGGTGCGCTCGGTATGATCCTTTCTCAGAAAAAGGTTAAACGGAGTTTGAAGCACATTAACTAGATCCCTGGAAACGGGTGAAGTCGAGGTAAGGCTTGGAAACCAGCGCGGTATACAAGTAGATCTCCGTTGGATATAATATTCCATCGGATCAAACCTGCGACCTGCCCCTTCATGTCCTCCAAATCCCCCGCTGAGACTGCCCGCATTCTTGCGGAGAGCTTTGTGCAGAATGCAAAGGCACGAGAGTTTGTGGTCCGCACTCAAGACATGCTTATCAACAACGGTAACCCGGTATCTGAGGACGTCATTAAGAAAGCGGTACGTATAAATCCCAAGTTTGGCCTCCATATGGCTATGGAAAGCCTCGAGTTCTTCACTTACGCTTAGGCTCGATCAAGCGATGTTCTTACATTTTCCTTTGCCTGCTCGTCTTTGTTCAATCACCTATTTAGGCCCTAGTCCTCAGGCCCACTGATTACGATGCCGTAGTCGAGGATCGAGTATCGCGCCAACGCTGCGGGTACATTCGATGTGGCAACCCGTTGCCAGATGTGGATCCCAGGAACAAGTTCGTATTTTCGGTCAAGGAAGCTGTAATGGTCGACCTCTCGGAGGGCTTTACTTACTGCAGCCCCGCTTGCGCGGCGAAGAGTGCGACTATCCGAGTCAGCCTGAGCGACACCCCATTACTTATGCGCAACTTTGTCAAGTTCCGACGTGCCGGAGGGTCGGACAATGAAGATCTCACTAGCAGTACCAGTGGTGAGTCAGAGCAAAAGGTCAAGGGTGAAAGGTCTCAACCACAATCTCAAGGGCCTACGAAAACAACATCGGAAGGCGGCGTGGGCGCGCCTGAACAGCCCAAGACCGAAGGAGTCACCCAGGGCCAGATTCCCCAGAACATTACCCTCAGCGATCGGGAAAACGAAATCCGTAAGTTTATGGGTCTGCCTGAACTGCCCCCACTTGAAAATGACAAGAACACAGCTGATGCAGCCGAAGAGAAGAGCGAACCTCCAGTTGTGGTTATGAGCAGACCTGAAGCAGCAACACCAAGTGAAACCGCGGAGGGAAAGAAAGAGAAGCCTCGTCGCAAATCCGTGTCCTTTGCAGATGACCTCGAACAGGGTGCCACTCCTTCAGGATCTGCACCCTCTACAAAGGCGCCCACTTCGATTCTGAAGGCTGTAAACAAGCCCGAAAGGCAGTCGAAAGCTAAAGACGAAACCAACAAAGAAGGAAAACCAGAAACAAAGTCGGAACCGGAAATCGCACCCTTTTCAGCAACGGGGTTGTATGTTGTGGAAAAGAAGCGTCCACCAAAACGGAGTGGGACATCTACTTCCTCAGCGCTGGCGCAAAATTCAGTTACGGCTGCTTCCTCAGGAGCGAGCTCAGAAGGCTCGGCTCAATCAATTCAGTCTGATCCGGAAGCCGCGCCTATATCACCTCCAGCAGCAGCCGCGAGTGTGCAGTCCAATGCAGCATCGGACCCAAGGGCTGTTCAGCAAGATACGACTGGACCAACACCTGAGAGTGTTGTACAAGCATCCGATCCCGCTCGTGGGGCTCAAGTTGCTTTGTCAGAACAAGAGACAACGAAGCCAAAACCAAAACAAAAATTGCCGACACATGTCCTGCGTGCAAAGCAGAATCAACAAAAGGCAGCAGCCGAGATCGCCGCCACTGCCACTGTGAAGGCGAGTGATTCTGACCTCTCCAACGTCTCCACGGCTCCTCCCACCGAAGAAGAGAAGAAGAAGATGAACCAGCTCGACTTTATTCTCGCTCGAAGTGAGGAGGCGGAACGCTTGCGAAATAGGATTCTAAGGAAAACACCATCAAACCCTCTTGCCGATGTCCGAGTGCAAGAAAATATGCTTAAAATCCAGAAAGCGCTTGAAGAATACGAGCAGAAGTGCAAAGAGGAAGACGAGTTGAACGTCGAGGTTCAAATGAGGGTTGCGCAAAGGCAAGAGGAGGCCCGCAAGGCACGCGCAGAGCTGGCACGTATGCTGGGAGAAGAAGAGGAGAGGCAGAGGGCTAGAACAACTGAGGCCGACTCAGAGAACGAAAAGAAGTCTGAAGGGGAGATGAAGGAAAGTGATGGGGAAGGAGAGGAAGAAGAGGGAGTTAGCCGTGAAGATAGCGAGGAAGACGATAGTTTTGATGATGCCGACCTCGAAAATCCCAATGAAGCCCCTCTAGTTGACGACGAAGGTGATGATGATCCTGATACGACTCGAGCTATCGAGGAGGCAGCAAACTTTGCTCTTTTGGAGAAGAAGGCACGTCGCACAGCCCGAAGGCTAGCGAAGAAGCAACGAAGCGAGCAAAACGCTCAGTCTATTGGCCCAGAGGACTCGAACCATGCGCAACCCTCCGAGCCCTCGGTGTCGAATGATCAGGAGCAACTCACTCCTGAGGCAAGCGAGGAACTCGCACAAGCGGCCTTCGGTGCCCTAACCGGGGAAGCACAGTTAGTATCGTTCGTTACATCAAGTATAACTGACAAGACCTATTACTGCCTGTCACGCAAGCGCGTTGCCAATCGTGAGGCCCACGTGACCCGTTTAATGGGGCCGGAGAATGCCCCGAACACAGAACTCGAGACTGAAGCTGATGACAAGTCCACGGAGGTGAGGTTGTCGCCTGAAGAGCAACTTCGTGTCCAGGCCATTGCCTTGCAAAAGTCACGACAAAAATCTCTGAGGGCGCTACTCCAGCCTTATTTCTTTGCGACCTGCACCGGACTTAAGGTTCGCGAAAGCACGGCTTACTTGGCCAGGCGCTTGGTTGAACTGATTCAAACCCTCAGACTCCCAACTGCGATCCCTTCGGTTTCACCGACTTATTGGAAGACGCTGGCCGCGGCTATCTTACTTGTTTTTGCACGCCAAGATGGGCTGACTGTGCCCAGCCACAGGGCATCGAAGACGGCGTCAACTTGTCACTGGCTGGATCACCCTGAAGGTGAGCTGTGGAAGAACTTCCTGAATGAACACGGCCTGGTTTGGGACTCAATTTATTCCTACTGTGTGCTGTTTACGATTGGACTGGATGAAGATGACTAACTTCCTTTTTCCAGCCTCCACTCGCTGTCACCTTCACGCCAGGTTTGGTTCATAATAAACAAGGTCGTTCCTGACCAGACATCTAAAGGATGGCTTCAGTACTTGAAAGTGGTACTAAAGGCTTTCATCCTTGACATGGGCTTGCGTTAACACATGCTCCCCGTTTTCAAGACCAAGGTGCCTGCAGCCATCCACTCACCATATATTCTTGTTGTTTGCACTTGGCCGAGCGCAAAAGCTGAAGCGATGGACTCCAGCTCAACCTCAGCTACGCCTTTTCAGCTTGACCAGTCTGGAGTAGATTTTCAGGCCAGGACAGATACAATGGAGAGTCGAGCTCGTTCACTTTGTTCGTGTGTGAATATTGAGTGTGCTAGGAGGGGTACATAAATTTCCCATAGTACGAACGAATTTACCGTGCGTACACACGTGAAAGGCACCCTCACTGATCCCTAAATACTCCTAGTTTCATGTGCATTCACTCCATTTTCCTTTCCTTACCTTTGTCCCACCGGCTACTACCGCGTCGCTTACCTATTTCGGACTATCGACACATGCACAACGCCATCCAGACTCATCGCTAAGCTACACCGTGCATGGCAGACTTGCTCGGTGGAAGTGGCGAGGCGGGGGCCCGGGGCAGCTCCAATGCCAGCCGCGGCGACCCTCACCAGGACTCAAGGCTTCAGCTCTCACCATCTGCCTCTCCAACGGCCTCGCCGGCGTCGCCGACCCTGGTCGGGTCCAGGGGCAGTGATGGCGGAGGCAGCCAGCAAACTACTCCACAGGTGTATCTGTCACGCTCGAGGATGCAACCGACCTTGCAGATGCAGACACAGGATGGCTACGACCAGGACTCAGACAGACTTCAAGACTTCATCGATCCGTCTGGGTTCCACCAGGTCATCTATTCTAGCTTCTCAAAGGGTGTGGGCGAAGCATTGGATATTCTGGGTGAGCCACCTACGAAAACGCGCGCCCGCAGAACCACACACGTGAACTATCCTTCACTCCTGAGGAATCGCAACGGGGAACAGGTGGAGGAGGAAACCACCATCGGGATGTCCAGTGACACAGTCTTCCAGAGAAGCAGGGAATTACACTACGGCTCGTACGCCTTGGAACATCCAGGCATTTATATGCATGTGTTCGCTCGCTCGGAAGAGACTCGATTGTCGAGGGCTCTCACGACGTCCACGCTAAGCTATGCCGAGGGTATTCAAACCACCATTGATAGGGCTAAGTACGAGTATGCTCTAGCATCGGGTCCAGAACAACAGGCCACCTCTCCGACGCCACGAACAACGCTCAACTCACGACCCCGCAGTCGTCACGTCGTCCCAAAGACGAGTGATGTGATTCGTCGACACGTCGATGCACTAACGAACTGCTTGGCATCCAGTCCTACATGCGACACAATCATTGAGACGGCTTTGAGCTCCAGCAGTTCTGCAGACCGATGCAATCTATCCCATAGTCCAAATGCTCCTGGCGAGAACGAGGATCCTGAAGCAAAACGAGTTCTGAGTAACAATTCATCCACATGGTCTTTGGATGGGACTAGCGTCGAAGTTGATCAAGAAGCACGTCGCCTGGCCTCGCATCGTGCCGAGGAGTACGAAATGCAGGCGTTCTTTGATCACTACCGTACACGTATCGTGAACCGAGCGCTTGAGCGCGCCAAGGCGAGGTGCCGTATTGCAGAATTAAAGGCGCATCTTTCAAGCGGAGATCCGGCCACCATGTCACCAGCACACGTGGCCCAAGTTCAACGTGAGATCGAAAGATTGCGCGTTCTGTATACAGGTGTCGATGTCGAAGAGGATGTGGCGTTCCTTTCTCAGAGCGATCCGCTCATGAAACCCGCGGCAAGTTTGCTTGCTCCACATTTTATCGACGAATCACAGGACCCAGGCGTAGATCTTAATATCTTCACTCCCGCGTTCATGAATGACCTGGACTCGGAAGAGTCAACCCTTCATGGGGAATCCAACCGGAGCCATTGCTACGGCAACGGCGACGATCTGGAGATCATTCGCAATGAAGCAGGCAGACCAGTGCCATTCACGATAGCGCGTGACAGCATGTGCATTCTCCGCGACGGCCAACGCTGGAAGAAGCACTGGATTGAGTTCAGCGTTGGTCCTTTGACTCAGCCGACGCACCGCATTACAAACCTTGTGGCATCGTTTCCAATTTTCTACGCAGCAGAAGAGCCTGGATTCTACTTCCCTGAGACCTGGAAGAACAGTTCTCCGACGGGTGAACCTCGCGGACCCTTGGTTGTTCCTTCTCCGTTACTCCCAGATTCACCTCCTCCTATTCCAGCTTCGACCGTTTCCTTGGCGTGGGCGCATGTGGCAGAAGGCGAGCATGGTCCATCACTATTGGGCATCACGAACCGTGCCCACGAGTATGTGAGGCGTAAAACCATGCAACAATCCGAACGGTTGGTACATTTAGACTCAAATATCCCATCCGCTGCTGAACTCAAGGAGGGCTTCAAGTCAGAAATGAAGGCGATATGCGAAAATATCCGTGCTAAGTCCTCGGCTGACGGGGTCCCTTATAGGATATTCTGGGTTGTTGCGGAGGGGCGTATTATCACCCTGAAATTAACAAACCAGGGTCTGGCGGACTACCTTTCATTTGCATTTCGTCGACATTTCCGCAATGCTTGCTCTCCCGTGCAATGGAAGCGGAAAACATTGGCATTCTCTATCGCACTACCAACGATCCACTTGCAGGCATTGTCTCAAATTTCATTGCAAGCGGAGTTTGAAACGACAGCGGAGTATATGCGACAGGAGCGAGCACTGCGGCAGCAACGTGTGAGTGATGCCGTGACGGCAGCAATTCAGGAAGCTCGCATGAATGGTGTTACTGATCCTGTGGAGCTCGCTCGAATTGCATCCAATGTTGAGATCGCGACGAAGCAGCAACTCCACAATGAGCCTGCGCTCTCTGGCAAGCCTCCCCGCGTCACGAGAATTATGCAAGCTGTCCACGCACGCAAGAAAGAGAAAGGTGGAGTAGTTTCTGTTCAGCTCGATCCAGCCATGCTGTTTGAAGTGAACCAGAAGGCGATGCCTACTCCACAACCCAGCACAATCACGAACAACTCATTACAAAGTGTCCCCCTCAATGTCCAATCAGATCTGGTGACTGCATATCTTCCACACTATTATGCTGGCATGTCTCACTCTGTCCATCACGAGCCTCCATTTTATTTTTATAAGAGCGCCTTCAAATCGAGTCGCAGTAAGACGAACAAGCACCAGAGCGCCGATGTGCTTCATTTAGAGAAGACGTTGGAACGCTTGGGCCACCCGGGTCATCAGCAGGCTCCTAATGAAGTATGGCTTCCGAAGTATATGCTTGACTCCTCGATGGACAACGAGCAGTCGGAAAATGGAAGCAGCTCGACAGAGAACCTGAAGCAGGATGATACGACACTGGTTCGAGTCAGTTTGCCTCCATCGTCCTTAGCATCTCGCTTTGAAGCCGTGACAGCGCCGCAATTGTTCCCATTCCGTGACTTTCTATTTACCATTTATCCTGGTGTTCTTCTCTGCTATCGTGATTCCAGAACCCACCTACCCTCAGAAACGATTCTGCTTCGTCACTGCTCGATTGAGCTCGATCTCGTGTCAATGGCGCGAGGCGAGCACACCTTTATTCTCAAAACACCATTACGAACACTAGTGTGTCGCACTCGCCATGCGGTTGCGTTGCTTGAATGGACCTCTCGCCTTGGTCGAGCAAGCGCCCAAGTCATGGAAATTGAGAATCAGACAAGAGGACCCCAATTTATTTCCACTCTAGTTGAGCCTGTGTTTTGTTTCCAAATGTTGCTACTTGCTTCTATCTCCAAGTCTTTGAGCGAGGAGGGAAAGTCCGGCCAAGGATCCGAGGAGTTGCATAGTTTATGCTCGTACCTCCGCCCAGGAGAACTGCCTGTCTTTGGTGACGCCCTCGCGTTTGGCCGACGCCGTAAGATTGCTGCAGCTCGAATCCGTACCGAAGCAAGCGAGAAGCTCATGGCCGAGATCCGAAAGCTACATCAGGACCAGACTGGAGATTCATCGTCAGAAACATTTACAATGCAGCTGGATGCAGCGTTTGTCGATGGAAATCAGCAGAGATCACAAGAAGCTGGGGCTGCCATCGAAGGCGATAGGTCAGCTGCCGAGATGGTTGCCGACCGAGTGGCAGACGATGGTGCCACAGACAGATTGCCAGATCGCGATGCCCTCATGAGCAATCGTGATCCAGAGG
>Ga0182741_1004341_pt1 | contig 14097 bp, 11 predicted proteins | sample eDN5th37CBELigOP_FD_128874 | JGI IMG/M metagenome (GOLD analysis project Ga0182741, IMG submission 128874) | Enriched Organic Plus compost microbial communities from Emeryville, California, USA - eDNA 5th pass 37_C BE-Lig OP (version 2) (version 2) ...
GAGCGTGAGCGGGTACTCCTCGTCCGGAGTCTCCACCGGCCCCTCGTGCTCCACCACCGAGAACGGCGCCGGCGGCCCGCCGCGTGGGTTCTCCCAGAGGCGGCCATGGAGGAAGAGCGATCCGGGGTGGTCCACGCTCGGACAGGGCCACCGGATGCCGTCGAGCGCCTCGAGCCGTTCGTAGGTCATCCCGCCGAACATCTTCGGCGCCAGCTCGCGCACCTCGTTCCATACCGACTCGGCCGTGGGCGTACCCCAGTCGTGGCCCAGGCGGCGGGCGATCTGCGCTATTATCCAGAGCTCGTCGCGCGCATCGCCCGGTGGAGTGAGGGCGCTGTGCACGCGCTGCACCCTGCGCTCGCTGTTGGTGAACGTACCCTCCGCCTCGCACCAGCTCGCGGTGGTGGGGAGAATCACGTGCGCCATCTGCGCCGTGCGGGTGAGGAAGATGTCCTGCACCACGAGGTGGTCCAGCCCTTCGAGAGCGTCGATCGCCTTGTGCTGGTCGGCCTCCGACTGCGCCGGATTCTCGCCGATCACGAAGAGAGAAGTGAGCTCGCGCCGCTCCATGGCCTGGAACATCTCCGTGACGTTGAAGCCGCGCTGCGGCTGCAGCTTCACGTTCCACGCCTTCTCGAAGCGCGCGCGGATCTCCGGGTCGGTGACGGCCTGGAAGCCCACGAAGCGATCGGGGATCGCGCCCATGTCGCCGCCGCCCTGCACGTTGTTCTGGCCGCGGAGCGGGGAGAGCCCCGAACCGTAGCGGCCCACGTGTCCGGTGAGGAGCGCGAGGTTCACCAGCGCCAGCACATTGTCGGTGGCGTTGTGGTGCTCGGTGATGCCGAGCGTCCAGCAGATGATGGCGCGATCGGCGCGCGCGTAGACGAGCGCGGCTTCGCGGATGGCCTCCGCCGGCACGCCCGTGATGTGCTCGGCGTACTCCAGCGTGTACGGCTCCACGGAAGCGCGGTATTCATCGTAGCCAGAGGTGGCGCGGCCGATGAACTCCTCGTTTGCGAGGCCGGCGTGGATGATCTCGCGCGCCATGGCGTTGGCGAGCGCTATGTCAGTTCCGACATGCACACCGAGCCAGACGTCCGCCCACTGGGCAGACGACGTACGCCGCGGATCGACCGCGTAGAGGCGCGCGCCGTTGCGTAGCCCCTTCAGGAGGTGGTGGAAGAAGATCGGGTGGTTCTCGCGGGGGTTGGCGCCCCAGAGAAACACGACGTCCGTCTCCTCCACCTCGCGGTAGGAGCTAGTACCGCCGCCCGCCCCGAAGATCGCCGCCAGACCGGCGACGCTGGGAGCGTGTCAGGTACGGTTGCAGCTATCGACGTTGTGAGTGCCGAAGGCCACGCGGGCGAGCTTCCCTGCGAGGAAGTTCATCTCGTTGGTGGACTTCGAGCAGCTCAGGATACCCAGGGCGTTCGGCCCGTGCGCCTCGATGTTGCGGCGGAAGCCGTCCGCGGCGCGGTCGAGCGCTTCGTCCCAGGTAGCCACGCGAAAGCCGTCGCCATCGCGGATCAGCGGTTCAGTCAGCCGCGTATAACCGCGCCCGTCCTTCGTCCTTTCTCGCATACTACTTCTCCCTCCTGATTTCAGGAGACCGGAGCTCGAAAAGGCTATCCTCGTACTACTGCATATATTGCACTCGGGCTGAACGGAATCAACCCGGCGAAGGCAGTACCTGGCGGCAGACGCGAGCTCCTACTTCTTTTTTTTCTTCGGCGAGCCGGGCTTTCGCTTCGTGCGCTTCGGTTTCGGCTCCGGCAGCTCGCGCTCCGTGGCTCGAAAGAGCTCGGCCAGCAGGTCGCGATCGTCGAGTGCCGAGTCGATGAGCAGATACGGCTTCGCGCCGGGGTACGGCGGTGCTTCCGTGGGCTGCTCGAGGAGCGCTCGCCCTGCGTCCGTGGGCTTGAGAAAGAGCTGATTGTCGCAGACCAGCGCGACCACCTTGGCTCCGAGGTAGAGCGCGTACTCGCCGAACATCTTCCGGTGAGAGAGACCGTAGACGCCGGAGAGCTGTTCGGTGATGTACTGGACGAAATCCGGATCCGATGCCATTCGAAGCTCCGCTACAGAGTCGGGTGGAGCGGGTGGATGTGGAGCATCGGCCAGCGCGAGCGGCCGCCGAGCGTGCGCAGGACCAGGTCGGGCCGTCCCCGATGCCGTTCAACCATGCCGCTGAATATCGCTGATGACGCCTGCTGTCAGTCAGCGCGTCGGAGTCCGGAATGGAGCAGGCAGCCAAAGCCGAGCAGCCACGCCGCGAATGCCATCACGTGACCCCACTCCCAGCGCGCTCGCAAGCGCGCATACGCCTCTACCACCGACTCCGGATGCGAATTCAGAGCCGTGAGCCACGCGTCGTTCACCGGTTGCACACGAAGGAACCAGAGAAGCAGCGAGAGTACGAGGAGTAGCATCCCCACCAGCGTCCAGCCTGCGCCAGAGCTGCCGCGCGTGAGCCAGAGGAGGATGGCCGACGCGATGATCGCCAGCACCTGAACCGGGCCACCGATGACCGCGAAGTAGCGATACATCGTGCTCGTGACCCGGAAGTAGAGCTCCGGATCGTAGCGTACGCGTACCGGATGCTCCAGGACATGCGCGCCGCCCATGATGAGGCCGAGTGCCGCGAGCAAGAGTGCGGCGAACCACCAGAATCGGATCGTTGCGGGTTTCTTCGGATTCACACGACCACCCCGGCGTACCACCTCGGCAGAAACACCGGAACGCGGCAGCGTCTCCGCCACCCGAACGGAATCATGCAGGACGCCCAGCCATCCCTTCCCATTACCATGGCCTCCCCCAGTGGCCTCCCCCATTACGACGGCCTCGTCATCGGCATCCGCATGCACATACCTTCAGAACCCATACCGGGCTGCCCAGGATCCCCTTGCCCGCCGTGTGTCAGTAGTCATGGCGCTGTTCGGCCCCCAGTGGAATATTCGGCATACCGCGCCGCATAATCCGGACGAGACAAACCACATCCGCCGCAAAGCGTTACTCCGCAAGGCGCTGCGCTGTAAAGCGTTACCACCGAGCAAACGCCCCATGCTCCAATTTCTGCTTATGCAGCATAGGCACGCCGCATAACGAGGACCTTGCCCCCAATAATGGGTTATGCAGCAGACTGTGGTGAGGGACCGGGTGACCGAGCCACGGCGGCATCGCAGTGCATGGCGAGCCGTTGCTCACCACCAGCTTCGCATTAGCCCCACACGGCCCTCGCAACCCGTATTGATCATGGTGCTGCCCCACCTCGCTCCGGAGATCCGCGCCGCCCGCCCGGACGATGCGCCCGCACTGGCAGCGCTCCTCGCGGAGCTCGGCTTCCCAGCTCCCGCCGCCACGATTGCCGAGCGGCTCGATGCATTGCTGAGCACAGCCGAGGTGGTGCTCGTCGCCGCGCGGGAGCGAACGGTGCTCGGGCTGCTCACGGTCCATGTCACGCCGGTGCTCCACCGGCCAGCGCCCGTCGGGCGGCTCACGGCGCTCGTCGTCACCGAGCGGGCGCACGGCCAGGGCGTCGGGCGCGCACTCGTTGCGGCGGCCGAACGGGAGCTCGCGAGGCGGGGCTGTCAGCTCGTCGAAGTCACCAGCAATACCCGGCTGACCGCTGCACATGCGTTCTACGAGCAGCTCGGCTACCAGGCCACCAGCGTGCGGTTCAAGAAATCGCTGCTGCCTGTGGACCGGCGGAGCGTTGCGGACGACGGGTGCGAGCAGTGTTGAACCAGCGACGATGACACCCGTCGGTGCTCTCTAGTGGGCGCAGAGGCAGCGTGGCCGAGGATCACGAGCACTCGCGATCCGCGATCACGGAAGAGGGCACATCACGCGTCGCTGCCGCTCGTCGATCTTCCCCAGATGAACGGTGCCGCTACCAGGCTCGCCAGAACGAGCGGCCAGAGATGCCCTCGCCACAGGGCATAGTTCTCCGCGAGCTCCACCCAGCTCTTGCCGTCGACGTAGTGCCCGAAGAGAAACTCGAAGGCCACCGTGAGCACGAGCCAGATGGCGCTCGTGCGCCAGAGAGGACCCGGTGAGCGGTCGTGCGCGCGGCGGAGGAACGGTCTCGTGACCAGGAGGATGATCGCTATCCCGATCGCGGCGCTCGCCACGTCGGCTGCGCCGCGGCCTAGGGACGACACGAGAACCGTCTCGCGCAGGATCCCGTTGGCCACCATGAGAGGGAGGATCAGTAACCAGACGCCGAGGATGCGAGCGAGGGACACGCGTGCGACTCCGCCAGTCGAGGATCATCGACTATCGCATTCTCGTGCGACGGTGGCAAGAAGCGATTCCCTGTACGAACCCGTCCGATGTTCGAGCGGCCACGATGCTCCGTCAATCGGCCCACAGAGCCGGCGAGGCCTGACTCGCCATGCAGCGCCGGCCACGCCTGCCAGGACGCGTGCTCCACACGATACTCCAGCGTACCGCCGTCGCGCTGTCGCGTGTATCCCCAGTAGTGCTCCGCGATGAACTCCCCTTCCGACCCCGGTTCGAGTGGCCGCGCGACGCCGATCGGCTCCACCGACATCCGGCACCGGGCGCCGCGGTATCGCCAGCCGTATTCCACGGTAGTTGGTGCGCCGGTCGCGGTGTCGATCGGCCCCAGACGATGATGCATCGGGAGTTCGGGCGCCCCAAGGCTCGCTTCTCAACGGCTGTACGAACTCGACTCCTGCTTCCTGATATTCCTGGAAGAGCGGCTCTGCATCTTCCAGCGTGATCGAAGCAGCAAGCAACTGCTCGCCGTCACGACGAGCGTCATCGAACAGCGGGAAGTCGACCTGGCGAAGGTTCAACCGTGCGCCACCGCGGAATACCTGACCATAGAACGGCGGCTCGCCGTACACGAAGGCCACGGCGAAACCGAGGAGTCGAGAATAGAACGCGCACGAGGTATCGATATCCCGGACGTAGAGCTGCGGCTCGGCTGCGATGACCGTGGCCATTGCGAGGGTACCTCCGCTGGTAGCTGTACGGCTCCGATCTCCCCGACGGATCGTCTCCCGACACGCTCGTCCGACGTCCATGCGCTTCAGTTTCCGCGAATCACGGAGCCGATCGGGAGACCAACCAGGAGGTCGGTAAGAAGGTCAGTCACGAAGTCCCGGTCAGGAATACCCAGCCAGCACGACCTGCTTAGCGAGGCCTGGTTAGTAATGCCTGGTTGGCAAGGTCCAGTCAGCAAAGCCTGGTCAGGAAGACCTAGCCAAGGCGTATCAGTTAGAGAATCCTGGTCACCAGCCAGAAGATTCCGGTCAGCAGATCCCAGTCGGGAAATTCTGACCAGGACCTCCTGATCAGAACGGCGGAGCGGTTCGAGTCATGACTTTGCGGTTGAGCCGTCGGCAATTAAGTGGTAATACCGTTCCGATTCGTGCGGCAACAGGCCACAATCATCACAATGCCAGCATCAATACGGTTGCGTCCGCTCTCCGAAAAGGCTCGGCACGGAGCTCCGCCGACGCGGCTCAGACAGAGTCATCTATGCGAATGTGTCGATCCGGCCTCGAGAGACGGCCACTCTCCGCAGGGTACGCCGGATGACATGCTCCCCTGACGACCTGCCAACGCGGAACGTGCGAGAGCGCGGCGTAGCTCGGATGGCTTATCATTAGGTATCCAGATGGTTGGTATCAGATGGTTGGTCTCGGAGGACTCGCCTCTGGTACTCGATGGTCGGTATTAGCTGGCTCACATCTGATGTTCGATGGTCGGTATTGGATGGCTCGTCCTGTCGCCGGACTTCGGCACCGGCGAGTCGGCCCGACGGCAGGCCGACACGTTCCAGCTTCAATGGCCGTAATGATTGCCAACCGGGAGGTGCCAGGTGGTCTCCGTGTCGCGGTCGACTTTGAAGGCGCTCGCCGATTGCTGTCACTTCCTCGGCTCTCTCTGGGGCGCCGCGGGCGCGCTGAAGCTGATCTTCGGCGTCCGAATCACTTTCCCGCTTTTTCCGCCCATCGATCTGGAGCGGGTGTCACCGGCACCAGCGATCGCCATCGCCGTTGGGCTCTTCGTGCTCGGCGGATGGCTGGGGCGGAAAGGCCGGCCCACCGCCGAGCGCTCCGGCATCGAGCTGCTCGAGCAGCCCCATCACGCTCTCTTCGCCGCGAGCCGGGTGCCCATGCCGCCGCACTCTGAAGCTCGGAAGCCGACGCCGACAGCCAGCCGGTCGCCGTCGGATCGGAGAAACGCCGACCCGGACGAACCTTCCGCCGAAGGTGGCGGCTCCGCCGTAGCATCTCCGAATGGCGCGACCGATGCTCGACACCACGATGCTCGACACCACATGGGACATCGATCATGAGCCGCGCTGGAATGGCGCCGCTGCGCGCGATAGCGCATCGCACTCAACTCCATGGGTGACCAGCATGCCGCTCACGCCCGGACGTTGGAACGAGTTCTTTCGTTCCGGCTCGTAGTGCTCGCAGCCGTGCTCCCGCTCCGCTGGCGCGCAGCCGCCAACCGGCGGGTAGGGCGGGCCTCCGGTTCGCGTAGTTCATCTGGATGAGGCATCGGCGGGAGTGACGGCCGAGGCGGCAGCTCCGCCGGGCGAAGGCGCCATGAGCGAGCGGCCCGCGGCCTAGCGCTCCGGGCGCGCGGTCGCTCCGGGCGCGCGGTCGCGACGGACCGCGTGGTTGGCACGGACCGCATGGTAGCTACTGGCGATAGTCACGGATCTTCATCGGAGCGAGCTCCCTGGCACGGCGGCTGACTCGCAGCGGACCTCAGCAGCGCGCGAGCAGCGCGCGAGCAGCGCCTCGACACGCTGGCGGAGAAACGCGACGCCGGTCTCGGTCGGGAGCGTCGTCGTATCCACGACGGGAATGCTCAGAGCGTCCGCTTGCCCCCTAAGGTACGCGGCCCAGCCATCCATCTGAGCAGTGGCAAGCTCCGGCTGTCCGCCATCATCACCACATTCGGCGCGCCCGCGTTATGTGGCGCCGCATGCCGAATATTCCATGGGGCGCCGAGCTTGGGATGACTACCTACGACGCGGCCGGCGGCTCCCGAATCGGCGGCTCCCGAATCGGCGGCTCCCGAATCGGCCTCCCAGCAAGTTTCCCAGCCCGTCATCCGCCGCACCGCACCCCGCACCGGGGCCCACGCATCACTTCGCCGCCGCGGGCCAGCCATCACGCCCGCCGTCACCGCCCGCCCGCCGTCCGGGCTCTCCGCCCCGCTCAGTACTTCCCCAGATACTCCTCGAGCTCCCACCCGCTCACCTGCGTGATGTACTCCCGCCACTCCTCCCTCTTCGCCTCGAGAAAGTTCTGCACGATGTGCTCGCCCAGTGCATCGCGCACCACTCTGTCCTTCTCCAGCTCGTTGCACGCCTCGTTCAGATTGTGCGGCAGATCATCTATCCGAAGCCGCCGCTTCTCGCGGTACGACATCTCCCAGATGTTGACGTTCACCGGCTCCCGCGAATCCGCTTTCGTCTCCACTCCCTCCAACCCGGCGGCCAGCATCACCGCGAGCGCCAGGTATGGGTTCGCCGAGGGGTCCGGCATCCGGAACTCCAACCGCGTCCCCATCCCCCGCCTGTCGGGGATCCTTATCAGCGGCGATCGATTCCTCATCGACCACGCTACGTTGACGGGTGCCTCGTATCCCGGCACGAGTCGTTTGTACGAGTTCACCAGCGGGTTCGTTATGGCACACATCCCCCGCGCGTGCCGCAGCAGTCCTCCTATGTAGTGCAGCGCGACGTCGCTCAGCTCCCACTGCGCCTCCGGATCCCAGAACGCGTTGGTGTTCTCGTCCCTGAAGAGCGACTGGTGCGCGTGCATCCCGCTCCCGTGCTGCCCGTAGATGGGCTTGGGCATGAACGAAGCGAAGAGTCCGAACTTCTGCGCCACGTACTTCACCACGAACCTGAAGGTGGCCAGGTTGTCGGCGGTCACGAGGGCATCGGCGTACTTGAAATCCACTTCGTGCTGGCCGTGCGCCACCTCGTGGTGGGCGGCCTCCACCTCGAAGCCCATCTGCTCCAGGGTGTCCACGATGGCCCGCCGCGCATCCTCGCCGAGGTCCACGGGCGCGAGGTCGAAGTACCCGCCAACGTCGTGGGTCTCGGTCGACGCCCGGCCGTTGGGGCCGGTCTTGAACATGAAGAACTCGGCTTCCATCGCCGCGTTCATCGTGTAGCCCATCTTCTTCGCGCGCGCGACCTGCCGCTTGAGCGCGCCCCGTGGGTCGCCGGCGAAGGGGCTCCCGTCGGGCATGGTGATGTCGCAGATCACCCGAGCCACTCTGCTCCCGGGCTCGCTCCACGGGTACACCTTGAAGGTGTCGAGGTCCGGCGTGAGGAGCATGTCCGACTCCTCCACGCGCACGAAGCCTTCGATGGACGAGCCATCGAACACGATGTCGCCCGCCAGCGCTTTCTCGAACTGCGAGGCCGGCACTTCGACGTTCTTGTTGATCCCGAGCACGTCGGTGAACTGCAGGCGCAGGAACCGCACGCCGAGCCGTTCGGCCAGATCGAGGATGTCCTTTCTGGTGGCGCCGCGCGTGACGGGCGTTATCGCACGATTGGAGGGAGCCAACTTTGCACGTCGCTGGTTGCTGGTGGGGTACTGGCGCCTTCTGGCGCTAAGCTAGTCCGGCAGTGCTGGTGCGTCAAAGCGAAATCTGACGTCGCGCACGCTCGGCCGCCCCATGGCCCCGCAGCTCCGGGAGCTGCGGGGCCATGGGGCGGCGGGTTCAGGATCGCGGGGCCCGCGATCCAGGGGCCGCCGGACACCGGGACCGCGGACCCGCGCTCGCTCGCCCAGCGCGTTCCCCCGCGCACCGATCGCGATGTAGATTTCGCGCCAGTCACTCACGCAGCCGCACACCGCCGCACACCATACATCGCGCGCCCGTCCGAGCGCATTCGCCGATCGAGCCTTCGCTCCCGCGCGCCACTCACGCTGGTCATGTCGTCCAACACACCGCCCACCTCCCCGACTACCTGCCCCAACTGCTCGGCCCCGGCCTCTGGCCGTTTCTGCGCGAGCTGCGGTGCACCGCTCGAGGGAGCGGTCTGCCCCACCTGTCGCGTGCCGCTCACGCCCGGCGCGAAGTTCTGCCATCGCTGCGGCACTCCAGCCGGCGCGGCCAACGGCGCGGCCAACGGCGCGGCCAACGGCGCGGCCAACGGCGCGGCCACTGCCGCCTCCGCTCCACCGGCCGGCACGGGCAACGATGCCAGCGGATTCCCCGCTGCCCTACCCTGGGCCGTGGCGGGGATCGCGCTCCTCGCGCTGATAGCGCTCCTCGCGGGCCAGCGCTTCAACGGAGCCCGCGCCGCGCAATCGGATGCCGGCGCGGCCACCGCGGCAAGCGCCACCGCGGCAAGCGCCGGCGCGGTGGACCCGGACGCCGGTGGGGCGGGTGGAGCGGGAGTGGGCGTGGCACCGGTGCGCGCGCCCGACATCTCGCAGATGTCGCCCCGCGAACGCGCCGACCGGCTCTACGATCGCGTCATGCGCCTCAACGAGGAGGGGAAGCAGGACAGCGTCAACCTCTTCGCCCAGATGGGAATCTCCGCCTACCAGATGCTCCCCGAGCAGGACGCCGATTCGCGCTACGACATGGGCCGCATCGCCGAGGTGGCCGGCGCGCTCCCGACGGCGCGCGCACAGGCCGACTCCATCCTCGCCGCCGACCCGAACCACCTCCTGGGCCTCATCCTCGCCATCTCCACGGCCCGCGCCGCCGGCGATTCCGCGGGGGTGCGGAGCTTCGAGTCGAGGCTCCTCTCCGCCCAGTCTTCCGAGCTCGCCCGCAACCTCCCCGAATACCAGCGCCACGAGCGCGAGATCGCGGCCGCCGTGGACGCGGCAAAGCAGGCATCCGCGAAGAGCTGAGCACCCTCCGCACACTGCCCAACTCTAAATGATCTCTAATGTTGCGCGGCGTTACACGACGCCGCGCAACATCGTCACTCGGGGGCGAGCCGTGCCCACCACGACACGCGCGGCCGGTCGCGCAGGCGGCCGCCGCTCATCGTCTCAATCGGAACTCCTTGATGGTACGCGCAGCTCCATTCCTCGCTCACACGCCGCCAGATTCGGCCAGTCCGTCGCACCGCTTCGGTAGCGGGGAGACGTCGCGACTCCTCGTGGTCGACGACGAAGAGCCCATCCGCACCGCCATCGCGCGATTCCTCCGCACCTGCGGCTACGAGGTGGAGGCCGCGGGCTCGGGGAGCGACGCGTTGGAGCTTCTCGCTCGCGGGCGGTTCATGCTCATGCTCTGCGACATCCGCATGCCGGGCATGACCGGGCTCGCGCTCCTCGACCACGCCACCGCCGGCGACGCCGATCTCGCGGTGGTGATGCTCAGCGCCGTGAACGATGCCACGACGGCCACCGACGCGCTGGCCAAGGGCGCCTACGACTACCTCGTGAAGCCGGTGGAGCTCCCCGACCTGCGCGATGCCGTGGCGCGGGCGCTGCACCGCCGCACGCTCCGCCTCGAGCAGCGCCGCGTGGAGCAGCTCATCCGCGACGAGGTGGCGCTGCGCACGGCGGAGCTCGAGCGCGAGCAGGACGCTCTCCGCTCCATGACGGTGAGCATCGCCGAGACGCTCATCAACGCCATGGAGGCGAAGAGCATCTACCTCCGCGGCCACTCGCAGCGCGTGGCCGAGCTCGCGGTCTCCATCGCCGACACCCTGGCGCTCGACGCCGACACCATCGAGGCGGTGCGCCTGGCCGGCCGGCTGCACGACGTCGGGAAGATCGGCATCCGCGAGGACGTGCTCGACAAGCCGGGGCGCCTCACGCCCGAAGAGTTCGACCACGTGAAGGACCACGTGCGCATCGGCATGGAGATCCTCGCGCCGCTCAGGCACCTGGGCGTGGTGCTCGACTACATCCGCGACCATCACGAGCACTACGATGGCTCGGGGTACCCCAACATGGTCGCCGGCGAGCGGATCTCGCTCGGTGGACGGATCCTCGCCGCGGCCGACGCCTTCGACGCGCTCACGTCGAAGCGCGCCTATCGCGACCCCATGACGCCGCGCGAGACGATCGACTACCTGGGCAACCAGACGGGCACTTTACTCGACCCCGTGGTGTACGAGGCTCTGCGCGAGGTAGTACTACGTGGTAAGACCCTGGTCTTCATCGACGACGTGATCCCCTGAGCAGCGACGCTCTCCGCTCCGCTGGCCAGCCACACCATCGCCGGCGTCCCACGTAACCGCTGGCCATCCCGCTCTACCGCGTTCGCGGTCCAACAGACTGCGAGCGCGACACGTATCTGCTCTTGTGAACTCCTCGATTTTCCGCGCCCGGTGGCGCACCGCCATCGGGCGCGTTTCCGCACTTCTCCTCGCTACCGTGGGGTGCGTCGGTACGCCCTCCGTTTCCGGGGTGGCCGGCACCGCGCCGAGCCCCGACAGACCGTGGACGCCACCGCCGGCCAGGGAGAGAGCGGCCGAGGCATCGCCGCCACCATCCGCGGAAGTACCGGCCGACATCGCCGAGCGCATCGCCGCGCTCACTCTCACGGACATCGTGGACCTCGCGCTCCGTAACAACCCGGCCACGCATCTCTCCTGGGCCAATGCGCGATCCGCGGCCGCGGCCTTCGGCTCGTCGAAGGGCGCGTACTACCCCACGATCGATGGGAGCGTGGGCGTCACCCGCATCAAGACGCTCTCCGCACAGGGACGCTCGGCGGTGGAGCAGACCACCTATGGTCCCAGCCTCCAGCTCTCCTGGCTTCTCCTCGACTTCGGCGGACGCTCCGGCTCGATCGACGCCGCGCGCCAGGCGCTCCTTGCCGCCGACTGGACGCACAACGCCACCATCCAGAGCGTGGTCCTCGATGTGGAGCAGGCGTACTTCCAGTACGTGGCCACTAGGTCGCTCCTCGAAGCACAGCAGACCACCTACCAGGAAGCGCTCCGGAATCTGGAAGCGGCCGAGGAACGGCACCGCGTGGGGCTCGCCACCGTGGGCGATGTGCTGCTGGCGCGCACGTCCGCGTCGCAGGCGCGGCTAGACATGGAGACCACCGAGGGTGCGCTGCAGACCACGCGCGGCGCGCTCGCGCTCTCCGTCGGGCTCCCGGCCAACGCTCCGTACGACATCTCGCCGCCCGATACTACCTTTCCCGTGGAAGGGCTGGTGGACAGCGTGGGCGCGCTCATAGACCGGGCGCTCGAGTCGCGCCCCGACCTGGCCGCATCGGCGGCGGCTGTGCAGCAGGCGCGCGCGCGGATCAGGCAGATCCGCTCGGAACGCCTCCCCGCGCTCACGGTCACGGGGAATGCCAATCGCACCTACCTGCGCACGCTTCCCAACGGGGGCAACAGCTACACTCTGAACCTGGGGCTCAGCATCCCGCTCTTCGCCGGCTTCTCGCGCGCGTACGATCAGGTACAGGCGGAAGCGCAGGCGCAGGCGGCGGCGGCCCGCTACGACGCCCTGCAGCAACAGGTGGTCTTCGAGGTGTACAGTTCGTATTACGCCCTGCAGACCGCCGCGCGCCGGGTGAGAACGGCCGCCGATTTGCTGGCCAGCGCTCAGCAGTCCGAGGAGGTCGCGCTCGGCCGCTACCGCGCCGGCGTCGGCACCGTGCTCGACCTTCTCTCGGCGCAGACCGCTCTGGCCAACGCGCGCGCCCAGCAGGTGCAGGCGCGCTGGATATGGCAGAGCGCCCTCGCGCAGCTCGCACACGATACGGGAATACTCGATTCGGGCGGCGGGACACCGTTCGATCTCGCACCCGATTCGACTCGGAAGAATCCACCACGATGATCGTCAGACCTCACTCGACCACTCGCGGCGCCCGGGCGCCATCGCCCCACACCTCCATCGGGCACGGGATCAGCCGAGCGCTCGCGCTCGGCGTCGCGGCCATGGCCGCCGCTGCCTGCGGCGACACGCACACACCGCCGCCGCAGATCGTCCCCGTCACGGTGGCCATGGTGGAGCGGAGCGCCGTGCCGTGGGAGATCGGCGCGACGGGGACCGTGGAGCCGCTGCAGACCGTGGCCGTCGCGTCGCAGGTGAGCGGGATCCTGACCGACGTCGGCTTCAGCGAAGGCGACGAGGTCAGGCGCGGCCAGGTGCTCTTCCAGATAGATCCACGCCCCTTCCAGGCGGCGCTGCAGCAGGCGCAGGCGGTGCACGCCAAGGATCAGGCGCAACTGGTGGCCGCGGAACAGGACGTGAAGCGCTACGAGTCCCTCGTCGAGAAGGACTACGTGACTCCGCAGCAGTTCGAGCAGATGAAGGCCAACGCGGCATCGCTGCGCGCCACCGTGGAGGCCGACGAGGCCGCCGTGGAGAACGCGCGGCTCAACCTGCAGTACGCCACCATCCGCGCGCCCATTGACGGCCGCGCCGGAGCGCTTCTCCTGAAGAAGGGGAACCTCGTCCGCGCGGCCGGCCAGACGCTGGTGGTGGTCAACCAGCTCCGCCCCATCCTGGTGCGCTTCTCCGTCCCCGCCTCCAACCTGACGGACATCCGCAAGTACCAGAGCGACTCGCTCGTGATCCACGCCCAGCCCGCCAGCGGCGTGGGCGCGACGGTGCAGGGTACGCTGTCGTTCCTGGACAACGCGGTGGACACCACCACGGGGACGATCATGCTCAAGGGGATATTCCCCAACAAGGGTGGCGAGCTCTGGCCGGGCGAGTTCGTGAACGTCGCGCTGGAGCTGTTCGTAGAGAAGGATGCCATCATCGCTCCCGCACCGGCCGTCGTGCAGAGCCAGAACGGGACGTTCGTGTACGTGATCGAGAACGACACCGCGCGGACGCGCGACGTCACGGTGGCGCGCACCGTGGGCGACATCGCCGTCATAGCCAAGGGCCTCTCGCCCGGTGAGATGGTGGTCACCGACGGCCAGCTCCGTCTCACACCCGGCGCGAAAGTCCAGATCAAGGGCGCGCCGAACGCCGATCAGCCGAGGGCGGAATGAACATCTCCGCATTGTTCATAAAGCGTCCGGTCATGACGACACTCGTCATGGCCGGCATTCTCATCTTCGGGATCGTGTCCTACCGGCTCCTGCCGGTGAGCGACCTCCCGACGGTGGACTACCCCACCATCTCGGTGAGC
>Ga0182741_1004342_pt1 | contig 14096 bp, 16 predicted proteins | sample eDN5th37CBELigOP_FD_128874 | JGI IMG/M metagenome (GOLD analysis project Ga0182741, IMG submission 128874) | Enriched Organic Plus compost microbial communities from Emeryville, California, USA - eDNA 5th pass 37_C BE-Lig OP (version 2) (version 2) ...
CCGCTGAGTCCAGGGAAACCCAAGGCACGGTCGCTATCGTCGCCCCATGAGCCAGCCGTCGACGACCACGCGGACGGATGACCTCGTCGAGGTCTCGACGGCGGCGGGTCGTGTCCGCGGCCGGTGGCGCGACATCCCGGACTCGGCCGCGCGCAGCGCCGCCTTCCTCGGCATCCCGTTCGCTCAGCCGCCGGTCGGCGCCCTCCGCTTCGCCGCCCCCGTGCCCGTCGAGCCGTGGGAGGGCGTCCGCGACGCGCTCGCGCTCGGTGCGACGGCTCAGCGCGGCGACCCCGGTGCGACGCTCATCCCCGAGCCGTCGGTCCCCGGGGAGGCGACGCTCAACGTCAACGTCTACACGCCCGATCCGTCCCCGGACGCCGGGCTCCCGGTGATCGTCTGGATCCACGGCGGCGGGTATTACGCCGGCTCGCCCGCGAGCCCCTGGTACGACGGCCGGTCGTTCAATCGCGACGACGTCGTGCTCGTCGTCATCTCGTACCGACTCGGCTTCGACGGGTTCGGCTGGATCGAGGGCGCCCCGTCGAACCGCGGCGTGCGCGACTGGCTCCTCGCCCTCGAGTGGGTGCAGGAGAACATCGCCGCGTTCGGCGGCGACCCCGGCCGCGTCACGGTGGCCGGCCAGTCCGCGGGCGGCGGCGCGGTGCTGACCCTGCTGGGGATGCCGGCCGCGCAGCACCTCTTCCACGCCGCGTACGCGCTCTCCCCCGCGACGGCGGATGTCGCCACCCGGCGCGCCGAGGAGCTCTCCCGCCGCATCGCGTCGGCGGGCGGCGTCGACGCCACCCGGGACGGCTTCGCATCGCTGGGCGAGGAGCGTCTGCTCGCCCTGCAGAAGCAGGCGACGGAGCCCCGGGGTGCCGCGGCGGTCAGGGTGCTCGACGAGGGCCTCGGACTCGGACCCGCCATCGACGACGACCTCATCCCCCGGCCGACCCTGGAGGCGCTGGCAACGGGCGTCGGTGCCGACAAGCCCCTCGTCGTGGGCGCGACCGACGACGAGTTCTCGATGGTCGTCTCCGCCGCCGAGAACGCGCTGCGGTGGCTGCCGCTGCGGCTCATCCTCGGCAAGGTGGGCCTGCGCGGCGAGCGGCGCAAGGCGTACCTGGCCGCCAACGCGGACGTCGTCGCGCGCGGCCACGCCGCGGTGCTCGGCCGCTACATCACCGACCGCATCTTCAAGAGCACCGTCGTGACGGCCGCCGACGCGCGCGCCGGCGCCCCCACGTGGGTGTACCGCTACGCGTTCGCGTCCACGACGATGCGCTCGGCCGTCCACTGCGTCGACGTGCCGTTCTGGTTCGACTGCCTGGACGCGTCGAAGGTCGAGACGCTCACGGGCGCGAACCCGCCGCAGGCCCTCGCGGACGCCACGCACGCGGCGGCTGTCGCGTTCGCGCGGGCGGGCGACCCCGGCTGGCCGTCCTGGTCGGCGGCGCCGGGGACCACGCGCGTGTTCGACCGCGCGTCGTCCCCGGTCGTGCCCGACGGGTACGCCTCGGTGCGCCCGCTGCTCTGAGCCGGGCTCAGGTCAGGGCGGGGATGACCTCGCGTTCGAACAGGTCGATGCCCGAGCGGTCGTAGGCGTGCTCGGGGAAGTAGTGGATCCCGTACTGGACGCCGTGCGCCTGGCGCTCGGTGAGCTTCTCGATGACCTGCTCGACGGTGCCGACGAGCGCGCTCGGCGAGCGGTAGTCCGCCATGTACCTCTCGGTGACGTCGCCGAGATACGGGGCGACGCGCGCCTCGATGGCGGCGAGGCGGTCGGCCACCTCGGCCTCGGTCTCGCCGATGACCGTGTTGAAGTTCGAGGAACGGGTGATCTCCTGCGGGTCGCGGCCGACCTCGGCGCAGTGCTGCCACAGGATCTGGCTCTTGCGCTCGAAGTCCTCGAGCGTGCCGCCGAAGTTCGTGTACGAGGCGTACTGCGCCGCGATGCGCAGCGTCACCTTCTCCCCGCCGCCGGCGATCCAGAACGGGATGCCGCCCTCCTGCAGCGGCTGCGGGCGCACGATCGCGCCGTCGACCTGGTAGTAGCGGCCGCCCAGCGTCGCCGACCCGGTGGTCCACGCCTGGTTCATGATCTCGACGCCCTCGCGCAGCATCCGCAGTCGGTCGCCGACCTCGGGGAAGCCGTAGCCGTAGGCGCGCCACTCGTGCTCGTACCAGCCGCCGCCGATGCCCATCTCGACGCGTCCGCCCGAGACGATGTCGACGGTCGCGGCGACCTTCGCGAGGTAGGCGGGGTTGCGGTAGCCCATGCACGTGCACATCTGGCCGAGGCGGATGCGGTCGGTCGACGCGGCGAAGGCGGACATCAGCGTCCACGCCTCGTGCGTCGCCTCCTCGCTGGGGATCGGCGTGGTGTGGAAGTGGTCGAAGACCCAGAGCGATTCCCACGGGCCCTCGTCGGCCCGCTGCGCGAGCTCGCGCATGACCTTCCATTGGTCACGCGGCTCGATGCCGAGGAGATCGTGTTTCCAACCCTGGGGAATGAATGTTCCGAAGCGCATGCGCTCAGCCTAGGGGCGCGGGTGCCTCCCGCACGTGCGCGTGCGGCATCCGCCGGGTCATGACCTCGAGGGCGGCGGGGCTGTCGTCGACGAGGACGGCCTCGCGCCCGAGGGCCGACGCCACCGCGCCGGTCGTGCCGCTGCCGGCGAAGAAGTCGAGCACGCGGTCGCCGGGACGACTGGATGCCTGCACGATCCGCCGCAGGATGCCCTCGGGCTTCTGCGTGGGGTACCCGGTCTTCTCGCGGCCCGTGGTCGGCACGATCGTGTGCCACCAGACGTCCGTCGGGAGCTTGCCCCGCGCCGCCTTCTCGGGGGTGACCAGGCCCGGGGCCATGTAGGGCTCGCGGTCGACGGCCGACGAGTCGAACCAGTAGCGGGCCGGGTCCTTGACGTAGACGAGGATCGTGTCGTGCTTCGTGGGCCAGCGCCGCTGCGTCTTGGCACCGTAGTCGTATGCCCAGATGAGCTCGTTGAGGAAGTGGTCGCGACCGAAGACGGCGTCCAGCAGCACCTTGGCGTAGTGCGCCTCCCGGTAGTCGAGGTGCACGTAGAGCGTCCCGTCGTCGGCGAGGAGGCGCCACGCCTCCGCCAGCCGGGGCTCGAGGAACGACCAGTAGTCATCGAAGCGGTCGTCGTAGGCGCGCAGGTCGCCGCGCAGCCGCTCGTACTCGCGGCCGTGGAAGCCGCGCCGCACGATCGGCGCCGGCTGCCCCTCGGCCCGCTCCGCCCCCGCGCCGTCGGCGGTGGCCGGACGGGCGATCTCGACGGCGCGGGTCTGCACGCGCCCCGTGTTGAACGGCGGGTCGACGTAGATGAGGGTGAAGGAGGAGTCGGCCAGGTGCGGCAGCACGGCGAGGTTGTCGGCCGCGTAGATCGTGACGGCGCCCGGAGCGATCCCGTCCGCCGCGGGATCCGCTGCCGGGCTCGCTGCCTGACTCACGGGATCCGGTGCAGCCACGCGTCGGTGGCGAACTTCGCGGCCACGAGCGCCTCGGCCTCGGCGTATTCCTCTTCGGTGATATGCCCCTCGACGGCGCCGTACAGGCGCGTGAAGGTCTCCTTGAGGCGGGCGATGATCTGCTCGCGCGGCAGGCCCGTCTGACTGCGCAGCGGGTCGACGCGCTTGGCCGCCGAGGTCGTCCCCTTGTCGCTGAGCTTCTCGCGGCCGATGCGCAGCACCTGCGTCATGACCTCGCCGTCCATGTCGTAGCTCATCGTGACGTGATGCAGGACGCCGCCGTTGGCGAGCCGCTTCTGCGCGGCGCCGCCGATCTTCCCCTGCGGGGAGGCGATGTCGTTGAGGGGCTGGTAGGTCGCCTCGATGCCGAGGGAGCGCAGGGCCTGCAGCACCCAGTCGTCGAGGAACGCGTACGAGTCCGCGAACGTCATGCCGGACACGAGCGAGGCGGGAACGTAGAGGGAGTAGGTGATGATCTGCCCCGCGGCCATCATCATGGCGCCGCCGCCCGAGATGCGCCGCACGACGTCGAAGCCGTACTTGGCGGCGTTCTCGGGGTCGACCTCGTTGCGATACGACTGGAACGAGCCGATCACGACCGCCGACTCGTCCCACTCCCACAGACGCAGCGTCGGATTGCGGCGTCCGTCGCCCACGCGCGTGGTGAGCACCTCGTCGAGGGCGAGGTTCATGCGCGGCGAGACCGCGGGATCGTGCACGACCTCCCACGTGAAGTCGCGCCATCCGGGCGCCGTGACCAGTGCGCGCCGCACCGCCGTGCCGACCGCCTCGGGGGTGAAGCCGAGCAGCTGGGCGCCCTCCGGAAGGGCGGAGCGGATGGCGGCGGCGATCGTGGTGACGTCCGCGTCGACGGGCAGTCCGGTGACCGCCGCGTCGATCGCCTCGAGCGCGTCATCCGGCTCGAGGAAGAAGTCGCCCGCGAGATGGAAGTCGGCGATGCGGCCGTCGCGCTCCTCGAGGTCCACGACGACGAGCTTTCCGCCGGGCACCTTGTATTCGCCGTGCATGCGTCCAGCCTAGAGCCGGGCTCACATCCGATGCCCGGTTCCGACTGCTAGGGTGAGATCCGCGGCATCCGAAGCCGCTGCGTCGTCGATACGCTTCCCGGCCGGCTCTCCGAGCCACGGCCGCGTCCGGCTCCCGAGCCTGTCCAAGGATCGAACGGCGAACCGATGCGCCGATCCCGGCGCCGTCGCCACCCACCCACCGCTGCGCCGATCCGCGCTCGCGTGCGCTCACGAAAGCAATCCATGCCCTCCTTCCTCTCTCTCGGCGTGCCCGAGAACCTCGCCGCCGTCCTCGCCGCCACCGGCAAGGCGGAGCCCTTCGCCATCCAGCGCGACACGCTCCCCGACTCCCTCGCGGGTCGGGACGTGCTCGGTCGCGGGCGCACCGGCAGCGGCAAGACCATCGCCTTCGCGCTGCCGCTGGTCGCGCGTCTGTCCGGCGCGCACGCCGCGCGCCGCCAGTCCGGTCGCCCCCGCGGACTCGTGCTGGCTCCCACCCGTGAGCTCGCGACGCAGATCGCCGCGACCCTCACGCCGCTCGCGGACGCCGCGGGCCTGAAGGTCACAACCGTCTTCGGCGGCGTCAGCCAGAAGCCGCAGGAGCAGGCGCTGCGCGGCGGCGTCGACATCGTCGTGGCCTGCCCGGGTCGCCTCGAGGACCTCATGAAGCAGAAGGTCGTCGACCTCGGCGCCGTCGAGATCGCCGTCCTCGACGAGGCCGACCACATGGCCGACCTCGGCTTCCTGCCCGGTGTCACCCGCATCCTCGCCGCCACTCCGGCCGGCGGCCAGCGTCTCCTGTTCAGCGCGACGCTCGACCGCGGCGTCGACACGCTCGTGCGCCGCTTCCTCCGCGACGAGGTGCTGCACGAGGTCGACGAGGCGAGCGTGCCGCAGGGCGTCATGACCCACCGCGTCTTCGTCGTCGGTGCCACCGAGGAGAAGACCGCGCTCGTGCGCCACCTCGCCTCGGGCCGCGGCCGCCGCATCCTCTTCACGCGCACCAAGCACCAGGCCAAGAAGCTCGCCAAGCAGCTGACCGCCTCCGGCATCCCGGCCGTGGACCTGCACGGCAACCTGTCGCAGAACGCGCGCGAGCGGAACCTCGCCGCCTTCGGCGCGGATGCCGACAAGGGCGGCGTGCGGGTGCTCGTCGCGACCGACGTCGCGGCGCGCGGCGTCCACGTCGACGACGTCGAGCTCGTCGTCCACGTCGACCCGCCCGTCGAGCACAAGGCGTATCTGCACCGCTCCGGCCGCACCGCGCGCGCGGGTGCCGAGGGCGTCGTGGTCACCGTCGCGCTCGACGCGCAGCGTGGCGAGGTCAAGGACCTCCTGCGCAAGGCCCAGGTCTCCGCCGCGCTCGAGCCGGTCACGGCGGACGCCCCCGCCGTCACGGAGCTGGTCGGCGAGCCCGCTCCCCACGTCACCCCGCAGCCGGTCGCCGCACCGGCGCGCCAGGGCGGCGGCAAGCGCTCGGGCGGCTCCCGCTCCGCCGAGGGCCGCCCGGCCGCCGGCGAGCGTCAGAGTTCGGGCGGCGGACGCGCGGGCAAGGGCCGTCGCGGTGCACCGCAGGGCGGCCGCGACCAGGCGCAGGGCCAGCGCACCGGCCAGTCCGGCCGCACCGCGCAGGGCGACCGTCCACGTCAGGCGGCTCCGCGCGCCGACCGTCCGCGTCAGGCCGCTCCCCGCGGCACGACGGCCGCCGGTCGTCCCACGATCGGCGCGACCGTCGCCGACACCCGGGCGCGCGGCAACGCCGGCACGAGCCGCGGTCGCGGACCGCGCCGCGCCAGCTCGCACTGACCCCCTCCCCGCCTGTCGCGGGGTCCCTCGACACGCCGCCGGGCATCGCGCCCGCGCGGCGTGTCGTGCGGTGCGCCCCGCGTGCACGCGTCCAGATGCGCCCTTCGCGCTGAGACCTCCGCGCAGCGCACGCGTCTCAGCACGGAAGGCGCGTCTCGGTGCCGCGCGCTGAGCAGAACGTGCGTCTGACCGCACAACGCGTCTCGGCGCACGGCGCGCGTCTCGGCGCACCGCACGGCGCGCGTCTCGGCGCACCGCACGTCCCGAAGGGCGCGTCTCAGTCGCGGGCGGGGATGCGCGCCTCGAGCCATGCGACGAGATCGGCGCGCACCTCGTCCTGCATCACCTCGTTGAAGATCTCGTGCCGCGCGCCGGGGTAGACGAGCGTCGTCACGTCGGTGAGCCCCGAGCGGGTGCGGTATGCGTCGGCGAGACGGTGCACGCTGCGGGGGCCGCCGACCGGGTCGTCCCGACCGACCATGAGCAGCAGCGGGACGTCGTGCCCCAGGTTCCGGCGCGGTCGGCCGAACAGCCGCACGGCGTCCGCCGGGCCGAACAGGCGCAGCAGCGGCGTGAGGGTCGTGAGCGGATCCGCGACGAACTCGCGCGCCACGGCGGGGTCGGACGACAGCCACTCCGCGCCCGTCGCCCCCGGCGCCTTCCATCGCGCGTTGAGGCTGCCTGCGTTGAGCGAGCCCGGCCAGCGCAGCGCCGACCCGCTGAGCACCACCGCGTCGTACGCGTCCGGGTGATCGTTCAGCACGATCTGGGCGAGGAACGACCCCCACGAGTGCCCGAGGAGCACGAGCGGGAGGTCCGGCTGCTCACCACGGATGAGCCGTGTGAACTGCCACACCGCCGCAACGGCCGATCGGTGACCGCCGGCGCCGAGCCGGCCGAGCCGCCGGGCGTCTCCCCCGTGCTGGGCCATGCCGGTGCGCCCGTGGCCGCGGTGGTCGTCGGCGTAGACGACGAACCCCTCGCGGGCGAGCGTCTCGGCGAGCACGCGGTAGCGCCCGGCATGCTCGCCGACGCCGTGCGCGATCTGCACGACGCCGCGGGGAGTGCCGCTTGCGGGGTACACGTCGTAGAAGACCGTGATGCCGTCCGCGTCGACGAAGGAGTGCTCGGCGCGGGACTCCGCCGCCGGAGAGGGTGCCATGCCGTGCAGTCTAGGACGTGCGCGCACCCCGAGCGATTCGGCCCGCCACGCGCTACCCTCAGACGCTATGGAGGCGGAACCGCCCATCCTCGCCCGCATCCGCGAGTCCGTCATCGGCGACGATCAGGTCATGCACGGTCCCTTCGGACCGCGCCGCGTGACCTACGCGGACTACACGGCGAGCGGGCGCGCGCTCGGGTTCATCGAGGACTTCATCCGCGACGAGGTCCTTCCCCGCTATGCCAACACGCACTCCGAGTCCAGCGGGACGGGACTGCAGACCACCCGCCTGCGCGAGGACGCGCGTGCCATCATCCACCGCGCCGTCCACGGCACCGACGACACCGTGGTCATCTTCGCCGGCACCGGATCCACGGGCGCGATCCACAAGCTCATCGGCATCCTCGGGCTGCGCCTGCCCGCCGACCTCGACCGGGAGTACGGGCTGAGCGCGCAGATCCCCCGCGAGCGCCGGCCGGTCGTGTTCATCGGACCGTACGAGCATCACAGCAACGAGCTGCCGTGGCGGGAGTCCCTCGCGGACGTCGTCACCATCCCGGAGGACGCCGACGGACATGTGGATGTCGACCGGCTCACCGCCGAGCTGGGGCGCCACGCCGAGCGCCCCCTCAAGATCGGGTCGTTCAGCGCCGCGAGCAACGTCACCGGCATCCTCACCGACACCGAGCGCATCACCGGGATCCTGCACGCGCACGGTGCCCTCGCGTTCTGGGACTACGCCGCCGCGGGCCCGTACGTCGACATCGACGCGTCGGACGAGGATGCCGTCTTCCTCTCGCCGCACAAGTTCATCGGCGGCCCGGGCACCCCGGGCGTCCTCGTCGTCAACCGCCGCATCCTCACCAACTCCGTCCCGGAGACGGTCGGCGGAGGCACCGTCGCCTACGTCAATCCCCTCGAGCATCGCTACATCGCCGATGCGGCGCACCGCGAGGAGGCAGGCACCCCCGGCATCGTCGAGTCGATCCGGGCGGGGCTCGTCTTCGCACTCAAGGACGCCGTCGGCGTCGACGCCATCCGCCGTCTCGAGCGCCGCTTCCTCGACCGCGCGCTCGCGGCCTGGCACGAGCATCCGGCGATCCAGATCCTGGGCAATCCGGATGCCGAGCGGCTCTCGATCGTGTCGTTCGTCATCACGCGCCCCGGCGGCCGCTATCTCCACCACAACGTCGTCGTCGCGATCCTCAACGACCTGTTCGGCATCCAGTCGCGGGGCGGCTGCTCGTGCGCGGGCCCCTACGGCCATCGGCTGCTCGGCATCGACCTCGACCGCTCCCACGAGTTCGAGCGCGAGGTCGCCGGCGGGTGCGAGGGCATCAAGCCGGGCTGGGTGCGGGTGAGCTTCAACTACTTCATCAGCGAGGAGGTCTTCCGCTACATCGTCGAGGCCGTGTCGCTGGTCGCCGACCACGGCCACAGGCTCGTGCCCCAGTACCGCTTCTTCCCCGACACCGGGCTGTGGCGCCACCGGTCCGGCCTCGTGGAACCGCCCCTGCGCCTCGCTCAGCTCTCGTACGACGAGGCGGGACGCCTCGTATATCCGCGACACGACGAGCGGGTGCCTGAATCCGCTCTGCGCGCGCACCTGGACGAGGCGCGCGCGCTGTTCGCGTCACTCCCCGAGCCCGACGACGAGGGCGACCGCCACGTCGCGGACGAGCGGCTGAGCGCCGACTTCGAGCACCTGCGGTGGTTCGAGCTTCCCGCGGTGTGCCTCGAGCACGAGGACGCCGCGCGCTGACGGCGTCGCCCGGCCTCACCCGTCGACGAGGTCCTGGTACTCCGGATTGCGCGCGATGAAGTCGGCCACGACCGGGCACTCCACCGCGATGCGCTCGCCCCGCGCGCGGATGTCGTCGAGGGTGTCTGCGATGAGCGCCGCGGCGATCCCCCGCCCGCGCATGGACGGCAGCACGACCGTATCGAGGAGCACGAGCGTGGCGCCGTCGCGCCGGAAGGTGAGCGTCGCGACCGACGCGCCGTCGACGTCCGCGACGTAGGCCGCGCGTGCATCGTCGCGGCGGACCGCGACCTCGCCCTCCGCCTCGGCCGAGGGCGGATCATCCTGGATGTCCTCCGCCAGCGGTCCGTCAGGGGCCGGCGAGGTCTCCGGGGCGCCGTCCCGACCGCGTCCAGCCGTGCCCTCGTCGAGGAAACCGGTCCCGTCGGGGTAGCCCGCCTCGTCGGGGTACTCGATGCCGCCCGAACCCTGTCCGCCCATGTGCGTCTCCTCTCGCGCCCCCTGCCATGGTCCCCGTGGAGGCGGGGGCCGTGTCAACCCCCTCGCCGCCGTCCGCGGACTCTGGTGTCCTGGCGGCATGGACCAGACACCTGATATGACCGATCCGCGCACGAAGCATCACGACGGCGACTTCCCGCTGCAGTCGCAGGAGCAGCCTGGCACCACCGCCGAGACCCGGCCGACACCCGATCACGGCGAGGACGCCTACGTGGGCGCGGGCCGGCTGACCGGTCGGCGCGCGCTCATCACCGGCGGCGACTCGGGCATCGGCCGCGCCGTGGCGATCGCGTTCGGACGAGAGGGCGCGGACGTCGCGATCGCGCACCAGCCCGAGGAGGAGGCGGATGCCGCGTCCACCTGCCGCGTCGTCGAGGAGGCCGGACGCCGCGCCGTCGCCTACGCCGGCGATGTGCGGGACGAGGAGTTCGCCACGCGCATCGTGGAGGACGCGGTGCGCGACCTCGGCGGGCTCGACATCGTCGTGCTGAACGCCGGGTACCAGAAGGACCGGGACTCGTTCGAGACGCTGGACACCGCCGACATGGACCGCGTCTTCCGCACCAACCTCTACGGCCTCATGTACTCGGCTCGCGCCGCTGTCCCGCACCTGCAGCCGGGTGCGTCGATCATCGTGACGTCCTCGATCCAGGCGTTCGACCCGTCACCGGGACTCATCGACTACGCGATGACGAAGGCCGCCCAGGTCGCGTTCGTCAAGGCGCTCGCCCAGGAGCTCGGGCCGCAGGGCATCCGGGTCAACGCCGTCGCCCCGGGCCCGATCTGGACGCCGCTCATCCCAGCGACCTCGTTCGACGACGAGAAGGTGCAGACGTTCGGCTCGGACACGCCGCTCGGCCGGGCCGGACAGCCCGCCGAGCTCGCCGGCGCATACGTCTACCTCGCGTCGGAGGCGGCCTCCTACGTGTCGGCCGCGGTGCTCCCGGTGACCGGAGGGCGCGCGCTCTGAAAGCGGGGCGGGCGCGTCAGGCGGAGGCCTCGTCCTCCGACACGACGTCGCTCGCCCCCGGCTCCGGCGGCTCGGGGACGATGTACAGCCCCGTGGGGGAGTTCGCCGTGTACATGAGGGCCTCCAGCCAGGCCCGGTTCACCTCGGGGGTACGGCTGCCGTAGTAGCGGTACACGAGGGTGGCCTGGGGGTGCACCCAGACCGTGCTGCGGCCGCCTCCCGTGCTGGCGTCGTCGCGCCAGCTGAAGTAGAACGGCTCGCCGCGGCGCAGCTTCGTGCCGATCACCGTCTGCAGATGCAGCAGCAGCCGATCCTCGAAGTCGACCTTGATCGAGTTCTCGTAGACGAACTTTCCCATTCAGCGCCCCTCTGTCCTCTCCGAGGCTACTCGGACTCGACGGAGGTGACATGGTGCGGCGTGCCCACCGGCTTCGACTCGCTCGATCCGCGCTGGCGCAGATAGATCGAGAAGGCCACCATGGCGCCCACGGCGAGGAACTCCGACTGCCAGTTCTGCAGCGTCCGGTTCCAGAAATCCGAGGAGAGGACGTACTCCAGCCAGCCGATCGCGGCCGTTCCGTGCTGCGCGTTCTCCTCGTTGGCCACGACCAGACCCCCGAGCGACTGGGCGAACCAGGACAGCGCGAAGATCGCGCCCATGAGCAGGAGGAGCGAGTTCGAGTACACCCACGTGCGGACGCCGCCCACGCGCGCCCACCGTGGCGAGTCCGACCGCGCGTGCACTCCGACGAGCTGCTCCTCGTCGGAGCCGACACCCTCATCGCCGGGCTGCTTCGACTCCGGCGAGCCCCGCTGGACCAGCCAGATGGTCGCGAGGATGAAGAGGAAGAACTGCAGGAACTCGGACTGCCAGTTCTCCGCGACATCGACGAGGAACGACGACGAGGTGACGAAGTCGACATAGCCGACCGCGGACCGGCCGTGCTGGGCGAGTTGCTCGTTCTCGCGCGCAAGGCCGGCGAACGACTGCCCGACGAGCGCCGCGAGGAAGATCGCGAAGAACGCCAGGCTGAGGCTGTTGTCCCGCAGGAAGCGTCGCATGTCAGCGCCCCTGCAGCGGAAGAACGATCATGATGGCCAGGCCCACGGCGATCACCGTCGCCCACAGCCAGAACATGACATGCACACCCACCGGAGTCCGGTCGCCGTCGTCGCTCATGCGCCGAACGTAGCCGCGCCGCGTGCCGCGACCGAAGGGGGTTGACCGGGAGGCTCGCGGGAGGCAGACGACCCGTGCGAGACCCCTGGTGCAGCGCCGGTGCGGCGGCCTAGTGTGGCGCCATGGGAACGATCTACTACGGCGGATCCGCGACGCCGATCCACATCGAAGACCGTGCCCTCGCCCACCTGAAGGTCATCATCGCGACCAAGCTCCGCCGTGGCGAGAGCTTCACCGTCTCCTGGCAGCATCCCGACGATCAGCCGCGCGGGCGCAGCACGCTGTGGCTGCATCCGTCCATCCCGCTGCGCTTCGTGTTCGACGAGCCGGAGCCGCCGCCGCTCAGCCGGACATGGATCGAGGAGCTCGCGACATCCGCGAACTCCTCGGGGGGCATCACGCTCGTCAGCGCCCACTTCGACACCGACGAGGTGCCGGTCGTGGACGCGGCCCCGCAGGTCGTCGAGGTCGCGCCGCACACAGAATGATGCGCGGGGGCCCCACCCGAAGGGGCCGCCCGCGCATCGTGTACGACGTCACGCCGGGATTCTGTCCTCCGCCGGCGGGACATGCGCGATGGGGACCGGGCGCTGCGACCTCCGCCGTCGCGCGCCCGCACGCATGATCGCTTCGAGGACTTCCTCGGGCGATGCGTACTTGCCGGCGAGGCCGAGCTCGCGCAGCCAGATGACGTCGTACTCCAGCGCATCGACCTCGTAGATGCAGGCCACCGTGCGCTGGGGGTCGTTCTCCGTCATGGACAGGTCGAGGACGACCCATTCCATGGACGTGAGCCTGCGAAGTTCAAATCGTGGGTTCATGACCGGTCACGCCCGGTTGCGGCCGCTGATGACGCGGAAGAGGAACGCGATGAGAGCGATGACACCGACGATGAGCGCGACCCAGAGCAGCCAGTTCAGGGCGGCGTTCAGGCCGCCGACGATGGCGAGGATGATCGCGACGACGATGATGATGATCAGGGCGATGTTCATGGGAAGAGCCTTTCTGGTCTCTGATCGGTCACGCTGACGGAAGGTCCGCCACCGGGATCGTGAGACGAGATTGGCATGGGCTGCGGGTTTCGTCCTGGGGCTTGACGCCGTCCGGCGCGCAATGCTAGTCGGGAGCCGCCCTCGGTCGCCGGCCGAGCCGCGCGCGAGACGAAACGTCCCGCCCCAGCGGGCTACCGACGCCGACGACGCCCTGTCAAGCCCCTCTCCCCCGGTCCGCGCGCACGCCTATCGTGCGGGGGACGAAGGAGGATCCCATGCCCCGTGGACGTGGATCGAACAGCCTCAAGGACCCCGAGCTCTACGAGGAGCTGAGGGACCAGGGGGACTCGAAGGAGAAGGCCGCCCGGATCTCCAACGCCGCGGCGCGCGACGGCCGCAAGGCGGTCGGCCGGCGCGGCGGCAAGTCGGGCGACTACGACGACTGGACGGTCGACGAGCTGCGCAAGCGCGCCAAGGAGCTCGGCATCACCGGGTACTCCGGCAAGCGCAAGGCGGAGCTCATCTCGATGCTGCGCAGCCACTGATGGCGAGCACGGCGAATCGGCTCGTCCGTGCCAGACCCGGGGAGGACCCCGGGTTCCGACGCGTGCGCGCGGGCTCGGGGTTCCGATACGTCGACGCCGACGGCACACCGGTGCCGGAGGACGACCGGGAGCGCATCCGCGACCTCGTCATCCCGCCCGCGTGGGAGGACGTGTGGATCGCCACAGACCCGCTCGCGCACATCCAGGCCGTGGGCACGGACGACGCCGGCCGCCGCCAGTACCTGTACCACGAGCTCTGGCGCACCCGCCGCGACCGCGGCAAGTTCGCGCGCGCGCTGGCCCTGGCAGAGGCGCTTCCCCGCGCCCGCGCCCGCGTCACGGCGACCCTGCGCAGCGGCGAGGCCGACCGCGGCCTGGTCCTCGCGGTGTCGTTCCGCCTCCTGGACGCCGCCTCGCCGCGCATCGGCTCCGCGCGCTACCTCGAGCGCCACGGGAGCCGCGGCCTCACGACCCTCCAGCGCCGCAACGCGGAGGTGGCGGCATCCGTCATCAGCCTGTCCTTCCCCGCCAAGAGCGGAAGGCGCGCGTTCCTCGAGATCGACGACGCCGACCTCGCCCCCATCGTGGAGGAGCTGCGGACGGGGCGGGGCCGCTCCCCTCTGCTCTGGTACCTGCGGCGACGGCGTCAGGTCGGGCTCAC
>Ga0182741_1004343_pt1 | contig 14094 bp, 8 predicted proteins | sample eDN5th37CBELigOP_FD_128874 | JGI IMG/M metagenome (GOLD analysis project Ga0182741, IMG submission 128874) | Enriched Organic Plus compost microbial communities from Emeryville, California, USA - eDNA 5th pass 37_C BE-Lig OP (version 2) (version 2) ...
AAGATCGATTCCTTTGGAACGACAGAAGAGAAGTCCTCGACGTTTTTGGAGTCTGAAGGCTGTTCAAAATTGCCTAGTCCCACTGGATCTTCGCCGAATTCCTGAGGTTGAGCGTCTTCTTGTCGCTTGTTGTCACTCTCGCCGTCATGCCTTGTGAGTACAAAGTGGGCACAGGCTGAAAGGGCAACGCAAGGTATTTCAATAAGCATGCGCAACAAATGCATTGTCTCTGCCAATGTGTCGCAGCGGAACAGCCGATGAACTATGATACCGAGCGGGACCTCGGATGTGATGGATTGGAGCATCATCAGAACCTGCGTCAGTGCAGTGATGATCAGAAGGACTGATACGATTGCGCAGGGCCATAAAAGTAGTTCCTGTCGCAACCTCAACATCGCATTCGCAAGCGACATTACGATAGAATCTGCTACCACCTGCTTACTCGACGGAGACGACGGAAGTATGTAGTTGGTCAGTTTGCTCACATCAGAGAACAACGAACCCACAGGATCTACGACAACCGTGCCAAGATCTGGACCAGCGTTGTCCAGAATGTTTTTCATGAGTAAGCTGGTGATCAGCCAGCGCCCAACCAAGATGCATGTACATGCAGCACCTACCATACCGCTAAAGTGCTTGAAGTTCGCGTAGTCCTTCGCGGCCCAGACCAGAGGTGCAGAGACAGGAACATGCTCCGCACGGTCTAATACGCCAACATCATTACCTAGCTCGGCATTGATCCAAAAACGCAACTGATGCGCCAGCCGCTTGCCACGATGCCCACACGAGCATGACCCTTGTTGATCCTTGGGGTCAGTGCCTGTCATGTCTTCGTTGAGAATCGAAGCCGAGGCCGTGAGTTGGCTCAAGAGTACCTTGGCATCTGCATTTGCTTTCGCTGACCGCTTGCTCTGAGTGACCGTCAGGAAAGCCAGGGAACGATTATGCAATCGCTGATACTTCCGAATTAATGCTCGGTCAGCGAATCCTACGGTATAAATCAACGATAGTACAGCACAGAATATCACGAGACTGAGCTGGGATAACGCGAGTGGCCATCCATTGGAAGCATCATGGCTAGGAAATACAAAAGATGCCGGTAGAGTAAAAATCCATCGAGCCAGCATGGAAGGATGTTCAATTTCTCCGCAAGTTTTCTTAAGCCCATGGAGGGGGTGTAGTGCACCTGGAAAGATGACAAAATAAATGTACTTGAGTAAGAGGACCAGCTCGTGTCCCGCAGCAGCCGCTTTGGCCATAACCAAACTAGCATTTGTCATGGAGTAACGTGAAGCAGAAGCGTGCCATGAACTAGATTGCTCCATAGCACTGAGCATGTTGGCGAGTTGACTCCCGCTGCTGTGTGAGGAAGACTGTTCTGCATTGAGATCCATTTGTGGACTGTTGTCAGATAATACAAACGCCTTCATTTGAAGTCCAGCGTTGCATCGCTCAACCACAAGTTGATGCGAAGTAAGCGTTAGAACATAAACGAGAGTGAGCATAATGAAGAGTTGTGCTAATAGATACTGTAAGGGATATCTTGTGGCAAACCCGATCTTGTTGGGCTCTCTGTGAGCGTCCGAACTGCTACCCGCAATGAAGCCTTGGAACAAAGAAAGCGCGGCATGGCACACCGCAGGCCATCGCTTTGTCGCAGTGGGTCTGGGCGGAGGCTGATACAACAAGTAAATCTCATTGCTGTTATCGTCCGATGTTGTGCCACCCTCATCTTCATGGAATAAGCTTGAGGGTGATACACGGTTAATTCGTGAACGGCATGATTCAAAGGCGCGATCGAGGGAGAGCAAATCCAACAGAACTCGGCAACGCGGCGAACGCTGGAACTGCTCATCATTCAACATCTCATCATGGTCCATACCGGCTGAGTTGTCATCATACACATGTGCTACTTTGTTAGGATCGGGCTCGCGGCGAGAACTCCACAACTTCCAGCGGTTGCGGTGACTTCCGTTAAACCCTGCGTCTGGTGACCCTGGTGACGAAGTCGAGCCAGCCGGCGGTTGGGGACGCTTAGCAAAGGTCTGAAGGAGTCGATTCTCTGACAATGTGTGGCGGTGCAGATACGATCGTGTCACATAAGTCTCCCGAGCTTCGAAAATCTCCTCCGCGCGTTCCTCACATTCATCACAGTATCCGAACCTTGCCTGTTTGGCTCTTCCAGAACTTAACGCCAGCAATTCGGCTGTCTTTGTCCATAGAGCCTTCTCTGCCGACTCGATTTCTGCGAGTCGATTCAGCTCCTCCAGTCCACTTGCTTCCGTCATTTCGTCCACGCTCTGACAACTGGACCTCTCACGATGCTTCATGACCCATTGCTCAGCAGTACGAACTTGGAGGCGTAATTCCTCCACCTCATTCGCGAGCCTGATCGCGTCGGATTCACGCGCTAAGCACGCCTCACACGGGGTGAATTCTGTTGGGGCAAGAGGACTAAGCTGGTTCACCCAAGATTTGTCTGGATGGTCGCGCGCGGGACTTGAACTACGCTTGGAGGAGCCGTGTCGGCGCGCGCGACTTCGACTTCGACTCCGGCTTCGAGTTAGAGTTCGAGTTTGAGTTCGAGTTTGAGTTCGAGTTTGAAATGAACGACGAGGAGACTGCGCGGGACGATTAGAATGAGGATCGGCTGAACTGTGCGGTGCCTCCAATAGCGCCGAATCCTCACTACTCACTTTATCATCCTCGACTTCGGCATGTTTGGCAGGGTCAAAATCCGGAAGATAATCTCCAGCTTCATCAAAGGCATTGATCTGTTGACAGTCCGGTGATGGACACCTCCATGCACGAGCTGAAGTTGTGAAGACATGGGGGAGCTCTTCCGCCTCTTCCGTGAGGTCTGATCTTTGCACTGAACTCTCATTCGGACCCTGTCGCTTAGAACACATCATGCACTGTTGTAAGAAAAAGAACGTCTCAACACCATCGAGGACGCCTCGACACAGTGACCAAATGAGCCCGATTGACCACACGGTCATTCCAAGAACAAATGTGAAGGGGAATAAGCACATTCCCAGTACGAAAGTGCAGATGCGTTCTCCGGGTGTCTTTGTGGGTGCGAGCATTGGACGAAACGCACACCGAAAGATTACCGATACGACGTCAGTGATTGGCTGTGGCAGTGCGAATACTGATCGGTAGTGAGCCACGATCAGCTTGTGCAATCTCCGTCGAGTGTAACTGAACCACGACTCGACGTAGCACGCAGCTAAAGCACCAGGGTCCACCCGATTGCCACAAAACCAGCATTCAAGTTTAGCACAGTCTGATTTCGCACTGAAACGCGAGCGCATCCATCGCGCAGCCCTCCATACGAGGAATACCGCTTGGCAAGCCCACTTGAGCAGGAACCAGGCGGATCGGAGAACAAGGAAAAGGAAGAATAGGCTCGTGCCGATGTCGATTCCGCGTTCGAAAGCTGACCGAGAGCGGGTCACAGAGCCTAACCCTGCATCAGCACTAAGCCCTGTATGCAACCAGAGCACCTGCGCATGATGTCTCGCTTCGCTCACAATGACTGCGAATGCGCGGTGCGCGAAGCTCGCGACGCAGGGTAGCCACAAGGGATACAGAGGCATTGTCGAGAACAGGTCTAGGGGCAGGCTCGCTTTACTCTACTTGCCCTCGCCTTTGCGCGTCCAATACCCCGATACACAGCATCGATGGGTCTGCAATCAAGGCGGGGAAATCTCGGACGTAAAGTGGAACCGAGTATGCAAACGGGAAAAAACCACATAAGCTCGTGAAGAGCAATGTGCATTGTCATACATGCTAGTTACATAATGTTATTCACACTGTGCACTGACCGCCCCCCGAGAATAGTATATATATCTTCGACGAGAATTGAGCTAGACCCTATCCACCATAGTCTGGACATGGGGTGTAGGAATATGCATAGCCGTTGAGGTTAGAAAGTGGTAACCGGATATGCTGTTTTGCGGGATTGGCACTTGTGCACACGGGTGATGCTATGAGATCAGATCAAGCATGATGTATAAACTTGTTTTCATTAGAGCGGCTCGCTAACACCCTTGAAACTCTAGGCGGATCCTCAAGTGATCGCACGTTATAACCGTTGACTGACTGAACGGGGCATCACGCTAAGTCCAGACTGCTGGGTGAGGACACCGGACTGAGAGGGCATTAGTGCATAAGGATTGAATTGGCCTCAGGAGGTATTCCGCTGAAGCGCACACGTGTTCTCATTCTCTTTCAAGGGTAACGACCTAGGACAATACCAGCCGCGAAAACTGACAAACGGAGCTTTCGAGAGTATCACATGTCGTCCAAGTTCCAGATGGCAAGTGTGTCCAGCAACTTGGCTGCCGCTGATGCCGTCACCCAAATGAACAGCGGACGCGTTGAGTCCAGCTCCAGATATACTGGGCTTTCTCGCATTGGATTTGGATTGGGGTTAACCGGTGCATCGTCAAATCAAATCACAAGTGGTACTGGGAACAATGAGAATGCTACGACGTCAGCTGCTACAACAACTACGCCGATGACGACGACAGCAACGGTACTCTCGGACATTCCCAACTTCATGAGGAACTCCAGCCTGCCTGGCTCGATGCTTCCGGTGGGATCGTCCCACCTCTACTTGGCATCTGCAGCCCAAGCGTTAACGAGCCGACAACCTGGATCGACGATAGCGTCCGCACTACCAAGCACCACATCAACTGCTGCTTCACATAGCATCACCAACTTTACAACGGCTGTCCCCACGGTGTCATCCTCTGCCATTCTCCCCACTCAAGGTAAGCCCGTGAGCGCTACCACAAACGTTAGCACAGCCGCCTCAACGGCATTTGGCACCTTCATTCCGCCGTCAATGACAACTATGAGGCGCCAGTCTATGCCTTTGCTCGAGATTCCTGCGTCGAGGACGAATGTGGGGCCTGTTAGTGCCACCACACTGCAACCTGGTTATATTCCAGATAAGCAAAGGACTGCAACACTTTCGTCAGAGGCACGCAAGTCGGATGACTCGCCGAAGCCTAGCAGCGCCGATGTACAATCACCAGCAGGCAACACTCAGGGCACTAATGAGCAGGGAGAACCATTGAATGTTCCAGTGCAGGATCCTGAGTCCAGCCCGCCCTCACCAACTTCTCAGACTCAGGCCCTGGCACCAGCCGGACAGGCACAACAGTCCCATTCGCCCTCCTCTCAAAACCTGGGTTCTACCGCTTCCGTTGGTCTGGATGCCTACGAAGTCATGGAAACGATCGGTGAGGGTAACTTCGGACGCGTGAAAAAGGTGCGACGAAAGTGTGATGGAGAGATCCTTGTATGGAAAGAGCTGTGCTTTGGTTCGATGAGTGATCGAGAAAAGCAGCAACTCGTAGCAGAAGTTAATATCTTGAGAGACTTCAACCATCGTAACATTGTCAAGTACTTCGATCGGATCATCGACAAGGCCAACAAGCGTATTTACATCTTAATGGAACACTGCCCTGGTGGCGATCTGGGTGCATTCATTAAACGCCTCATCGCTGAAGGCCGTCGCGCAGATGAAGATTTCGTATGGAAGATTCTCTCTGAGCTCGCTCAGGCCCTCTATGAATGCCATCGCAAGCCCGGAGGCGCAGTTCTTCATCGAGACTTAAAACCAGGAAATGTATTCTTGGATGCGAATGGCACGGCCAAGCTAGGTGATTTCGGATTAGCCCGTGTATTGGATGCACGGGGTCATGGATTCGCGGACACACACGTGGGGACACCTTATTATATGAGTCCTGAACTCGCGTCGGAGGCCAAGTACAATGAGAAGAGTGATATCTGGGCATTGGGATGCCTAATTTATGAACTTTGTGCGTTAACCCCCCCATTCAAGGCCAGTACCCCTATGTCGCTCGCGATGAAGATTATGCAAGGAAAGTATCCTCCATTGCCTTCCTATTACTCGCAAGAACTCGAGCAGGCTATTCGAGGCATGCTTCAGCTCGATCAGCGAAAACGATTCTCCGTGGAGAACATTTTGACCTTGCCGCGTGTTCAGGCCATTAGGCTAGAAAATCGGCGTGTGGAACTTCGGAAGCGCGCAGAGGACTTGGATGAGCGCGAGAAGCGCTTGTCGAGGTTTGAAGATGAATTGGAGACCAAGCGTCAAGAACTCATGCAACTTCAGAAGAGCCTGGAAGAGGAGCGAGCACGACTCTCTCAAAGGGAGGCCCATGTTGCAGAGCGCGAAGCCGAACTCTCTACCCGAGAGAGACAAATTGAAGATCGCGAACGCGAACTCTTTGCGAAACAGATTAATTCTCACCAATTGTCTATCTCAGAGATTGGGCATTCCTCGCGCATGTCATTTACTCATCACTCCTCGCACAGTCTCCCTACAGTTCACGAATTTCTCACTCCTAAGCGCGTTGCGGATTCGGCAGCTGAGGCTACTTCATCAGACCTTAAATCCCCTACTAGCTCTGATCCGCGTTCTACCGTATCCGCAGATTGCACTCCGCCGGGCCCTTCGTCAAGCTACCGAATTTTAAAGCATACCTCTGGTAGCTTTAGTGCCAAATCAAACGTGTCGGCAGAATCCAAGCCGACGTTGAAGGACTCTCCACCTGAGGGCTACCAGCACTTCCCGTCGGGTAGCGTTACTGACTCTGCAGAACGAAATAGGCGAGATGGCACGCCTGCCTTCGGACGGCTGCAAAGTCTGGCTTCGCTCCGAAGAACCAGTTGGGGAGAGTTGTTCGAAAAAGTATCGCCCCACACGAACCGAGGAAGGGAGCCTGTCAGTGGAGATGATCACACCACGGAGTCGCCTCGAGGCAAGCTTGGTATAGACCCCTCTCATCCCGTAAGCCGACTCCAGGCTGTGTCTTCACACTACTCACGAGCGGCGCAAACCTTGTTCGACGAGGTCCGCGGTAGGGGAACGCTTTCGAAGTCTGAAGTTGTCACGGATGATGTTCGTAGCCACACCATCACAACACTGACAAAAGGAGAGTGGATGGGAGCATGTCCCGAGAGCACACAGGTCCAACCACCTAGCCTATAGTTAACGCTTCTTACACTAGTCTCACAATAAACCGTTTGCTCCAAATCTGAAACAGTGACTGTCCTTCTGCAGCCCCTCCTGTCAGACCTCTGATGTCTGTTGTCCATGATCCCCAAAATGTTACAGTTAAGAAGCGTAGTAGGGCCGTGTCTCTGTTGCTCAGGTGGAGATATGTTAATAACTTTACTGGGATTGACTAGACGCGCGTACATTGTGCGTCTTCATCGGTTCTTCTCATTGTGAGAATAGGTAGGATAAAGACTTAGACAGCAATCGGATACACGGGCAGTAATATAGCAATACAGTTACTGGGGCGTGAAGAAACAATAATATCGAGATAGCGCATGCCGGGGTCATCCTATAGATCTATGCTAATTTACAAGGCATCGAACTATTGATTGATCTCATAGTGCCGAGCATGCGAGGGAAGTACCTAAAGCAGCTGTTCACAAGTCTTGGGCTAATTCAAAGAGGGGAAGCTGAAGACGGGAAATAGAATTCAAAGGTCCGGTAGGAGGAGGAGATGAGGTGGAGGTGAGTATATCATAAAGTTGCATTAAAGTCGTTGCATCATATGTCGCTTGCAATGAACTTTGCAGGTGCCTGCAAATGGCAACCAAAATGTTAGAGTGACTTTTGGCATGCTCGTACCGCGAGGCCTAACCTACTCTAGCCGAACCGAATTAAGTGAATAGTCCATTAACAGAATGAATGATCGCTGGCACTGGCTGAGTGGTGAGATGAATTCCGAAAGTATTTTCTCGGTCATCATGCGCTCAATCGAACCGTGTAAAATCATTCTCTCAGCCAATATGCATGTCAACGACACAACCCAGTACAATTAACAGCAAAAGAAGAATGGAACGAATGAACATCAGTAGTACCAACGATGGCAAACCAATCATATTAAACATACACTCCCCAAGGTGCGTCGTAATCTCCAAACTCCTGCCGCATCCAGATTTCGTATTCCTCATCAAGGTATTTGTCTTTAGGACAATCCGTAGCACGTCGAAGAGCCTCACCAGGATGGCAAAAGTGACATCTCGTGGCATACTGGCATGCGAATCCATTTCTCACTGGATCTGGGCAAGGTTGCGACTTGAAGGTTGGAGCACGTGTTCTCGATCGGAGATCACTTTCGCCATGGGCGAAAAAACATCTGTCACCGTAGGGGCAGTGCCCAGTGGTCTTATAATTCAAGCATAGCTCTGTCTTAACCAAATCACGCTTCACGGAGCCCAACGGTGGTGGGGAGGGAGCCGGGGCATTGCTCGGCGTCGTGGCTGCGGGTGTCCCGCTGCTGCCCCCGTGTTCACCTTTGGTCAGAGGCTCTCGCCCAGCCACACCAGATTGGGCTATGCTTGGTGTTGTTAGCGAGGCTGCGTAAGATATACTGGGTGAGGCGCTCACTGCCGGACTAGGAACTGGCGGGATCGCAGTGCTAAGCGGGGTGTCCAGTGAAGTGGATGCAAAGGAGTGAGGGACTTGAAATTGGGCGGAGGACTGTTGTTGGTGCTGCGATACTTGGTGTGTCAGATGCGGTTGCAGAGTCTGCTGATATCCTCGCATCTTCATTGCGCTCGGTGTCTTGGGAGTGCCCGCGGGTGCAGTACCCGATGTCCCTTTCGCGGCTTGATGCTGTGTGCGTGAGCGAGTTTGATACATTTCTAGGCTCCTATGATACGTGGACGGATCCGCCGTGTCGGTGGTATGGATAGATAAAGCTATGGAAGTGGTATAGTAGTGAGAATAAGTGAGAAGTGCAGCAAGCTCGCGGTCAAATCACACAATCCCGAATGCATGGTTAAAGGGGTCAGTCGAAGAATACCGTGAGGCAGCAGAAATTAGGCATGACAGCGTACCGTGTGTGCTGAGACCGAGAGGAACCTCCTTATAGAGTTGTTTTTCCATCTGTTGTCACTTGAAGAACGACACAAACCGATGGGTTCCCTCGAATTTCAAGCGAGTATTAGCCGAAATTTCAGTCGAGCCTTTTCCACTTGTACACATGGAGATCGCTAGATCTATGGACCGCTGTAGGGCTGATACATGTCAGATACTCGTTACTCACTTGAAAAGTACCTAGCATCAAGTTATTTAAGATCGTCCATCATCGCGTCCTTACCCAAGCAATTACCCGAACTCCGGCCATAACGGCTCGAAAGCGATATCGACGTGTTGTCTTATGATGTGGGTGTGGGCACCGTTATAATGTAGGATACTATCATGACGCAATAGTACAATGCTGTTTACGTTCCACATTGCGTCTACGATGGCTTCACTCAGCCGAACAGCTCCGTCCTTATCCAAGTCTCAGATCTCGAGACAAGGTACTGCGCCTGGACAGGTGTTGGACGCTGCATCAACTTCATTCTTTCCTATTCTTTCGTATTCTTAGTGGCGTTTGTTGTTGTCTATGTATGCCCTGCGGTCTGGCGCAGGGTGTTGTGCATCAGACCGTATGCTGAAGTGACCACACACCAGCGGATTCCAATTCCCCCAGGACTTTGGTTAAGGGATATAGCTCATCTTCTGGATGGAGAGGTCGAAGTGTGCGTATATCAGCTATTCGTGCCGTAATATACTTAGGAAGCCTTTTATACTGCCCGTACCTTCTCCCCAAGTGGCATTCTCACTTGCCCCTCAGCTTTCGTGTGGCGCAGCTCAAGGGTGTGGTGGCTCTGACACCAGGGTTGGTCTAAGTGCTCGACCGTACTACAGCATGTTCCACTTGAATACCCTTGGCAAGAACGAATGCACTGCATAGCGCATGTCTACACTCCCGGTGTTCAGCAAAACACAGGCGAAACGCAGGGCAGTGACAGGCGGGAAAACCACGAATCTACATGTCTGCATTTCAGAAGGCTCACCAGGATACGTAGCTATAAACTATATATTCAGGTATAAAATATCATCACTTACTGGCGGATATGCTTACTTTTTCCCCAGACTTGCCGCTAAGCCATCGTTCGCACACTACACTCTTCACAACTATCTCCTGATTACGTTAATGGACACATAGCCATCGCCAAGGTGAATGAGAAGAAGGTCGTCAACTACATAGCCGAACAGCTCAAGGCCTACGGCGAAATTGCTGGCGCTACCAAGCGCGCTGAGCTTGAAGTATACCTCGTCAGCAAAGAGTTCCTCGAGACGTGTGAACAGGTCTTCCAGACAGTTGATGCAGATGGGTAAGTCGACGTAGCATGAACGGAGTTGTACTCGAGTTTGCACTGCGGGTAGTGACCCATCATGTATGCCTGCGCCCCCTGCTCGCGATCCCATCGTGGGACCGAGCTGTGAGTGGGCCTGGTGGACTGCGTATGCTGGGGACACCATAACATCCAGCAATCAGGCAAGTTTTGGTCTCCTCATGGTGCCCTACCCGCTAACCAAATCTAATATCCTGCAATGAATTAAGTTGTCATCACGATGTGGTTCATTAACGCACACTCGCTCACTTTGTTGCCACTGTCTTTAATCCCTCCTTCACCAATTACCCTGACATCAACCAGTTCCAACTCTATTGATCCCAATGAACTTGCGAAAGCCTTCCAGCTCGTGATAGAAAATCTTCCAGGGGTTAGCGAAGCTGTAAATCGTGCTATGAAGAAATATTCAAGTTCGAACACCGAAGTCGCGGCACAAAAGCTCGCGGAGAAAGCGTTCAACCTGCTCGATGTCGATCGCAGTGGTAGTCTTGAGGGCAATGAGTTCGTCAACGCCTGCCGATTGATGTGGTGTACAGCGCTGTCCTGGGTAGAGAATGTTTCCCCTGGAGAACGTCACCTGACCGAGGCCATGAATGAGTACTCTGCAAAGTTTGGTCCAGCGGCCGCTGATGAGCTTGTGAAACTCTTCGAAACATTCGAGTTTGGCAATCTGTGTCGTACAGTGTTCAATCAAGTTGATAGCGATAAGAATCAAACCCTGGATGCCAATGAGGTTCTCGAGGCATGCCGAATTGTCGCTCACGAGCTTGCGTCGACACTGAGCAATGAGTCCCTTCGGAAAGAAGTTGTCGCTAGTTTCGCAGCCGATATTAATGCGGAAACTGTAGGCGAATTCCTTAAACTTATTGATGCCGATGGCAACGGAACTCTGGACGAAGTCGAGTTCACGACTGCTGTGAAGTTGCTGCTAATTGATTTGCACACGCGAGCGCATCGTGCTGAATTTGGCGCCACTGACGATTACGTCGAATCCACGCTTCAACGCTACGCGAATGATCTCGGGCCCGCTCGTGTTGAGTTCCTGCGTCAGCTTTTTGCACGTACAGAGTTCCCAGTGGAATGCACGATGGCATTCCATCGAGTTGATGAAGATGACAGCATGGCCCTCGACAAGGATGAATTGCTGCGCGCCTTACGACACATCCTTCGAACGTCTGGACAGGTCGAGAAGCTCGCGAACGCAGGGACTGACGTCGCCGCACTGCAACAGGCTCTGGGTTCGCACTTGATTGATACGATTTTTGAAGTTGTCGATCTCGACGGCTCGGGCACCATTGATGCCAAGGAATTCCCTGCTGTGGTCAAGCTCTTCTGGATTCACGTGCTTCGTGTTGACGCTCTTGGCGGAGTTGAAGCAGTGAAGCAGTTAGAGGAAGAGGAACGCAAGAAACAAGCTGAAGCAAAATCAGATGAGAGCGCGAATCTGGGCCTTAAACGCGGGTCAGATGAGTCCACCACTCCAAGCACTAATAAGAGAGTAGCCCTCAACGAGACTCCTGCGGAGCGCGCTGAGCGGTTAACTGGACATGATGTCATCGCATCTGCTATCCAAGCCAAAGCAGCTGAGCTGGAGGAAACGAAAGATGCGAGCGAGGGCGAGGCCAAAGCCACCTTTGATACGAAGGTCAAGGAGGTCCTTGAGTTGTTCCGAGGTGCAGACTTCCAGCAGGCGTGTGATAATGCTTTCTCTCAAATCGACCAAGACAAGTCCGGTACAGTAGAGCGATCCGAATTCTCAGACGCCTTTGACATGCTTGTCAGCGAAGTTCCCAACGCTAAGGAGAAGCTCAAGTCGGTAGGTGTCCAGAGTGATGAGGACTACGCAGCAGCTCGCCGTCAGCTAGTGGACTGTGTCTACGAAATGCTAGCGGTGCAAGAGTCCTTGGACGAAGAGCAATTCAGCCTAGGTTTGCGTTTGATGTGGATCCAGCTCGCATTGTAAATCAACTGGATTTTTATCCGAGCTGAGGAACCGCCATGACACAGAAAGGAACTAGCCTGTCAACACCCGTCTTGGCTCATGGTTTGCTTGGATAATTTACTGTGTATGTAATAAAGTGACCATTTAATAAGAAGACCTTGATTGCTCGACTCTCTCGTTCTCTGCTACTGCCACGAGTAATTGAACTTGAGCGGCTTCACGTCGCATGCAAAAAAACACGTCCACGCCGCTGTAGTATACTGGATAGGTTATTCATTCCTGATTTATGAGCCATGTAGATTGCATTCGTTGGTATATGCCATCCAATGTCCAGTCCGATGCCCATGGACACCTTAGGAATTCCGTCACCCCCGACTGTGTCGATTTGAAAATTTGAAATTTGGAACCTGGTTCCAAATCTGGGTGGGTTTGGAACTTTTTTGGAACTTTTTGGAACGTTTTGGAACCCGGTTGGAACCGGGGCCAGGCAGGACGGGGGAGGAAAAGTGACTCTCGAACACGTCTCGCACAATGGTTGTTAAGACTGAGGTAGGTAGATATGCGCTGTATAAAGCTACAGTTCGATAGCGTGCATTCATGGAAATTAACTGCATTATTATTATTCCCAACACTCCACGACTTGTCTTGCTATTATCGTGTAAAGTGTAAATTTCCCACTCTTGGACCACGCCTCAAACCGCTTTCCCACCCCACTGCACACTCTGCGATGCTCTAGACCTGCTTTTATTCGGAGCAAAAGATCTACCCAGGTCACGGCTCTCGTGTCGTCCGCCGAGATGGCAAGGTACGGTATTCAAATCGCTCGCTTTGACGCAAAAACTTGGACAACGCCGCAGTTTGGTTCAGCCTCCATCACACCGCACGGTAGCGCCAGTGCGCTGTGAGCCGAGAGGTGGGACGGCAGACGTGCATTCGACTGTCCCACACTGCTGTCTGTTTGTTGTATCACACCACATAGTCCGATTCCCACTTACGCCTCCGGTTCCCACGCACTTCCCCGCACTGTTTAGCTCCTGATGTTCCTTGATACCCGATGCAAGCGACAGTACTTCAACAAGAAGAAGCCTCTCCGCTTGCGCTGGACCCAGGCATGGCGCCGTGCTAACAAGAAGGTCAAGACCATCGGTCAGGAGAAGAAGAAGACTGTAAAGAAGACCGTCAAGGTGTTCAAGACCTTCGTTGGTATCTCCATCGAGGACCTCAAGGCTCGTGCTGATCCCCAATCGGATGTCCGCAAGGCTATGGCTGACTCCGCTGCTCGCAAGAAGCAGGAGAAGAAGGACAAGCCCAAGAAGGAGAAGAAGGAGAAGACCTACGACCAGGGCCAGGGCTTCGTCAAGGTCCCCAAGATCACCAAGCTTCGTCTTGCTAACCGCAACTAAAGTCGGTCACCGCTGTGTACATGACTCATCAACTGTGCAGACGAGCTCTCATCAGTATCTGCACCGGACAGTGACAGCAGTAGCAGGATGAAACATTAGCATGGTGGGCGCCCCCCGTGTCGATGTTGATAGTCGTCCCGTCCCTCACAAGCGACGGCTTGGCTTGGCGTGTTCAATAAAACTAGCTTCGAGATCTACACCAGATAGAGCATCTTGGCGGCTGAAATCAATTCAAGAAAGAGTCCAAGTCAAGGACAGTTGTCCTATGCGTAGAGTCGGTTGCTTAGCGGTGTTCATCGGAGTGAACGGGAGGCAACATGTGAGTGAGTGATGTTATGGATCGAGAATGATGTCGCACTTTCGGGAAAGTTGGGCCAGGACGGAAATGCATGACCCCATCCACCCTGCTTTGGCATTGTAAAAAGGGTAATAATACCGGTCCTGCCGCACCCCCCGCCGACCGGAAGAGAACCCATCCACCCGAGGAAACTGCCCGCGCTCTCC
>Ga0182741_1004344_pt1 | contig 14093 bp, 18 predicted proteins | sample eDN5th37CBELigOP_FD_128874 | JGI IMG/M metagenome (GOLD analysis project Ga0182741, IMG submission 128874) | Enriched Organic Plus compost microbial communities from Emeryville, California, USA - eDNA 5th pass 37_C BE-Lig OP (version 2) (version 2) ...
GTGATGTGATGGCGAACCGGTCAGACCGGGAGCTGGGACACCCCGCCTTGAGTCCAAGGCATCAAAGCCTGCAAAGCAGAGTGGGACCCAACTCGCGGATACCATCAGGGCCAGCAGTCTTCGAAAGGACTGCATCAACAGGCCGGACACAAGACTGCACCCGACCCAGCCGCCAAAACGTCAAATCCAGCCTTGCAACGCGGGAGCCATCCACACAGGACTCGTTTTATGGTGCGCTAGCAGTACGTCACGATCGCCCGCCTACCCCCTCACTAAGGGCCATCGCCCAGGACCTCCTCGATCTGGCGGCCAAGCTCGTCGAGACGGGCCCGTTCTCCGATGAGGCCGGGGTTGAATTTTCCGACAAGTTCGCGGCCTAGGCCCAGATCAAGGCCGCCAACGCGACCTAGGCGTCGTGCTCCGTGGCCTCCTCCGGCTCGCCCGGCTCGTCGGGCAGCGGGTAGCGGTTGATCGCCGCCTCACCTTCGACAAGAGCGATCTCCACCACCTCGTTCAGCAACTCCTCGCCCGCAATGTCCTCCAGCAGGGCGGCGAAAAGTTCTCGCTGAGCCGCCGGCGGGACTTGCGGAACGATGATCAGCAGGCCTGCGTGGAGTTCGGCCTGGGCGTAGAGCCGGCGGAAGTCCTTGGCGTTGTTGGTGACGAACGTCAGGGACTCCTCGCGGATCGGTTCCATGAGGTTCCAGTCCTGCATCCCGCCCATGCCGCGCCAGGTGACGTGCGTGGCTTGGTGGCCATGCTCGATCGCCACCTCGACCAAGGAGGTGTGCAGGCACTCGTCGATCAGGATGTTCAACGCGCGCCCGCCGCGCCCTTGGCGCCCTTGAGCGGGTCGCCCTTCAGCGTGACGCGCTTGCTGGAGCTGGGCGCCACGCCGCGATCGGCCAGACGCTTGGGCCGCCCCCGGCGTGGATGGGCCGCGACCCAGAGCTGGGCCAGGTCCAGCTTGCGGGCGTCCAGGGCGGTGTAGCCTGACAGCAGGTCGTCACGATCGGCTCCGCCCTCGAGCATGGCCGCCACGCCGTAGACCGGAATCCGCGTGCCCTTGAATACTGGCTCGCCGCCCATGATCGCCGGATCGCTGTGGATCAGGCGCTCAGCCTCCTCCAGGTCCTCGAGGCGGGCGTCCACCTCCCGGCGCGCCTCGGCCAGGTCGACGTGCAGCACGCTGTTTGCCTTGACCATCCGGGCCTCGGGGTGGGCCGCCACCTCCTGAAACAGCCTTTGGCGCCGTTCGACGGGTAAGGACCCGGCTAAGAAATGCTCCAGCCGCATGCACAGCAGGTGGCTATGGGTCAGGTAGCGGCGCGGCGCGCGGCCACCGCGAAGCGGCCGGGCCACATCGACGATGTGCTTGTCGATCAAATTGTTCACCGCCTTCAGCCGCAGGCCACTGACCGCGGCCGCTTCGGAAGGGGTGTAGAGACGCTCTCTGTCCGTCACAATCATTCTCCAGTCAGAGAATAATAATAAGCGCTGACTGTTAATTCGCCAACCCGTGACGCGAGCCGGCGCAGTCCGAAGAGCGGACCTCGCCAGAGACCGCTAACCGTCAGCGACGACCAGGAGGTCCGCAACGGGGTCACGGCTCAGGTGTCCGTCAGAACCGGTCGCAGGTGGGGCTTGCGCTTGCATTGAGGCCTACAGAACCCTGTCGAGGCGACCTGGACTGGAGCGAATCACCCGCGCGGTTCTCTTCCCACTACGCCATCACCGCCGAGGAGCTCACCTGGCTGGAGGGCCGCGGCAGCGAGCTGCAGGCGCGTGTCGAGCGGACCTGCAAAGCCTATCTGGAGATGATCCAGCCGAAGGGGTGAGAGGTGACTTGCTCTCGATGATGAGCACGCCTTATCCGCCGCTTCGACGTGCCGGTTGGAGCCTGTCGCTCGCCAAGTTGAAGACACTGCCTGAGGCGGCTCGATCTAGGACCGACCGCGCCGGGCCTGCAGGAGGTCCGACCATCGCCACTGGTCGCGGCCGAGCGCAATGCGCGGCGCGCCGGGGGCGTCGCCCAGGGAGATCAGCACAAGACCGCGTACCGGCCGGGCACGGCATTCTTCGGGCGCGAAGGCGATTTCCCACATCATGGCCTCGCGGACGGTGGCCAGGCCCCCGCCCTCCTGCCCTGGATGGGGCACCCAGTGACCGGTCCAGACGACGACGGGCTTGCCCTTGTGCGCCTTGGCCATGGCCGCCTGCACGCGGGCGTCCTGCCGCAACTCCTTCTGCAGCCATTCGAGCATGTCACAGGAACCGCCGCCCGATCCGGAGCCCGAGCCGCCGCCGCCGCCTCCGGAGCCGACCCGTGCGGCGCCGGCGATCTGGGTCTCGCTGAACTCGACCGCGGCCACCGCGCCCTCCTGCGCCCCTTCGCGTTCGCCGGTGGGGACGGGTTTGACCGCCGTGGGCTTGGGCGGCGTCCGCCGGGCGATCGCCTTCCGGGGCGGTGACTTCTCCGGCGCCTTGGCGACCTTGGGGGCCTCGGCAGGCTTGGGATCTGGCGACGGCGAAGGCGCAGGCGAGGGAGCGGGCGGGGCAAGCACCGGCGTCGGCCTCGCGACCTCCACCAGCTGGACGATCATCGGCTCAGGCTCAGGCGGCGTCTCTTCGGGTCGCGCCGAGAAGATCGCGATCAGGATGGCCAGGTGCGCCAGGGCGCTCACCGCTGTCGCTACGAAACGCGAACGACGGCGAAGCGCCATCTCGACGGCGGCAAGGCCGCGGGGCGCCTCCACATGAGGGCCGAAGGTCGGCTGGGGGTCGGCCATCGCGCCTCGACTTCACAACTCCAAGCAAGGCGCATGCGGCCAGCCCCCTTCCATCGGAAGCGAAAGGGGCGCTTTTCGGGCGCAGCTTGGCTGTAGAAGGGGCTCAGAACCGCCGGTCGCGCTCGAGGGTCCGCACCACCCCCAGACAAATCATCAGCTGACCGACATAGTACAGCGTCCATATGGCCAGACCGATCCAGGCGGCCTGGGCCAAGGGTCCGGCGCGGGCGAAGATAAACAGGTCCGAGAGCACGAACATCAGCGCGCCCAGGCCGGTCAGCGCCACGGGGAACCGGCTGATCAGCGCGCAGGCCGCCATTACCGACAGGCCCAGGGTATAGAGTACGACACCGGGCGCCATGGCCCGATCGGCCGGGAGCACGAAGGCCACCGCGACCGCAGCCGGAACGATCAGGAACGCCCAGCCTCGCCCACGCGCCCCACGCATGCGGTTCTTCAGGTAGAGCCCGATGGCGACGATATGGCCGGCCAGGAACGCCACGGCGCCGACCGTCAGGCCGGAGGTCTCCAGGAGCACGTCGCCCAGCGCGCCGAGCGCCATGACCACACAGATCAGCCAACTGTCCAGATTTCGCGCCTTCAGTCCCGCATAGACCGCGAGCAAAGCCACGCCGGCACCCTTCCAAGCGGTCGTCAGGGTCGGCTCGAGGCCAAGCTTCGAAGATGCTGCATAGCTCGCCCCTGCCACGATCGAAGCGACCAACACCAGCCATGCCAGCGGACGTTTCCGCTCCATCGCGCCCTCCCGTCTCGTTTCGGAAAAGCTTAGCTTTGGCGAGAGCGTGTGCAAGCTGCGCTTCCCTGTCGCGAGCAGGCCTATAGGCTCGGCGCATTGGGGCCACGCGGCCCGCTGATTCATTCTTCGAGGCGCACATGATGATCATCGATTTCGAATGCGACACGCCCACGCGCGAGGCCGTCGAGGACACCGTGCGGCTGATCAAGTCGGGCCGCGGCTTCGACAAGGAGGGTTATGCGCAGCAGATGGCCCCCGGCTGGGCGGCCCAGATCGGCATGAGCCTCGAGGAATTCAACGAAGCCAAGGCTACCGAAGGGCTGACCTCTCTCGCCCTGAAGCTCTGCGAAGTCGATATGGGCCGGGCCATGAGCCACGCCGACGTCATCGCCATGCTGGACGCCGCGGGCGTCGCCAAGGCCTGCATCGGCAATGCAGGACGCCGCGCCAGCAACGAGGACGTCGCCAAGTTCGCGGCCGAGTATCCCGATCGCCTGATCCCCTGGTTCCGCATCTGGGGCGACGAGGGCGAGGACGGCGTGGCGGCTCTCGAGCGGGGCGTGCTTGAATGGGGCTGCCGCGGCTTTGAGGTCTCCTCCTATCGAGAGGAGCGCTACATCAACGACCCGGCCTATTGGCCGTTCTTCGCCAAGTGCGTCGAGCTCGACATTCCGGTGCGCATCACCGCCGGCATGCACCTCCTCTCGGACCGCCCCTACGACTACGCCCATCCGAAATATCTGGACGAGGTGGCGATCCGCTTTCCGGAGCTTCGGATCATCGCCGGCCTGACCGGCTGGCCGTGGGTGGCCGAGACCTGCGCCATCGCTTCTCGCCACCAGAACATCTACATCGACTTCGCCTGTCGGCGCGTGAAGCACATGCTCTCGCCCGGCGCCGGCTATGAGGCGCTGACCTACTACGGCGCGCGCAACCTGCAGGACAAGGTGATCTTCGCCACCGGCTGGGGCACCCTCAACGTTCCCCTGCCGCAGTTGGTCGCCGAAGCCGACGAACTGCCGCTGAAGGACAGCGTGCGCGCCAAGTGGATGGGGGCCAACGCGGCCCGCGTCCTCGGCCTCGACCGCTGAGGCGGGGACGTCCCAGGCTCGCCGATGCTCGACTCAGCGCCTATCTGAACCTCGGACCTGTTCGGGAGGACGTCATGAAGACGATCGGCAAGGCGGTGCTGGCCGCGGCTCTAGCGGCTGCGCCCGCCGCGGCGGCCGAGCCGGTGCAGCAGCTTCGAATCTACGAGATCTTCGAGCCCAACAAGGCCGCCTTCCACGCGCGCTTCCGCGACGACGCCACGCGGATCATGCAGCGCCACGGCTTTCGGATCGTCTCCATGTGGGAGGCGAAGTCGGCGGAGAAGACCGAGTTCGTCTATCTCCTGGACTGGCCGGACGAGCAGACCATGAAGGCGGCCTGGACCGCCTTCATGGCTGATCCGGAGTGGGCGGAGATCAAGCGATTGACGAGCGCCAGGCACGGCCAGATGGTCGGCCAGATCCAGGACCGGACGCTGCGCCTCACCGACTATTCGCCGCGGTCCTAGCTGTACTTGAGCGCCGGGCTGTCGAGGTCGATCTTCGGGATTTCGTCCTTCTCGGCCCAGTAGTCCTGGGTGTGCTGCCACTCGGGCCCCTCGCCGCTCTTGGGCATGAGGTGCAGGCTGCGCATGAGATAACCCGGATTGAAGTTCTCCGGATCGATCCAGGGCTTCAGTTCCATGCCCTCGTCCGGCAGCTGCGGCACGACCTTGCGATAGCCCTTGTCCTGCATGTGGGCGAGCAACCGCGCCACGAAGTCGCCGACGAGGTCGGCCCGCAAGGTCCAGCTCGCCCGGAAATAGCCGAACACCCAGACGAGGTTCGGCACGTTCGTGAACATCATCCCGCGATAGGTGACGGTAGAGGCCCAATCGACAGGCTTTCCGTCGACTTCGAACGGGATGTCCCCGAGCACGCAGAGATCAAAGCCGGTGGCGGTGATGATGACGTCGGCCGCAAGTTCGCGTCCTGACTTCAGCAAGAGGCCCGTCTCGGTGAAGCGCTCGATCTCGTCGGTCTCCACCGAGGCCTTGCCCGCCTTGATGCTCTGGAAGAGGTCCCCGTTCGGGATGAACGCGATGCGCTGGCGCCAGGGCCGGTAGCGCGGCGTGAAATGGGTGTCGACGTCGAAGTCGTCGCCGAGGAAGAGGCGCACGCCGGCCAGCAGCTCGGTCTTCACCGCCTCGGATTCCTCCTGGGCGCGGCGGGTGAAATTCGCCTGGTCGAACAGGATCTTGCGGCGGACGATCTCGTGGATCCAGGCTTCGTCCACCTCTAGTTCTCGCAGGGTGTCGGCCAGTTCGTTGGCGTTGCGGCCGGGCACGAAATAGGTCGGCGAGCGCTGCAGCAGGGTGACGTGCTCGGTCTCGTCGGCGATGTTCGGCACCAGGGTCGCCGCCGTCGCGCCCGAGCCGATCACCACGACCTTCTTGCCCTTCAGGTCGGCGTCTTCCGGCCACAGCTGGGGATGGATGATCCGGCCTTTGAAGTCGGCCATACCCGGCCAGTGGGGCGTATAGCCCTGATCGTGCTTGTAGTAGCCCTGGCACATGAAGAGGAAATTGGTCGTGAAGCGGACGGGCTTGCCGTCGTGGACCGCCTCGATCGTCCAGAGATTGTCCTGGCTGGACCAGCTGGCGCCGACGATCTTGTGGCCATAGCGGATGTGGCGGCCCAGATCGTTCTCTTCGATCACCTCGCCCATATAGGCGAGGATCTCCTGCGCCGTGGCGATGGGCGTGCCGGTCCACGGCTTGAACCGATAACCGAAGGTGTAGAGATCGCTGTCGGAGCGGATGCCGGGATACTTGTGCGTGACCCAGGTCCCGCCGAAGGTGTCCTTCGATTCCAGCACGACGAAGCTGTTTTCAGGTCGCTGGGTCTGCAGGTGATAGGCCGCGCCGACGCCGGAAATGCCGGCTCCCACGACGAGGACGTCGAAATGTTCGGTCTTGGCGGCGCTGGCCGGCCGGGCGGCGAGCATATCCGTGGCGGTCATGATCCGTCCCCTCTCCTAAATCACTGCGGCCGTGGTCCTCGCTGCGAAAGCGAGCCCGGGCCTGCGAATAAGTTATCACCGATAATGAATAGACCTGGGGACGTGGCGTCAAGCTTTCGCCGAGCCCGTCTGGAGGGCTAAGCTTCCCCGACCCATACGGAGAGGAAGCATGACCCAAGAACTGGCCGGTAAGACCGCCTTCGTCGCCGGCGCCTCGAGCGGCATCAATCTCGGCATCGCCAAGCGTTACGCGGCCGCCGGCGCCAAGGTGGCGATCATCAGCCGCAGCCAGGAGAAGATCGAGGCGGCCGCCAAGGAGGTGCAGGCCTTCGGCCCGTGCTTCGGCATGGCGGCGGACGTTCGCGACTACGCGGCCGTCGAGGCGGCGCTGAAGCGGACCCATGACGAATACGGCCCGATCGACATCGTGCTGTCGGGTGCGGCGGGCAACTTCGTCGCTCCGGCGCTGGGCATGAGCGCCAACGGTTTCAAGACGGTCGTGGACATCGACCTGATCGGGACCTTCAACGTGCTGCGCGCCTCGTTCGAGTTCCTGCGCCGGCCCGGCGCCTCGCTCATCTCGATCACGGCCGGCCAGGCCGAGCGGGCTTCGATGTTCCAGGCCCATGTCTGCGCCGCCAAGGCCGGGATCAACATGCTGACCAAGTGCCTGGCGCTGGAATGGGGTCCGGCCGGCGTGCGCGTGAACGCCATTTCACCAGGTCCGATCGCCGAAACCGAAGGCATGGCGCGGCTCGCGCCGACTGCGGAGGCCGAGGAGCGGGTGAAGAGCCGCAACCCGCTGCGCCGCTACGGCACGAAGGACGAGATCGCCGACATGGCGATCTTCCTTTCCACCGAGAAGGCCGCCTACGTGAACGGCGCGATCATTCCGGTCGATGGCGGCAGCGGCGTGGGCGACGCCAGCGGCAACGCGCTCGGCAACTATGCCTGAGCGGAGCCTTCGTGCTCGGCCGGGCGATAGAAGAGCCCGAGCTTGAAGCTCTCGGCGATCCGGCCGGCGCGAGCCTGCAGCCCCCGCGCGATCTGCGGGACATAGAGTTCGGCGGTGGCGCGCGCCCAGTGCGCGAGCCACCGGTCGAACATCTCGGGCGTGATGGGATGGCGCATGTGCGCGGCCATGGGCCGCCCGGTGAACCGTCCGACGCCCAGCAGCCCGCTGGCCCAGAACTGCGCGATATGGTCGAGGTGGTGGTCCCAGTCCTCCACCGCCGCGTTGAACACCGGGCCCAGCATTTCGTCCTGGCGCACGGCGCCGTAGAAGCGCCCCACCAGCTCGCGCAGGTTATCAGGTGTCAGTTCGGCGTGCATGGACGCCAGATAGGGCCTGTCGGCGCGCCGGCCTAGAGGCTGCGACTCTTCAAGCGCTCTTGGATCTCTTCTGTGATTTCGATGCGGCGGAACGCGAAAGGTTCAATTCCACCGCGGCCTTCACCAGAGCCTTCAGCGCCGCCTCATCGATCTGGTCGCTCTCTCGAAAATCGATGGCGCGCCGCGTTGAGCCTTCGAGGCTGGAGTTGAAGAGGCCGGAGGGATCCTCCAGCGAGGCGCCCTTGGCGAAGGTCATCTTAACGACCGCCTTATAGGTCTCGCCGGTGCAGATGATCCCGCCGTGCGACCACACGGGAACCCCTCTCCACTTCCACTCTTCGATGACTTCGGGGTCCGCCTCGTGGATCAGGGCGCGGATTTTGGCCAGCTTCTCACCACGCCAGTCGGCGAGCTCCTGGATCCTCACGTCGATCAGCTGAGAAGGGCTCGCCTCTTCGGCGCCCTGGGAAGGGGCGTTCTTCTTGTCGGCCGGCATGGCTTTCTCTCCGGTTGGTCGGCTGCGCGGCGGCTCACAGTCGTTCGCCGGGCAACTGGCTGGCTTGCTTCACCCAATCGACGAACTGCGCCTCGTCGAACGCATCGTCCTCATGGATGTCGAGATAGCGCACCTCGGGGTGCTTGGAGGCTCCGGGCGGGATGGGTCGCAAGGACGAACCGCGGAAGAAGGTCACCTTCACGTAGCGGGCGAAGCAATGGAAACTGAGGAACCAGAGGTCGTCCTCAACGCCGAAGAAGGGCGAGTTCCATTTCACCGCCTTCCGCACGCCTGGAACCGTACGGACGATGAGGGCGTCCAGCCGGCGCCCGACATCGCTCTTCCATCCCGGCATGGCCGCGATATAGGCCTGCACCGGAGCATCGCCGTAGCCCTTCGGTATCTGCGGGTTGCCCCCTGAGAGCAGGCGCGGGCCTTCCTTGCCTTCCTGAGCCTCGGCGGCCGACGGCTTCGGCGCTTTGCTGGCCATCCCCGTTCCTCCTTACGGATCAGCACACCCTGCGCCGCGCCATCTGCCGGCATAGGGCAGGACGAAGAGATACAAACCCGTGAGCAGCAGGAAGACCAGCGGAACCAGGGCCAGGAGCCCGATCCATAGCGACGGGTCTTTGCCCATGGCCAGGAGGTTGACGACGACGGCCAGCGTGAAGGCGATCGACAGCCAGCGGTGAACCCGGCGGATCAAGGCGTTCCAGTTCATCAGCGATCCTTTCGAAGGCGGCTTGGATCAGTCGATCCGCGCGACGACGCCTTCGAGGCTCTCGAAGAACCGGGGCCATCCGGCGGTCGCGCCGCGATAGGCCAGCTTCTGATCCGGCTGGAAGCCGACCTGCTCCATGCGCAGCCGGGTTCCTGCGTCCACAGGCGTCAAGGTCCAGGTGACCACAGTCTCGAGCCCTTGCGCGGCCCAAGTGTAGGACAAGGTTCGGCTGGGCTCGATCGCCTGGACCTTGCAGTCGACCACGCCCCACTCGGCCTCGAGCTTGAAGCTGCGCCCCACGGCCGCCTCGAAGTCGTTCTTCATCAGCCATTCGGCGATGAGGTGCGGCTGGGTCAGCGCGCGCCAGATCTTGTCCGGCGAAAAGGGGATCTCCCGCTCGACCACCACCGCAAGCGGTTCGGTCACGACTTGGCTCATTGGTCCATCCTCCTGAGGAGATCTTCGAGATCGTCGAACCGGCTTTCCCAGAAGCCGGTCATCTGCCTGGTCCAGTCGATCAGCGGCGCCAAGGCCTTGAGCTGAGCGCTGTAATGAGTCTGCCGCCCCGCATGGCGGTCGCGCACCAGGCCGGCCTGTTTCAAGACCGCCAGATGTTTTGAAACGGCGGGCTGCGAGACCCCGGCCTCGGCCGTCAACGCTCCGACCGTCTGCTCGCCCTCCCGACACAGCCGCTCGAAGAGCGCGCGGCGGGTCGGATCGGCGAGGGTCCTGAAAAGGATGTCGTGGGCCTTGGGCATAATCCATAACCAAGCGATTATGCGAATATCCATAACCACCACGTTATAGGTGAGTCCACCGAAATGTTGGCGGCCGCTCTAGCCGGTCCTGGAGACACCGCCTCTCCGACGCAGCGCGACTTGGAAACAGGGCGCCCCAATCGGGCGCACAGGCCGATCAGAACCGCCTTGTTCGGCGGCGCCAGCGCAATAGCGACGGCTCGACAGAGGCGCGGACTTTCCTGCAGCCCCGCCGTCCGGAAGATTGGACGCTGAGGGAAATCGAGCCCAACTCACTTTTTTCCGAGATCAACCCTCACGCGAACAATGTTCGGCGATCCTGCCGGCGTAACATGTTGCGCAAATTATGAAGCGTTGAGCTCGATGTGACTCCGCTTTCGGACAAATTATCCCAATTGTGCGCCGCCGCATGGGACTTCAAAACAGGATTTCAAGGCCCCTTCGGCCCAGTGTGACTGACCGGTCACACACTTCGCAGACCGATGAAATGCGAAGCCCCAAACCATTGTGACGGAGGCATGACAGGCATAGCTGCGCCTCACTGCTTTCAACCCACAGGGGATCAAGAAAATGAGAAACCAACTGTTCGCGACGGCCGCCGTGGCCGCCTTTTTCGCGCTGACGGGCGCCGCCCAAGCCCAGACCGTCGGCTCCGTCGGCGCCGGCTACAGCCGCGCCGATCTCGACGCCGGCGTCTTTGGTGACGGCGACGCCGACGTGTTCTCCGCCGACGGCTCGGTCGCCTTCGACGCCGGTTCGCTGCGCGCGGCGGTCGACGGTGCGGTCGCCAACTTCGACGCCGACGGCGGCGACGCCACCAACTGGACGGTCACCGGCCACCTGAACACCGCCTTCAACGGCGGCCTGGCCGGCGGCTTCGTCGGCGTGACCACCAACGACGAAGTGACCGTCTGGGGCGTCGGCGCCGAAGCTCAGTTCAACGTCGCCCCGTCCACGACCCTCTATGGTCAAGTGGGCTACGGCCAGTCGGACGACCTCGCCGACGCCGACATCTGGGCCGGCCGCGCCGAACTGCGCTACTTCATCAGCGACAACTTCAAGATCCAGGGTTCGGCTGGCTACGCCAACATCGACACCAACATCGGCGATCTCGACACCTGGAACATCGGCGCCGACGCCGAGTACCAGTTCGCGGGCACGCCCTGGAGCGTCACCGCTGGCTACGAGCACGGCGAAATGGACGATGCGGACCTGAAGGCCGACACCTTCAAGGTCGGCCTGCGCTACACCTTCGGCGGCACCCTGCGTGACCGCGATCAGGCCGGCGCCTCGCTGGGTTCGGTGAACAACCTGTTCGGCGGCACCCTGGGCCAGAGCGTCATCGCCGCCTTCGGCCAGTAAGGACCAAAACGCCGCGCTTCCTCCCCTTCCCTCCGAAGCGCGGCGCAACGCCCCGGCCCCTCCCCCGGCCGGGGCGTTCCCTTTTGGGGTTCAGGCGGGCTCCGCCATGGCCGAGCTCAGGCTCGCCTCGAAGTCCATGAAGATGTCCACGAGCTCGTCGACCGCCACCCGTTGCAGCTGGCCTGACGGGAAGCGGAAGCGCCAGAAGCTGGCCACGTGCTCGATGGCGCTCAGCCGCTCGCCCAGGGCGTTGAACATGGCGGGCGCACGCAAGAGGAACTCCCGGAAGAAGGCCGGGTCGCTCTGCTCGGTCATCGCGGCGTAGGCCCGGTCATAGACGCCGAGCGTATCGGTGACGCTGCCGACGGCGGCGAAGATCCAGCCCCGCAGCTCGCTCTTGATGCGGCCGATATAGACCTTGTCCTCCGCATCGACGGGGCCGGTGGGACGGACCACCGCGATGTCCTCGACCACGGCCTTGATGCGTGGCAGCAGGTCTCGCACCTGCCACTTGTAATAGAGGAAGGCCTTCCAGCAGAAGACGCCGTCGCGGAACTCCTGCGGCGCCATGTTCATGACCTTGCGCAGGGGCGCGAGCTCGGCGCTGTTGGCGTCCGACAGGATCTTGGAGAGCAGCGTCGCCGACTTCACGGACGATGCGACGCCGTCCCCGAAGGACATTCGCACCAAGGGCTCGAGCTCGGCGCGGGCCGAGGCGAACATCCGCTCCAGATCGCCTTCAGAGATGCTGAAATAGCACGCCGCCGGGGTGAAGCCGTTGGTCTTGAGGCTCTCACGCATGAGGAAGGGGTCGAGCGAGGGCAAGGCGGCGATGATGTCGAGCACCGTGCGATCGCGAGCGCCGATCAGCAGATCCTCGCCGAACGCCTCGGCCGCGAGCTCCTCGAAATTTCGTTGCCCGACGAACAGGAAACGCGCCCCGTAACGCAATTCGTGCTCGGCGATCGGGAGCAGTATCTTCGTGCCGGTCAGGACCGGATAGTCGAAGAGATCCGCCTCGCCGCCCCGGATGCGGTGCTTGAGGATGATGCTGCGGTTCAGCAGGGCGTTGTTGAAGAACGGCGACTGCTCGTATTCGAGCTTGCGACCGTCCTTCTGGCAGATCTGCCAGAGATTGAGGACGCGCGAAGTCGCCGCGCTCTTACGCAGGTGCTCCAGGCTTCGATAGGATCGGTCACGCGCCACTCGAGCGGCCGCGATCAGACGCGGATGTCGAGGGCGAGCCCCTCGTCTTTCTCGGCCCTTTGTCCGGCCGGAACCACACGGGTCTCGTCGGCGAAGCCGAGTGTCTGGAGGCTGGCGGCGAGATGGTCGGCGCCCTGCTGCGTCATCGGCAGGGCCGCGCGGCTCCACAGCCCTTCGCCCAGCTGACGGAATTCCACCCTGTACATGGCCGCGCCTTCTCCGCGAATCGAGACTAGGCCGACCTTGCCAACACATGGTTAGCGCAGGCTTAACCATAAAGGTTCGTCGAACGCGGTTCCGCCTCGCCCGAGCGTCCGCTGGCTGGGCGACCAGCTTCTGGAGGTGGCCCCGAGCGTCCAACGACGATCGAGGGCGCCCCTTTAGTCAGGGCGCCCCTGGCGATCCTCTCGCCGTCGATTGAAGCCTCAGGCCTGCGCGCTCGCCGCGGTCGGGATGGGCGCGCCAGGCGGGCGGCCGATCCAGATCTGACCGGAACGAGCCATGACCTCTCCTGCCCGGTCGAACAGGGCGACGCCGGCGAAGTGCTTGCGCCCCTCGACCTCACGCGCCCAGGCCACGACGACGTAGGTCTCCCCCGCCTTCGGCTTGCGGAGCACTTCGCCGGCCATGGTGCCGAGCAGGCCGACCGGCGAGCCGCTCTTGATCCACCAGGCCATGGAGCCGGAGCAGTCGAGCGCGCCCCAGGTGATCTCGTCAGGGATGGTCCCGTCTTCCAGCGCGAAGTTCTCGTGCGGCGTCCAGGTCCCGGCGCACTGCCCGACCGGCGCCCCGTCGATCTGGCCCACATGTACGCCCAGGCCCTCGCCCGCTTCCCGCTCGATGCAGCAGGAGAAGCAGCCGCGGTGCAGGGAGCGCTCGGCGAACTGGGAGGCGGCTGCGAAAGCCTTGGCCTCTTCGATGGTCGGGGGAGCAGGCGGCGGATTGGGGATCTGGCTGTCATCGGCGGGACGGGCCGAGCCGAGCACCGCGCCATCGGCGCCCACCAGGGTCACCGCGCCGTCTTCGCCCGGCTCGATGCGAACCGTGGTGTCGAGCGGAACGCCGGAGCGCAGCATGGCCACGCCCCGACCGCCGACTGCGCCGGCGAGCACGCCGCAGATGTATCCGCCGTTGGCCGTGAAGGGAGGTCCCCGAAATTGCCGGGGGACGACGATCTCAGTCATCGAAATGATCTCTGGTTTTTGAATCAGCGGTCAAAAGAATGAGGGCATCATGGCCCAGCGCCGCCCCTCGAGGGAAGCCTGACATTGGGGAAATGCGCGTCGAAACCCGGAACCGCCTTCCGGCTTTGGGGTTGAAGCCCCGTCGCAAAGCCAGGAGTCGTCATGAGTATGGACATGAATGACCCCGCCGCTGTGGAACGGCGGCTGTGGGACGACATCGAGCGTCACCAGATCGGAATGCTCAGCCTCGTCGGTCGCAACGACCATCACGCTCAGCCCATGACCGCCTTCGTCGAACGCGATGGCGGGGAGCTCTGGTTCTTCACGCGTGCGGACACCGCCATGGCGCGCGCGATCGCAGAAGGGGCTCCAGGCCTCTTCACCTTCTTGCACAAGGAACTGCAGGCGAGCGTCTCCGGAGAGTTGAACCTGCTGCA
>Ga0182741_1004349_pt1 | contig 14067 bp, 5 predicted proteins | sample eDN5th37CBELigOP_FD_128874 | JGI IMG/M metagenome (GOLD analysis project Ga0182741, IMG submission 128874) | Enriched Organic Plus compost microbial communities from Emeryville, California, USA - eDNA 5th pass 37_C BE-Lig OP (version 2) (version 2) ...
AGATCAGGCCTTGATGCTTGATCGTCGGGCGTTGCAGCTTGTGGTGAGGATGATAAATAGAATGCCGAAGGGGAAGACGAAGTGGCACCTGTCCCAGTCACAACAGGAGCGTCCCCATATATTAGCGGATCAGAATAGCTTTGTGGGACGCTACCCATACCGTTGGCAATACCAAAAGACGCCTGCGGTATCGCAGCAGCCTGAACTAGTTTTCGTCGATCCATACCAGGTGGCAAGATCGGGACATGCACACGACCGGCCCTGGCACCTCGCGTGTCAGTAAGGGTGAGCAGGAGTGGCAACGCTGTCTTGAGCCCCAAAGGGGTAGTGGCAGCTGGATTAAGTATCAACTTCGAGAACGCAGACATAAACTCGTCTCCATTGTGGGAGGCTGCTTGCTTCGCGAGATCCAATATAATTTCTGCAGCTTTGGAGCCCATTGCTACCGTATGCTGTGGCGTTAGTTCCGCGGCAATATTACCGCCCCAGCGTGACGAGCTCATTCGATTGAATCCTGGCCCGATTGCCATGTCAACATGGCGAGCAGTATTGAGGAAGTTCGCAACACCTAGCGCTGCAATCGCCTCAGCTCTTGCTTCTCCATACAGCCGATTGGTATCCCAGAACGTGCGAAGCAGATCACCACCAGCGGCTGGGTGCACTGAAGGATCCAGCGCACGGCGAGGCAAGGCAGAGCCCAGGGTTGAAGATAGCGACAAAGTTGGTGGGATGAACTGACTTGGAAGAAGATAGGGCTGCGGGCAGTGGTTTGCGGTCACCGTGGTTCCTTTAACCAGGCTCGTAATGTCGTGACCTGCATATCCTAGCCCGCTCTGTGTGTTTGATCCATCCGCTTGGATCGAAGTCGATGCATCTGCAGAGGATCCCACTGACGGCACTAACAGCGGCACCTGATGCCCGAGCGCTGACAACGTCTCAGCAACGTCATCACTGATGACCGCTGCCTTCATCAGAACCGAGGGCTCCGCCTCTACTGGATTGATTACATCATCGCGGGTGGGATTAAGGGGTTGGAATTCAGAAGGCCTAAGACCGTAATGGAAGTGTGAGAACTGGTGCGTTGAAACGGTACGGGTGGGATCTGAGGCCCGGCATACTGTACCACCTTGTCCACACATACATGAAAATGGAGCACGCTTCTTGCTCGAGACGGTAGGACCTAACGAATGCCCGTCGTGGCATAGCGCAGCACAATCAAGACAAATTTCCATTTGTAAACCACACGTATAACAGCAGTCTTTGTAGAACCCGTGAATTCGCTTCACACCATGAAGGACACGACTACAAACCAACTTGCCCTGTAATGATCCAGCTCCTGCACCCGCCGCGAATCCAGAAGTAGCTGCTGAGATTCTTAATCCAAGATCGGCGTACGCACCCGCCGTTTGTGCTGCGCCTGAGGCTTGACAGTTCTGATCCTGAGTAAGCGCGCTCGCAAGTAGACCCAAGGCATTTAGGCTCGTCATTAAGCTCCGCCAAGGAAACTCACGATTGCGCATTATGCTCTGGGCTTGCTGAGACTGCACACCTGTTTCATAGTGAGTGGCAGGTGGGACTGGCCTAGGATGCCTTACTCCTAAATCATGACGGATAACGCTGCTACTCTTTCTACGCTTGCGACGAACGCTGGTGCTCGACATGTGATCATGGTATGAGTTTTCACCTGCACTATCTGTCTCCTGTCTGCTGTGTTCACTTAGTAGAACATCCCTTCCAAAGGTTGAGCTCACCGAGGGGTGACCGTACGCATTCGCCCTTTCATCGCGAACTGGTGTTGCGCCAGGCTCGCCACCATCTGTGACCTGCGTGCCGCCATCGGGCGCAGAGCTTACAGGGAGAGCGTGGCGGCCATTGGGTGAGTCCATGGTTCCGACAGGGCTGCCAACTTCGTTGGTTCTGAGGTGCTACACTAGACCTCTCGAATGACCAAACCGAACTTTCAAGCAGACGGCGCAAAACTGGCGCCTCCTTCGCTTACTAGACATGTAGGCACAGGGAAACGTCGATGGACGGTGAATGATTTGGTCTCGAGACCAGGCACTTCACTGGTTCCTGGGTCATTTCCTCCCTCTGGGTTGGACGAGCGTGTGCAGCATATCGGCTGAATGATGCAGGACTATGATAGACTCTCATGTGCAAATAGATGTGTTAGCATGTTATAGCAACGACGCATTGCTGACACGTCATCTAGAATTCAATGGCTGCCTCAGGCAGCACAGAGCTACGCTTAAGCCCAGCTGGCTCTCTCCGATCGGAGGATCCCAGTCCTGTTTTCACGTCTGATAGCAGATTGCAGCCTACTAAAACTCAACGACACAATATCACTGCGTATCCCATCGCATAGGCCAATCTTTACGCTTGCCCACGCTCTCCAACTCTCACTCGAGATATCCTGGAAATGTGGATCAGATCAAAATTTCCCACCTTCCCACGAAAAGCGCCGAGCGGGACTTTTGCGGCAGGCAACAACACCATTCATTGAGGCTGAGCTAAGAGCCGAATTGAATAAAAGACACATTATATTCACAATTTTAGACGAACTTAGTTCGTGAATTTCTGAAATTCATTGCATTGAAGAAATAGTCCGAACAGGAAACTAATGGGGGATAAAAGGTGTCGAAGGTCATCTGCTTAATAGTAGTGCTTGTAGCGGAACTTGATGTTAAGCAAGTAGCGCAGACGCACCTGCGCCTCATTGTAGACAATATACTCATTGTACAACAAGGAAGAGCTGCGGCCCGACAAGTCTGGATTCCGGACAGGCGTGCCTAGGGGAATCTTCATGCCATCGTCAGTGTAAATGCACTGTTTAGGATCTGGCGCGGTGCCACCCATGCCATACGTCGAATGCAGTCCATCCTTGAGCTTAGTAACATACTCACTACGCGTGAGACGGTACTTCTCACCAAGTGCAGCCTCACACAAGAGGATCAGAGCGTCTGGGTTGTTCGGCTGCGCAAAACAGTAGTTAGCCGACTTTGAAACCATGTCTGCCAAGTAGATACCTTTACCGAACATGTAACCGGTAACAGGAGCTTCAGGTGGAGCAATGCGCAAACCCTGGGAGAGAATACCACCAAAGTTGGTGAGACGAGAGCCGTGCCATAGTAGCTCGCGTTTGCGCGGATCGGCATTATAAAGATCTTGACCTGAGGGCGTGGTTTGCTTAGTTTCAGCCTCTTCTTCCGTAGTAGCAGTGGCCTTCTTCTTGCGACCTCGACCGCGGCCCTTAGGGTTAACAGCCTCTGACGCAGAAGTAACCAGTGAAGCAACGTTGGAATTGGAGTCCACGCCGAACATATCACGGCAATGCTTGTCAAAGCGCTCCTTCTCACCCTCACGCTCAATCACTAGAATATCCTGGATTTCAAGCGTGTACGAACTGTGCGTTGCGGCATGAGTGTTTGTCAAGTACGACTCGATGTGCTTCCACTCCGGGCTATCGCGAGGCAGTGGAGTAAGCTTGTTCTTAAGCGAGCGGTACTTGATATCCGAAGCGTTCTTGCTGCGCGCCAGGCGTTCCTCAAAGGTAAGATTCACAGCCATAGCGTCGTCGGCATCTTCTGGAGTCTTGCTTGCGACTGCCGCTGCACGTGAAATGTTGTAGGCTTCAATCATATCCTGTAGAGTCTGGAGCAACTCCGCCTTCGCTTTAATTTGAGCACGCGTCTTGATGATGGACTCATCGAGAAGTGGGGAGACGCTGGAAGTTCGATGCAAGGTGTGAGGAATGAGTGTGTAAAAGCGATTGTTCGCGTTCAGGAGGCGCTGTTCGTCTTCCTTCTTGATCTTGAGTAAGAGCTCCAAAAGCACTGCAGTTCGCGACTTGGGCGAGCTCACTTTCTCCTCTGGATCACCCTCCAAGACCTTTTGCACTTGATCCTCAAGGTCTTCTGGGAAAATTTCTTGAATCAACTGATCAAGGTGTTCTAGCGCTTGGTATCCATCTCGAATGCGCTTCTCGCTGAGCTGACCGAGGGGCATCTTGTCAACATCGATTTCCAACTCTGCGAGCGTGGCCTGCATACGCTTGGAATCAAAAATCATATCAACAATCCTTTTGACTCGAGCATCGAGTACAGAAGGGTGATCTTCCTTTTGATCAGGTTCGGCCTCAGCATATACCGTCTCAACTGGGAAGAACCTCTTTGGATGGCGGGTGTACGGTACCTGACCCCACTCGTTGCCAGTTTTGTCACGGAAGTAGGCTCGGAAGCACTCCTTGGCCCGGTCGAGTCTATGGAAATTCTCGTATGTACTACCACCTTGATCAGTTGAACCTACACGTCCCCACTGACGGAACACCCAGAAATTAGTCGTTTGGGTGTCGTGAACAAGTAGTTGCAAGTGATAGAATGAATTGCGTCCAGTTGCCAAATCTGTAAAGCTCATGGGAGCATCCCATAGTTGACCAGGACCTGTGCCCTCGTCGAGTACGTGTGCCACCTCTGCGTAATCAAATGCTTGATTAACCGCGCAACGGCCCTTAAGCTGGACCTTAACCTTCTTTTGGCTCTCGCTCATGGAAGCCTTTGACTCTTGCGTTTCCGTCTTCTTACGCTTTTCGCCCAGGGCTGACTGAACGGCCAAGCTCTTGGCCTCTTGTTCAAGCGCTCGAGCTTCCTTCTCGCGTTTTACAGCACGACGAGCCCAAAGAAGGGGTGGTTTCGGGACGAACTTCCATTGAGTTAAAGAAGGTTTTGCTCCGCGAATGATTTCGACGCACATTTCAGCCTCACTCTTAGTGAGTTGGTTGGGATCAAGAAGATGTTCGTCGTACTTATCGACAGTATCGTAGTCAGGAACAGGAACGAACTCGTCTGGCCACTCTCCTCGTTTCTTTTCTTCTTCGCTCAACTGAGCTACTTTTGGTTTGGTTAGGTTAAAGCGCCAGGGATGAAGTGATACTGAATCGGCGACAAAGGGGCAAATGTTCCAGTCATCGATGTGATTCTCGCATCGAATATGCCCACCATGTGTGACACGAAGCGTACCGTACTTGGAGCATCGTGGACACTTGGGCAAAGCGCCGTAAACCATGCCCCACGAAATGCGCTCTAGAAGCACGTCCTTCGATGCCCTCTCGCAGAACTGACGATTTAGCCACAGGATATAACACAAATCGTCCACTGACAGATCAGCGACTTCGACGCGAGCCTCATAAAGATATCTGTTCTCATCCTGGAGAGCCGCTAATGCTCGGTGATACTCTTCACGCGCCGGGTCTTTCAAGGCAACATTAGAGTTGGATGCGTTGCTCACATTGCTAATTGCTCTGAAGGCTGGGTGGTTTACGAACGCACGCAATTTTGCCTCGAGGCCTTCATCACCAGACTCAGCCATGAGTGACTTAACACCTGCGACGAGATGGGTTTTGAGCTTATGGGTTGGCTCAAGTGCATTGCACGCCTCCAAGATTGCCTTCAGTTGGGCCACCGTGTAGCTGTTCAGTGCAGATGCTTGAGGCAGCTGGAAGTCAGGTTTTTGCAGCTCGGGGGGCAAACCCTCGAAAATGCGCATCTTCTCAGTCAGGTTGCCACCGCCCGGGCTTGTTGGTGAGGATGCACCGCTGGTGTCGTCAACTTTAGTTTCAGCATTGCTATTGCCTCCGGCGATTGCCTCAACCACAGCAACCTTAACCTCGATTGCTTTCGACTGGATCATGTTGGTGATTTCACGCTTAACCTTGGCCTCATCTTTGGATTCTAGTTGCTTAAGGCCCTCGAGCTGATCGAGCGAGGCTGGTGGGACCTCGCCTTTAACGAAACATTCCAGGTGATTCCACTTTGGTACTGGCATGGGGATGTTGGGTGCGCGCACGAGGTAACCAATACGAATCTCACCCATGGTGATGTTGTTCTGGCACACACGGCAGGAGCTGCGATTAGATTCAGCATAGCCAACCCGCATACGATCGCTCGAGAGATTGCCTGCGTTCTTCAGAATTTCGACATTCTCTTGGTGCTTGGATGCAGCAGCCGCGGCCTTGGTCGTTTTGCCCTTGCCTTTGGTGTTGCTGTTGCTGTCACCATCCCCAGAGGCAGCGGCAGCGGAGGCATTGCTGTTGCTACTCGCACCGCCCGATGCAAACGCACTCAGATCGATGTAGTCTGCGCACAGCTTGCGGACTCGTTCCTGATCATCAGGTTTGACACTTGCAAGGCCCTGAACGTCGGCAATCGAGTCAATGGAGCCCTTCCTGACGCACGAATAGTGGTACCACCTCACCATCTCACCATCGAATTTGGTGGAGGGCACATACTTGCCGAGACGCAGAGCGCCCTGTCCGATGTTGTTTCGGCAGGCATTGCAGCTCGAGCGGTCTATAACATTTCAGGTTAAGGTTGGAGCGTAAGTGAGCACGCGATGTCGTTAGCGTGGTAAGCGAACGCGACGAATCGAAGCGAAACAGAAACGTAATGAAATAAACGTACTTGACTTGGCATATTCGGCTTGCCAGCGACCCATGGTATCTTGGTTTCAAATTGTCTCGAACGTGATCCAGATCGCCTTAATCCTATTGCTCGGTGATGACCAACGAACGCTGATTCAGTCCAATATCAACCAGATATTTTTCGCGGCAATCTCGCCCGTTTTCGCCACAAATAAATCCGTTGCTGAGGCGGGACGGCCAACTCGGACTCGCAGCATGCTGCGTGTCCGCTTTTGTGTCGGCCGAGCCGCGACTGGCAACAAAATCGAACGACGCTGGGCAGAGCGTATCACGCCTTGCTTGGCGGGACCCAGCGCTAAGCCTCTTGCTCTATCGCTGCGACGAGTCCGACAGGCTTCACTACACTTATTTTCAAGTTTTATAAGCCGCTTTTCATGAGGTACCCCTGAATCCCATGCGCCAGAACGCAGATCGGTGCAGGATTCCGACCAGAACTTGATTATCTATACACGTGTACGGGCCGAATTCGGGGTGAGTCTGAGTCACCAATTGGGTTATTATGTGGTTTCACGAGAGTATATATCTTAATTCACTGGTGGCCTTCGCGCCACCGTACTACAGCACGTCCAGATGCTACTTTTCCGACGTTGAAAAACCGTCCATGTGTCTGTTCGAGGGCAGTGCGGCTTTCGCAACGCGTTGCGCAAAGCAGCATAAGGTGATACTTATCCCACCTGTGTTTTCCCCTATCTCCCCCCATCTGTCCAATTTATAGCTTTGATAGATGCGCATCTCTCCCCGAACGGTTTACGCAGGTCTCCTGTGTTTATCCCTCGCGGCCTCTGTCGCCTTAGCACAGCTCGAAGGACTGGATCACGTCTCACTTTCCGTCCAAGAATCTCACAACGAACGTCTTCGCATTGTTAAACAGGTGAACATTGATGAAACATCGACCTGGAAAGCCGGTATCAACGAATACTTCCGTGGTCGCCCACAGGAATTTACTCGTCGGCTCTGTGGTGCTCGTCGAGGAGGTGAATTGCTTCCACTGAAAACCGCGAAGGAGCTCGGCGATGAACCTATTCCTGAAGAGTTTGACAGCCGCACGAAATGGCCTGACTGCCCTACCATCAAGGAAATCCGTGACCAGTCTGCATGTGGTTCGTGCTGGGCTATCTCTGCAGCGGAAGTCGCGAGTGATCGTCTCTGCGCTGTACTGGGTATTCACAAGCGAATCTCCACCACGGATATCCTGGCATGCTGCTCCAACTGCGGCTTTGGTTGCAGTGGAGGATATCCAAGTCTCGCCTGGAAATGGCTGGCCAAACAAGGTGCAGTCACAGGTGGTGACTACGGAGATTACTCCCTCTGCAAAGCGTATCCCTTCCCCATGTGCGACCACCATCAGCCTAATCCAAAGGTTGATTGTGCACAGTTTAACTTCAGGACTCCCAAATGTCTGTCACGCTGTGACTCGAACTCAACCTACGTAGTTCCCTACCAGCAGGAAAGGACTGTTTTCAAGAACAGTTACAGCCTCCGAGGCGAAGAAGCCATTCAACGTGAAATTATGCGTTATGGACCTGTTGAGGCAACATTCGAGGTATTCTCTGATTTTGAGGTTTACAAATCCGGTGTTTACCAGCACAAGACGGGCGCACACCTTGGTTCACACGCTGTTAAGATTATTGGTTGGGGTGTCGACAACGGGGTCAAGTACTGGACCATTGCGAACTCATGGAACACCGGCTGGGGCGAAGGCGGCTTTTTCCGCATCCTCCGTGGGGTAAACCATCTCAATATTGAAGGCGATGTAGTAGCAGGAATGCCCGTGACCAATTAAATCATGTTGAGTATCATTTTGCCCTTGTTGAGAGACTTGCTCCCCTCAGCGGATTGCCTCGCAAGAAGCGAATGAACGAAATGTAACACGAGTACAAATACACATAGGTATGCTATACTTGTAATCATTGTACTCAACTACGAACTATTGTATTGGTTCAGGGACAAGTTGAAAGAACACTGGGCTGATTGAGAGAGACTTGTGTAAAGGGGTGATTCTGAATTCCAGATACTATGGGACAAGATTGGCCGGAAGATGGGATCGATCTCGAAGAGGAATCGCGAACAGAGCATTGATTGATCATTGAGGAAAGCGGTATATGTGGATAACAGCGGAATGGTCGGATTCGAGAGAGAGAAAGCAAGAAAGAAAGAATTAAAGAAACAAAGGAAGAAAGGAAGAAAGCAGGACGTACGTAGGATAAAACCAGATGAACATAAGGTTCAATTTAAAACAAGTATGAAGGTCGTGATGAAGGAACAAAAGAGTCGATATGAGGGTCCAGTCACGGAGAACGCGTGCTATTTAGGGGCTACTCTCGATTTGCTTTTTGCGAGTGCTACTGTGTGAGACAATTGATAGATAAGAAGACCAGAAGATAATCATACAAGACTGGAAGATTGCTCGGTACTGTACCGGAACGAAGCTCTGGTTGATTATTTGTGGTGGGCCCAGGATGAAGAAACTTCGGATGCTGACGGCTGTAGCATCGTGAATGATGTGCTCTCGCCATTGGTCCCAAAATTCTCGCAATGTCACCCTAGGGATACGCTTTGCCATAGCGATAGGAGTGGCTGCCATTGCAGCGAGGTGGTCCGATGGCTTGTTGGAAACGGAAACAAGAGAGGCAAGCTTCTGCACCTGCGTATCACCGAGCGCTTCGCTTCGTAGCTGAGCAAGCTTCTCTGGTGTGGGAACAGGCACGGTACCTACGGCGTCTGCGATCGCCCGAGCCTCGTAATCGTCGCCTCGAGCTGGCCATAACTTGGAAATAGGAAGAGTGATGGATGCCGGCACCCAACTCGTTGGCACCCAACTTGTAAGGTATCGCATCCAGGACGTGACTTTGGTTACAGTACTGGTGTCAATAGAAGTCGTAGTAATAGTACTAGTTGATGCTGCCGGAACAGTAGGAGTGGTGAGGACGGGAACTGGTTGGGATGGGTGCGCTGAGGTCAGCTCTGACTTAGCAGCTGAAATGGCCGCATCGTTGTCATCCAGATTATCGACCTCAGAGACAATTAGAAGGGGTGAGTCTGGTGATGCTGCTATAGCAGACGATGTTTCTAAAGAACCGCTATGATACGTATTTGCTACGTAATGTAGCAGCGCAGAATGACTACTGAACGAGTAGTCGGCGACATCGTGGGTGTGTAGCCCGTCGATGCCTTGTTTGTGGTGTCGTTCCTCCTCCATGATCTGCGCCACGGCGAGTAAATCGCGCTGGGCTAGACCGCAGAGTGTCATCCAGCCGAAAAAGCACGAATTCATGATGGGAACGACGAGCAATTGATGCATGAGTGCTTTTGTAAGAACCTGTCCGAAACGGTGCACTCCTTGCAGAGGAACAGGTGGGTTGGGTGCGCTTGCGAGGGCGCTTTCAATATCACCCTTCGACTTCACAAACGAATTGGGGAAGTGGCGTGCCATGAACCTGCGGTATACCACAAGCGGGCGACCATCAAGGAATCGAAACCAAATAGCAATCGGGCCACCCGTCATGAAACCCCAGCAGCCAAACCTGAACGATCTAAACGGATCCCAAGCCGTTTGGTATTGATAGTTGGTTGGATCGCGTACGTCATCCATGGTAATACTACCTTCGTCTAGTTTCTTGTTGGTTATGTGCATGGTGTAAAGTTGAGCACCATAGTCGCCGGTGGCTGAGATTACCATGGAAAGCAGAGCATTGGCCAAGAACGGATTGGTGCTGAAGAACTGTTTGAAACGACCCCATGCCTTCTGATTCCCATGATCGTACTGGCCCTGCTCACCTCGTTCACCAGTCTTGGAGTCCGTATTGGCATTCGATTGGTCTTGGTCTTGGTTGCTCCGGCCACCTCCATGCGGATGGGACTCGTTCCCCAGCTGGTGTTGCGCTCCTGGTTGAGCACGCTCAGAATTCGTTTGTGAGCTTGGGGCAGGTGTCGCAGCGATATGAGCGTACCGACGTGCACCGACATACAAACTCCAAGCCATCCTGTGGCCCGTCCCGCTGGCCACTCCCAAGCGCCCAAGCCCAGACCCATGGTGTGCGCGAGTTGTCGGAGAAACCCCGAGGGCGCCTGGTCGGCGGAAGGCGTTGCGGGCAATGCGTAGAATGAGACGGGGAGAAAACGCGGAAACTAGGCTTGCAGGCATGACTGCGACTGTTCACAACCCTTGTTTTGTCTGAGGCGCACTTGAGTCTCACGGTAGAACGTATGTTCAACAATTGAAACGGTCACTACTAGCCGATTATAAGCATAATCCTCAGATCACAGTTCATTGAGGCAGATTAGACACTGGTCGCTCAATTCGTACCTGCACGATATGTTGCTTCGTGCAACCACGTCGCTCAGTCGGCTTTGCAAGCCTCCAGTTCTCACGAATGGAACAGCGATTTCGAATCGGCATTTCGGGTAACTTCATCCATCCGTGGCCGTCCAGTCCCTATGATCCCATCCACCCGCTTGAGGCAAGCCCGTTTTCCGAGCTCTTTGGCACAACGTGCGCGTGAGTATATCTCACGTTGGGACGACTGAACACGAAAGCAGACCGAAGGTTTCACTTTGTACTGTGGTTCGAAAGCGATTTTCATGTTCACACTCCAGAGAACCCTGCGGCTTATCCGCACGCAGGCACTCTCGGAGGCCAGAGGCATTGTGTCTGGCTCGATAGGGCTCGCACTGCCGTTTGGGCGGATCAGACATGGGTACGGCGCATGTGGCTCCATCCAAGAAGTAGGTTTGGGATCCAGGTGCATCGCATTTAGTGTCACGACAAAACCAGGCATGTCGGTGGGGGCGCAGCCTACCCTTTTCCAAACTCCGAAGGCCTCACTTGCCACGAGTGCTGCTACCGCCGCTGCCGTTGCAAAGACCCACACAAAGGCGAAACGGAGACGCGCAGCTACTGGCGATCTTGGTTTTGCTGATATGAAGATCGCTCCTCAAGTGCTGGGAGCGCTGAGTTCTCTCAGGATGACACATCCATCTTCGATTCAGAGACTCGCTATTCCAGTTCTGCTGAGGAAGTGGGATCCCGTCGCGAAGAAAGTGTACATACCACCGACGGTTGCCATTCAAGATTACACAGGCTCTGGGAAGACGTATGCATATGGCATCCCCATTCTATCGAATATCGACAACTACATCGATGAGCGTATCTTACCAGCAGCGGTCGCTCAGGTCCTAAATGATTTGGAGGGAGTTGCCTTGCCTCCCCCTGCGGAGCAAGACTTGGAACTCTTGCGAGCTGGATCCAGCCGATCACTCATTCACTACGCAGATGACCTCGCATTTAACTCGAATGTGAATCCTGAGGATGATACAGGACGTCCTGCAGGTGAATTGGCGCAGCCAGGTCCAATGTCCGAACGTGAAAAACGCATTGCGGCACTGCGTGCCAAGCTCATGGAATTATTCCCTGATCTTCCACCCTCAGCGACTGATCCTGAGGCGCCAGCATCACGCTTGCAAGCGATTATCGTTGTCCCGACCAAGGAGCTGGCTGTGCAAGTCGGGCGTGCACTTGAGCAAATTAATCTTCCTGGCCAGAAGCTGCGCAAGCATCATCCGGTCGTGATTCGCGTACTTGCAGGAAGCAAAATTACCCCCAATATCCTTGCGGATCTGGGTATCCAACTTAATCGCCCCGCGGGCGAGCACGCTGCACCTGGCGGTTACGACGATCCAGAAGAAGTCGAGGACACGTCATCCCCTCATCCTTTCGTAGAGTTTGGTCGTGGACATAAGCACTACTCCAAGCTTCGAAGTGAGAACGAGACTGTTAAAGCAAATGTACGGGAAGAATTGGAAGAAAAGATTCTTGAGCAAGAGTTCCGTGAAACACTTCCAGAGATCCCTGGAAGCAGAACTTTGCGAGCTGTTCGTGTCCTCACGCCGAGACGACTTCAGCAGCTGAGGTTGCAAGGAGAAGTCGATAAGCATGGTAATATGGTCCTAATGGACATGAAACTTGGCTCCAGTACCAATCAGCAAGTTGAGGCCACGAAGATGCTACCCTCCAGAGACACACTGGAGAATCATGATTATTCCTCCGAGAAGGAGCATATCGTTGATGGTACCGTACTTGCTGACCCAGAGTCTCGCGAAGGTATGTCATCTAACAGCAAAGAAGGCGATGTCGTAGACATCTTTGAGGTCGTCAGGAGCAAGCGTTTGAGAGCACTTCAGAAGGAAACCAAAAGTCCACTCGCAACCTCTGAGACCAAACCCAAGAGACCTCCCGAAGCAAAGAGCAGTGAGCATCCCTCTTTGACCTTGGATGGCGCCAAGACGCCACTCGAGTGGGCAAGGGAAGCGGCGACAACTAGGCCTGACCCTTTCCGACGCGAAAAATACGACGCAGATGAACTACCCGAGCAGGTTCGGTTGATTCCTTTGGAGGAAGATACGTCTCGTTTGCGTGAGTTGCTCGGATGGTCAGGCGCTGGTGAGATTGAGATTGACCGGTCCAAGCAACCCCATATAGTTGTAGGTACGCCTGAACTGTTGGTTACTCTAATCCAACACGGTGCGCTTCAATTGCCGGCCGTCGAGGCATCTGCATCGCAATTAAAGTATCTTGTATTCGATGAGATTGATCATCTCGCCAGGACACCAACTGCCCCTGGACACCAAGCTGTCAAGCAACTTATGACCATTCCGTGCGACCAAATGGTATTCGTCTCGGCAAGTATGTCCCCGGACGTATCCTTGGCAATGACTCGTATGGCAGGTCGCCAAGGCTTGTTTGTCGAGGGTAAGAAGTTCCCTCACATGACGCGCAACGGCTCACAATACCTTCCTGTGGCGACAACAGTGCAGGAAGCTTCAATCACAGGGCTACCTGCTGCTCCCTTTGTAGGTCCAAGGCAGAGAGCGGGAGAAACTTCCGCGATTGCGACCTCTTGTGATGTTGCGAAGGAATTGTTATTCATCTGCTCCGAGCATTACAGAACTGATTATGCGTTGGAACAGCGAAGCAAAGCTATTTCGACCGAATCTAAAGAGGCTGACGTCATTCATGAGACCGTGTTCACTGGAACTGAAACGTCAGGCGATATCCCAGTAGAAGGGGAAGAGAACACAAGAGACGACGAAAGGTCTGAGCAAACCCACACGGGGGCTGGAGTAAAACCCTTGCCCCTGCCGCCTTATTTGAAGCACTACTACATTCGTGTTCCACGCAAGATATCGAAGACCGCATTCCTCCTTGATTTGCTTGCTAGAATGAAGCTTGTGCCCAAAGCTGAAATGGAAATGATAGCTCTACGACAGCGTCGGGAAAGTCGTGAAAAGAGCGTATGGCATACCGCACAACAGGCAGAAGATACCATCTCCACAGATTCCCATCTTCATGATAGTGCTATTGTCAAATCGTTGTTTGAAGGTTCCCTATCGAATAATCCCAAGCTACTCGCTGAACTGAGAGCGGAATTTGTGAAGAGTCAGCAAAACTCTGCCTCGGAAACAAATGCTAGCAGTGAAACAATCACACTGCAGGGTGTTAACGCGAGCGCGGAAACACAGGATGATGGCAAAGATGAGGAAGTGGGTATGCGACCAAGTCCTTCCAGCGTCGTCCCAGTGGGTGGACAAGGTGC
>Ga0182741_1004350_pt1 | contig 14066 bp, 6 predicted proteins | sample eDN5th37CBELigOP_FD_128874 | JGI IMG/M metagenome (GOLD analysis project Ga0182741, IMG submission 128874) | Enriched Organic Plus compost microbial communities from Emeryville, California, USA - eDNA 5th pass 37_C BE-Lig OP (version 2) (version 2) ...
ACATCGCCGACAAGCTGATGGCCTGCCTCGGCTCGATGCTGCTGTACTGGTACCACTGGAGCCACAACGGCCGCGTCATCGACGTGGAAACCGACGACGACTCCATCGGCGGCCACTTCCTGCACCTGCTGCACGGCGAGCAGCCGCGCGAATCGTGGGTCAGGGCGATGCACACCTCGCTGATCCTGTACGCCGAGCACGAGTTCAACGCCTCCACCTTCGCCTGCCGCGTCATCGCCGGCACCGGCAGCGACATGTACAGCGCCATCACCGGCGGCATCGGCGCGCTGCGCGGGCCCAAGCACGGCGGCGCCAACGAGGTCGCCTTCGAGGTGCAGAAGCGCTACGAGACGCCGGATGAGGCCGAGGCCGACATCAAGGCGCGGGTGGAGCGCAAGGAAGTGGTCATCGGCTTCGGCCACCCGGTCTACACCGTGTCCGACCCGCGCAACAAGGTGATCAAGGAAGTGGCGCGCGAACTGTCGGCCGAACAGCAGAACATGAAGATGTACGACATCGCCGAGCGCCTGGAGTCGGTGATGTGGGACATCAAGAAGATGTTCCCGAACCTGGACTGGTTCAGCGCCGTCAGCTACCACATGATGGGCGTGCCGACCGCCATGTTCACTCCCCTGTTCGTGATCGCCCGCACCGCCGGCTGGAGCGCGCACATCATCGAGCAGCGCATCGACGGCAAGATCATCCGCCCCAGCGCCAACTACACCGGTCCGGAAGACCAGCAGTTCGTGCCGATCGACAAGCGCGCCTGATGCGCTTTTAAGCCCCTCTCCCCATGGGGTGAGAGGGGCAGTTTGCGAACCCTCGGTTCGCTGCCCCACGAACGCCCTTGCGCCAGCGCAAGGGCCGGGGCGCGGAGCGGGGGTTGGGGTGAGGGCAGGAGGCCAAGCCCCTGCGATGTCCGATTGCACGAGGCTTCGCCCGCACCCCCATCCAGCGCTTCGCGCCACCTGCATCCGGCACATCCCTGTGCCTCACCCTTCGGGCGGCTTCGCCGTACAGTCCGGCAATCCTGCCGGACTGTCTCCCGGAGGAAGAGGCAAAAAAGCGGGCCACTGCGCACCGCTTCCAACTCCCCAGCTTTCCGAGCCAGCCATGAACAGCCAGCACCGCAAACCTCTCCCCGGCACCACGCTGGACTACTTCGACGCCCGCGAAGCGGTCGATGCCATCGCCCCCGGCGCCTACGCCACCCTGCCGTACACCTCGCGCGTGCTGGCCGAGAACCTGGTGCGCCGCTGCGATCCGGCCACGCTCGGCGATTCGCTGAAGCAGCTGATCGAGCGCCGCCGCGATCTGGATTTCCCGTGGTTCCCGGCGCGCGTGGTGTGCCACGACATCCTCGGCCAGACCGCGCTGGTGGACCTGGCCGGCCTGCGCGATGCCATCGCCGAAAAGGGCGGCGACCCGGCCAAGGTGAACCCGGTGGTGCCGGTGCAGCTGATCGTGGACCACTCGCTGGCGGTGGAATGCGGCGGCTACGACCCGCAGGCGTTCGAGAAGAACCGCGCCATCGAGGACCGCCGCAACGAGGACCGCTTCCACTTCATCGACTGGACCAAGCGGGCCTTCGAGAACGTGGACGTGATTCCGCCGGGCAACGGCATCATGCACCAGATCAACCTGGAGAAGATGTCGCCGGTGATCTACCAGCAGGACGGCGTCGCCTTCCCGGACACCTGCGTCGGCACCGACTCGCATACGCCGCACGTGGACGCGCTGGGCGTCATCGCCATCGGCGTCGGTGGCCTGGAAGCGGAGAACGTGATGCTGGGCCGCGCCTCGTGGATGCGCCTGCCCGACATCGTCGGCGTCCGGCTCAGCGGCCGGCCGCAGCCGGGCATCACCGCCACCGACGTGGTGCTGGCGCTGACCGAGTTCCTGCGCAGGGAGCGCGTGGTCGGGGCGTATCTTGAGTTCTTCGGCGAGGGCGCCGCGGCACTGACCATCGGCGACCGCGCCACCATCTCCAACATGTGCCCGGAATACGGCGCGACCGCGGCGATGTTCTACATCGACCAGCAGACCCTGGACTACCTGCGCCTGACCGGGCGCGAGGAAGCGCAGGTGGCGCTGGTGGAGAACTATGCGAAGACCGCCGGCCTGTGGGCCGACGCGCTGGCCACCGCGCAGTACGAGCGCGTGCTGGAATTCGACCTGTCCACGGTGGTGCGCAACATGGCCGGCCCGAGCAACCCGCACCGGCGCCTGCCGGTGTCCGAGCTGGCCGAGCGCGGCATCGCCGACGAAGCCAAGCTGGAAAACGGCAAGGGCGAAGAAGCGCAGGGCCTGATGCCCGACGGCGCGGTGATCATCGCCGCCATCACCAGCTGCACCAACACCTCCAACCCGCGCAACGTGATCGCCGCCGGCCTGCTGGCGCGCAACGCCAACGCGCGCGGCCTGCTGCGCAAGCCGTGGGTGAAGTCGTCGCTGGCGCCCGGTTCCAAGGCGGTGCAGCTGTACCTGGAAGAGGCCGGCCTGCTGCCGGAGCTGGAGAAGCTGGGCTTCGGCATCGTCGCCTTCGCCTGCACCACCTGCAACGGCATGAGCGGCGCGCTGGACCCGGCCATCCAGCAGGAAATCATCGACCGCGATCTGTACGCCACCGCCGTGCTGTCGGGCAACCGCAACTTCGACGGCCGCATCCACCCGTACGCCAAGCAGGCGTTCCTGGCCTCGCCACCGCTGGTCATCGCCTATGCCATCGCCGGCACCGTGCGCTTCGACATCGAGAAGGACGTGCTGGGCATCGACGCCGACGGCAACGCCGTGCGGCTGAAGGACATCTGGCCGTCCGATGCCGAGATCGACGCGGTGGTCAAGGCCTCGGTCAAGCCGGAGCAGTTCCGTAGCGTCTACAACCCGATGTTCAACGTGCGCGTCGAACACGGCGGCAAGGTCAGCCCGCTGTACGACTGGCGTCCGCGCAGCACCTACATCCGCCGCCCGCCCTACTGGGAGGGCGCGCTGGCCGGCGAACGCACGCTGCGCGGCATGCGCCCGCTGGCGGTGCTGCCGGACAACATCACCACCGACCACCTGTCCCCGTCCAACGCCATCCTGCCGTCCAGCGCCGCCGGCGAATACCTGGCGAAGATGGGCCTGCCGGAAGAGGACTTCAATTCCTACGCCACCCACCGCGGCGACCACCTCACCGCGCAGCGCGCCACCTTCGCCAACCCCAAGCTCTACAACGAGATGGTGCGCAACGACGACGGCAGCGTGAAGCAGGGCTCGCTGGCGCGCGTGGAGCCGGAAGGCAGGGTCATGCGCATGTGGGAGGCGATCGAGACCTACATGCAGCGCAAGCAGCCGCTGATCATCATCGCCGGCGCCGACTACGGCCAGGGCAGCTCGCGCGACTGGGCGGCCAAGGGCGTACGCCTGGCGGGCGTGGAAGCCATCGTCGCCGAGGGCTTCGAGCGCATCCACCGCACCAATCTGATCGGCATGGGCGTGCTGCCGCTGGAGTTCAAGCCGGGCACTGACCGCAACACGCTGGGCATCGACGGCACCGAGACCTTCGACGTCATCGGCGCGCGCAGACCCGGCGGCGACCTGACCCTGCTGATCCATCGCAAGGACGGCAGCACCCTGGAAGTGCCGGTCACCTGCCGCCTGGATTCGGACGAGGAAGTGTCCATCTACGAGGCCGGCGGCGTGCTGCAGCGCTTCGCGCAGGACTTCCTGGAAGGCAGTAGGGTGGCCTGAGGCCGGCTGCCATGAGCGGACGCCGCCTGCGTGCCTGCGCCCGCGGCACGCTGGACACCCGCCGCTGGACACGCCGCACGATGCCATGACCGGAAGCCTGTTCTTCAACATCGCCGGTACGGTGAACACCGCCTTCATCCTGCTCAGTCTGGCCGGCGTGGCGGCGCAGCTGCGCCTGGTCCAGCGTCGCCGGCAGCGCGCGGATGCCAGCGACGGCGCCACCGCGGTGCTGTCGCTCAACCAGTTCACGGTCAGCTTCCTGGCCTACCTGTCCTTTTTCGTCTACGGCTACAGCATCGCTCCGTTCAACCACTTCATCGTCTGGCCGCGACTGCTGGCCTCGGTGCTGGTACTGCTGATCCTGGCCGAGATCTGGCGCGACCGGCGCAGCCGCGCATCGCTGGCCAACCTGTTGCTGGCACTGGCGGCGTTCGCCTGCGCGCTGGCCGGGCTGTTGCGCGGCGGCCAGCACGTCGACGAGGGCAGGGTGCTCGCCAGCACGATGATCGTGTCGATCACCGCGCTGCTGGCGCAGGGCTATGCGCATCAGATCCTGCTGATCCTGCGCAGCGGTCACACGGGTGCGGTGTCGCTGCGGATGAGCCAGCTGATCCTGCTGATGGACCTGTCCACGGTGGTCTTCGCCTTCGCCATGGGCCTGCGCCTGGGCTGGCCGCTGCTGTTGCTGGCGGTGGTCAGCGGCAGCACCAAGCTGGCTATCCTGTGGCTGTTCCGGTGGCAGCATGGGGCGCAGGCCGGAGAGCGCCGGCGGCGTTGCAAACCCGGTACCCAGGGGCATCGCCATGCATGAGCCAGATGTACTGGCAGGTGCGGATCGTGCGCTTGCCCGGCAAACTTCTTCCCTACTCTGACAGTTCCGGGACAGCACAAGATGCGCAAGGACATGGCTTCTGCTACGGAAGGTGAGTTGCTCTTCTATCCGGCCGTGGGCGGGACGGCCGGTATCCGGGTCTGGTTGATCGGCGAGACGGTCTGGATGACGCAGCGCCAGATCGCCGAGTTGTACGGCGTGTCGGTGCCCACCGTGAACGAGCACCTTTCCAACGCCTACGACGAAGGCGAGGTCGAACCTGAACGAACCATTCGGAAATTCCGAATGGTTCAGGTCGAGGGTGGTCGCGAGGTCCGTCGCCTGCTGGACCATTACAGCCTGGAGGCGATTCTCGCCGTCGGCTACCGCGTCCGCTCCGCGCGCGGCACCGAGTTCCGCCAATGGGCAACGGCGCGGCTGGCCGAGTACCTGGCCAAGGGTTTCGTTCTGGACGACGAGCGGCTCAAGGGCGGGCGTGGCCCGGTCGACCACTTCGACGAACTGCTGGCGCGCATCCGCGATATCCGCGCCAGCGAGGCGCGGGTGTATCAGCGTATCCGCGAGATATTCGCCATGGCCGTGGACTATCGCGAAGGCGAACAGGCCAGCCAGCGCTTCTTCGCTTTCATGCAGAACAAGATGCACTACGCGGCCACCGGCCTGACCGCGGCGGAAATCGTCCATCGGCGCGCCGATGCCGGCCAGCCCAACATGGGCCTGAATACCTGGAAGGGCAGCCGCGTGCTCAAGCAGGACGTAGGTACCGCCAAGAATTATCTGGACGAGCAGGAAGTCGACACGCTCAACCGCATCACCGTGATGTTCCTCGACCAGGCCGAGTTCCGCGCCACGCGCCGCCAGGACATCCGCCTGGCCGATTGGGAAGGCTTCCTCGACAAATTCCTGCGCGATACCGAATTGCCGGTGTTGGAAGGCGCCGGCAAGGTCAGTCACGTGCAGGCGGTGGACTGGGCCGAGCGCCAGTACGATGCCTTCGCCGAGCGACGGCGAATGGACGCAGAGCGCGCCGCAGAAGCAATGTACCTGGAGGACCTGCGCGCGACGGCACGAACCCTGGAGACGACCGTCGCACGTAAAGCGGCCGTAGGGAAGAAGACGAACAAGGTATCGAAGTCGAAGGGCAACGAAAGCAAGGAATGAACAGGAAAAGCGTTTCACGAATAACCATGTCCATGCGCCGGATCACTGGTGGAATCGCCGCTGCCGGCCTCGCGCTGCTGTCGCTGACCGGCTGCATGAGCCTGCCGGAGCACCACGTCGGCACCGAGCGCGTCGATGGCGCCTTCGTCTCCACCGACGGCAGGCTGTACCTGGTGGGCACCCTGCGCACCGCGGTGTTCGACGCCGCGCCGTTCCGCGCCTACCGCGAGCTGATGGACAGCCCGCTGAAGAACGCGGTGGCATGCGCGCGCCTGAATTACCGCCTCGACGTCAAGGGCAATGCCCCGGCCGAAACGGTGCGCGGCACCTACGGCATGCTGCTGCACGCCGACCGGGTGACGCCGGAACAGGCGGCGCGCTTCGGCCTGCAGCGGCTGGACGTGGCGGCGCTGGACGATCCGGCGCGCGTGCCGGACCGCTACCTCAAGGCCGCCGACCCCGCCTGCGGCCTGCCTTCCGGCGGCGGCCACTATTACAGCGTGCTGTTCGAGGGCGACGGCGTCTGGGTGCGCCTGCCGGACACGTCCACGCTGCTCGAAAAAAGCCGGCTGCCCACCCCCATCCAGGCGCGGCTGGAAGTGAACCGCGCCCCGGCGCCGCTGTTCACCCCGCTGCAGGCGGTGGGCAGCGTGGTCGGCGTGGCGGCGATCCCGGTATTCCTGGTTTCCATCCCCTTCCTGGGCCCCGATCATTGGAAATGACATGAGCACGAAGACCTCCCCCCAGATCCGCATCCCGGCCACCTACATGCGCGGCGGCACCAGCAAGGGCGTGTTCTTCCGCCTCCAGGACCTGCCGGAAGCGGCGCGGGTCCCCGGCCCGGCGCGCGACGCGCTGCTGATGCGCGTGATCGGTTCGCCCGACCCGTACGGCAAGCACACCGACGGCATGGGCGGGGCGACGTCGAGCACCAGCAAGTGCGTGATCATCGCCCCGGCCTCGGTGCCGGACCATGATGTCGACTACCTGTACGGCCAGGTCTCTATCGACAGCGCCTTCGTCGACTGGTCGGGCAACTGCGGCAACCTCAGCACCGCGGTGGGGCCGTTCGCCATCGCCAACGGCTTCGTCCCGGCCGCGCGCATCCCGCGCGACGGCACGGTGGCGGTGCGGGTGTGGCAGGCCAACATCGGCAAGACCATCGTGGTGCATGTGCCGGTCCGCGACGGGCAGGTGCAGGAAACCGGCGATTTCGAGCTGGACGGGGTCACCTTCCCGGCGGCGGAGATCGTGCTGGAGTTCATCGATCCCTCCGACGACGAAGGCGAGGGCGGTTCCATGTTCCCCACCGGCAACCTGGTCGATGAGCTCGACGTGCCCGGCATCGGCGCGCTCAAGGCGACGATGATCACCGCCGGCATCCCCACCGTGTTCGTCGACGCGGCCACCATCGGCTACGACGGCACCGAACTGCAGCCGGCGATCAACGACGACAGGGCGGCGCTGGCCCGGCTCGAGGCCATCCGCGTGGCCGGCGCGCTGCGCATGGGCCTGATCAGGTCGCCGGAAGAAGCGGCCACCCGCCAGCACACGCCCAAGGTCGCCTTCGTGGCGCCGGCCAAGGACTACGTCGCCTCCAGCGGCAAACGCATCGCCGCCGCCGACATCGACCTCAACGTGCGTGCCATGTCGATGGGCAAGCTGCACCACGCCATGATGGGCACCGCCTCGGTCGCCATCGCCACCGCCGCGGCCGTGCCCGGCACGCTGGTGAACCTGGCCGCCGGCGGCGGCCAGCGCGAGGCGGTGCGCTTCGGCCACCCCTCCGGCACGCTGCGGGTGGGCGCCGCGGTGGCCCAGGTCGACGGCCAGTGGACGGTGACCAAGGCGGTAATGTCGCGTTCGGCGCGGGTGCTGATGGAAGGCGCGGTGCGGGTGCCGGGCGACGCGTTCTGACCCGGCGCCGTGCTGCCGGCACGCCCCGCATGGCGTGCCGGCGCGCACACGGGGCGTGCGCGGGCGGCGGCTATACTCGCCGCGTCTGCAGGAGAACGCCATGGGCAACAGGAAGTGGAAGCACATGCGGTGGGCCGCGGTGGCGCTGGTGGCGCTGGCCATGCTCGCCGGCTGCAAGCGCAACGAGACCGGGCAGCTGCCCGGCGCCAGCGGCGAGGCGATCCAGGCCAAGCGCGACGAGGTGAAGGGCTTCGCGCTGGTGCGCGTATGGCCCGACCAGAAGGGCGGCGACGGCCTGTCGCTGGCGGTGGAGTTCTCGCAGCCGCTGGTCGGCACCCAGGATTTCGACAAACTGCTGCGCTTCGAGGAAAAGGTCGGCACCGAGGACAGCAGCTGGTCGCTGTCCGACGACGGCAAGACCCTGCGCTACCCCTACGTCGAGGCGGCCAAGGACTACACCCTCATCGTGTCGGCCGACCTGCTCGCCGCCGACGGCAGCCGCCTGGGCCGGGAAGTGCGCCAGCAGGTATTCACCGGTGAGCTGACGCCGGCCGCCGGCTTCGCCTCGCAGGGCAGCGTGCTGCCGGCGCGCGAGAGCCGCGGCCTGCCGGTGGTGTCGGTCAACGTGCCGGAGGTGGACGTCGAGTTCCTGCGCGTGGGCGAGAAGAACCTGCCCACCTTCTTCAGCCAGTACCAGCGTGGCGGCCGCCGCGGCAGCTGGGAACTGGACAGCGACTACGGCGAGCACACGCCGATCTCGCAGCTGGCCGAGCCGGTCTACCTCAACCGCTTCGTGCTCGGCGGCAAGCCCAACGAACGGGTGCTGACCTATCTGCCGATCCAGGACATCAAGGAACTGCAGCAGCCCGGCCTGTACTTCGCGGTGATGAAGCGCACCGGCAGTTTCGAGGGCGAATACGACACCGCGTTCTTCACCGTCAGCGACATCGGCCTGCACACCCGCGCCTACAGGGAGCAGCTGTTCGTGCATACCGCCTCGCTGGCCTCCGGCGCGCCGGTGAAGAAGGTCGAGCTGCGCGTGCTCGACGGCAAGGGCGAGACCGTGCTCAAGGGCCAGACCGACGCCAACGGCAACGCCCTGCTCAACTACACGCTCGACGCCTCGCACGTGCTGGTGGCCTCCAGCGGCGGCGACACCACGATGCTGCCGTTCAACCAGCCGGCGCTGGACCTGAGCGAGTTCGCCGTGGCCGGGCGCCAGAACGCCTGGTTCGACGTGTTCGCCTGGTCCGGCCGCGACCTGTACCGCCCCGGCGAGACCGTGCGCGTGTCGGCGCTGCTGCGCGACAACGACGGCAAGCCGGTCGCCGGCCCGGACAAGGGCGGGCAGCCGGTGTTCCTGCGCCTGAAGCAGCCCGACGGCAAGGTGTTCCGCGAGACCCGGCTGCAGCCGGGTGCGCAGGGCTATTTCAGCTTCGAGCAGGCGATTCCGGTCGAGGCGCCGACCGGCCGCTGGCAGGTCGAGTTCCGCACCGACCCGGCCAGCAAGGAAGCGGTGCAGGGCATGACCCTGCGCATCGAGGAATTCCTGCCCGAGCGCATGAAGCTGGACCTGGACAGCGCGCAGAAAACGCTCAAGCCGGGCGAGCCGCTGAAACTGCAGGCCGACGCCGCCTACCTGTACGGCGCGCCGGCCGACGGCAACCGCTTCACTGCCCGGCTGGCGGTGGCGGTGGACCAGCACCCGGTGGAATCGATGCCGGGCTGGTTCTTCGGCGACCCCACCGTGACCCTGCCGCGCGAAGCCAACGACGTGATCGACACCACCCTGCCGAAGGACGGCAGGCTGCGCCAGGACATCGCCCTGCCGGAAGAAGTGGGCAAGGGCACCACGGTGGCGGCGGTGGTGTCCGGCAGCGTCTACGAGACCGGCGGCCGCACCGTCACCCGCACGCTCAAGCGCGTGCTGTGGCCGGCGCCGGCGCTGGTCGCGGTGCGCCCGCTGTTCAGCGACGAAGACGGCGCCGATGCCAACAGCAACGCGCGCTTCGAGCTGCTGCGCGTGGACGCCGACGGCAGGCCGCAGCCGGCCAAGGGGCTGAAGCTCACGCTGGTGCGCGAACTGCGCGACTACCACTGGACCTTCAACGACAACCGCTGGGACTACGACTTCACCCGCCGCTTCGAGAACAAGGAAACCCGCACCGTCGACGCCGGCGCCACTTCGGTCAAGTTCGACTTCCCGGTGGAGTGGGGCGAGTACCGCGTGGACGTGTTCGACCCGGCCACCGGCCTGACCACGCGCTACCCGTTCCGCGCCGGCTGGAGCTGGAACGACGACAACCGCGGCCTGGACGCGCGCCCGGACAAGGTCAAGCTCGCGCTCGACAAGACCGGTTACAAGGCCGGCGACACGCTGAAGGTGACGCTGACCCCGCCGCATGCCGGCCGCGGCGTGCTGATGGTCGAAAGCGACCACATGCTCTACGTGCAGGACATCGACGCCAAGCCGGGCAGCACCTTCGAGATCCCGGTCACCCAGGACTGGGAGCGGCACGACGTCTACGTCACCGCGCTGGTATTCCGTGGCGGCAGCGCGCCCAGCAAGATCACCCCGGCCCGCGCCGTGGGCGTGGCGCACGTGCCGATGGACCGCCGCGACCGCCGCGTCGCCGTGGGCCTGGTGGCGCCCAAACAGATGCGCCCCGAACAGCCGATGACGGTCACCGTCAGCGCCCCGGAGCTGGCCGGCAAGCCGGCGCACGTCACCGTCTCGGCGGTGGACGTGGGTATCCTCAACATCACCCGCTTCCCGGTGCCCGACGCCAACGCGCATTTCTTCGCGCAGCGGCGGCTGGGCGTGGACGCCTACGACATCTACGGGCGGGTGATCGAGAGCTTCGAGGGCAACAGCGGCAAGCTCAGGTTCGGCGGCGACATGGCGCTGCAGGCGCTGCCGCAGGCGCGGCGCCCGACCGCGCGGGTGCAGACCGTGGACCTGTTCTCCGGCCCGGTCGCGCTCGATGCCAAGGGCAACGCCCGCATCGCCCTGCAGGTGCCGGACTTCAACGGCACCCTGCGGGTGTCGGCGCTGGTGTATTCGGACCAGCGCTACGGCAACCGCGACGTGGAAACCCTGGTGCGCGCGCCGATCCTGGCCGAGGCCAGCATGCCGCGGGTGATGGCGCCGGGCGACCGCAGCACGGTGACCCTGGACGTGCAGAACTTCACCGGCAAGCCCGGCGAGTTCGCGGTGCGCGTGGACGGCGAGGGCCCGCTGGCCCTCGGCGAACCGGCGCGCAGGGTGCAGCTGGCCGCCGACGCCAAGCAGACCCTGAGCTTCCCGCTCACCGCGCAGGAAGGCTATACCGTGGCCAAGGTGCGGGTGCGGGTGGACGGCAACGGCTTCAAGGTCGACCGCCGCTACGACCTGCCGGTGCGCGCGGCGTGGCCGCAGGTGCTGCGCTCGCAGACCCGCACGCTCGACCCGCTGGCGCCCATCACCCTGGACAGCGCGTTCGCCGGCGGGCTGATGGCCGGTTCGGTCAATGCGCGCATGCTGGTCAGCCCGCTGCCGCCGATCCCGTTCGCCTCGGCGCTGCAGGGCGCGTTGAACTACCCCTATGGCTGCGCCGAACAGACCACCAGCAAGGGCTACGCCGCGCTGCTGCTGGACCAGGCGACTTCGGCCATGCTCGGCGCCGACGGGCTGGACGCCAAGGCGCGCCGCGAGCGCATGGAAGGCGCGTTCGGGCGGTTGGCCTCGATGCAGGTGGCCAACGGCAACTTCTCGATGTGGGGCAACGACGACTACGTCAACCCGGCGCTGACCCCGTACATCGCCGAGTTCCTGCTCGACGCCAAGGACGCCGGCTTCGCCGTGCCGGACAACGTGCTGCAGAAGGCATTGAACCGGATCAGCGAGGACCTGCTCAGCGGTGGCAACCAGTTCTACGGCCAGGACCGCCGCGACGCGCTGAAGTTCGCCAACCAGGCCTATTCGGGCTACGTGCTGGCGCGCGTCAACCGCGCCCCGCTGGGCACGCTGCGCGCGCTGTACGACACCGAGCGCGGCAAGGCGGTGACCGGGCTGTCGCTGGTGCACCTGGGCGTGGCGCTGTCGCTGCAGGGCGACGGCAAGCGCGGCCAGGCCGCCATCGCCGCCGGCTTCGGCATGGCCGGCACGGACCGTCCCGCCTACTTCGGCGACTACGGCAGCCCGCTGCGCGACGATGCATTGATGATCGCGCTGCTGCACGAGCGCGGCCTGGCCAAGCCCGAGTACGACGCGCGCGCGGTCAGCCTGGGCCGCGCGCTGGACGCGCGCCGCAACAGCGGCTGGCTGTGGCTGAGCACGCAGGAGCAGGTGGCGCTGGCGCGGCTGGGCAAGGCGCTGATGGCCGACCAGAAGAAACTGGTGTCCGGCGAGCTGGCGGTGGGCGAGGCGCGCGAGGCCATCGACGCGCGCAAGCTGTTCGCGCGCGTGTTCGACGCCGCGCAGCTGGCGCAGGGCGTGCGCTTCTCGCCGCAGGGCCAGGCGCCGATGTTCGCCAGCCTGGAAGTGGCCGGCATCCCGCGCCAGGCGCCGGCGCCGGACAACAGCGTGATCGGCATCGAGCGCGACTGGTTCACCCCCGACGGCAAGCCATGGACGCCGCGGCCGCTGAAGGAAGGCGAGGCGCTGATCGTGCGGCTGAGCGTCACCGCCAACACCGCCATGCCCGACGCGCTGCTGACCGACCTGCTGCCGGCCGGCCTGGAGATCGAGAACTTCAACCTCGGCGACGCCAAGCAGTGGGCCGATGTGGTGGTGGACGGCATCCAGATCAACGACCGGGGTGGCGCGGCCGATGCCAAGCACGAGGAGTTCCGCGACGACCGCTACGTGGCCGCGCTGAACCTCTCGCGTGGCAGCACCGCGCGGGTGTTCTACCTGGTGCGCGCGGTCACCCCTGGCACCTACACCGTGCCGCCACCACTGGCCGAGGACATGTACCGCCCCGACCTGCGCGGCGTCGGGCGTTCCAACCCGACCACGATCACCGTCGTGCAGCCGTGACGGCCACCGCGGGCGCCGGTTGAGGCAGGCGCCCGCGCTGCAATGAATGGATGGCGGATGGCGAGCGGTACATCACGGACACCAGCGACACAAAGCCCCTCTCCCCCCGGGAGAGGGGCTGGGGTGAGGGCCGGACGCACTGGCGGTCCCGAAAGGAACCAGGAATCCAGAGGTTTCGCACGCCGCTTCCGCCGCCTGCTGCCCTGGCTGCGCTGGGGCACCGCGGCCGCGCTGTCGCTGCTGCTGGTGCTCGACCTCGCCTTCCCGCCGCCGCTGCCGAAATCGCGCGACACCAGCACCCTGGTCGTCGCCCGCGACGGCACGCCGCTGCGCGCCTTCGCCGACGCCGAAGGCGTGTGGCGCTACCCGGCCGATGCCAAGAGCGTCTCGCCGCTGTATCTGCAGGCGCTGCTGACCTACGAGGACCGCTGGTTCTGGCGGCACCCGGGCATCAACCCGTGGGCGCTGCTGCGCGCCGGCGGGCAGATGCTGGCCGAGCGCCGCATCGTCTCCGGCGGCTCCACCCTGACCATGCAGGTGGCGCGCATCCTCGACCCGCACACGCGCACGCCGTGGGGCAAGCTCAAGCAGCTGCTGCGCGCGCTGCAGCTGGAAGCGCACCTGGGCAAGGCGCAGATCCTGGACCTGTACCTGGAGCGCGCGCCCTACGGCGGCACCATCGAGGGCGTGGAGGCGGCCAGCTGGGCCTACCTGGGCAAGCCGGCGGCGCGGCTGTCGCATGCCGAGGCCGCGCTGCTGGCGGTGCTGCCGCAGTCGCCGAGCCGGCTGCGCCCGGACCGCCACCCCGAGGCGGCCCGCCGCGCCCGCGACAAGGTGCTGGCGCGCATGGCCGAGCTGGGCGCATGGCCGGCCGAGGACGTGGCCGACGCGCGCGTCGAGCCGGTGGTGGCGCGCTCGCTGCAGCCGCCGCTGCACGCCGCCCTGCTGGCGCAGCGGCTGCGCAGCGCCCAACCGCGCGCGGCGCACATCCAGACCACGATCGACAGCGGCCTGCAGCGCACCCTGGAAGAACGCGTGGCCTCCTACTTCTCACAGCTGCCCGAGCGCACCTCGGCCGCGTTGCTGGTGATGGACAACGCCACGCTGGAGGCGCGCGCCTATGTCGGCTCGGTGGCGTTCGCCGACAAGGCGCGGCTGGGCCACGTGGACATGGTGCAGGCCTGGCGCTCGCCCGGCTCCACGCTCAAGCCGTTCCTGTACGGCATGGCGCTGGACGACGGGCTGATCCATTCCGAAAGCCTGCTGGTCGACGCGCCGCAGAGCTTCGGCGGCTACCGTCCCGGCAATTTCGATGCCGCCTTCAACGGCCCGGTGGGCGCGGCCAGCGCGCTGCGGCTGTCGCTCAACGTGCCGGCGGTGGACCTGCTCGACCGCGTCGGCCCG
>Ga0182741_1004352_pt1 | contig 14060 bp, 13 predicted proteins | sample eDN5th37CBELigOP_FD_128874 | JGI IMG/M metagenome (GOLD analysis project Ga0182741, IMG submission 128874) | Enriched Organic Plus compost microbial communities from Emeryville, California, USA - eDNA 5th pass 37_C BE-Lig OP (version 2) (version 2) ...
ACGCGACGCTCGCGGCCGAGGCGGGCGTCGAGCTGCTGTTCGCCCCGGAGGTGGCGGAGATGTACCCCGCCGGCTTCGCCACGACGGTGCGGGTCGCCGGGGTGAGCGAGCCGCTCGAGGGAGAGCAGCGCGGCGCGGTGCACTTCGAGGGGGTGGCCACGGTCGTGACGAAGCTGCTCAACATCGTCGCTCCGGACGTCGCGTTCTTCGGGCAGAAGGACGCGCAGCAGGCACTCGTCGTGAAGCGTCTCGTGCGCGACCTGGACCTCCCGGTCGAGATCGAGGTGTGCCCGACGGTGCGCGAGGCGGATGGGCTCGCGCTCTCGAGCCGCAACGTCCGCCTCGTCGGAGCGGCGCGAACGCAGGCGCTGGCGCTCAAGCGGGGGCTGGACGCGGCCGAGTCCGCCGTGCGCGACGGCGTGCGCGATGCACGTCGAGTCGAAGCGGCCGGCCGCGAGGCGATGCGGGCGCTCGACGTCGAGCCCGAGTACTTCGCCGTCCGGTCCGCGGAATCGCTGGCGCCCTTCGACTCGCCGCTGCACGGCGAGGTCCTGGTCGCGGTCGCCGCGCGCGTGGGCGGCGTCCGCCTGATCGACAACCTGCTGCTGAGAGTAGAGTGATCGCCGACATCGCGAATCCATATGGCGCGTCGACGACGGAGGTCGCGAGCGGAGAGCGCGTGACCGTCGACGCGATGCGCGCCCGCAAGCACACCGGTCCGCCGATCGTCATGGTCACCGCCTACGACGTCGGCTCCGGCGCCGCGTCGCGCGCGGCCGGCATCGACATCGTGCTCGTGGGCGACTCGGCCGCGAACGTGGTGCTCGGCTACCCGAGCACCCGCGACATCCGGCTGGACGAGATGCTCTCGCTCGCCGCGGCGACGCGCCGGGGGCTGGAGCGAGGGCCCGCCGAGTCGCGCATGCCGCTCCTCGTCGGCGACCTGCCGTTCGGCAGCTACGAGGCGTCCGACGCGCAGGCGGTCGCGACGGCCCGGCGCTTCGTCGACGAGGCGGGGTGCGAGGCGGTCAAGCTGGAGGGAGGCGGGGCGATGGTCGATCGGGTGCGGGCGATCATTGCCGACGGCATTCCGGTGATGGGACACGTCGGGCTGCTCCCGCAGAGCGCGCGCGACGAATCGGAGCTGCGCGTCCAGGGGCGCACGGCGGAACGGGCGCTGGAGATCGCGGAAGAGGCGGTGGCGCTCGACCGCGCCGGCTGCTTCTCGATCGTGTTCGAGGCGGTGCCGGCGCCGCTCGCCGCGCTCATCGCGCCGCGCGTGGCCGCGCCGGTGATCGGCATCGGCGCGGGGGTGGAGGTGGACGGGCAGGTGCTCGTCTACCACGACCTGCTCGGGCTGCACCAGGGGAAGCGGCCGCGCTTCGTGAAGCAGTACGCGTCGCTGTTCGACGCGTCGGTCGAGGCGCTCGCGGAGTTCACCCGCGAGGTGCGCGCCCGCGCCTTCCCCACCGCCGAGCAGTCGTACGGGATGGACGAGGGCGAGCTCGTGCGGCTGCGGGCGGCGATCGAGGCGCTCGGATGACGGTCGCGCTCGGTGACCGGAGCGCGCGTCGTCTCGTCAGTCGAACGATGCGGAATCGCCTGCTCTCCTCCACCGTGCTGCTGCTCGCGACGCTGGCCGCGTGCGCCCGCCCCGTCGCGACGGCCCCCGCCCCGGCACGCCCCGCCGCCCCACCGCCGCCGGCGGCCGAACCCGCACCCCCGTCGAGCTCGGCGTCGGCGCTCGAGTATCTCCGCGCGCGCCAGCTGACCATCCCGGTCGCGGGGGTGGAACCGTCGCGCATCCACGACTCGTTCGGCGACGGACGGGACGGCGGCGCACGCACGCATCGCGCGATCGACATCCTCGCGCCGCGCGGGACGCCGGTGCTCGCCGCGGACGACGGCATCGTCCTCCGCCTCTCCAACAGCACCCTCGGCGGCATCACGATCTACGCGGCCGATCCCGAGGAGCGGCTGGTCTACTACTACGCGCACCTGGAGCGCTATCGGAGCGGGCTCGCGCAGGGCGACCTGCTCACGAAGGGGGACACGATCGGCTTCGTCGGCACGACCGGCAACGCGCCGAAGAACGTCCCCCATCTGCATTTCCAGGTGATGCGCATGCCCGAGAACACGCGCAACTTCTGGAACGGCGAGCCGATCAACCCCTACCCGATCCTGCGCGAAGCCGCGCGGCGGGCAGCGAGCGCGGCGCGGTCGGTGCAGTGAGGCGGAGTGGACGGCGGATTGGCGGTTTGACCCCGGGGCTGTCATCCCTCGCCTTCGCTCGAGGCGACGGTCTTGCCGTCGATCCGCCAATCCGTCGTTACCTTTCCGCCATGCCTCTCTCCTCCAAGCAGCGCGCCGAGTTGCGCGCCGACGCGCACCATCTCACGCCGGCGGTGCACGTGGGCCATCAGGGGGTGACGGACGCGCTCGTCCAGTCGCTCGACGATGCGCTGCGCACCCACGAGCTGGTCAAGGTCGCGCTCAATCGCACGGTGGACGACAAGCCAAAGGACGTCGCCGGCGCGCTCGCGTCGCGCGTGCAGGCCGAGGTGGTGCAGGTGATCGGCAAGACGGCGACGCTCTATCGGCGCAACCCGGAGCTGCAGCGGAAGGACGGCGTGCCGCCGTGGCGACGGTGAGACGGCGGTTTGACTGTTTGACGGTTTGACGGCAGGGCTGTCATCCCGACCCGGAGCGTAGCGAAGGGGAGGGAGCTGCTGACTACAGCTTGGCGGCGTGACAGCGGTGAGAAACGGCGTCGTCAGGAGAGAGCTCCTCCGACGACGCCGTTCTCTCACTCCTGTCACGCTGTCAAACTGTCAAACCGAGTCCAGCAGCTCCCTCGCATCCGCTCCGGATGACGGCCCTGCCGTCAAACCGTCAATCCGCCGTTCCACGGCGTCAACGGTATCTCCGTCATCTCGACGCCCAGCGCGTCGGCCACCGCGTTGGCGATCGCCGGTGCGGTCGGGATGATCGGTGGCTCGGCGAGCCCCTTCGCGCCGGTGTGGTTGGCGACCGTGTCGGCGCCGTCGAGCCACGACACGTCGATCGGTGGCACGTCGCCGAGCGTCGGGATCTTGTAGTCGTGCGTCGTCGGATTGAGGACGAGACCGAGGCGCTCGTCGAGCACGCGCTCCTCGAACAGCGCGTAGCCGATCCCCTGGATGATCCCCCCTTCGAGCTGGCTGCGCGCGAGCGTCGGGTTCACGATGCGGCCGGAGTCGTGCACGCTCACGATGCGCAGCACGCGCACGATCCCGGTCTTCGTGTCCACCTCCACTTCGGCGAACTGCGCGCCGAACGCGGCGATCGCCGTCTTCTCCGGATTCGGGCCGCGGCTGCCGGTCGCGATGATCATCACGTCGCCGAGTCGCGCGCCGATCTCGGCGAAGGTGATCGACCGGTCGGCGTCCGGCACGCGCACGATCGACTCGCGCACCTCGAGCGCCTGTGGCTCCGCGCCGAGAAACGCCGCCGCCGCCTCGAGGAGCCGCGCGCGCGCCAGCTCGGCGGCCACGCGCACCGCCGGTCCCACCGATGCGGTCGTGATCGAGCCCCAGGAGTTCGGCGCGAACGGGAGTCGCTCGGTGTCGCCGAGGACCGTGCGCACGTCCTCGACGCGCGCGCCCAGCGCCTCGGCGGCGATCTGGGCGAGGATCGTGCGCGAGCCGGTGCCGAGATCCTGCGACCCGGTGAGCACGTCCACCGTCCCGTCGGGGTTGAGGCGCACCGTCGCGTAGGCCGGCGGTCCGCCCCCCGCCCCCCAGATGAGCGAGGCCATCCCGCGACCGCGGCGGTAGCGGCTTTCGCGCTCTGGTGCGCGGTGCTCGGCAGGCTCCGCGGGCGACCGATCACCGCGCACCGGAGACCGATCGTCCCACCCGAATCGCTCCGCCCCCACCGCGTAGCACTCGTCCAGCCGCTTCTCCGAGTACGGGCGTCCCTTCACCTGATCATGCGTGGCGTAGTTGCGGCGGCGCAGCTCGAGCGGGTCGATCGCGAGCGCGCGCGCCAGCGCGTCCATCGCGCATTCGAGCCCGAACGCGCCCTCCACGTGCCCGGGAGCGCGGAAGGAGGACATCGCCCCCGTGTGCGTGTAGACGAACGTCTCGCGCGTCCGCACGTTCGGGCAGGCGTACAGCTCGTGGTAGATCCGCCCCGGGCCGCCGAGCCATCCGCCGACGCCGAGCTGGATCGTCGCGTCCACGTCGATGGCGACCAGCGTCCCGTCGCGGCGCGCGGCGATGGTCACGCGCTGCTCGGTCGCCGGGCGGTTGCCCGCGTCGAGCTGCTCTCCCTCGCGATCCCAGAGGCAGCGCACGGGGCGCGCGAGCTTGCGCGCCAGCGCGACGGCGAGGAGCGCCGCCGCCGACGCGCCGTTCTTCGCGCCGAAGCCGCCGCCCATGTAGTCCGTCATCACGCGGACGCGATTGAGCGGGAGCTGGAAGGCGCTCGCGATGTCGGTGCGCGTGTTGAAGATCCCCTGCGTGCTCTCCCACACCGTGAGCTGATCGCCAACCCACTCGGCGACCGCGCCGTGCGGCTCCATCGCCGTGTGCAGCGCGACGGGCGTGCGATAGGTGCGCGTGACGACGACCTCCGCGTCGCGGAGCGCCGCGTCCACGTCGCCACGCGTCGCGACCCGCGGCGACGTGCGCGGGACGTTGCCGGCGCCGCGCACGAGCGGCGCCCCCGGCGCGAGCGCCTGCGCGGGGACGACGGCGTGCGGGGCGCGCTCCACCTCGAGCACCACTGCGCGTGCCGCCGCCGCCGCGAGCCCCGGCGACTCGGCGCAGATCGCCGCGAGCGGCTGCCCGGCGTAGTGGATCACGTCGTCGAGCAGCTGGAGCCCTTCGTGCCGCACCCCCGGCACGTCCGCGCGCAGGAGTGCGCCGTGGACGCCGGGGAGCGCGAGCGCCGGGGCGACGTCGAGGCGCGTCACGCGTCCGCTCGCGATCGGCGCGCGCACCACCGCGGCGTGGAGCATCCCCGCGCGCACCACGTCGGCGGTGTAGCGCGCCCGTCCCGTGACCTTCTCGAGCGCGTCCATGCGGGGCACGCCCTGGCCGACCACGCCGAGCGCCGCCTCCCGGGTCCAGGGCGCGGGGTCGAGCTCCGGCAGCTCGACGACCTTCACCTCCTCGCGCCCCTCGACCTCGACCGTGGTCGAGCGGAATCGCGGCGACGGTGGCGCGGCGGGCGTGGGCTCGTGGCCGGGAAGCGGGGCGCGCGGCTGTGGATCGGTCACGGTACGGAGGCGCTCGCCCGCAGGACCGCCGCCGCATCGAGCACCGCGGCGACGATGTTCGGCTGCGCGCCGCACCGGCAGAGATTCCCGCTCATCCCCTCGCGCACCTCGGCTTCCGTCGGATCGGGGTTCGCGGCGAGGAGCGCGGCCGCGGCCATGATCTGCCCCGGCGTGCAGAAGCCGCACTGCAGCGCGTCGTGGCGCATGAAGGCGGCCTGCAGCGGATGGAGCCCCTCGGCGGTGGGGACGCCCGGGCGCGCCATCCCCTCGATGGTCGTCACGCGGCGCCCGTCGCAGGCGGCGGCGAGGGTGAGGCAGGCATAGGCCGGCTCCGGGCGCCCATCGGCGCCGTCGAGCAGCACGGTGCAGGCGCCGCACTCGCCGCGGCCGCAGGCCAGCTTCGTCCCGGTGAGCTGGAGCCGATCGCGCAGCACGCCGAGCAGCGTCTCGTGGCCGGCCACGGAAAGCTCGTGCGAGGCGCCGTTGATCGAGAAGCGCATGGATGTGTTATCTTAGCAGTCGTTCTTTCCGCGCGGCAATCACCGAGGCACCACCATGCCCTACGTCATCACCGAAGCCTGTATCGGCACCAAGGACAAGGCCTGCGTCGACGTCTGTCCCGTCGACTGCATCTACGAGGGTCCGGATCAGCTCTACATCCATCCGGACGAATGCATCGATTGCGGTGCATGCGAGCCCGAGTGCCCGGTGACGGCGATCTTCCCGGAAGAGGACGTGCCCGGCAACCTGCGCAGCTACATCGCGAAGAACCGCGACGTCTTCCAGAGCGATTCCCCCCCGGGTCGTCCGACTCGTTGAAGCGATGAGGAGCGCCGTGCGCTGGTCGGGCGTCGCCGCGTGCGTCGCCCTGTCGATCGGCGCGTCGGCGCGGGAGGGACGCGCGCAGGCGCCGGCCCCCGCCGGCGACTCGGCGATCGGCGCCCTCCTCGAGGCGCGCGTCCGCGGCGGGCACCACGCGGGGCTCGTGGTCGGCATCCTGGACGGTGGCCGCACGCGCGTGATCGTCGCCGGCTCGGCCGGCCCGGGTCGCCCCCCCCTCTCCGGCCAGACCCTCTTCGAGATCGGGTCGATCTCCAAGGCGTTCACCGCCACCCTGCTCGCGGAGATGGCACAGCGCGGCGAGGTCCGCCTCGACCAGCCGGTGGACGCGCTGCTCCCCGCCGGCACGCGAGTCCCCGCGGGCGCGCGGGCGATCACGCTCGAGGATCTCGCGACCCATCGGTCGGGGCTCCCCCGTCTCCCCGACAACCTCGCTCCGCGCGATCCGGCGAACCCCTACGCGGACTACGACGCGCCGCGGCTCTACGACTTCCTGCGGCGACACACGCTGCGCCGCGAGCCGGGAGCGCAGTACGAGTATTCCAACCTCGGCGCCGGGCTGCTCGGGCACGCGCTCGCGCTGCGCGCCGGTGAGCGCTACGACGCGCTGCTCCGGCGGCGCGTCCTCGAGCCGCTCGGCTTGCGGGACACGCGCATCGCGATCCCGCCCGCCGACGCCCGGCGCTTCGCCGCCGGCCACGACGCGGCGGGCGACACGGTCCCCGGCTGGGATCTCGGGGTGCTCCAGGGCGCCGGGGCGCTGCGCTCGACGGCCGACGACATGCTGCGGTTCCTCCGCGCGAATCTGGAGGCGACCGCCGAAACGCCGCTCGGACGGGCGATGCTCGCCGCGCACGAGCCGCGCGCCACGGTGAGCGGGCAGCTGCGGATCGCGCTCGGCTGGCACGTGCGCGCGCGCCCCGACCGCAATCTCGTGTGGCACAACGGCGGCACCGGCGGCTTCTCGAGCTTCGCGGGGTTCGACCGTGCGCGGCAGCGCGCCGTGGTCGTGCTGTCGAACACGGCGGCGAGCGTGGACGACATCGGGATGCACCTCCTCGATCCCGAGGTCCCCTACGCCACGCCGGCGCCCAAGTCGTGGCCGGCGGAGGTCGCGCTCGACTCGGCCGCGATCGACCGGCTCGTCGGCGAGTACCGCTTCTCGCCGACCTTCGCCGTCACGGTCGTGCGCGAGGGCGATCGCATCTACATCCAGCCGACGGGGCAGGGACGTGCGCGGGCGTACGCCGAGTCGCCGACGGCGCTCTTTCTCAAGGTGGTCGCCGCGCGGCTCACCTTCGAGCGCGACACGAGCGGCCGCGCGACGGTGATGCTGCTGCACCAGAACGGCGCGATCCAGCGCGGCACGCGCGTTCCGTGAGCCGACTCCGCGCCGTCACCCTGGACTACTGGGACACGCTGTACGACGGCTCGAATCTGGACGAGCGGCTCGCGCTGCGCGTGGCCGCGGTCGGCCGGCTCCTGGCCTCGTACGACCTGGAGATCTCGGCCGATCGGCTGCACGAGCTGTATCGCGATTCGGGACGCGAGGCGGAGCGCTGGTGGCGGGAGGAGCATCGCGGCTACACGACCGAGGACCGGCTGCACTGGATGCTCCGGCAGGCGGGGGCGACGCCGCGCGACCGATGCGTCCACGTCGATGCGGCGGTGCGCGCGATCGACGACGCGTTGCTCGCCTACCCGCCGTCGCTCCTCCCCGGCGTCGCCGAGGCGCTCGACCGCCTTGCACGACGCTTCCCCCTCGCCATCGTCTCCGATACCGGCTTCGCCTCGGGGCGAGGGCAGGACCGGCTGCTCGCGCACGACGGGCTGCTCGATCGTTTCGCGGTGCGCGTGTATTCGTGCGACGTCGGGCACGCCAAGCCGCGGCCGGAGCCCTTCCGGGCCGCGCTCGCCGCACTGGGCGTCGCGCCGGGCGAGGCGCTGCACGTCGGGGACATCGAGCGCACCGACGTCCGCGGCGCCCGCGCGATCGGGATGCGCGCGGTCCGGCTCGACGTCGTGCGCCGGAGCGGCGCGACCGATGCGGAACTGGTCGCGGCGACCTACGAGGAACTGCTGCAACACGTCGGCGCGTGAGCCGATGCGATTCTCGAGCTCCCCTCCCCTCGCCCACTCCGCCGTGACGTCTCCCGCTCACATCTGTTCCGCCGAGAAGTCCCGCAGCGCGCGCATCGGTGCGGTGCTCTTCCGCAATCGCGGATGGCTTCCCGTGCCCTTCCTGCTCGTGCCGCTGCTGGCGCCGGGCGACACCTCGGCGCAGAGCTGGGCCGCGGCGGCGGTGCTGATCGTGCTCGGGGAGCTGGTGCGGATCGCCGGCGTCGCCGCGGCGGGCACGGTGACGCGGCGCCGGTCGCGCAACGTGCAGCGCCTGGTCACCTACGGGATCTTCGGCTGGGTGCGCAATCCGCTCTACGTCGGGAACTTCCTCATCTGGATGGGCTTCACCGTCGGCAGCGCCGTCTGGTGGTTCCTGCCGATCGCGATCCTGCTCTTCGCGATCGAGTACCACTACATCGTCCGGTACGAGGAAGGGGTGCTCGAGTCGATCTTCGGGGAGGAGTATCTCGCCTACCGGGCCCGCACCCCCCGCTGGTTCCCCCGTCCGCCGCACGTGCACGAGCGCGGCCCGCACGACTGGCGCGAGGCGGTGTGGAGCGAGCGGAGCACCTTCCTCCAGTACGCGGCGATCGGCGTGGCCTTCTGGCTCAAGGGCGAGTTCTTCCCGCGCTAGGCTCGGCCGTCGGATTCGACGCGGGACGACGGAGCGAGCGGCGGCAGCGTCGTCCGTGCCGTTCGCCCGTGTCCACCGCGGGCAGTCCTGCGCACGGCGCTCTCGGCGGTCGAGGATTCCACGCCGCCACACCGGGCGATACGACGACGGCAGACACCGACGACACGGACACGGCACGGACCACACGGACGGCGCGCTGACGATACCGCCCCCGGGCTCGATCGCCGCAACCGATCTCCTTCGAGTCGTTGTCCTCGTTCCTGCTGGTTTGCCGTTCCGTGTCGTCCGCGTCAACCGACAGCGGTGGAGCCACTCGGGCGCACGGAGCTCGCCGAGCGAGCAGTCGGCGGCAGACACGGACGACCACGGGGCGACGCCGAGGTGACTGCAGCGGTTCGAGCGGCGGTCGTCGCTGCGCGCTGTCGGTGCGGGGCGCCGTCAGGTGGCGGGGTGGCCCTTCCCGATCTCGTCCAGGAACTCCGTCACCGCCTCGTCGAAGCGATCGGACTGCTCCACGTTGCTGAGGTGACCTGCCTCCTCGAGCAGCACGAAACGTGAGCCGGGAATCCGCTCGGCCATCTCGCGCATCTCGCGCGGCTGGGTGACCGTGTCCTCGGCGCCGCAGATCACGAGCGTGGGCACGGCGATCGACTCCAGCAGCGTCGTGGAGTCGGGGCGGTCGCGCAGCGCCTCGGCGCCGGCGACGATCGCCTCCACCGACGCCGATTCCAGCATGCGTCGCGTCGCCTCGACCAGGTCGGGGCGCTGCGCGCGCGTCGTCTTGCCGAGCAGGCCGGGGAGCTGCCGCTCGGCGACCGCCTCGCTCCCCTCGGCCCGCGCGAGCGCGATCAGGTCGGCGCGCTTCATGCGCGCTTCCTCGCCGTCGGCGGCGGCGCGCGTGTCGGCGAGGATCAGCGCGCCGACGCGCTCGGGATGCTGGCGCACGATCCCGAAGGCGACGTAGCCGCCCATCGACAGTCCGGCGATCGCCGCGCGCTCGATGGCGAGATGGTCGAGCAGCGCCACGACGTCGCGCGCCATCTGGTCCATCGTCACCGGCCCGTCGCCCAGCGTCGATTCGCCGAAGCCGCGCAGGTCGGGCGCGATGCAGCGCCGCACGAGCCCGCACGCGGCGAGCTGCGACGCCCACATCCCCCGGTGCAGCGGAAAGGCGTGCAGCATGACGAGCGGCAGCGCGTCGTCGCGCGCGCCGCTGTCGGTGAACGCCATCCGTGCGCCATCCGGCAGCGTGAGGGTACCGCTCACGGCTGCTCCGCTTCCGGCTCGCCGGCCCACGGCGCGAGCATCGACGTCCACTGCGACGGCACCGGGACCGGGTGCCCCTCGCGGTTCACCGCGACGAAGACGATCTCCGCCTCGGCGACGATCGAATGATCGTGCAGCTTCCGCGCTTCCTGCTTCACCGTGTAGCTGGTGTTGCCGACCTTCAGCAGCCCCGATCGGATGGCGAGATTCTCCCCCGGCAGCGACTGTGCCCGATAGCTGATGTCCACGTGGCGCACGACCGGAAAGACGTCCCCCTGTGCCCAGCTGCGCAGATCCTGCGTCGGCTCGATCAGCGCCCACCGCGCGCGCTCGAGGAAGTTGAGCATCGTCGCGTGGTTCAGATGCCCGAGCATGTCGCAGTCGGTCGGGTAGATGTGGAAGATGACGTAGGGGTGGGGCATGGAGGGCGGCGGTACGGTGTGACCGATCGACGGTTCGACGGTCTTCCCGATCGATCGGTGGTCGAGGAGCAGGGCGAGATCTATCAGACTGCGAAACGGTCAAACGGTCAAACCGCCGCCGGGCCGCCGTCGCGCCATCGGCCGTCGAAGGTCATCCAGAACACGGTCGGCGAACCGTCGGCGGCGGCGAGCGCGGCGGCGAACGCCTTGGCGCTGTAGGTCGCATCCAGCTTGCAACCGCCATGCGCGCGCGCGAAGCGCTCGGCGGCGTCGCGTCCGGCGTCGATCTCGCGCCCGTAGGCGCCGCCGTAGAAGAGGTGCTCCACCCGCACGAGCGCGCGCGGCGGACGCGGCACGCTCACCGGCCGCGCCCGTGCCGCCGAGATGCGCTCGATGAGCCGCGCCGTGCGGTGGGCGAGGGCGAGCACGCGGGCCCCGCGCGCCACCACGCGTGGCACCACGCGGACGCCGATCACCGTCGAGCGGAGGCCGGCGATCGCGAAGCCGAGCGCGAGCCCGGCCGCCGTGCCGCCGCTCCCCAGCGGGAGCACCACCCGGGCGGGCGCCGGGATCGGGGCGCGCTCGAGCTGTGCCGCGAGCTCGAGCGCCGCGTTCACATGGCCGAGGATCCCGAGCGGGGTCGTGCCACCGGCGGGAATCCAGTGCAGCGGCGTGCGCGCCAGGCGAGCCCGCAGCCGCTCGTAGCCGACGCGCAGGTACGCCGCCGCGACGTTCGGCGCGTCGTGCACCCGGTCGCTCTCGGCGCGCAGCCGCCGATCGACGTCGCGGGCGGCGTCGTTCATCTCCTGGGGCCATCGCACCACCGTCGTGCGCGCCCCCAGGCGATGCGCGTGCACGACGGTGCTGAGCGCGTGCGTGGAGCCGACGCCCCCCACGGTCAGCACGCGATCGCCCGGAGCGACCGCGCCCAGCAGGTACTCCAGTGCGCGCACCTTGTTGCCCCCGAGCTTCGGCGCGTTCAGGTCGTCGCGCTTCACCCAGAGCGAGTCCGCCGCCGCGCTCCGCTCGAGCGGCGTGCCGACGCCGTCGTCGAGCAGGAGATCGGCACGCGGCAGCGCCAGGAGGGCGGGGTAGCGACGCTCGAGCAGGTTCGCGGCGCGCGGGGCGACGTCAGCCGCCGTCGTCATCGTCGTGCGCATTCATCACGACGACGCCGTCGCCCACCACGCCCTCGACGTAGAGCATCTTCACCGCGACCATCGCCGCGGCGAGGATGGGGACCGCGACCATCAGCCCGAGAAAGCCGAACATGAGGGCGAGCAGCGCCTGGGCGAGGATCGTGAGCGCGGGCGGCAGGTCCACGCCCCCCTTCATCAGGATCGGGATGAGGATGTGGTTCTCGAGGAACTGGATCCCGATGTAGGCGACCGTGACCGTCAGCGCCTTCTGCGGCGAGTCGACGAATCCCATCGCGATCGCCGGGATCGCGCTGAGCGTCGGGCCGATCGTCGGGATGAACTCGAACAGCCCCGCGAGGAGGCCGAGGGCGAAGGCGGCCTTCACGTCCAGGATCAGCAGGACGACGGTCGTCACCGTCCCGATCACCGCCATCGCGATGAGCTGGGTGACGAGCCACTTTCGCAGCACCGTCGCCATCGCGGAGAGCACCTCGCCCGCTCGCCTGCGCGAGGTGTGGGGGAAGAGGTGCATCAGCCCGGTGCGATAGAGCCCGGGGTCGGCGGCGATGTAGATCGCGAGGAAGGTGATCAGGAGCAGCCCGGCGAAGACGGCGACGGTCGACGAGAGGAAGGGGAAGAGGTAGCGTCCCAGCCCCGCGAGCTGGGACCCGATCCGGTCACGCAGCCGCTCGACGGCCGACGTCGTGTCGCCGGCGGCGACGGGCGGGACCGCGCGGCTGCCTCGGGCCGCCCCCTCGGCGGCCGCTCTCGCGAGCGCCGTGTCCTGGCTCTCCGCGCCGCCGGGCGCGGCCGCGGCCGTGTCCCGCCGCTCCTCCTTGCCGAGGACGACGCTCAACAGCCCCGGCCGCTTGCTCATCCACTCCTCGATCCGGTCGGCGGCGATCGGGAGCCGACGGCGGAGCTCCAACGCCTGGTCGCGGATGGTCGGCGCCATCCAGAAGCCGAAGCCGGCGAGGGCGCCGTAGAACGCGACCACGATCACCGCTGCCGCGATCCCGCGCGGGATGCGGAACCGCTGCAGCCGGTCCACGCCGGAGGAGACGGCGAGCCCGAACAGCACCCCCAGGAAGGCGGTGAGGAAGAGCTGGTAGGAGAACCAGAGGAGCCGGAGGAGGAGGTAGAGCCCGAATCCGAGCGCGACCGCGCGCAGGATGTCGGTGTTCTGCCAGCCGATCGCGCGCTTCCGCCGCTCGTGATGGACCGGCGGAGGCGCGGTCCCCGGGCCGCCGGCCGCCCCCTCCTCCGGATCGACCTGCACGGGTGGGGTGACGGCGACCGGCGGCTGATGTCGGGCGTCGTCGGACGGCGTCGGATCGGGAGGAGAGGGCATGACCGGGTGCGCTGGCAATGTGGATGCCCCCGGATGGTGCGGATGCGCGCCGAGTCGGCGGGAGCGTCGCTAGATTATCGCCCGAACGGCGCCGACGGAACGGAGCGCGCCACGACCTGCGTGACAGAGGACCCCGAGTGGCCAGCGCCCGCTCTTCGCATCGCCCGCTGTACCTGGATACGTCCACCGACGTCGATCACTTCTTCGGCACGCTCGGCGAGGCGCGCGCGATCGCCCTCGACACCGAGGGGGCGAGCTTCCATCGCTACGTCGATCGCATCTACCTGCTGCAGCTCTCCACGCGCACGAAGACCGCGGTCATCGACCCGCTCCCGATCGGCGTCCCCGAGCTGCTCGGCAAGCTCCTCGAGAGCCGCGAGGTGGAGGTGGTCTTCCACGACGCCGACTACGATCTCCGGCTGCTCCAGCAGGACTACGGCTGGCAGGTGCGCAACATCTTCGACACGCGCATCGCGGCACAGCTCCTCGGCCTGCGCGCCTTCGGACTCGCCGCGCTGCTGGAGCGCTACTTCGGCGTGAAGCTCGACAAGAAGCATCAGCGCGCCGACTGGTCGATGCGCCCGCTGACGCAGGACATGCTCGACTACGCGGCGCAGGACACCATGTATCTGCTCGACCTCCGCGACCGGCTGCGCGACGAGCTGGATCGCGCGGGGCGGCTTCCCTGGGCGGAGGAGGAGTTCGCGCTCCTCGAGGGGACGCGCTGGGAGGCGGAGGACCCCGCCGCGACGTTCATGCGCCTCAAGGGCGCGCGCGATCTGTCGCGGCGCGAGCTCGCGCTGCTGCGCGAGGTGCAGCAGTGGCGCGAAGGGGTCGCGAGCGCGATGGACCGCTCCACCTTCCGCGTGCTCGGCAACGAGCAGCTGTTCGAGATCGCGCGCCGCCAGCCGAAGACGAAGGACGAGCTCGCGCGGATCAAGGGCGTGCCGCGCAGCCTGCTGGAGAACCGCGCACACGAGCTGCTCGCGGCGGTGCAGCGCGGGCTCGCCGTCCCCGAGGCGGA
>Ga0182741_1004353_pt1 | contig 14055 bp, 12 predicted proteins | sample eDN5th37CBELigOP_FD_128874 | JGI IMG/M metagenome (GOLD analysis project Ga0182741, IMG submission 128874) | Enriched Organic Plus compost microbial communities from Emeryville, California, USA - eDNA 5th pass 37_C BE-Lig OP (version 2) (version 2) ...
TGAGCACGGGCGTGCCTTCCCGCCAGCGCGCCAACGCTGGTCTTGATCAGAGTCCTGTTTCGTCGAAGATCATCATCCGGGAAGGCGCGCCCTCCCGGGATCCACAGGTTCTGATCATTGCTCAGGACGAAACCCAGTTACTCAGCAATGTGAAGCAGGCAGGTGGCCGGGACGGATGTCCCGGCCACCTGCTGGCTCACCTCACATCGAGATAGATGCTCTTGAGCTGCTGGTAGCTCGCTAGGCCCTCGGGCCCGAGCTCGCGGCCGAGGCCGCTGTTCTTGATTCCGCCGAACGGTGCTGTGGGGTCGTTGGAATAGGCATTGATGCCTACCGTTCCGCTAGCGATATTGCGTGCGAACCGGGCGCCGCGCTCGGGGTCAGCAGTCCAGACTGAACCGCCGAGTCCGTAGTCGGAGTGGTTGGCGATCGTGATGGCTTCGGCTTCGTCGGTATACGGGATCACCGCTAGTACCGGTCCGAAGATTTCTTCCTGGGCAATGGTGTGCCCGGGCTGCACGTCGGCGAAGACGGTGGGTTCGACGAACCAGCCGCGTTCGGTGTTGGACGGCCTACCTCCGCCAGTTGTGATGCGTCCACCGTCGGCCTTGCCTTTCTCAATGTAACCTTCGACGCGGTCGCGCTGTCGGGCGGAGACCAAAGGTCCCATCTGGGTTGTGTCCGAGAGAGGATCGCCCACGGTCACGTTCTTTGCCAGGTCGGTGATGATGTCGACGATCTCGTTGTATCGTGATCGTGGAGCGAGTACACGGGTACCGAGCCAGCAGATCTGTCCGTTATTGAGCATCGTTGCAGCAAAGAAGGATTCGATGTTGCTGATGAGGTCGGCATCGTCGAGGACGACCGCCGCGGACTTTCCACCGAGCTCAAGGGTGACCGGGCGAAGCAACTCGCCGCAGGTGCGGGCGATGGCACGACCAGCGGCGGTCGAGCCGGTGAACGAAACTTTGTCGAGACCCGGGTGAGCGACGAGGTAGGCGCCGAGATCGCGTCCGCCGGGGACGATATTGAGCACACCCGCCGGAAGACCCGCCGCGATTGCGGCTTCGGCCATCAGGAATGCGTCGAGCACGGTTTCCGGGGAGGGTTTGAGGACGACGGTGCATCCTGCTGCGAGTGCGGGGGCGAGTTTGAGGAACGTGATGGCTTGCGGCACGTTCCACGGCACGATGGCACCGACGACGCCGATCGGTGTTCGGGTGACCAGTGTGGATCCGCCGAGCAGGCCCGGGCGGAGTTCGTCGTCCTGTTTTGCTGCCATCTCGGCGTAATAGCGCAGCAGGAGAGGGGGAAAGCCACCTTCGAACTGGCGGGCGAGCCAGATGGGCATGCCGTTTTGGCTGCTCACTCGGGTTGCAGTGTTCTCGGCGCGTAATTCGAGTTCGTCGGCGAATCGTCCCAGGAACTCGGCACGTTCAGCTGCGGTCCGTGATGCCCAATCGGTGAGCGCCGTGCGCGCTGCGTCGACTGCGTCGTCGACGTCGGCTTCAGTGGCTTCGGGCACCGAGCCGATGGGTTGTTCGGTGGTTGGGGAGATGACCCGGATGGTTGCATCCTCGGTCGGCCGGCTCCATTGTCCATTGATGTAGAGGCCAGTGTAATCGATCGTCATGGGGCGTCCTTCGGGGAGTGTGACTCGGGCGGTGTTCAGTCCTGTACGAGTACGGGCTTGAGCACTTCACCGCGGTGTTGGGCGTCGATGGCGTCGTTGATCTTCGCGAAGGGGAAGGTGGTGACGAGCTTGTCGAGAGGGAATCGCCCGGCCTTGTACAACTCCACGAGTTGAGGGATGAACTCGTCGGGTACGCTGTCGCCCTCGATGATCCCGGTGATGGTGATGCCCATCGAAAGAGAGCTGATGATGTTCAGGGGCACGGAGGCTGTGGGGTCTGCCGGGACGCCGATGAGGCCTAACTTGCCGTGGAATGTCATCGAGGCGATGAGTGATTCGATTACTGCAGGGACTCCGGAGGTGTCGATGGCGTAGTCGACACCGGAGGGGACGATGCCTCGGACCTGTTCGGCGAGGGGGCCGGCGGCAGGGTCGATGACGTGGGTGGCGCCAAGTATGAGGGCGAGATTGCGCCGGGACTCGTGCGGTTCGACAGCGATGATGGTCGTACAGCCCTGGATGACAGCACCCATGACAGCGGCAAGTCCGACCGATCCTGCACCGGCGACGAGGACGGACGAGTCCGGGCGACAGTTGAGGGATCGCATCACAGCACCTGCACCGGTTTGGATGCCGCAGCCCAGGGGGGCGAGTAGCTCTGCCGGAACATCATCAGGGACCTTGACGACGTTGCGTTCGAACGCGAGGCTGTAGGTAGCGAAGGATGACTGGCCGAAAAACAGACCGGTAAGGGTCTCACCGGTAGGGGTGGTGATCGGTCCCGAGCCGTCCTCGCGAACACCGTCGTAGGCAAGATGCATGAACTGATGGCAGTAGGACGGTTGATTTGCGGTGCACGACGGACAGGTGCCGCAGCTGTTGAAAGTGATGGCTACACGATCACCGGGCGCCACTTTGGTGACGCCGTCACCGACTGCCCGTACGACCCCGCAGCCTTCATGGCCGAGAACTGCAGGTAGTGTGGTCGGCAGGGCGCCATCGCGGGCAGCGAGGTCGGTATGGCAGATGCCGACCGCTTCGATCTGCACGAGCACCTCTCCGGTCCGCGGGCCTTCGATCATGATCGGTTCGAGAGTGAACTCGGTGTGTGGTTCTCTTGCAACTGCTGCAAGTGCTTTCATCTCAGGTACTCCGTTTGAGTGGCCGGCCGGGGTGCGGCGGCGGATTGATTTGTCAGAGAACGGCTTCCCTCAAGGGAACTGTAGGATCGGCAAGAACGTCAGTGTTGACCCGCGTGCGATTGCCGATAAATTTTCTTCCTGCCATGAATTCGGCAGCGGCGTTGACGGTCTCGACCGCGACGGGAACCCCTTCGGTGTCGATGTGGAACAGAGCAAACGTGGTGTGGGATGGGTTGCCACGCAGGACTGCACGGGTATCTGGACGGATCATTCCGGCCATCTTCATTTTCAGATCGAACTGGTCCGACCAGAACCACGGAACCTCGTGGGAGGGTGGTGTTGTCCCGGTGATCACGGATGCTGCCTGTTTGGCCTGCTCTACTGCGCTGGGGATGCTTTCCAGTCGGACCATTGCTCCGAGCGTGTCGTGGAGTCGATAGGTCACGTCGCCAATGGCGAGGATGTGGGGATCGCTGGTGCGGGCCGCACCATCGACGACGATGCCGGTGGCACAGTCGAGTCCTGCGTCCCGAGCGAGGGTATCGTTGGGGATTGCCCCGATGCCGACCAGGACGATTCCGCACGGCACTTCGGTTCCGTCTGCGAGGAGGACGGAGTTGACGCGGCCGTCTGTGCCGTGAATCTGCTGAACCTTTGCTTCCGTGAGGATGCGGGTCCCTCGATTGCGGTGGAACTCGGTGAGCGCGGCGGACAGCTCAGGGCTGGCTACTCGTGCGAGCACTCTGTCTTCCCGTTCGATGACCGTCACCTCGCATCCTTCGGCGCGGGCTGATGCTGCGACCTCGAGGCCCACGTAGCCTCCGCCGATGATGGCGAGTGCCGCGCCTGCTCGGACTGCCGTGCGTAACTGATGAGCGTCGGAGAGGGTGCGCAGGCTCAGTACTCCTTCGAGGTCGCTTCCAGGCAGTGTCAGTGTGCGGGGTTCGGCGCCGGTTGCGAGGACGAGTGTCGCGTAGCCGATATTGTGCCCGGATCGAGTCGTCACGGTTCTCGTGCTTCGGTTGATCTGTACTACGGGATCGCCGAGTCGGGTTTCGATATCGTTTTCCGCGTAGAACGATTCGGGTTTGAGCCATTGGGTGAACTCGTCGTCGGTGTACTTCTTCGACAGTGGCGGACGGTGGTAGGGCAGATAGGGTTCACTGCCGCACATGATGATGCGTCCGTCGAACCTGTTCTGACGAAGCAAGCCGGCGAGGGTGCCTCCGGCGTGCCCGGCGCCGACGATGAGGACTGTCTGAGTTTCAACCATCGGAACTATGCGCTGAACTCGATCTGGACGGGCATGTTCTTGAGTCCACCGACGAAGTTGGTTTGGATCATCTTGGTGTCATCGACCAGGTGAAGAGACTCGATATGGGGGAGCAGCTCCTCGAACATGATTCGCAGTTCCAGCTTTGCCAGGTGCTGACCGATGCACATGTGCGGACCGTAGCCGAAGGCGATGTGCTTGTTGGGCCGGCGGGTGATGTCGAAGCGGTCGGGATCGGCGATGACTTCCGCGTCCCGATTACCCGACTGGTACAGCAGCATGAAGCGGTCACCCTTCTTGATGTCGCGGCCACGCAATGTGTAGTCCTGCGTTGCCTGACGCATGAAGTGCTTGACCGGTGACGCCCAGCGGAGCGACTCGTTTACCAGGTGCGGAGCAAGGGTGAGGTCGGCTTTGACCTTGGCGAGCTGATCGGGATTGCGGCCAAGTTCGAGCATGCCTCCCGCAAGCGTGCTCGAGGTGGTGTCGTGGCCCGCGGTCGCAATGGCGATGAACCAACCGTAGGCCACCTCGCTTGGGTAGTACTCGCCGTTCTTGTCGCGGGCTTGGGAGATGATCGTGGCGAGGTCGTCTCGAGGGTTGGCTCGGCGATCCTGAAGCAGTTGTTCGAAGTAGGCGTAGAAGTCCTGAATTGTCGCGACCCACTGCTTGGCCGCGGCGTCGGGGGTGAGTGGTTCGATATCGTCACGAATGGCGTCGGGGTCGGCTGTTCCGAAGAACTCCTGCGTCAGAGCCATCATGCGAGGCTCGTCTTCCTCGGGTACCCCGAACAGACTCATAATGACGTGCAGCGGATAGGACAGAGCGAAGTCCTTGACGAAGTCGACGCGTCCGTCCGTCTCGAGGAGTCGGGCGACGGATGCTTTGGCTAGGTCGCGGATAGTGGCTTCCCACTTTGCAAGATTGGTCGGCCGGAACCAGTCGACGGCGATGTCCTTGATCTCGGTGTGCTCGGGCGGATCGAGGTAGGTGAGCGTCTCCAGGATGCGGAGACTGCCGTTATTGATGCTCTTGGTGAACTCGTCGCCGGCCTGGTTCGCCAGGATCGGACTGACCGATCCCTTGTTCTCTCCGCCCGCGCTGGTGAAGATGTCGGGCTGACGCTCGATCTCCATGATGTCGTCGTGCTTGCTCACCAGCCACAGCGGGTCGTACCCCTCGACGACAGCACGGCCAAGTGGGTTGTTCTCGCGCAACCAGCGGTAGGCCTCGAACAACTTGTCGTTGTCCCGGTGCCCTTCGGGTAACACGATCCGGCGGGCGACGGCGTCCGGGATCAGTTCTGTGACCTGCTCTGTAGTGCTCATAGAATCCCCTTCGTCATGCAGTGAGATGTGGCGCCGTACGCTGCGGCGCTCGCGTCGGCCGATGTGAGTTCAGCCTGTCAGCTGCAGTAGTGGCGGTCATCACACTTGTGAACGAAAGTTGTCTACCTAACGGGGGATGTGACCACGGTCACCCTGCTGTCGATTGCCGGTGGGGACACCATTTTCACCCCATGGAAGGGGGGTAATCGACCGATGTGGTGATGTGTGCATCCAGTGACCGGCGACACAATTTTGGCCATGGAGAAAGCGGCCGTACCCATGCGGGTTCACCGCCCCGCACCCGCGACGGCCGCGCAGATGTTCACCGGTCAACCTGAAGGAGATCCCCATGCCCACCGTCGTGTACCAGCTTCCGGATGGCTCGACGGCCTCCGTCGACGTCCCGCCCGGCCAGACCGTGATGGACGGATCGGTACGCAACAACCTTCCCGGCATCGTCGCCGAATGCGGGGGCAGCTGCTCGTGCGCCACCTGCCACGTGTATGTGGACGAAGGGTCCTCCCTGTTGTTCAGTGAGCCGACGACAGAGGAACAGGACCTACTCGAGTTCCTCGACGGCGTCCAGCCGTGCTCTCGCCTCGCCTGCCAGCTGGTGCTGACCACCGACATGGAGATCGTCAGGGTGACCGTGCCCGCTTCGGACGACTGATGACGCGGCGCGACTCGGCGGATCCGCAGGATGGGGGCCGGGTCACAGGGCGGAGCCGCCGGGTCACCGCGGGGTGGATCGATACTTCGCGATCAGCTCGGCGCGGTTGGTAGCGCCCAATTTTCGGAGAATGCGTTTCACATGCGACTTGACCGTGTCGACGGTGATTACCAGCTCGGCCGCGATCGTGGCGTTCGACGCGCCGGTGAGAATCAGCCGGACGACGTCCGCTTCGCGCTCGGTGAGCGGCTCGAGCAGATGCCGGTCCACGTCGTTCTCCGAAGGAGGCGGTGCGCTGTCGGCTGCACCGCGTGGGGCTAGTGCGTCGAAGTCGGTGTTGCTGCTCCATCGCCGGGCGCTGTCGCGGAGGAGGACGTCCTGGCGCTCGCGACGCGTTTCAAGGCCGAGCCGCTCGAACTGACCCCCGAGCATTTCTGCGAACACGCTCAGGGCGTGGCGCCGTGGAGGATCCAACATCGTGTCGACGTGCACGAAGGCAGCCGCACGCCCGTCGACCACGACCGGAACCGTGGAGAAACCGTTGCTGACCAGAGCATTTCGCATCGACTCGGGAAGGAATTCATCGGCCGTGACCGTGTTTGCCGCGAGCGCATGTCTTTCGGGAGAGCCCGACGCGAGGTCGAATCCGAGGGGCAGTGACGGCGGGATATCCGGATCGGTGCTGAAGGAGAGCACGGGAACGATCCGATCCTCCTCGAGTCGAGACAGCACGACCGTTCGCGCGGAACAGAGTTCGGCGACGCGCTCACACGCGCGTTGCATGAGTTCGGTGCTCGAAGCGGCATCGTTCAAGGCGCGGACGGCACCATCGATGCCCGACGCGATTGCCGCGATGTCGTCGGTTCGACTCTCTACGAGCGCCTTCCGGCGATCGAGGAGGTCAGCGAGACACCGGCCGAGTTCGGCTGCGCGCTCGGGGCCGGCGGTGCGCAACTCGGTGAGGATCGCTGAGACAGCGCGATCGAGCTCGGCGTCCTCGGTGTCCGGTTGTGAATCCGCTTCAGACACGTCAGCCATCGGTCACCGTCTTGGTGTTTGCGTACAGGGCCGCGGCCTCAGCGCGCGTGGATACTCCGAGCTTCTTGAAAATCCGCTGGACATGGCTCTTGACGGTGCCGTCGGAAATGCAGAGTCGCCGGGAGATGGCCGCGTTTGTCGCACCGGTCGCCAGGAGCGTGAGCACTTCGTGCTCGCGGGCGGTCAGCGATTGTGCGCGCGGAATGGCGGTGGCCCGCGGCCCACCGTCCGGGATCAGTTCCTCGCGGTGCGACGGTTCGCGGGTATCGAGTTCAGGCATCGTCACCGGCGCCTGTTCGAGGTGCCGCAGTGCCTGGGTGAGACGTCGGATCTCGGTGTCGATGTGCTCATTGCGCGCGCAGATCTGCCTCCGCAGGTCGGTGCGTTCCTTCGACGAGGCGCACGCGGCCGCGATCGCGCCGACGATGTCGACATCGGTGTCGGACAACCCGTCGCTTTGCCGGTCGACGTGGATCATCGCCACTGCACGGGAGTTGACGACGACGGGAACGGCGATGTACCCCGCCGGACGCGACAGGTCGATCAGGGGACGGTATGTGTGCCGGTAGGTGTCGGCCGCATCCACTGCGTACGGACGACGGCGGCGGACCAGTTCGGCTTCGCGTGGTGCTTCCCGCAGTGAGATCTCCCTACCGTCGATCGCCTTGATGAGAGGACGGAAGTCCCCGGTCAGCTCGGGGTGCACAGCGAGCGAGACGGGTGACCAGGTAGAACCACGGACCACGGAGAACATGGCTTTGGCGTATCCGAGGTTCGTGCACAGTTCGTGCGTCACGGTCTGCGCGATCCGGTCGGATCCGGCATCGATGCTGCGTACGACGCGTTGGAGCTTCTCGAGCTGCTCGGAGTGCATGCGCAGGCGGCGCGAGATGTCGTTCTGCCGGTCCGCGTCGAGGCGCATCACGAGTTTGGCGAGCCGGACCGCCTGTTCGGGGGAGTCGGTGCCCTCCCGAAGCTTGCGGACTGCACATGCGCGGATCGTTGCCGCATCGGGCTCGCCACTCACCGGGCAAATCAGGCTCGGCTCGTTTCCGAGTAGTTCCTGCAACTCCGCAACCGCCCGGTTGGCGGGCTCGAACGAACTCGTCGAAATGACCACTCATTACTCCTCGTGCCACGGCGGCCACATGGACGGTCACGGCACCGGCGCTTGCTTGCGGCCCCACGCACAGTGTAGAGAGCGCACCTGGGCTCTTGCCGGCGTCTTGCGACCGAATTCAATGTATATGGTCAGTCCAATTTCGTCACCCACTTTCAGGAATCGCTTCGATCGCCTCTTGCCCACCCCCTCCCGTGCCGCTAGGGTCGAATGGTAAGACCAAAAATGAAAGGATCGCCGGTATGGCCCCCTCTGTGCGTTATGACGTCGATGAGCACGTCGCGGTCCTCACTCTCGACCGTCCGGAAACTCGCAATGCTCTGTCCGACGACCTATTGGACGAGCTTCTGGCTGCGCTCGAACGCGCGCGGGACGACTGCGACGTTCGGGTTGTCGTGATGGCCTCGTCGCACGAGAAGATCTTCTCGGCGGGCGGGGACCTGAAGGCGTTCGCGAGCGACACCCCGACGATCATGAAATATGCCGGTCTGGACCGCTTCCCGCGGTTGTACCGGCTCATCGGCGGTCTCGGGAAGCCGGTGATCTGCGCGGCCGGTGGCGACGTGCTCGCGGGCGCGTTCGGGCTCGCGCTCGCCTGCGATTTCGTGCTGGCCAAGGAGTCGGCCCACTTCGGGTGCCCGGAGATCAATGTCGGCGTGTTCCCGTTCATGATCTCCGCGCTCATCTACCGGAACGTCGGCCGGCTCAAGGCGAATGAGTTGATGATGTACGGAGAGAAACTCACTGCCGCGGAAGCGCACGAACTGGGGCTGGTGAATCGCGTGTTCCCGGACGGTGACTTCGACGCGGAGGTGCGGGCGTGGGCACGCCGATTGGCAAAGAAGTCACCGTTGCTGATGCGTCTGGGCAAGGATGCCATCGACCGCACTCGTGACATGTCACTGCCGGACGCGCTTGCGACGCTGCAATCTCAACTGGCTCTTGCATTCACCACGGAGGATCTCGTCGAGGGTGTCACGGCTTTTCAGGAGAAGCGGTCACCTGTGTGGAAGACGCGATGAGGATTTCCTGCCGGTGGGCTCGGGTGGCGGAGTCCTGGGTTTGGTGTGTCGCCGACGACGAAAGGCTCTGACCCCCTTGGTTTGCCGCTTGTCCAGCGGGTGTGGTGAGTGTTCGAAGATGTCGTCGAAAGTGGTTGCTACTTCGGTCTAACCATTCTAATCTTTATGTAAGAGTGTGGCAGAGCAAGAAGGATGGAATCCTCCATGACGCGCGAACGGAATCTCGGCCGATACACCCCCCGACAGGTAGAGGAGTTCTATGCCAGTGGCCAATGGGCCGACGAGAACTTCACCGACCTTCTGCGGGCGCGCGCCGAGAGTAGTCCCGACAAGATCTTCGTCACCGACGGCACGCAGGAGCTGACCTTCTCGCAGCTCTACGATCGGTCGCAGCGGTTGGCGCTCGGCCTGCACCGAACAGGGCTCCGTGCAGGTGACCGGGTCGCCGTTCAGCTGCCGAACTGGGCGGAATTCGTCGTCGTCGCAGCTGCCCTCGCTCGGATCGGTGTGGTGACGGTGCCGATCATGCCGATCTATCGGACGGACGAGGTGTCACACGTTGTCGCCGACGCCTCGATCCGGATGGCGATCGCGCCGGCACAGTTCAAGGGCTTCGACTATCTGTCGATGTTCGACGATATCCGGCGGTCGTCGCAGACGCTCGAGACGATCATCGCGGTGCGTGCTTCGGGTGATGTCCGTAAGATGTTGGTGGGGAGAAATATCGAGGTTCTCGAGAATCTGGTCGTGGACGCGGACCCGGATGTCATCGACACCGAACTAGACTTCCGCGCCCACCCCGACGACCCGTTCGTCATCGTGTACACGTCCGGAACCACGTCGCGTCCCAAGGGCTGCCTGCACACCTTCAACACCTACGCTTCGGGCGCACGTGCACTGAAGACGGCCTTCGGGCACACCGAGGCAGATGTCCAATTCGGACCGTCCCCGATCACCCACACCACCGGACTCGTCACCAGTGTGCTCCTCCCCCTGCTCAGCGGCGCGGCGACCCACATCATGGCGGAGTGGGACCCGAAACGCGGGCTGGCCGAGATCAAGAAGTTCGGATGCACGGCCGCGGTCACGGCCACCACGTTCCTGCAGACGTTGTTGGCTGCGGCCGAACAGGATCCGGACGCCGACCTCTCCTCCCTCCGGGTATGGGTATGCGCCGGCTCCCCGATCCCAGCGGCCGTGGTGGAGAAGGCAAAGTCCGACCTGCCCACCACCACCGTCCTGTCGCTGTACGGGAGGAGTGAGAACCTCACCACGACGACCTGCACCATCGACGACGACCCGAGTCGGGCGATCACCTCCGACGGCGCCGCGCTGCCGGGAGCGGAGGTCAAGGTCGTTGGCGAGGACGGCCTCGAGGTGCCACGGGGGAGCGAGGGCGACATCGCTTATCGCGGACCCTCGCATATGATCGAGTATCTGAATCGGCCCGATGACACAACGGAACTCTATACTCCCGAAGGATTCTCGAGATCCGGAGATCTCGGAGTCATGGATGCCGACGGGTTCGTCCGGGTCACCGGCAGAACCAAGGACATCGTGATCCGCGGCGGCATGAACATCAGTGTGCGCGAGGTCGAGGACAAGTTGGCCGATCACCCCGATATCCTGGCTCTCGCCGTGGTGGGAATGCCCGACGAGCGGCTCGGGGAGAAGGTGTGCTGCTATGTGGTGCCCAAGGACGAGCAGAACCCTCCCACCCTGGACCATCTCCGCAACTACTTGCTCGATCGGGGAGTTGCGATTCAGAAGACTCCTGAACGCGTCGAGGTGGTCCCCGAGTTGCCCATGACTGCCACTGGGAAGATCCAGAAACACATCCTCCGCAAGCGCATCGCGGCACAGTTGGCTGCCGGTTCCCTGGCACAGAGCATGCGCTGACGTCGCAAGAACGGCCCCTCGTCCATGTGTCGAGGGGCCGTTCGGCTGTGCAGATGCGAGGAATGTCGTCGTATCCGAAGTGTGAGTGGCGTTCCCCGAATACGGGGCCTCGGAACTCGTTCGCGGGCTGTCAGGTCGCGGTGACGACGACCGTTGCCGAACCGGTGACTACCGGTCCCTTCGCTCCGGAGACGACGAGATCGAGGTCGGCCCGCGCCTCCCCGTCGGCCTCGGTGATCGCCGTGATCGTCCCACCGACGGTCAGGGTGTCGCCCAGGAACACCGGAGCGACGAAGCGGACGCCGAAGGAACGGACGTGCTCGACGCCGAAGGTGTCAGAGAGCCAACCGGCCAGGATCCCGGCCTGCATCTGACCCATCGCGATGATGCCCGGGAACCCGGATGTTGCCACGAACTCCGGATCGTGGTGCAGAGGATTGAAATCTCCTCCGGCACCGGCGAATCGCACGATGTCTGTCTGGGTGATCGGGCCGATCACCCGCGTGTCGGCGACTGTGCCGATGCGGACCTTCACGGGTGCTCTCACTGTCGTTCTCCTCGCTCGATCAGCACTTCCTCCAGTCGCACCACCGGATCGCCGTCGGTGTCGACGTATTCGGTCTCAAGCGTCACGATGCGCATCGACCCGCCGCGCTTGCCTTCGCGCTGTATGTCGTCGACGATGCGCCGCGTGCCGACGACGTGGTCGCCGGCGATCAGGGGTCGCAGATATGTCCACTTCACCGAGCCCACGACCACTCGTTCGAGCGCCAGACCGAGTGTGTCGACGAACTTGCGCTGGTCGCGCTGATGACCGGCGACGACCGTGTGGGTGAGCGTCGCGGGCACATCGGCGAATCCGGCTGCCCTGGCGGCATCCCGGTCCGTGTGGGCGGGATCGGTGGTGAACGTCGCGCGCACGAACTCACGGATCTTGCCGCGTTCGATGTCGTACTCGACTCGGTCCAGCTCGCCGACGCTGAGCGGTTCTGTCATCGGGCCTCCTTTTTGGACTGACCTATAGTATCATTCGGCCTAAATACGTGAGGAGGAGTTCCATGGAGCTCGCTGATTCCCCGGAGGAAGCCCGGTTCCGCGCAGAAGTCCGAGAATGGGCTGAGGCTGCGGTCGCAACGCTGCCCTGGCCGGAACCGGTGGATCTGGTCGCCAAGGTCCCGTTCTGGCAGCAATGGCAACGGTTGCTCTTCGACGCCGGCTATGGAGGCATGTCGTGGCCGAAGGAATACGGCGGGCAGGCTGCCGACCCGATCCGCAAAGCCATCTTCACCGAGGAGATGGATCGTGTGGGAGCACCGGAGCGACTCAATACGATCGGTGAGGATTTCGCCGGGCCCACCATCATCGACTTCGGCACACCGGCTCAGAAGGAGCGGTTCCTCCGTCCGATCCTCACCGGAGAAGAAATCTGGTGCCAGTTGTTCTCCGAACCGGAGGCCGGATCCGACCTCGCATCACTGCGCACCAAGGCTACAAAGGTCGACGGCGGATGGAAGATCAACGGACAGAAGATCTGGACCAGCCGAGCGCACATCGCAGCCCATGCCATTTTGCTCGCTCGCACCGGTGGGGGACCACGCCACAAGGGCATCACCTTCTTCCTGGTTCCCATGGACAGCGAGGGAATCACGGTTCGCCCGCTCGCCCATATGCTCGGTGACGCCGAATTCAACGAGGTCTTCCTCGACGACGTGTTCATCCCCGACGACCTGGTTGTCGGGGACGTCGACGGCGGGTGGAAGGTGGCCATGGGCACGCTCGCCTACGAGCGAGTGGCGATCGCCACCGGCCGGGTCAACACCAAACGGGCCGTCGACGACATCGTCGGCGACATCGCCGAGATGACCGACGAGTCGGGGCGCCCGCTCGGTGCGGATCCGGTGATTCGGCAGAAGGTCGCGGATCTCTATGGCCGTGCGCTCGTGCACTATCTCATCGGCCAGCGTGTGATCACCCTGGCGGCGAACGACGGACCACCGGGCCCGGTGACGTCGATCGGCAAGCTGTACTTCTGCCCGCTCGTCGAAGAACTGGCGGACTTTCGGCTGTCCCTCGAGCCTGCCGGCGGCCAGTTCGCGCTCGACGACGAGCAGCAGCGCACGTCACGCTGGCTCCGGCTCGCGTATCAGGCGCGCGGCACCGCCATTGCGGGTGGTTCTACCTTTATCCAGCGCAACATCGTCGCCGAGCGCATGCTCGAGATGCCGAGGAGCTGACAATGTCCGCCTACACGTGGATCCCCACTGCCGACTATGTCGACAACGCCAACGTCACGCGGCTCGCCCGCGCGCACGGCCTCGGCGATCTCGAGGAGTTGCGTGCACGGTCCGTCGCCGACGTGCGGTGGTACTGGGATGCGGTGGTCCGTGATCTCGGGCTGCCGTTCCAGGTGCCGTACCGCGAGGTGCTCGATACCTCCCGCGGCATCGAGCATCCCGACTGGTTCGTCGGTGGACGGACGAATGTCGTCGATGCGTGCCTGCAGCGCTGGGTCGCCGATGCGGGGGCGGGCGATCGGCTCGCCGTCGTACACGAGGCGGAGGACGGAACTGTCCGCATGTTGACGTATCGCGAGTTGGACGCGGAGGTGGAGCGTGCGGCCGCCGGACTGCGGGAGCTGGGGGTGGGTCGGGGCGATACTGTCGCCTTGTTCCTGCCGATGATTCCCGAGGCGGTCGTGTCGGTATACGCGGTCGCCCGGCTCGGTGCGGTTCTCGTGCCGCTCTTCTCGGGATTTGCTCCCAGCGCTATCGCCTCCCGCATCCAGGATGCGGATGCGAAAGTGGTGATCGTCGCGGACGGTACCGTGCGCCGGGGTAAGTCGGTCGCGATGAAGCCGGCGTTGGACGAGGCCTTGAAGACGTGCCCCACGGTGGAGTCGGTAGTCGTGGTCGATAACCTCGGTTCGGGAA
>Ga0182741_1004356_pt1 | contig 14045 bp, 16 predicted proteins | sample eDN5th37CBELigOP_FD_128874 | JGI IMG/M metagenome (GOLD analysis project Ga0182741, IMG submission 128874) | Enriched Organic Plus compost microbial communities from Emeryville, California, USA - eDNA 5th pass 37_C BE-Lig OP (version 2) (version 2) ...
CGAGACGACCGTGGTGGGGTCGCCGAGCCAGTCCGTGACGACCTGCAGACCGAGGGCCGCGGTCAGCATCCCGTGAGCGAGAACGCCCGGTAGTCCTGCGCTGGTCGCGACGGCGTCGTTGAAGTGGATGGGGTTGAAGTCGCCCGAGGCGCCGGCATAGCGGACCAGGTCATCTCGGGTCACCGTCAGGTCGGCCTTCGCGACAACCGCACCGACCTCAAGGTCCGTGAATCTAGGAACTGTGTAGGTCATTCGTCATCTCCTCGGTGCAGCAGCGACGAGGTGATGGTGGCGACCACGTCGCCGCTTTCATTTCGGATTTCGCAGATCGTGGACAGGATGGAGCTGCCGGCACGCTCGGTGATGTCGGTGATCGTCAGCGTGGTGCTGAGTTCCTCACCGGCAACGATCGGGCGGCGGTATTCGATCTTCTCCGATCCGTGGACGATGCGGTGCGGGTCGAGTCCGGTGTCCGGGGTTTCGACGAGCTGGGTCACCGAGGGGGACTGTACGACGGTGGTGAAGGTCGTCGGCGCGATGACATCTGCGAAGCCGGCGGCCCGGGATGCCTCGACATCATGGTGCAGCGAGTTCGTCGCACGCACGGCGCGGGCGAACTCGCGAATCTTCTCGCGGCCGACGAGGTATGTCGTCGGTGGGAAGGCCCGGCCGGCGAGGTTGGGGTTCAGTGGTGGCATCGCTCGAGACTATCGCCAACGCCTGGTTCTCCTCCGGAGTCGATCGTCGGGTAGGTCCGGTGCGACGAGATGAATCGCCGTCGGGTGCCGAGCGAGACGCTAGGTGTCGCGGGATCGGCCGATCCTGGGGGGGCGTTAGATCGGTCGCCATCTGGGAAGGGGTTCATCCCGTCCGGCGGATCGTACGGCCCTCTACGATTCAGCTCGACAGAGTGAATCGAGGAAGGGCCGAGCGTCGCGTGGATCGTGTGGAGCGCCTGGTGGTGCAGGTTGCTGAGTCAAATGACCTGCTCAAAAGGGGCGGAGCAGCCCGGTGGCGAATCAGCCTGATGCTCCTGGACAACACTGTGGAGCTACTCCTCAAAATTGAGTGCGACAAGCTCCTGAGCGGAAATGACTTGAGCTTGAAGTACCTCGATCACATCGAGGCGATGATTGCGTCCGGGAAAGAGTACACGGACCCTACGCCGTTCGACGATGGCGGTGATCCTGAACCTTTGACAGAGATTAGGGACAGGTACAGGCGTGAGACACTGCCCGCGGACGCGATTCCCAAGCTTGAAAATGACTTCAACCGGCGAGTCGGATACCTGATTACTGCAGGATTCCTCGATAACAACTATGGCGGGGTTCTGAAGAGGCTTCATAAATACCGGAATGAGGCCTATCACGAGGATAAGATTAGACCCAACACCATTGAAGCCGCAGCGAAAATCTACACCTTCGTCGCCTGCAATCTGATGGAGCGCGTGAAACCCGGGGCATGGTCAATGGCGGGTAGAGGAGGTCTGCCTGACTTAAGAGCGCTGTTTCCCGATATTGAGGTCACGTCACACAGTTTCACAGCTCCCTACGCACATCCCCTGCTCACTCAGTCACCCGTCGGCGCCCCCGAGGAACTTGGAAGGACCCTCTCGGAGCACCTTGCGGAACGCCTAGACGAAATCGACTCAGACCTTGAATACCTGGCAACGGGAGGGTTCCCATGGGCCGAGACGGACATTCAGACCAGATCAAATACGCTGGATATGATCGTTCATATCCACAACGAGATGGCCGCCGCGAATGGTACGAAGAAACTGAATGCGGATTACAGGCGCATTTCCCGGTGGCGTTCCGCTGCTTCGAAGCTCGCCAAAGGAACCGATTACGTCAAAAGTTTCGATCGTTTTGCCTCTCTGGAGATCGCTATTGAGCAAGTTGAGGACCCCCTCCGGAGGGCGGTATTCGCACTTGACAGGCACCTCGAAGATGAGAGAGAGCGCGTGCGATGGGGCAATGAGTGAGAGCGACCGTGGCGCAGGCCAGGACGTTCCGCATTCGCGCGACGGCGGCCCGGTGTCGTGCGGGGCGACGGCCAGAAGCCAAGTGATGGATGCAGTGCGAGGCCGGCGTGCGGTGCCGCCCTTCCATGCTGCTACGGAGGTTCGCTGTACCTCGGTGCCCTGACCCCGAGCAGGCTGTCGAACGGGAAAGCGTGTTGCAGGAGCCGAGCTGTTGGACCGGTTTCAGACCGTGGATACGCCGTAGCGGTGCCGGTGCCTGACGTGTTGTGCAGTTGTCATCGAGCCGGCGAGGACCGTGCCCGCTGTGCGCCCGAAAACGGTCGCGGCAGCGAATCACCACGATCCGGCGAGGGCCGAAGCAGGTGTGCGTGAGATGGGTCTGTAGCAGCTGGAGCCGTACCGTGTGACGATCCGTCAACTAGGGTGGCCGTTCACACGGATCTGCTAGATAATCTATATTATCTAGCAGGTATCTTCCCTGGTTGAGGAGTGACGTTGACGCTGCACATGTTCGGCCGCCACGCCGGCGGTTGGCTGGTTATGTCCGACAGCCGGATGACTCGTGTAGGCGACGGCGGGGTCCTTGAAGCCGACGACACTGTCGAGAAGACACTTTGCTACGTTGCGGAACCCTCCTCCAACGAAGCGCCTCCGTTCGCGGCGATCGTACTCACCTATGGGCGCGCGGAGTTCAGCACTCCTTCCGGCCAAGTCGTACGCACCATCGATGTCCTGAGGTCTGAATTGGAAGATCCGAAGCCGCAGGTCAGCAATATCTCCGAGCTACTCAGGCACCTGTGGCGTCCAATCCATGAGCATTGGTACTACTGCGAGGACTGCGCACACACACGCAACTTGATGGCTCTCGTAGCGGAAGAGAGCGACCTCAACCCAGAGGTCAGCGAGTATGAACAGTACTTTTGCGACCGGCATGCCGATTTTGATCTCGGCGTGATCGTGGTTGCTGTGAACGCGGACGATGAAATCGAATGCGTTCGGAGGGAATGGGGCACAGCAGATGACCGCAGAAAACCACCTCCCGGGGAATTCTGGGCCGCTGGAGATGCGCACTCATTCGGTATTGCAGTCGAGGGTGGGCTTACTGCCGTTGTCTCAAGTCTCGACAAGCAGTTCGACGAGTACGCACAGTTCCAACGAACAGCACGCTCTGAGTACCTCGGGATTGAGACACCAGGACCAATCGGCGGGCAACGCACTGCGCTGTATCTCGCACCCAGCGGGATAATCGAGGAAGCTGCCGCGCCGCGACCGATCGACGATGGCTCGTGAGTCACGCAGTGTGCAATCTGTTGACGGAGTGCTTCGAAGGGTTTCTCGTCTACCGCAGCACCGGCAAGCCATCGCAGGCCACCCTCAAGGCCTACCGACAGGACTTCACCGCGATCGCCGAACTTCTCGCCGCCCACACCGGTGTTCCGGCCCACGACCTGGCCTGCAATGTGGTCGACAAGGACCAGATACGCGCGGCATTCGCGGCCTACGCCGACACGCACTCCCCCGCCTCGATCCGGCGCTGCTGGTCGACCTGGAACGCCCTGTGCAGCTACCTGTTCACCTCGGATCTGATTGTCGCGAACCCGATGGATGCGGTCCTACGCCCCAAGGTCGCCAAGACCGTACCGAAGGCCTTCGACCAGGACGCGGTCGAGAAACTGATCACCGCGCTGACCACAGACGAGGACGACAACGCACACGCCTGGCGCGAACGCGACCTCGCCATCGTCCTCACCGCACTGCTCACCGGATGCCGCCTGTCCGAGCTGGTCACCCTCAACATCGGGGACTTCCGCGACCTCGACGACACCGGCCGGCTCAAGGCCATCACCGTCCACGGCAAAGGAAACAAGCAACGCGTCCTCACCGCCGAGCCCGCACTTGTCGACGTGATCACGTCCTATCTCGACTCGCGCCTGCGGCGATTCCCCGGCAGCGGCAAGGCCCGCACCTCCCCCACGGCCTCACCCTGGCGGCGCCTACGGGCCACCGATCCGCTCTTCCTCGGTGCCGATGGGGAACGCATCACCGCACCCACCATCCAGTACCGCGTCGAGCGCGCCTATCGCCGCGCCGGCATCAACGGACAGCGCGCGAAAGGCGCTCTGGTCCACCAACTCCGCCACACCTTCGCGACTTCACTGGCCGATAGTGACGTGAACGTCTACACCCTGATGCGGCTGCTCGGACACGAGTCGATGACCACCACCCAGCGCTACACCCAAGGCGCTGGCAAGGAAACCCGCGTCGCCTCGGCCACGAACCCGGTCTATCGACTGATCGAGAAGAACGAGACGGGGCAGTGACGTGACGCCGCAGAACCCTTGACTCCGCGGCGCGAGGGAACCGGTCGACTCGCGGAGTCTGCGACCCACTGGGACCCAGAAAATTAGCTTCGCTAAAATCCAGGGTTGGACTGGGAAAAACTACACGTCCCCTTCTGTCGTGTCGATCGGAGAAAGCACCACCATGAAGCCTGGCGATCAGGTGAAAGTCAGTGCACGCGGCAAGTTCGTGTTCACCGTCAAGGACATCGATAAGGGCACCGGCATGGCGATGATCGAGGTCAACGCCGACAGCCCCCTCACGTACCCGTGGCCAGCCCGTCTGACCGACCTCGTCCGCGTCGAGGACTAACCCCGGGTGTTTCCTCGACCGACGCGGTGCTCGAAGTAAGCGATTGGGGCGGTACAGGCCCGAGCGTTGGGAACTTCTCGTCGCTGGTGACAGTGGGGTGCATCACCAATCCGGCAGCCCGGCAGTGCATCCCCGTGGGCTCCGGCACAGCAAGTGCGCTGATCGGGGGGTACGTTCTCATCAGTTCGGTAGCGTCGCCGCCATGAGCATCGAAACGTGGATCGTGATCGGAGCACTCGCTGTTGGCATCGTCGGGCTCGGTCGGATGCTGTGGTCGAACTGGGGAAAGAACACTCCGGTCCCGCGCGGTAACGCGGTTCCTCACACCGTCAGCGGTGACGCCTCGAACCAGACTCCCGTTTCCTGATCGACGCATCGGCTTCACCCGTTTGGCGCTGATGCGACCATCCGCTACGGTGGCCGCTGCGATCACGAGTTCCCCGGCAGGTGAGTGATTCCCTGACGGGTCGAAGGACGGTCCCCGGCGCCCCCGCCGGGGACCGTCGTCTTTGCGACCGGTGGGCTACTGCTTGCAGCGGATGACACAGTGACTACTCTCGGCGCGTGGACGAGACGACGCGAACTGTTGGGGATGCGGCTGATAGCCCGGCGGTGGGGGCGTGATGGCGTCTGCTGCTGAGGACCGGGATCGTCTCGAACGTGAGTTGTCGATGCTCGCTGGTGTACGGCGTTTTCTCGCCGATTCCGAGCCGGGCCTTCGCATCCCCACGACGACGGTCGACCGGGTTCTCGATGAGTATCTGGCCGTGTCCGAGCCCGATCGGGAGCACGCTGCCGATCCGACCGAGCGCCCGCCGTCGGAAGACGATCGTCCGGACGGATAGCCAACCGGCCCCGGAGCCAAGCGGTCGATAGTCGAGTGTTCAGTGCGCCAAGGCTGCGGATTGCCGTGTCGATGGTCTTCGTCGGGCGGTGCGTGGTCCGCGCGGCCGGGGAGTCGGTGAGATGCCGAGAAGTTCGAGGACAGCTTGCTCGTCGGCCGAGAGGTGACCGTCTCGCCACTTGCGGACCTTGCGGTAGAGCCACTCCCCTACGGGTTCACCGTCGTCGGAGAGGTAGGTGCTCGGAATCTCGCCGGTCCCGTGCTTTTCGCGGTAAGCGGCGATCTCGAGCAGCATCCGGCGATGCTTGCTGTCGAAACCCGCGGGGCGAGGGGCTTTCCAGTCGAATCCGATCGCGTCGAGTTCGGCCTCACGATCGGCAGGAAGGATGCCGAGGACACGGGCGATGCGGTGCCGGTCCGCCCAGCGTCCGAGATGAAATCCGTCTTCGGCCACGAGATGCGGCTCCGGGTCGGTGGTGTTCGCATGCTCTCGGTAGCGACGCACCGCCGGCGACAAGGCGACGGTGGGTTGGGGTGCTCGACGTGTGTAGGGAGCGGTGCGATCCGGCATTCGCATGAGCTCAGTATGCCCAGCGCAGTGGGTGCTCACACCCATCGAGCTGAGGGTTGAGCGGCCCGCCGAGGTTGTGCCGTGAGATGTGCTCGGGTAGTCAGCGGTGAACGAGTGTGCCTCGGATGCCGGTGTTCGTCGTCGGCCAGGACGACCTGTTCGATCCGGCCGAGTTCCCCTGCCTCCACGCGTTCTCCCACCGCGCCACATCTTCGACCGTGCTCTGTCCCCGGACGTGGCCTCGGAATGAACTTGCGGCGGAGGACTTTCGTGTTGCCTCAGGTTTCCCGTGTGCTGTCGTGTCCGTCCCCCGGAGTAGTGCGGCGCGGCGGGGTGGTGGGATAGATCCGGACCGCATAGGTGCGGGCGTCGGCGGCGGTGTAGCGGGCCAGGGCGACCGCGGGCGCGGCCTCGTCGGGGTCTTCGCCGAGCTCGACGAGCTTGTCGAGGGCGAACGCTTCGGCCGCAGCACGGTTCGGCTGGGTGCATTCGGCGAAGAAGCCCCCGGTGGGGATGTGCTGGAAGTCCACCTCGTGCGGGACGGACACGTCCGGGTCAGGGCGAGGCATGGTCGGGGCGATCCTGTTCTCCCGAAGGGTCAGTCGGTGTCGGCGGCCTGGAAGATCAGGTACTGCGCCGCGGTCGCCTCGTGCGCCCCGGCCACGGTCTTGGTGCGGATCTCGGCGACGTAGGTGTCGTAGAGCAACGCGCAGGTCGCCGCCTCCGAGTACGGCGTGATGACCTCGAAGCAGCGGGCGTCGGGCACCCCGGGCGGGCCGGCGGCGCCGACGACGGAGATGTCGTCGTTCTTGTTGCGCATCTGCGCGACGACCCGATCGAACAGGGCCTGCGCCCGGTCGGTGGCATCGGTGCGGTAGACGAACGTCGCGTCCCGGGCCATTTGGGTGGCGGCGGTGTCGGCGAACATGTCGAGCGTGTCCAACTGCGCGATCAGATGCGCCGCCCCCCGCGGACCGTAGACGGCGGGGACCTGCGCGCCGTCGGCGCCCTCGGGATAACGCAGCGTGCGGCGCAGCATGTCGTCGATGTCCACCGGCAGATCCGCCAGCTCATCGAGCGCGGTGGCAGGGAAGCGATCGAGCATCGGCCGCTGCAACTCCAGCGCATGTTCGAGCGCCTGATCGGCCCAGTTCGCCCGGTCGGTGGGGCTGTCGACGAAGGTGTAGATCAGGTAGTGCCCGTGCTGGGTCAGCGCGGCCACCGACCGGGAGTACTCGGTGGCGATGGTGTGGACCATGCTGTCGGGCATCGTCGCCAGCGCATACGGTGCGGCCGTCGGCCCGGACACTGCCGGGTCGAGCAGGTGCTCGTGCAACCGCGTCGCGGCCTCACCGGCCGCGGCGTCGTCCCGGAATCGCAGGGCGGCGTGCACCATTCGCGCCCGGTTGTCCTTGGTGAAGCGGGCGGTGGAGAAGCCGGCGAGCATGCCGGTGTCGGCGCCGATCTGCTCGATGCGCGAGTCGGTGTCGGCGAGCAGGTAGGCCAGGGGGACGGGTCCGAAGATCGGGCGGGTCAGGTCGAGGTATTCCTCGGTCAGCGCCGGGTCGACCTCGGCCGGCAGCACGACGAACTCCGCCATGCGCTGCGACTCGATGATGCTGCCGATCTCCGCGTCACCGGCGGTGGCCGGGTAGTCGCTGGGGCGGGTGGAGAACTCCCCGGGATCGGGTTCGCCCGGGGCGGCGGGAATCAGCGCGGCGGTGCGCTCGACAGTGGTGGTGTCCGCGGCCGCTTCGGCGGTGTCCCCGTTCGCGGTCGAGGTGCATCCGGTCACGGTGACGGCGGCGGCGAGCAGTGCAGCGCCGGTGCGGACGCGGGCGCGGTGACGGCTGGTCAATGTTCCCCCTGGTCGCTCGGGGGCATGACGGTGCCGGTCGGCCACCCTCCCCCCGGTGCGTGGACGGCAGTGACCGTACCCACCCGGTGTCCGGCGCCCGGCACGGGGGTGCCCGGTATCGGAGGTTTCCCCGGTCTGCGCATCCACGCGGACAGCTCCACCGGAGCCGACCAGACGTGTGCCGAGTCCGTAGTGCGGCGCCGGCACGGCATGTGGAGTCGGGTGGGAACCTTTTCGGCGCGAGCGCACTCCTATCCGTGTCCACGCCCCAGACGTCGAGAGCGAGCACCCGTCATGACCAGCGAATCCTTTCCCGGCACCCTCTCCTCGCGGATCAGCGACCGTTCGACCGTCGAGTCCACGGCCAGTGATCGGACGCAGTCGTCCTACGGTGCGCAGTCCACCTACGAAGGTGACTCCGCGTACGGGTCGTCCTCGGCCGAGCAGTCGGGGTCGACGAGCTACGAGTCCTACGAACGCTACGAGCGGTACGACAGCTCCGGCTCGTCGAGCTCGGACGCCACCTACGGCTCGACCGGCAGCTCGGGCTCGGCCGGCTCCTACGGCTCGGCATCGTCGTCCTCGGACCGCGCGGATCGCGCTGCGACGGACAGTGTCCAGTCGACGACGTCCGTGTCGGCGCCGGACAGCGCCGGGGTGAGCGAGGCGGTGGTGCTCGACGAGGGCACCCTCGCCGACGGCACCTACATGGCCGATGTGGATCTCGACGGCGACAACGACGCCGACATGACCGTCGTCGATCTCGGTGGGGACGGCACGATCGACATGCTGCGTGCCGACACCGATGGGGACGGCGCGATCGACATCGCCCAGTTCGACAGCGACGGCGACGGACACCTCGACGCCACCACCGTCGACGTCGACCACGACGGGGTGTTCGACACCGCCGTGGTCGACGAGGACGGCGACGGGCACATCGACACCGTCATCGACCTGCACACCGGCGCCGTCGATTCCGACGGGGACGGCAACCCCGACGACTACATCGACGTCACCGGTGTCTCCGACGACTACGGTGCTGGTCTGTTCCTCTGACCCCTGTTTTCCGGGATCGGCCGACGCAGCATGGCGTCCGGCGATCGCCGCCGGGACAGGGGACGTGCCGCCTGCGCGGTGAGACAGCATGTATCTCTCGACCTGGGCAGCACTCGGGCGTCAGTCTTCGTGCCGGCGATCCACCCGATCCATCTGCCGGACGATGCTGACCTCGACCGGGTATGACCACGGCACGCGTGTCGTGCAGTCGTGGCGAGTGGGTCGGTGGGATGTGCTGTGCTGGTGGCCATGCCAGCACTCCGCAAGACCGAGGCTGAGACCCGCGCCGCTGTCGCGCAGATGGAACCGATCATGGCCATCGAAGGTCGGCAGATGAGCGATCGGGACAAGGACCTGCTCGTCGATCTGATCCGCGGGGTGATCACCGTCGGTGAAGTCGCGGTCATCATCGCCCGCGAGGCGGGCTACGAGCTCGACTGAGCCACCGCCACTGGCGCTCCCACACCTGCCTGTGTCGGTGCCGTTGTCTACCGTCGCGAAGCGCACAGCGTGCGCGTGCGGCTACAGGTGGGCGTAGCCACACCACCGCACCGGCACCGCCCGCGAACGAGCAACCCCGCCCTGTGAAGGAGAACCGAGCCATGCCGCGAAGTGTCATCGAAGACCGACTGCGCACCGCCGTGTTGAAGGCGATGCCACTGCCGGATATCGCCCCCGACGCCGTGGTGGCCGGCATTCCGCTATTGACCGGCGAGAACACGACGCGGGGCCGCCGGTCCATCGACCTCGTCTGGCGGCCGGAGAGCCCGAATCCGTGGGATGAGGACGGCCGAGGCTGGGTGTAGCCCCGTACCCACGTCCGCGCACCGTGACCGCGGTGCGGGGACGTGTCATCTGCACAGCTCACGGCATGTGTTCGGGGCCGCCGGGCGGGTCAGTCGGTGCTCTGGCTGTGCTGGCGGGCACGCCGGTAGGCGTAGGTGCAGGCAGCCAGCAGGATCGCCGAGCTCAGCAGGATCGGCAGTTTCGCCGTCCACGACGAAGCGGAAGCGAGCGCGGCCGCCCCGAGCATCAACGCCCCGCACGCTTGGACGGCGAGCGCGGCGAGCTTCGGTGCGGGTTCGGTGCGGGTTCGGTGGCGGTGCGGGTCCACACGAACCCGGCCAGCAACACCAACGCCCCGAGCATCAGCACGACGGTCACGATCACAGGGCCTCCTGACAGATGAGGATCAACGGCGGGTGTGCCGGTCGTAATCGGCCCAGAGGACAGCGTTGTCCTGGTGCTACCGAACACGTGTGGCGCCATGGACCTGTCCGGTGGACGAGCTGCCGACACCGGTGAACACCCTGCCATCGAGGTCGATGGTGGACGGCGAGTGATGCGCCGCATCGACACCGGTCATCTCGGCACCCTACATCGACGTCACCGGCGTCTCCGACGACCACGGCGCAGGCCTGTTCCTCTGATCCCCCTCCACCCATTGACTCCCCCAGGCGCGGCAGGCTATAGGCTCCGCCGCGGCCACGGGGGTTGAGTCACAAGGGGGGATCGAGTAGATGAGTTGGGTTCTGGCGGTTGATTTCGGCACGTCCAACACGTCGGCGGCGCACCGGATCGGCCCGGACCGGGTCGAATCACTGCCGCTGACCCACACCTCCAACCTCATGCCGTCCTCGGTGTACGTCGACCACACCGGGGCGATCACCACCGGCGACGTGGCCATCAACCAGGCCACCGTGGACCCGGCCGGCTTCGTCGCCTACCCCAAGACCCACGTCGCGGTCGGGTCGGTGATGGTCCGCGGCCAGGACGTCCCCGTCGCCCACACCATCGCCTCGGTCCTGCGCACCGTCTACAACCAGGCGTTGCCCCGGCACAACAACCATCCTCCGGCGGAGGTCGTGCTCACCCACCCCGAGGCCTGGTCCCAGGGCGAACTCGGCGTGCTGCGGCACGCCGCGTCCCTGGCCGGTCTCGGCGGCCGCGTCTCGCTGATCTCCGAACCCCGCGCCGCGGCGTTCTACTACTCGCGGCAGCACGACGCGAAGATCGTCAAGGGTTCGACGATCGCGGTCTTCGACTTCGGCGGCGGCACCCTCGACATCGCCGTGCTCACCGCGACGAGCGAGTGGACCTTCGAGGTCATCCGGGCCGGCGGCGACAACACCCTCGGCGGCAAGAACCTCGACGCCACCGTCGCCCGCTGGGTCGACGAACGCCTGCGCGACGACGATCCGGATCTGGCGGCGTGGTTGCGCACCCCGGACGGGCTCGATGCCCGACGCACCCTCGACGATCAGATCCGCCGCGCCAAGGAACTGCTCTCCGAGCATCCCTCGGCGACGATCCGGGTCACCGGCAACGGCGCGGACCTGACCTTCACCATCACCCGCGACGAGTTCGAGCAGCTCATCGAACCGCAGATCACCCGTGGCGTGCAGCTCGCCGCCCAGGTGCTGCGCGATGCCGGAGTGGACCGGTCGAGTCTGCAGGCGCTGTATCTGACCGGCGGCTCCTCCCGGATCCCGTACGTGCATCGACGACTGTCCGAACTCGGATCCATCGCCACCCTCGACGACCCGAAGACCGTCGTGGCCAAGGGCGCGGCCGGGTTCGTCGCCGGCGGACGCACCACCGAACCCGCCGCCGACCTCGACACCGAGGTACTGCGACCGGACACTCCCCGCCCCGCAGCACCGCGACCCGGCGCTCCCCGACCGGACACCCGTGCAGCCCAGCACAATTCGCTACCGGCGACCGGGCTACTCCGCTTGCGCTCGTCCCGCCTCCGACTGTTCGCCGGGGCCGCCCTGGCCGCGGTCGCCGCCGGGGCGGCCGTGTTCATCGCGGTCGATCGCGACACCGGCCTTCCCGCCACGGCCGCGGCCGTCGCCGAGACCGCTGCGCCCGCCGACGGACAGCTGCCCGCGGCGACCGCCGAGTCGCACCATCTCAGCGCCACCACCGACGACGTGACATCCCTGCTGCCGACCACCCTGCTCACCTCGTCGTCCTCCTGCGACAAGAGCGGGTTCTCGAGCGAAGGCGCGCTGCAGCTGCAGTGCAACCTCAACGCCGACTCCACCCTCGGCAAGGCCATCGGGATGCAGCGCTACGAGTACGTCAGCGTCACCGCGTGGCGCGACGACCAGTACGCCCGATTGAACTTCATCCGGCTGCGCGACACCACCGACGGCACCACCACGACGATCTCCGGTGACAGCAGCCGTCTGGTGAACTACGACGACTCGGTTAACACCTCCGTCCGCTACACCGTCATCGACCGCTCCACCGGCCTGAACGCCACCTTCCGGATGAACTCCGTCGAGACCGGCACGACGTTCCTGACCGAACTCGGTTGGACCAGCTGACCGTCACCCTCTGGGACAACCGGGTCAGCGAGGCCGACGAGCGTTGCCGTAGCGCTCGACGTGCTCACACGCTCCGTGCGGGCTCGTTGATCAGGCGAGCGCAGCGCACCACGATCTGCCAGAGCGCGTCGATGTCGACCTCCGCGAGGGGAAAACCCCGCATGGCGCCCTGGTGGTCCTGGCCGACGAAGCGGGCGAGTTCGGCGAAGCCCGGATGGGCTCGCACCGCGGTGTACTGGCGCCAGTTGCCGTAGGCCATCAGCTGGCCGGCCTTGTTGACCCACAACTGGATCGGGGCGAACCGTAACCCGTAGGGGTGCAGGAACACCCCGCCTTGCCCGAAGGTGCCGAACCACAGGTCCTCGTGGGAGCCCAGTCGCTCGTCGAGTCCGTCGAGCAGTGCGAACAACCGCTCGGCGATGGCCCGTTCGGGTGGGGAGGCGATCGCGTCCAGGAAGGACTCCTTGGTCCAGCTGTCCTTCTGGTGTGCCGCTTGGGACTTGGCGTGGGCGATCTCCCCGCCGTAGGTGGACGGGACCAGGATCTCGATACTGCCGTGCCGGGCGTAGGCCAGCTGCAGTGCGGTGACGCGGACGTCGTCGCGGGTGATGCGGTTGAGGTACTCGACCAGGCGACGCAGGTCGGCGTCGATCAGATCGACCGCCAGGCACAGGTGGATCCGGCCGTCCTCGAGGTTGCGGTCGAGCCGGTCGCGGGCAGCATCATCGAGCTCGGACAGATCCGGGCCGCCCTGGCGGGACCACTGCCGGTGGAAGGCCTCGGGGCCGGACTGCCAGATCGCGGCGGCGTAGTCGAGGACCTGACCGATGACCATGCGGCGGCGTTCGGAGTTCGATGCCAGCTTGCATTCGACTACGGTGATCTCCCCGGCCGGGTCGACGATGCACACATCGGCCGGGCCGGCGACAGTGGCCAGCTCCCGCAGCGCCAGAGCGCTTTCGGGGACCCCGGGAACGTGCTCGGGGGCGCCGGCGATGATGGCCTGCAGGTGGTCTTCGTTCGTGTACGCCGTCATCTCCGGCGACGACCAACTGCCGCCGGTGCTGGTATCGCGGATCAACAGCCGCCTGTCACCGACTCCTGCCATCCCCGCCTCCACCCTTCCGTCGATGCTCAGATGGACCGTATCCGATCACCTGGTGCGCCCCGGCTGCGTTCAGGTCCCGGTACGGATGTCGGTGGCAGGCCGTGGCCGGAGCTCGTCGGGTAGCAGCGACGCGTGCACGGTTCTGTGGACGCGTTCGAGACGGATCCCGGTGCGGGTCGGATGAAGATTGCGGCCGCTGCTGGTGAGGACGGTGTCGACGGCGGACAGCAGGCCGGAGCCCTCGGTGATGCCGTGGTAGTCGATGATCTGGGCATCGAGGCGGTAGTCGGGGCGGCGTAGTCCTGCACCGAGGGTGATCAGGGTGGTTTCCTTGGTGCGCAGGCGCGCAGCAAGGCCACGTTCGATGCTCGGCGTGAACACGGTGGCACCAGGGGTCCAGACGATCACGTCCATACCGTCGGCGAGGACGGACAGGACGGCGATCGGGTCGTTGCCGGCGTTTCCGATCACGGCGACGTGCGAGAGGTCAGCGCCTTGCTCATGGGCAGCGAGTAGCCCGAAGGTGGGCGTGTCGACGACGGCGACGTGGCCTCCGGCTGCGGTGACTGCGGCGACGATCGATACCGCTGGGCCGCGAGCGCCGGTCAGTTCAACGGTGCTTCCCCGAGGTAGCCCG
>Ga0182741_1004357_pt1 | contig 14041 bp, 7 predicted proteins | sample eDN5th37CBELigOP_FD_128874 | JGI IMG/M metagenome (GOLD analysis project Ga0182741, IMG submission 128874) | Enriched Organic Plus compost microbial communities from Emeryville, California, USA - eDNA 5th pass 37_C BE-Lig OP (version 2) (version 2) ...
CACCACTGGGATTCCCGTGCGCTACGTCGTGGACGCGGACCGCTGGACCACGACCATCGCGGCGCGCGCGCTGCGCGACTCTTCCCGGCTCGTGATCTCGCGCGGGGCCGACACGGTGCGCCTCGCGATCGGGGCGATAGATTCGCTCCCGAGCTCCACCGTCTGGGCGATGCTGGGCGCCGACTCGCTCGCGCCGAGCGATACCGACCGAGTGATCAAGGGCCGGCCGGTGCCGGGCGGTACGTACAAGTGGCTGCTGATGCCGGGCACTGTGGTACGCCTCTCCGGGTGGTCGGGAGCCTTCGCGCGAGTACGGCTAGATGATGCGCTGGACGTGTGGGTGGATTCCGCGGACGTGCGTCTCCTGCCACTCGGCTGGGCGCCTCCGCCGCGAGTGGCGGCGAATGCGCAGGTGGTTCCGGAGAGCGGCTGGGTGGATTTGCGGATACCGATGAGCTCCCGGCCGCCCTTTCTGGTGGAGCAGGGCGATCACTCCATCGCGCTCACGCTCTACGGCGTCACCGCGAACACCGACATCATCAACTACGCATACAACGACTCCCTCATCACGAACGTGAGCTGGAGTCAGACGGCCGCGGGGCGCGCGCGCTACACGCTGCGTCTCGCATCGGAGCCGTACGGCTATCTGGCCTTCTGGGATGGCGGCGCGTTCGTGCTTCGCGTGAGGCGCCCGCCCACCGTGGATGTCGATCATCCGCTGAAGGGCCTCACGATAGCCGTCGATCCCGGTCATCCGCCGATCGGTGCCACCGGTCCGACTGGACTCTACGAGGGCGATGCGGTGCTGGCGGTGAGCGAGAAGCTTCGCGAGATGCTCGTGAAGCGCGGGGCGAACGTGTACATGACGCGCAGCACGCCCGCGCCGGTGAGGCTCGGTGACCGTCCCATCATGGCGCGCAGGGCGAACGCGAATGCGCTCGTCTCGATTCACCTGAACGCCCTCCCCGACGGTGTGAATCCCTTCCGCGCGCAGGGTACGGGTGCGTACTTCTTCCACGCGCAGTCGGAGCCACTGGCTCGCGCGCTCCAGAACGGAATGGTGAACAGGATGGGGCTGCCCGACCTCGGAGTGAACTACGACAACCTCGCAGTCGCGCGTGCTACCTGGATGCCATCGGTGCTCTGCGAGGGAGCTTTCATCATGATGCCCGCGCAGGAGGCGGCGTTGCGCACGAGCGAGTTCCAGGCGGCGTACGCGCAGGGAATCGTGGATGGGCTGGAGAGCTACTTCCGTTCGCTGGCGCGGAAACGGTGAGCCGCGCGCGGTATCTCGGCGCCGTCGCTCTGCTCGCGGCCGCGGCCGCGCACGCGCAGGTCGCGCCCGATGCGCGCTGGCGGACGATGGATACCGAGCACTTTCACATCCACTTCACGCCCGAGCTCGAGGCCACCGCGCGCCGGGCCGCGGTGGATGCCGAGCGAGCCTATGCCGCGCTGTCCGCGAGCCTGCACCCGCCGCGCGGCCCGATAGACCTGGTGGTGGCCGACAACGTGGACTATTCGAACGGCTTCACCACGCCGTTCCCCACGAACAGGATCGTGGTATACACGCATCCTCCGCTCGACTCTCCGTCGCTCCACTTCTACGATGACTGGCTCGCGCTCGTCATCACCCACGAGCTGACGCACACCTTTCATCTCGACAGGACCCGCGGTTGGTGGCGAGTGGCCCAGCGGGTGTTTGGTCGCGCACCCTTTCTCTTCCCCAACGAGTACGATCCGGGGTGGATAACCGAGGGGCTGGCGACGTACTTCGAGAGCGCGGTTACCGGCACCGGCCGCACGGCCGGGACCTTCGAGGACATGCTCCTCGAGGCGAGCGTCGCGCACGGCGGCCTCCTCCCCTTCGACCGCTGGAACCTCTCCAGCACGCGCTACCCCGGGCCCGATATGGCCTATGGCTTCGGGGCGCTCTTCTTCGACTATCTCGCGCAGACCCGCGGCCCCGCGAGCATCGGCAGCTTCGTGGAGAACACCAGCGGGTCCACCCTGCCATTCTTCCGGCTCGATCGCGCGGCATCGCGCTCCTTCGGCATCTCCTTTCACGACGCGTGGCGCGAGTGGCGCGACTCGCTCCGGGTCAGGTCGTCGGCCGACCGTCCGCCGCTGGCTGAGTGGCGCGATCTCTCTCGCGGCGGGCGCGTGGCCTTCTATCCGCGCTGGCGCGACTCCACCTCGCTGGTGTACGCGGCCAGCAACGGCTACGCATCGCCCGGTGCGTACGCGGTGGACACGGCCGGGAGGAGCCGGCGCATCGGCCGGCGCAATGACGCCGACATCAACACGCCGCTCCAGGACGGCTCTCTGCTCTTCTCGCAGCTCGAGTACACCGACCCCTACCACCTCCGGGTGGATCTGTACGTGCAGCGCGATGGCGAGCAGCGTCGCCTCACCCACGGCGCGCGGCTCGCGCAGCCCGATGCGCGGAGCGATGGCGCGATAGTGGCCGTGCGCTACGGAGGCGCCACCACGCAGCTCGTGAGAGTGACCGCGGACGGCAGTGGGGTGACGCCGTTGACCAGCGCGGCTCCCGATACTCAGTGGGCCGAGCCGCGCTGGTCGCCGCGCGGCGACCGTATAGCCGTGATGCGCTGGACCCGCGGTGCGTACGCCGATGTCGTGGTGCTCGACACGCTCGGAAAGCTGGTGCAGGCGCTGACGCACGACCGCGCCTTCGACAGCGCGCCGAGTTGGAGCGCTGACGGTTCGATGGTGCTGTTCACTTCCAACCGGACGGGGAAGTCGGAGATCTACATCGCGCCGGTCGACGGCACCGGCGAGCCGCGGCGCCTGAGCAGCGCTGCCTTCGGCGCCTTCCAGCCGTCGCTCTCGCCCGACGGCCGCCTGCTGGCCGCCGTGCGCTACGAGCATCGGGGCTGGTTCGTGGGCTACGCGCCCTTCGACAGCTCCAACGCCGACACGCCGTCGGTGGCCGCCTCGTTCGAGGTGCCGCCGCTCGCTCCGGCGCTGAGCGACAGCTCGCCGGCACGCGACTACTCGCCGTGGCGTTCGGTGCTGCCACGCTACTGGATCCCGGTGGCGGCGCAGACCACCGCCGGCGGCTACTCGGTGGGTGCGTTCACGAGTGGGAACGACATCGTGGGTCGGCACTCGTACTTCGCGCAGGGTTTGCTCGACCCGGTCGACGGGGAGCACAGCTTCGATGCCGGCTATCGCTACTCCGGCCTTGGCCAACCGCTGCTCGATCTCGCCGTATCGCAGTATTGGGACCGCGCTCTCCTGGTCGACCAGAACGACAGGAGGGTGGGTGATCTCGTGCGGCGCTCGAGAGCCGTCTCGCTCGGCGTTGCCGTGCGGCGGCCGCGGATCCGGAGCAACGCGCTCGCCTCGCTGCGCGGTGAGCTCGAGACGCGCCGCTACACCACCGAGCCGCGCGCCCTGCTGGGCGGCATCGGCGATCCATACTATCACTCCAACCCGCACTACTGGTCGCTGGTCGCCTCGGGGAGCTGGTCCAACACGCAGCGGCCACCGCTCTCGATCTCGCCCGAGGATGGGGTCTCGTTCGCCGCCACCGGGCGGATTCGCTGGCTCGCCGGCGTGCCCGGAGCGAACGGGACGCGTTCGCAGAGCGTCAGCGCGCTCGCCAACGGGTACAAGTCCATCGCGGCGGGTGGCTTCGCGCACCACGTGCTGGCGCTGCACCTGGCCGGCGGTGCGGCGAGCGGCGCGGATCCCGGCGAGTTCAACGTGGGCGGTTCGAGCGGCACGCCCACGCAGCTCCTGCCCGGCTTCTCGATCGGGTCGCACCATACCTTCGGAGTGCGCGGCTTCCCGTCGGGCGTACGCAGCGGCCGCAACGTCGCGGCGGGCTCGATCGAGTATCGAGCTCCCCTCTTCGCTCCGCAACGCGGCCTCGGCTTCTGGCCGGTGTTTCTCGACCGCACCTCCCTCGCTCTCTTCTCCGATGCCGGTACGGCGTGGGGCACCGGCGCGGATGGAGACTTCGCCGACTACGTGGCATCTGCCGGCGCCGAGCTCGATCTCGACACCGGACTCCAGTACGACTCGCCCTACCGTTTCCGCTTGGGTCTCGCCTTCCCCCTGGCGAATCGCTCGCTGCGACGGGTCTCGGCCGCGAACGTGTACTTCCAGTTGGGCTATCAGTTCTAGCGACGGGATGTACGAGGTCCCGATGCGATGACTCCCTTCCGGCAGCCGCCGGAAGGGAGTCATCGCATCGGGACCCGAAGCTGCGTACCGCCTACAGCGTGAACCACCCCTTGATGGTGCACCACCAGTTGCAGTCGGCCTTCTGCGCCTGCTTCTTGCGCGCCTCGTCGAAGTCCTGGAGCTTCTTGTTGGCCTGGATGCCGGCGCTGTTGGGCGAGGCCAGGATGAAGTTGCCCTCCACCTGCGGGCCGCCGCTGAAGCCGAGCTTGAAGTCTCCGTCGGCGCCCCCGTTCGCGGCGGTGCCATCGAGGGTGAGCTTGCCATCACCGTTCGCGCCGGAGAGCGTGAAGTGCGCGCCTTTGGCGGTTCCGCTGAGTGAGAGACCTTCGGCGTTGCCGATGGTGAGCTTGCTCCCGCTCTGGGTGACGGTGACAGAGCTCGCGATCGGCTCGGCCGATCGGGGCGCGGCCTTCCCGCCCACCTTCGAAGGAGTGAGAACGAGCATGTAGCGGCCGGAGGCGAGTGTCGCGCTCTCCCTGTCCAGGTCGAGCTTGACGTCGCGCCGCTGCTCCGCGACGCGCTCCCGCCCCAGCGGCTGACGCTCCGGCTTGTCGATCTGCGCGAGGGCCGAGCTGCCGCACGTGGCGAGCAGGCAGGCCGCCGCCAGGATATTTCGTGTCATGATCTCGGAATTTGGAGTGTAATGTCGCCGCAGCGCTCCGGCCAGACAGCGGTGCCGGAGCCGCGCACGGTCTTCAGCGGATTGCGCTCAGCGAGTTGCGCTCAGCGAGTTGCGCTCAGCGAGTTGCGCTCAGCAGGTCGCTTCGATGCCCACTTCGCCGGTGTATGTGTTCTCGCCTCCGGTGCTCTTGATGCCACCGTGTGCGTAGGTCTTGACCATCGAGGCCACACCATCGCCGACCGCCACGCGAGTGCCCGGCGAGGAGCGCTGCTCGGAGGCGAGCTTGTCCTCGAGAAACTGCCTCTTGTAGCCGGCGTTCCCACCGACCTTGGTCTCGATGGCCGCCTGCCTGCCGCGCGGCACGATGGGACGCGGCACCTTCTTCGGCTCCGGTACGCTCGAGACGGTGACGGCGATCGGCGCGTCGTCCTTGATCGCCGTGTCGATCGCGTTGCGCAGCACTTCCTTGTCCTTGGCCGTGTAGCCGTTCACGACCTGCTTCTGCGTGTCGGTGAGCGCGAAGTGCTTGGCGAGAAACGCCGCCATGTTCGCCTTCGCCTCCGTGGCCATCTGCTTCTTGGTGGCGGCGTTCAGCTTGTGCGCATCCGTCAGGAAAGTGTTCAGGCTCTTCTGCGTGAGGAGCGGCTTTCCCTGCAGGCGCGCGTTGGCCAGAGCGGCGCGCAGCGCTCTCGGATCGGCGAAGCAGGCACCGAGCAGTGCTGTTGTGCGGATGAAGTCGCGGCGGTCGAGCTTGTGCGCGTCGTCCCGTGCGTCGTCCCGTGCGTCGTCCCGTGCGTCGTCCCGTGCGTCGTCGGAGTCGGAGTCCAGCTTCCCGTCCGGCCGCGGCGATGAGTCGGTCATCGAAGTAGTCCTTTCTGGAGTATTGTGGTGGCTCGGCTGCGCAACTGGTGCGCGTGCAGAGGTGCTTCCCGGCAGCGGCGGCTCCGATGCTTTCACGCCTCGGCGCCCCACCCGATCCGCGTTTCGACGACCGCTGCCGGGAGCACTCCGGATCACATCTTCACGAGCTCGACGCGCCGGTTCTGCTGCCGGCCTTCCGGTGTGTCGTTCGACGCGGCGGGTTTGGAGGCGCCGAAACCCTGCGAGTGGAGGCGGCTGGCGTCGATCTGGAAGGTCGTGACGAGGTAGTCCTTCACGGCGGCAGCGCGCTTCTCGGAGAGCGTCTGGTTGGCCGCCGCGTTGCCCGTGTTGTCGGTGTGGCCCTCGATGGTGAGCGAGAGATCGGCGTGCTCCTTCAGCATCTGGCCGATTTCCTTGAGCGTCGGAGTCGATTCGCCCGCGAGCTCGGCCGAGCCGGTGGCGAAGAAGATCCCCTGCGTCGCGACGCGTCCCTTCTCCGTCAGCGCATCGTAGAGCTTCTTCCCGCCAGCGAAGATCCTCACGTTGGCGATCATCCGCGGAGATTCGGCGCTCCAGCCGTTCATGTCGATGAAGATGTGGTTGGAGCGGCCCATGTCGGCGTTCGGCACGTTGAGCGCGCGACGCTCGTTCGCGTAGAGCTTGAGGTACTTGCCGTCCACGGCGATGCGTATCTTCACCGGAGTCTTGTCGGTGTTCGCCACGAGCGAGCCTTCGCCGCGGATCGGGTCGGCCCTCAGATACGCGCTGTGCGAGTTGATCTCGATCCGCGGCGTCTTCCACGGATCTTCGTTGGCGAAGGAGATGGCCATGCCATTCCCGGAACCGGCGAGGTCGAACTCCATGGTGAAGCGCTCCGGGAGAGTCTCGGGGAGCATGATCCCGAAGACATCGTGGCCTCCGCCGCGCAGCCAGCGCTGTCCCTGCCACTCGACGATCTCCATGTTGCCGGCGCGGAACTCGAAGCGCCGGGGGAAGTCGCCCACGTTGTCCTTGCCGAAGTCGTCCACGAAGATCGGCCGTTCGCCGGGGACGAAGTCGTAGTTCGCCCATGCGCCTTCGCCCGGCTTCACGTTCGCGGCGGGCGCCGCGCCGCCGCTCGTTGCCGCGCCGGCGGCGGAGTCGTCCGCCGGCAGTACGTTGCCGGCGTCGTCGGTAAGTGCTACCTCTTTGCCATCCGCCTTCGCCTTGTCGATGCAGGCGGTGTCGGTGGCGAGGCAGTAGATCACGTTCTCGGTCTTGTCGAGCGCCTTCTCGGTGGCTTCTCCCGCCCGATCCACGGTACGCTCGACGGCCTTTTCTTTAGCCTGCTCTTTGATCCGTTTGAAGATCCCCTGCGCGCCGGCGCTTCGGGGAACACTGGCGCCCGCGAGGGCCGCGAGCGTGAGGGCGACGGTGATGAATCGCCAGCTGATGCGCTGCATGTAGACTCCGGATGGTTCGAGGTTGGTCCGCGTGCCGCTGTGTGCGTCGCCGTGCGGGCGGCAGCGTGAGGCACGCCAGTCGCGAGCGGCCCGGAGCGGGCGAAGCGCCCCTCGCGGGTCCGTCACGGTTACCTTTTGAGACGCCGCCCGACTCGCCAGCGTGGGCCGCGGCGGCAGCTTCGTGGGTCAAAGCTAGGAGCCCACCTCAATTCATCTTCTACATGTCAACATGCAGCGCCCCAAGAACTTCCGCCTGATCACGCTGGGGCGCCTCGCGCTCGTCTCGCCCGATGGCGAGGATGAGTCGGTGGGGCTGCGCCGCCGGAAGCTCACTCTCCTCGCGGTTCTGGCGCTTTCCGAGCGCCCCTACACGCGCGAGGCGCTGGCCGACATGTTCTGGGGCGAGGAAGACGAGGAGCGCGCGCGCCACTCGTTGAGCGATGCGCTCTCGCACTTCCGCCGCCTGCTCGGTCGCGGAGCGATTGCCCACCGCAGCTCCGATGTCGCGCTCTCCGACGATGTCCGGCTCGGAGTCGACGCTCTGGAGTTCGCCGCGGCGTGCGAGACGCGCGATTTCTCGCGCGCGGTGGGGCTGTATCAGGGGCCGCTGCTGGACGGCGTCTACGTGGATCGCTCCCGCCGTTTCGACGAATGGGTGACCCGGGAGCGCGATCGCTATGCGCGGCTCTTCGCGCGCGCGTGCGAGTCGGAGTGTCTGTCGCTGGCGCGATCGCGCCGCTGGAACGAGTGTGCCGCGCTCGCCCGCCGCTGGCTCTCCGTCGCTCCGCTCTCAGCCGACGCGGCGCTCTACCTCATCAACGCCGTCAAGGCGCCCGGGACCGGCGAGGCCGCGCTGGCTGCGCTCGCGGAGTACGAAGCGCTGCGCGAGCGGTTGGAGCGCGAGCTCTCGGCGCGTCCCGACCAGCGTGTGGCATCGCTGGCCGCGGAGCTGTCGGGGCGCGTGGCGAGTGGGGAAACGATGCCGGCGAGTGCGCCGGCGGACGCCGCGCCGAGTCCGCCCCGCGGCGCTCCGCAAGTCGCGCCAGCGAGCATTCCGGCAGCCGCCCCCGCGGGTGCAGCCGCGCTCGTGCAGGCGACCGTGCCCGCCGCACGTGGAGCGGCTGCCGGCGATGACCCGCCGGCGGACGCAGCACGCGAACCGACCGACTCGCGCGTAGCCGCGGCGCGGCGCCGCACGCTCATCGCCATCGCGGCCGCCGCGCTCTCCCTCGCGCTCATCACCGGCGGCACCTTCCTGGCCGGCCGGCGCACCGCCGCCACGGCGCGTCCCGTCGAGGGCAGCCCCCCGGTGGTGGCGATCACCCTCATCCAGAACGTGCGCGATGACTCGAGCGTCGCCTGGCTGGAGGAGGGGCTCAAGCAGATGATCGCGGCCGACCTCTCGCGCAGTGGGAACGTGACGGTCGTGGCGCCGTCGCGCGTGCGCGAGGTGGCCCGGCGCACGCAGCTCGCCGGTCGTGGAGAGCTCGGCACCGAGGATGCGCTCCGCCTGGCGCGGGAAGTCGGCGCGACCTGGGCCGTGAGCGGTGGGCTCACCAGGGGCGAAGAGCTCTACGTGCTCGATGTCGCGCTGCGCGACGTGGACACCGGAGTGCTAGTGCGCCTCTTCACCGTGACCGGCCGCGACATCCTCGATGTGGCCGACCAGGCGGCGTCGCACATCCTCGCCACCGCGAGCTCGAGCGGCCCCGGTCCGCGGCTCGCCGATGTGGAGACGGGGAGCGTGAGCGCCTACCAGCACTACGTGCGATCGGTCCAGGCGCGTGGCGAGGGGAGGTTCCCCGACGAGCTGCGCGAGCTGGATGCGGCCATCGCCACCGACTCGGGGTTCGTGAGCGCTCTCGCGGCGCGGCTCCGGCTCGCGCAGGAGGCGCGTGATGCGGAGCTGGTCGAGCGCCTGGCAGCGGCGCTCGCGAAGGCGCGCGGGCGCGCGACCGACTGGGACCGGTTGTACGAGGGCGTCTACAGCGCGCAGCACAACGGTGAGCACGCCCGTGCCGTGGCGCTCGGTGCGCAACTCGTCGAGCGCTATCCGCGCGATCCCCGCGCGTACGCGATGCTGGCCGACATCCACGCGTCTCAAGGCGACTGGGAGGCCGCCGACAGCGTGCTGGTGCGCGCGCTCTCCCTCGACTCGCTCGCCGCCGAGACGGGGCTCGGCCCGTGCGTGCCTTGCACCGCGCTCGGCGGGATCGTGCGGATGCGGCTGGCGATGGGCGAGCTGGCCGGCGCCGAGCGCGCGGCCGACCGCTGGGTGGCGCTGCAGCCCGATGTGCCCGCGCCGTGGAGCCACCTTTCCGAGGTGCTCGCCTACGCCGGCAGCTACGACTCGGCACTCACCGTGGCGCGTCGCGCGTCCATGCTCGCGGGCGGCGACGCGAGCTACGCATCGCACGTGGGACGCATCCTGCTGATGGCGCGCCGCTTCGACGAGCTCGACTCCGCGATTGCCGGCTGGCTGGCGCGCGGCGACGACGATCATCGCCTGGCCGCGCTCGATCTGCAGACGATGCTCCTGCGCGAGCGCGGCCAGATCGAGGAGTCGAATCGCGTGATCGCGAGCATGGTGGAGAAGTATCCATCGGCCCGATCGCTGGAGCTGGTGCGCGCCAACGGGCTCGCGCGGCTCGGCAAGTGGAGGGAGGCGGCGGAGCTCTACGAGAAGGAGGCTCATTCCACCTGGTGGAAGGAGCCGCGCTCGCCATTCGTCCCGCTGCGGGGCGACGATGCGCGCACCTTCGCGTGGCAGCATGCGCTCGAGGCCGATGCCATGGCGGAGAGCGGCGATACCGCGCGGCTGCGCGCGCTGGCCGACTCCATCGAGAGCATCGGCGCTCGGAGCTACTACGGCCGCGACTGGAAGCTGCACCACCATGTCCGCGGCATAATCGCCGAGCGCGCCGGCCGTCTCCGCGAGGCCGCGCGCGAGTACGAGGCGGCACGGTGGGGGATCGCCGGGTGGACCGTGACGGTCGCGCGTCTGGCGCGCGTGCAGCTCGCGCTCGGCGAGCCGCGTCAGGCGATCGAGCTGCTGCGCGGCGCGTACAAGTCGCCGCCCGACGCGATGGGCCGCTACGAGCCGCGCAGCGAGCTGGATCTGCTGATGTCGGTTGCCTTCGCAGCGGCGGGGATGCGCGACAGCAGCGACACCTATGCCGGCTACGTGAGGAAAGCCTGGGCGCACGCCGATCCCCAGGTGAAGGCGCGGCTCCGGCTGCTCGACCAGCGTTGAGTGCATCACATGCCGCGACCGCGGCGAGACTTTTCATCTACCGTCTTCCATGAGGCGTGGAGACCAACCATGCGGCAGAGCACATGAGTGAACGGCATTTCCCGGAGATCGACCCCACCGCCTTCGTGCACGAAGACGCGATCGTGATCGGCCGCGCGCGGCTCGGCGCGCGCGCATCGGTGTGGCCCACCGCGGTGATCCGCGCGGACAGCGAGGTGGTTCGCATCGGTGCCGAGAGCAATGTTCAGGATGGCGCAGTGCTGCACGCCGATCCCGGCTTCCCCGCGGTGGTGGGCGAGCGAGTGGCGATCGGTCACCGCGCGATAGTGCACGGCGCCACCGTGGAGGACGATTGCCTGATCGGGATGGGCGCGATCGTGTTGAACGGCGCGCGCGTGGGGCGGGGGTCGCTCATCGGCGCGGGCGCGGTATGTAGAGAGGGGATGGAGATCCCGCCCAATTCTGTGGTGCTCGGCGTTCCGGGGCGCGTCGTTCGCGAGATCACGCCCGAGATGCGCGAGCGGATCGCGAAGACGGTGCGAGCTTACCTGGGGTTGAGCGAGGCGCACCAGTCGGGGCGTTTCGCGAAGAGCCGCGGGGCGGACGCAGTGTGAGGCGGTGTCGGCATTCGGGCGGATCGGAGCGCTCGCGGCACACCGCATGCCCTACGTGAAAGCAGGCAAGCGGCGCGGCGCGACCCGCGCTGGCGGCTCAGTGTCCGAGCGCTGGCGGGGAGCGGGGGAAGGGATGCGGCAAAACGCCCACACCGTGCTAACTTCGTGTTATATTTGAGGTTGTGCTACCAATGCCGGCTGCGCGAGAACGGGTTGGAAGAACCGCAACTGCTTGTGGATATGGCAGATACCTCTTGGCTGCGGAATGCGGCGAAGGGACCGGGTTCGGCGCCGATGGGGGTGGTCGCGAGCCAAACCGTTGCCATGCAACGGCTTCCATCGAGACTTGCGCGGAATCACGATATGGGGCTATTCTCAGCGCCCGCAGCATGATCGTCCCGCCCGCGGAAAATTGCTTCTCCCTGCCTCGCGCACATCGTCGTCCCGCATCACGTTGAGTTGAGGGTCGCAACTCTCGTCTCTGCTGCCCAACCGAGGAGTCGTCACCATGTCCCTGCCATCCAAGCCGCCCGCCACGCCAGTGTCGTTGACCAAGAATGCGCGGATCGTTCTGGAGAAGCGCTATCTGGTCAAGGACTCGAGTGGCGCGCCGGTGGAACGACCGGAGCAGCTATTCTGGCGTGTCGCCACCGTGGTGGCTGGTGCCGACCAGCGCTACGGCGCGAGCGAGGGAGCGGTGGAGGCCGTGGCCGAGGAGTTCTACCGGCTCATGACCGAGCGTCGCTTCGAGCCCAACTCGCCCACGCTCATGAACGCCGGGCGCCCGCTCGGGCAGCTCTCGGCGTGCTTCGTGCTCCCCGTCGAGGACGCGCTCTCGAACGGGCAGAACGGGATCTACGACACGCTCCGCGCGATGGCGCTCATCCATCAGAGCGGCGGGGGCACGGGCTTCTCATTCTCGCGCCTGCGTCCGAAGGGCTCCATGGTGCGCTCCACCACGGGCGTGGCGTCGGGCCCGGTGTCGTTCATGAAGCTCTATGACGCTTCCACCGATGCGGTGAAGCAGGGCGGCACCCGGCGCGGCGCGAACATGGGGATCCTCCGCATCGATCATCCCGACATCATCGACTTCATCACCTGCAAGGAAGACCTCACGCAGATCGTGAACTTCAACATCTCCGTGGCGGTGACGTCGAAGTTCATGGAGGCGATGAAGGCGGGCACCAGCTACGACCTGATCGATCCGAGCACGGGCAAGAAGGCGGGCGAGCTCGATGCGCGCGAGGTGTGGAACAAGATGATCCAGGGCGCCTGGCGTACGGGCGAGCCCGGCGTGTTCTTCATCGACGAGGCCAACCGGTACAACCCGGTGCCGCACCTGGGGAGCTACGAGGCGACGAATCCCTGCGGCGAGCAGCCGCTCCTGGCGTACGACGTCTGCAACCTCGGGAGCATCAACGTCGGCTACTACGTGAAGGACGGCGTGATGGACTGGGATGCGCTGCGACGCGACATCCACCTCTCCACGCACTTCCTCGACAACATCATCGACGTCAACAAGTATCCGCTCCCGGAGATCGACGCGCTCTCCAAGCGCATCCGCCGGATCGGGCTCGGGATCATGGGCTTTGCCGACATGCTCGTGCGGCTCGGTATCGCCTACGACTCGCCCGAAGGCGTGGAGATGGGACGTAAGGTGATGGAGCTCGTGGACGTGGAGTCGAAACGCGAGAGCGAGCGCCTCGCCAACGAGCGCGGTCCATTCCCCGAGTGGGCGCGTTCCATCTGGGGCCCCGACGAGACGTGCGCGCGCGACGAGAAGGGCGATCGCATCCGCCCGATGCAGATGCTCCGCAACTGCAACGTCACCACCATCGCTCCCACCGGGACGATCTCCATCATCGCCGGCTGCTCCTCGGGGCTCGAGCCGCTCTTCGCCGTCGCCTTCATGCGGAACCAGGCCGGCGTGATGATGCCCGACGTGAACGAGGACTTCCTGGCGATCGCGAAGCGCGAGGGCTGGTATTCCGAGGAGCTCATCGAGCGCATCGCGAAGACCGGACGCGTCGACTTCCCCGAAGTGCCCGAGCGCTGGCAGCGCGTGTTCGTGACCGCCAACCAGATCGCGCCCGAATGGCACATCCGCATGCAGGCCGCCTTCCAGGCGCACTGCGACTCGGCGATCTCGAAGACCACCAACTTCGCGCACACCGCCACGATGGACGACGTGCGCACGATCTACGAGCTGGCGTACGACCTGCACTGCAAGGGCGTGACCGTGTATCGCGACGGCTCGCGCGACAATCAGGTTCTCTCCACCGGCGCGACCGAGAAAGCCAAGGCCGCGCGCGATGGGAGCAGTGGCGATAAGCGCGAGCTGGGTGAGCTGCAGGGTCAGCTCGCCGAGGCGGATGCCGAGATCGAGCGGCTCAAGAAGGCGCTCTACGAGAGCGAGGCCGAGAATGCGCAGCGCCGCGCGAAGAGATCGCGCCCCGACATGCTGCGCGGCAGCACGCGGCGCATGGACACGCCGCTCGGCACGATGTACGTGACCATCACCGAAGACGACCGCGGCCAGCCCTTCGAAGTGTTCATCACCCTGGGCAAGGCCGGCGGTGCGGCGATGGCGGACGTGGAGGCGATGGGCCGGCTCATCTCGCTCTCGCTCCGCTCAGGCATCCCGATCATGCAGGTGCACCGCCAGCTCCGCGGGATCGCATCCGACCGCCCGATCGGCCTCGGTCCCAACAAGGTCCTCTCCGTGCCCGATGCCATCGGGATAGCCATAGAGATGTGGTACCGCGAGAAGCAGGGGGTTCAGCAGGAGCTGCTCGACGAACCGGAGAGCCCTGCCGCTCCCCGCGCGGCGGTTCCCGCGCGTGAGCAGGTCACCACCAGCGATGCCGGCGAGCTCCAGATGAGCCTCGATTCACTCGGCAACGGCGCTGCCTTCATGGGCACCTGCCCCGACTGCGGATCGCAGCTCGAGTACGCCGAGGGGTGCGTGAAATGCCACGTGTGCGGATTCTCGGAGTGCGGGTGAGGAAAGTGTGTGTAACTCGACAAAAAAGTC
>Ga0182741_1004359_pt1 | contig 14033 bp, 16 predicted proteins | sample eDN5th37CBELigOP_FD_128874 | JGI IMG/M metagenome (GOLD analysis project Ga0182741, IMG submission 128874) | Enriched Organic Plus compost microbial communities from Emeryville, California, USA - eDNA 5th pass 37_C BE-Lig OP (version 2) (version 2) ...
CTGCGCCTCGTGCTGGGCCTCAGCATCCCCGCGTTCGTGGTGAACGGCGTGGGCGCGCACCTGGTGTCGGTGGTGCTCGGCGTCAGCTCGCCCGGGGTGGTGGAGCTGGTGGCGGCGTCGCTGGTGGGGGGCCTGGCGGCGATGGCGGTGATCCTCGCGATCGCCTACTACGGGACGCTGGCCACGATCCGCACCAACCTCGACCCCGACACCTACGGGATCCCGATGGTGACCTCGACGGTCGACCTCATCGGGGCGATGACCCTCATCGTGGCGATCAGCGTGCTCGGCCTCACCTGAGGCCGCGGACGCTCAGCGGGGCGGGGTCCGAGCCGGGTCGGTCGGGCGGCTCACCCGCCGCGGCCCGCCGAGGCGGCTCGGGTCCTCCCGGGCCCAGCGCCAGAACATCGTGCCGATGACCGGCCAGATGATCGGGATGCTGCCGATCTTCATGAGCGCGCCGGCCATCTGCTGGTCCTCGATCGGGTCGAGGTTCCCGACGCGCGGCGCCAGCTCGTAGAGGGCGTAGAGCGGGAAGTCCGCGAAGGTGAGGAACCCGCCGGGCACCATCGGCACGAGGCCGGCGGCCAGGAACAGGTAGACGCAGCGCACCGGGTAGCTAGGCCGGAACTCCCGGATCGGCCCGCACACGGGCCACCACAGGGCGACGCCGCCGACGATCCAGATGAGGTCGAGCAGGAACGAGCCGGCCTGGTTGACCCGCAGGTTGTCGATCGTGACCGGCGCGTGGGTGCCGAGCAGCACGGCGTTGGCGACGAGCGCGGCCGCCCACGGACGAGACAGCACCTCGTTGGCCCGGGCCAGGACCGGTCGCTCCGTGACCCGGCGGGCCAGGCGCTCGGGGATGGCCAGGACGAGCAGCGGCGTGGCCACGAACGTGTAGAGGAAGTACTGGAGCATGTGGGCCGACGACAGGTAGCCGGCGCCGAGCGTCCCCACCGGCCAGTCCGTGGCAATCCACAGGACTGCCAGCCCGGACCAGCCGGCGAGGCGCTCCCGGCTGGTCGGGCGGATGCCGGTGCGGCGCACCACGGTGACCGCCGCGACGGCGATGGCGGCGATGAACAGCCACACGCCGGGGTAGGCCCGGGGCGACCAGGACCACGGGACGCGCGTCGCCGCGCACCACCAGGTCACGGCCGGGCCTCCGCGTCGGCGAGCCGGTCGAGGGCCTCCTCCACGGTGACGACCTCCACGGTGGCCTCCAGCGGGCCGCTGCGGTCGAGCTCCAGCGTGAGCTGGAGGGTGTCGCCGAGCTCGACCGCTCCCTGCAGGCCCTCGACCATGAGGTGCCCGGCGCCGGGCTCGAGGGCGGTGCGCGCGCCCGCCGCGACCGGCAGCCGGTCGGCGGGGGTCATCGTCGACAGCCCGTCGCGCGCCACGGTGCGGTGGAGGGTGATGCGCTCCGCTCGGCCCTCGTCGGGGCCGCTGAGGGCTGCGCCCACGATGTCGTCTCCTCCCCCCTCGTTGGCGAGGGTCAGGTAGATGGCGAGGCTGCCCTCGCCGGGGATGGTGTAGGCGTCCACGACGCTAACGGCCGGGTCGTCGGGCGACGACGCGCCGCACCCCACGAGCGCGAGCGCCGACGCGGCGACGAGGGCAAGGGACCGCCTCGGTGCGCCGCGGCGGCGGGCTCGGTCACGAGGTGCCATCGTCGGCGGCGATCTCGGCCAGGCGCGGGAGGTCGTGCACCCAGTCCTGGCGACGGACGCCGAACGGGTAGACGACGTGGTTCTGGTCGTCGGCGGTGTAGGCGAGGATCTGGCCGGCGTGGCCGACGAGGTAGTCCCCGTCGGCGTCGGCCGGCTCGATGACCGCCACCGGCACCCCGGCCGCCACCTGGGCCGCCTCCAGCTCCTCAGGGGTGCCGACGAGCCCGATGAAGTCACGGTCGAAGCGGTCGAGGTAGGCGCGGACGGCCTCGGGGGTGTCGCGGGCGTGGTCCACGCCCACGAACACCACGACCGGGTCGATCGTCCCCAGCTGCTCGAGGGCGCCGGCCAGGGTGGCGAGGTGGATCGGGCACACGTCGGGGCACGACGTGTAGCCGAAGAAGAGGAGGGTGAGCCGGCCCCGGGTCTCCTCTCCGAAGTCGAAGCGCTCCCCCTCGGTGGTGGTCAGCGTGAACGACGGGCGAGGCTTGGGCTCCGACAGCTCGGTGCCGCGCAGGCCGAGCGCGCCGGTGCCGACGGCGTCCGAGCCGCCGTCGGCGTCGAGCCGGACCCGGACGAGCACCGCGGCCGCGAGGACGAGCGCGGTGAGGCCCACCGCGACGAACGGAGCCCGCTTCAACGGTGCGGGCGCGTCGCGGGACGAGGAGCGGGGACCAGGCCGCGGCGCAGGGGGATCGGGTCCGGGTCCATGGCCCTAGCGTCGCCGGTCCGGGCCGCCCGGTTCCATTCGCCCAGCCGAGACTGCGGTCACACCGGTCCGCTCAGAGGCACGGACCGGTGTCGGCCGGCTGGCCGAGGTCCCCGGCCAGGACCGCCTCGAGCTCCTCGACCGCCAGCGCGTAGGCCACGTCGGGCTTGTCCGGGGCGATGGCGAACGCCACGCCCACCACCCTGCCCTGCGAGTCGACGAGCCCGGCGCCGGAGTCCCCGGGCGCCAGGTCGGCAGCCAGGACCAGCACCTCGCGCTCGGTGCGCTCGCGGTCGTAGATGTCGGTCCCGGTGGCCCGCACGGCCCGGCCCACCTGGAACGGCGCGAGCCGCAGCGCCCCGCCGCCGGGGTGCCCGAACACGGCGCCAGTGCCGCCGACGTCCACGTCGCCGAGCGGCAGCGGCGAGCGGTCGAGGCCCGGCACCCGCAGGACCGCGAGGTCCCGGCGGGGGTCGAAGGCGACGACGGTGGCGGTGACCTCCTGCCCGTCGCTCAGCTCGACGGTGGTGTCGCGCTGGCCGGCGACGACGTGGGCGTTGGTGACGACGAGCTCCGGTGCGGCGACGAAGCCGCTGCCCTCCTGGATGCGGCGACAGGCCACCCCCTCCACCTTGACGGTGGAGCGGGCCACCTGGTCGACCACGGCCTGGTCGATGCCGGGCGCGGACGGCGGCGGGCCGAGGTCCGGCGCGGGCTGCAGCGCGTCGAACACCCGCGGGAACTGGTCGCCCCCGACCAGGCGACGCAGCGCAGCGAGCGCGTCGGGCGGCTCCGGGAAGCGGTCGTGGACGACCCCGGCGATCGTGGACGTGCGGGCCTGCTGCGACGGCCACCCCCGCACGTCGGCCATGAGCGGCAGGAGCAGCCACAGCCCGACGAGCACGCCGAGCACCCCGGCCGCCGCGCCCGCGCCGCGGTCGACGGATCGGACCCCGCCGCGCGGCAGGGCGACGTGCAGGCGGGCCCCGAGCCACAGCCCGGCGGCCTGGCCCACGAACGCCCCGCCCGCGAGCGTCCCGAGGGTGACGAGGAGGAGCTGCTGGTCCGAGCCGTCCTCGATCGAGCGCAGGATCGGCGGCAGGGCACGAGCGGCGAGGAACAGCCCGAGCCCCATCCCGACCCAGCTCGTGACCCGGGCCAGGAGCCCGAGCCGGAAGCCGCCGAGCGCGGCGCCGACGAGCAGCCCGACCACGAGGAGGTCGAGCGCGTTCACGGCCGCCGGTCCGAGCTGCTCGGCCGGCAGACCACCGGCGTCACCTCCCGGCGGCGGTGCCGAGCAGGCGGGCCGACGTGAGGAAGCCCGTGTGGGCGACCATCCGGTGGTCGGGCCGCACCGAGGCCCCCTCGATGTGCCAGCCGCGCTGGAGCACCTCGATCGTCTCCGCCATGCCGAAGGCGCTGTCGGCGAGGGCGTCGCGCAGCTGCGCCGCCTGGGTGATCTGCGGGGTGTACGCGAGGAGGATGCCGCCGGGGTGCAGCGCCCGCTCGGCGTGCTTGACCACCTGCCACGGCTCGGGGAGGTCGAGCACGACGCGGTCGAGGCCGGTCTCGTCGATGCCCTCGTACACGTCGCGGATCTCCACCCGGTACCGGGACAGGACCTCCTCCCCCAGGAACGTGCTCACGTTCTTGACGGCCCTCGCCGCGAAGTCCTCCCGGATCTCGTAGCCGACGATCTCCGCGCCGGCTCGCAGCATCGCCATCGACAGGGCGCCCGAGCCCACGCCTGACTCGAGGACCCGCAGCCCGGGCTGGAGGTCGGCCATCATCAGGATCGGGCCGATGTCCTTGGGGTAGATCACCTGGGCGCCGCGGGGCATCTTCAGGATGAACTCCGACAGCGTCGGGCGGATCGCGGTGTAGGTCAGCCCGTGGGTGGACCGGAAGGGGGTGCCCTCGTCGGCGCCGATGATGGCGTCGTGGGCCACGATCCCGGAGTGGGAGTGGAACTCCTTGCCGGCGGTGAGCGTGATCAGGTATCGGCGCTTCTTCGGGTCGATGAGCAGGACGAGCTCGCCCTCGCGGAAGGGGCGGCTCACGAGCGCCGTCCGAGGGTGACGGGCACGGGCGTCGCCTCACGGGCCCGCTCGGCCATCCGGCAGAAGGCGCAGACGTCGCCGGGGGTCGGGGCGCCGCACTCCTGGCAGGGCTGGAGGGCGGCCTGCTCGGCCTCGGCCTCGGGCGTGAACCGGGCCGAGGCCCGGGCCAGGAACCCGTGGTAGAAGTCGTGCTTCGAGCCGGGGGACGCCGCCTCGATGGCGTTGAGCGCCTCCTTGTAGCCGAGGTGCTTGTTGCCGACGGCCATCGGGCACTCCTCGACGATGTACTCGATGCCCCGCAGCACGCAGTAGGCCGCCATCTCCCGCTCGGTGAGCCGGATCAGGGGCTTCACCTTGCGGGGGAAGCCGTGGCGGGCCGGCAGCACCGGCAGCTGGCGGCCGAGGTACTCGGTCTGCCAGCGCAGCACGTTCCCGAAGAGCACCGCGGCCTCGTCGTCGAGGTTGTGGCCGGTGGCCACCACGTCGTAGCCGCCGGTGCGGGCGGCCTCGTCGAAGAGGTGCCGCTTCGAGAGCCCGCACGCCGAGCACGGCACCCGTCGGGCCGCCTTCGAGCCGGTGGGGATGTCGAAGCCGTGGTCGCGAGGCAGGTCCACCTCGACGAGGTGGAGGCCCCGCTCCTCGGCGAAGCGGCGGGCCATCTCGCCGGAGGCGTCGCTGTACTCGCCGATGCCCAGGCCGATGTAGAGCCCGTCGGCCTCGTAGCCGAGCTCGACGAGGATGTCCCACACGGCGAGGGAGTCCTTGCCGCCGCTCACCGCGACGAGGACCCGCTCCCCCGGCTGGATCATCTGGTGGTCCTTGATCGCCCGGGCCACCTGGTCCCGGCACAGGCGGAGGAAGTGGGGCGCGCAGAAGTTGGCGTTGTGGCGCCGCACGTCGATGACGGCGGGCTCCTTGCAGACGGTGCACTTCATGCGGCTCACGCGGCACCCCCGGAGATGACCGGGCGGATCTCGACCACGTCGTCGTCCTCGAGCAGCTCGTCGCCGGGGACGAGCGTGTCGCCGCGGATCACGAGGACGGACTCGCGGTTGAGCTCCAGCCGAGCGAGGAGGGCGTGGACCCGCAGCGGGCCCTCGATCTCGAGCTCACGCTTGGGGTTGCGAAGGAGGACCTTCATTCGATCGGCCTCGGGAGGGGTCGGGAGGTGCGGGGGTCAGCCGTGGGGCTGGGTGGTGTGCGTGATGAGGAGCGCCTCGCCGGGGCGAAGCTCCTCGCGCAGCACCACCTCATCCTGCCGCTGCCGGGCCTGGTAGCGGCGCAGCAGGAAGGCGGCGAAGGCCACACCGGTCCAGATGCCGCTGGCACCGGGCCGGCGCCGGCGGGCCGCCAGGAGCTCGAGCAGGCGCAGCAGCATCAGATCCTGCGGACCTCGACGATCGTGGTGCGCTTGCGTCCCTTGCGGCGCCCGGCCAGGAAGGCGATCGCGACGACGGCCACCGCCACCACCGCGCCCACCGCCACCAGGGTCGACTGGGCCGACTGCTTGGTCTCCTCCACCTCGCCCTGGATCTGGCGGAGCTTCGCCTCGAGGTCGTCGCGGGTGATCGGCCGGGACGGCGTGGACGTCGTGCTCATGCTCCTGGCCCCTTCCGGCGGTTGACGCGTGCCACGGCGAGGGCGATGAGGGCCACGCCCACCGCCACGACGATCAGGTACGGGACCCACGAGAGGTTCCCGGTGAAGGCGCTCCCCGTCTCGGTCTGCAGGGCTCGGAGCCCGGCCAGCATGAGGAGCGTGACCCCGATGCCGAGGGCGACTGCGCCAGCGAGGCCGAAGCCGACGAAGCGCCCCAGGCCCTTCAGCGGGTCGATCGTCTCCTGCTTCGCGTAGTCGACCGTGAGCTGCCAGAGCTCGCTCGCGAGCTCGGGCACGCTCTGGCCGCCGGAGCGGGCCGTCGAAGCGGTCGGGCGAGAGGAGGGAGCGGTCACGAGACGACGACCCTACTACCCGGCTCCCGTCCCCTCACCCCTCGTCGCCCTCGCCGCCGGCGCCGGTCAGCCGGGCGGCGAGCACCTCGGCCGCGTCCTCCAGCATCGTCGCGAGGAGGCGCAGCCGGTCGTCGGGGCCCGGGGCGCAGAGCAGGCGGTGGCGGTCGAGCGGCCCGACCGGCGCCAGGGCCACGACCTGGTGGGTGGCGATCACCGGATCGTCGGCCACCTCGACGGTGGCCGGGGCGGTCTCGTTCCCGGCCTCGGCGGCGAGAGCCAGGGTGCGGCGCAGCAGGCCGGTGGCGGTGGCGAGGAGCTCTGCGTGCTCGGGGCCCGGGGGTGGGTCGGGCCACTCGTCGACGTCGGCCAGGGGGTAGGGATCGTCCGGCAGCCAGGCCCGGACCCGGATCCGGCGGGTGCCGATCGTGGTCAGCAGCCACCGACCCTCGGGCAGCTCCCGCGCGCCGACGATGCGGGCGATCGTGCCGACGTCGGTGCGGACCTCGCCGCCGCCCACCTCGCTCCCCCGCTCGATGAGCACCACACCGATCTCGGGCACCCCGGCGAGGCAGTCGGCGACGAGCTGTCGGTAGCGGGGCTCGAAGACGTGGAGCGGCAGGACCGCGGACGGCACGAGGACCGTGCCCAGCGGGAACATCGGCAGCACGGCCATCGGCCCGACCGTACCGCCGGCCGTCGCGGACCGACGACCGCCTGGACTCAGCCCTCGCGAGGCGGGGTGGGACCGAGCGCGTCGAGGTCGGGCCCCTGGGGCCAGGCGAGCAGGATCTGGGCCAGGGACGCCTGGGCCAGCCGAACCGGGCCCTCGTCGAGGGCGCCGTCGTGCTCGTCGTCGTTGGCGACGAACGCGAAGGTGAACGTGCCGTCGTCGTCGGTGACGATCCCGGCCAGGGCGCTGACCATCCGCAGCGACCCGGTCTTGGCCCGGAGCGCCTCCTCGAGCGACGTGTCGACGAAGGCCTCGGCCAGCGTGCCGCTGCGGCCGGCGACGGCGAGCCGCTCGGCGAGGAGCGGCCCCACCTCGGGGTGGCGCAGCACGTCCACGAGCAGCCGGCACGGCACCCGGCTGTCGATGGACAGCCCGGAGCCGTCGCGCAGGTCGAGGCCGGTGAGGTCCAGCCCGAGGCGCTCGAGCGCGGCGCGCGCCACGGCCAGCCCACCGGCGGTGGTGGGGTCCCCGACGGCGGCGCCGAGCTCCTTGACGAGGAGCTCGGCGGTGGTGTTGTCGCTCTCCTGCAGGAGCTGGCGGACCACCTCGCCGAGCGGCGGGGACTCGATCGCGGCGAGCTCGGGGGCCTCGGCCGGCGCGGGACCGGCCGCGGGGTCGCCGGCCACCTCGATCCCCCGCTCCTCCAGGAGCCTGGTCAGCGCCCCCGCCGCGTGCACGGCGGGATCGGGGGTCGCCACGAGCTCCCGCCACCGCTGCGGGGTGGGCCACTGCGTGAACCCGTCGTTCACGAGCAGGGCGCTGAGCGGCCCCGTCTGGTTCTGGTCGAGGTACCGGGCCGGCCAGCCCGCCACCGAGCGGGCCCGGTCGTACCGCCCCTCGTCGCCGACGACGCGCCCGTCCACCCGGCGCACGCCGGCCGCCTCCACCGCCTCGGCGAGGGCGGTGAGGTCGGTGTGGACCTGCGGCTGGCGGCGGTAGCGGGCGAGGTAGTCCGGCGTGCTGAGGACCGGGTCGCCGCCGCCGACGAGGTGGAGGTCACCGGCCACCACCCCGTCCACGGGGGCCAGGGCCCGGACCACGGTGCGGAACCGGTGCTCGGGTCCGAGCACCTCGAGGGCGGCTGCGGCCGTCAGGAGCTTCGCCGTGGACGCAGGCACCAGGGGCTCGGCGGCCCGATGGTCGAGGACCACCTCGCCGTCCGGGTCGACGACGAGCGCGCACGCCGGCGCCGGCACGTCCTCGGCCCAGGTCGCCAGGTCGGCCTGGAGCCGGCGGTCGGCGATCGGAGCCGCCACCACCGACGGCACCCGCCGGGCCGACAGGACCGGCGTGGTCAGGGTGGGGCCGCCGACCGGCGCGCCGTCCACGGTCGCGCCGGCCTCCCCCACCGCCGCGACCGCGCCGGCGGCCACGGCGCCGGCGGCGAGGACCGCAGGGAGGATCGCCCGGCGGAGCCGCACGGCCGGCGGGTCAGGCGCGGGCCTGCAGGTACCGAGCCCGCCGCCAGAGGTGGTCGAGGGCGGTCACCGCCCGGTTCGCGGACGGATAGCACACCCGCCCGGTCTCCCGGACCGTCGCCGGGCCCGGGTTGTCCGGGTGGGTGACGGCCAGCTCGGTGGCGGTGAGCACCGGCTTGTCGAAGCGCTCGGACAGCGCTGCCGCGCAGCGGGCGTAGCGGGCGTCCTGGCGCTCGTGGAAGTCGACGATGCGCTCAAGCCCGTGATCCGGGTAGAAGGGGCCGTTGCGCATGAGCGCGGCCTGGTTCGACTGGATGCCGAGGCCGAGGTAGATGACCGCGTCCACCTCCGGGTGGCCGACGATCAGCTCCATCACCTCGGGGATCGTGTCCCGGGTCTCGGCACCGGCCAGGTCGACCGGGTTGTTGCGGGACCAGCGGGGCGGGAGCTTCTCGTCGAGCGCGGCCCGCAGGTCGTCGGGCAGCGGGGTCAGCTCGAGCGAGGAGCGGGAGATGGCGTCGGCGGTGACGACCCCCCAGCCGCCGGCGGTGGTGAGCACGACCGTGCGAGGGCCCCTGGGCAGCGGCTGCGTGGCGAAGGTGGCGGCGGCCTCGTAGGCCTCCTCGATCGTGGCCGCCCGAGTGATGCCGGCCTGGCGGCACATGCCGTCGAACACCCGGTCGTCGCTGGCCAGCGAGCCGGTGTGGGAGGCGGCGGCCCGCTGCCCGCCGGCGGTGGCCCCGCCCTTCACGAGCACGAGCGGCTTGCGGGCGGCCACGGCGCGGGTGCGCTCGAAGAAGGCCCGGCCGTCCGGCACGCCCTCGACGTAGGCCAGGGCGACCCCCGTGGCGCCGTCCTCGGCGAAGAAGTCGAGGTAGTCGGGGATCGTGACGTGGGCGGCGTTGCCGGCCGAGACGGCGCGGCTCACGCCCACGCCGGTCTGCACGGCGTAGTTCATGAACGACGACACGAAGTTGCCGGACTGGCTGGCGATGCCGATCTGCCCGGCGGGCGGGTACGGGGCCACGATCTGCGCGCACAGCCCGACCGGGGGCGACACCACGCCCTGCCCGTTGGGGCCGGCCACGAGCATCCCGAGCTCGTCGGCGAGCGCCACGAGCTCGGCCTGCATCCGCTGGCCCTCCTCCCCCGTCTCGCCGTAGCCGGCGGAGGCGATGAACGCCGCCCGGATGCCCTTCTTGGCGCAGGCCCGCAGCAGGTCCGGGTTGGCGGCGGCCGGGGTGCAGACGAACACGAGGTCGAGCACGCCCTCGGGCAGGTCGTCGACCGAGGCGACGATCGGCACGCCGAGGACCTCGCCGGCCTCGCGGGCGGTGCCGTAGAGGGTGCCCCGGTACCCCGAGGCGAGGATGTTGTGCAGGCTGACGAAGCCGAACTTGCCCGGGTGGGTGGACACGCCGGCGACGACGACGCCGCGGGGCTCGAACAGGGCCCGGAAGGCCTCTACCGGATGACGGGTCACGAGGCCACCTCCACGAGGGCGTCGACCGGGGTGGGGATGCCGTCGACGACGATGAGCGGGTTCAGGTCGGCCGACACGATCGACGGGTCGGCCTCGGCCGCACGGGAGAGGCCGAGCAGCACCGCAGCGAGCGCCTCGCGGTCGACGGGCGGCTCGCCCCGGAACTCGCCGAGCAGCCGCTGGGTGGCCAGGTCGTCGATCATCTCGGCGGCGTCGATCTCGCTGATGGGGACGAGCCGGAAGGCCACGTCGGCGACCGCCTCGGCCAGGATGCCTCCCACGCCGAGCATGACGGTCATGCCGAACTGCTCGTCTCGGTGGAGCCCGGCGATCAGCTCGCGGTTGCCCTTCAGCATCGGGGCGACGAGGAGGTGCACCTCACCGTCCTCCGGGCGGGCGGCCGCGAGGAGCTCCTCGGCCGCCGCGGCGACGGCCGCGGCGTCGGTCAGCCCCAGCCGGACGAGGCCCCGCTCGGTCTTGTGGGCGATGCCGTCCCCGCCCAGCTTCACGACGACGGGGAACCCGATCGCCGCGGCGGCCGCCGCGGCGTCGGCCGCGGACTCGACCGTGCGCTCGTCGGGGAAGGTCACCCCGTGGGCGGCCAGCAGGGCCTTCGAGTCGGCTTCGGAGAGCGTGGGCATGGGCGGCGACCTTACTGCCGGCCGCCCGGGCCCCCGGAACCCGGATCAGGGCTCGAGCGCGCCCCGGAAGAACTCGCGGATGTGGGTGCGGCGGGCCTCGAGCATCTCGGGGTCGAGCGGGTCGCGGCCCAGCACCCCCTGCAGGAAGGGCACGTCGGAGAAGTAGCCGAGGATCGCCCCGAGGCCGGTGAGGATGAGCTGCTCGGGGTCGTGCTTGCGGAAGTTGCCCAGCCCCATCTCGCGATCGAAGAAGCCCACGGCTCGCTCGAACAGGGGGCGCAGCACCGCGCCGAGGTCGAAGCCGAGGTGGCCCTGGCCGTCCAGGGCCTCGCGGCGCATGATCCGCACGAAGTCAGGGTTGGCGCTGAACCAGTCGAACGCGGTGTCGAGGACGTGCTCGACCTTGTCCCAGCCGGCCTGGTTCGGGTCGTCGCCGGCGTACTCGATGCGGATGATCCAGTCCGACAGGGCGGTCTCGAAGACCTCCCGGTAGATCGCCTCCTTCGAGGGGAAGTGGTGCAGGAGGCTCGGCTTGCGGATCCCCACGCCAGCCGCGATGTCGTTCAGCGACGTGCCGTCGAAGCCCTGCTCGGCGAAGCAGCGCCTGGCCTCCACGAGGATGGCCTCACGGGTGGTGAGGCCTGGTTCTGCGTTCGCCACCACGCCGAGGGTAGTGGTCGGGACCGGCGATGACGCCGCCGGTTCTCCCCGCCGGTCGGCCAGGGCCCCTCTTGTAGGGTGGCCGGGTGACCTCCCCCGACCTCGAGGCCCGGGCGATCAGCGTCGTCCGCGGCCTGTCCATGGACGCCCCGCACGCCGCCCGATCGGGCCACCAGGGCACGGCGATGGCCCTGGCCCCGCTCGCCCACGTCCTCTGGACGAGGGTCATGCGCTACGACGCCAGCGACCCGACCTGGCCCGACCGCGACCGGTTCGTCCTCTCCGCGGGCCACGCCTCGATCCTCCTGTACTCGATGCTCCACCTGACCGGCCACGGGCTCTCGCTCGAGGACCTGAAGGCCTTCCGCCAGTGGGGCAGCGCCACGCCCGGGCACCCCGAGGCCGGCCACACCGCCGGCGTCGAGGTCACCACCGGCCCCCTCGGCCAGGGGATCGCCAACGCGGTCGGCATGGCGATCGCCGAGCGGTCGCTGCGGGCCCGCTTCGGCGCCGAGCTGTTCGACCACCGCACGTTCTGCATCGCCGGCGACGGCGACCTCTCCGAGGGCGTGTCCCACGAGGCGGCGTCCCTGGCGGGCCACCTCGGGCTCGGGCGACTGATCTGCGTGTACGACGACAACCGGATCACGATCGACGGCCCCACCGACCTCGCGCTGTCCGACGACGCGGCCCGGCGCTTCGAGGCCTACGGCTGGCACGTCGTCGAGCTCGGCGAGGTGGCTGACGACCTCGACGCGCTCGAGGCCGGGCTGCGGGAGGCGATCGCGGTCGAGGACCGTCCCTCGCTCGTCGTCCTGCGCAGCCACATCGCCCACCCGTCCCCGACCAGGACCGACGACCCGGCGGCCCACGGCTACGCCCTGAAGGACGACGAGATCCGGGAGGCCAAGGCCGTGCTCGGCCTGCCCGTCGACGAGACCTTCTACGTGCCCGACGACGTCCTCGCCTGGTACCGGGAGATGGGGGCCCGAGGGGCCGAGGAGCGGATCGCGTGGGAGAAGCGCCTCGAGGCGTGGGACGGCGACCGCGCCGCCCTCGACGCCTGCCTCGCCGCCACCGGCGTCGCCGGCTGGGCCGACGCCCTGCCCACCTGGGCGCCCGGCGAGAAGGTCGCCACCCGCGTGGCGAGCGGCGCCTGCCTCCAGGCCCTGGCCGACGTCGTGCCCGGCCTCGTGGCGGGCGGTGCCGACCTCACCTCCAACACCGGCACGGTGCTGAAGGGCCACGGCGTGCAGTCCCGCGACGAGCCCGGGGGCCGCCAGATCTACTTCGGCATCCGCGAGCACGGGATGGCGGCGGCGATGAACGGGATGGCCCTCCACGGCGGCGTCCTCCCGGTGGGCGGCACGTTCCTCGTGTTCAGCGACTACTGCCGGCCGTCGATCCGCCTCGCCGCCCTCTCACGGGCCAAGGTGATCTACTCGTTCACCCACGACTCCGTGGGCGTCGGCGAGGACGGCCCGACGCACCAGCCGATCGAGCACGTGGCGTCGCTCCGGGCCATCCCCGACCTGCTCGTGATCCGTCCGGCGGACGCCAACGAGACGGCCGCGGCCTGGCGGATCGCCGTCGCCCACGACGGCCCCACCGCGCTGATCCTGTCCCGCCAGGACCTGCCCGTCCTGGACGGCACGGCCGGCGCGCCCGTGGAGCGCGGCGGCTACGTGCTGCGCCCGGCCGACGACCCCGACGTCGTCCTCGTGGCCACCGGCAGCGAGGTGTCGGTCGCCCTCGCCGCCGCCGAGGGCCTGGCCGCGGAGGGTGTCCACGCCCAGGTCGTGTCGCTGCCGTCGTGGGAGCTGTTCGCCGCGCAGCCCGAGGCGTACCAGGACGAGGTCCTCCCGCCCGAGGTGCCCACCCTCGCCGTCGAGGCCGGGGCCACCCTGGGCTGGGAGCGCTGGGCCGACGACGTGGTCGGCATCGACCGCTTCGGCGCCTCGGCGCCGGGGAGCCGGGTGCTGGCCGAGCTGGGCTTCACCCCCGCCAACGTGGCGGCCCGGGCCCGGCAGCTGATCGACGAGCTCGAGGAGGTCACGTGAGCGAGCGCAATCGCCTGCACCAGCTGCTCGAGGCGGGCCAGAGCCCCTGGCTGGACAACCTCCGCCGGGGCTGGCTGAGGAGCGGCGAGCTGGCCCGGTGGATCGAGCGGGGCATCCGCGGCATCACCTCGAACCCGTCGATCTTCCAGAAGGCGATCGGCACCGGCACCGACTACGACGAGCAGTTCGGTGACCTCGTGGCCGGCGGCGCCGACGTGACCACCGCCTACTGGGATCTCGTCACCACCGACATCGCCGAGGCGCTGGCGCTGCTGCGCCCGATCTACGACGAGAGCGACGGCGTCGACGGCTTCGTGTCCGTGGAGGTCGCTCCCGAGCTGGCCCGCGACTCGGCCGGCACCGAGGCGGCGGCGCGTGCGCTCCACGAGCGCATCGCCCAGCCGAACCTCTACGTGAAGATCCCCGGCACCGCCGAGGGCCTGGCCCCGATCCGCCAGATGATCGCCGAGGGCCGCGCCATCAACGTCACCCTCATCTTCAGCCTCGACCGCTACGCCGAGGTGATGGAGGCCTACCTCGCCGGCCTCGAGCAGGCCGAGGGCGACCTGTCGCGCATCTCGAGCGTGGCGTCGTTCTTCATCTCCCGGGTCGACACCGAGGTGGACCGCCGACTGGAGGAGATCGGC